>Ga0306865_1000130_pt1 | contig 41434 bp, 39 predicted proteins | sample AntRauTorckE5431_FD_190441 | JGI IMG/M metagenome (GOLD analysis project Ga0306865, IMG submission 190441) | Saline lake microbial communities from Rauer Islands, Antarctica - Metagenome Torckler E5 #431 (v2) (version 2) | ecosystem: Environmental > Aquatic > Non-marine Saline and Alkaline >... | reverse complement strand
TAAAGTTGTTCATTTGTATTTAGATGATTGCTAGTCAAATAAATATACGGCTTTTAGTAGCCAAAATGAACAGCTTTTTTCAATATTCTACAAATGCACCACGAGTACGTTAATATATTTATGCACTCAATAAGTTTTACTGATGGAGAACCTGCTTGCCAAATCTAACCCTAAAGTTACCCTTCATCAGCATATAGATGACTGCTTACATATTCATGATTTTTTAAGTGAGCAGTTTGCTCATATTACAGCGTTGAAAGGTGTCCCTGATAAGTTTTGGGAATACGTAAAAATTTCAATAATCTTTCATGACTTAGGAAAAGCACATTCCGAGTTTCAAAAAATACTTAACGGCAAACCACATAAGTGGAAATCTCAACGACACGAATTATTTTCACTTCCATTTTTTAGTAGTTTTGATGGAATAGAAACGAACAAAAAGAAAATTATACAATTGGCAATTGCAGGGCATCATAAAGATTTTGACAAATTGTACGAACGCTATATTTCCGGTTTTTATCAGGAAGGCGATGACGATGAATTTGATTTTGGAAGTGATGACGAAAAGATAACTTACGAAGAAGAATTCAGTAAAGTAGATAAAATTTCCGTGATTCAACTGATCAAAAAGTATTATGAAATCAAACTCGGAGATAAGGTTGGAGTAACTGACGAACTCAGAACGGTTGACAAATATCTTTATCGTCCAATTGATGTTGAAAATGAAAACTATTGGTTTCTGACATTGCTTTTTGGGGCAATTAAAAACTGTGACCATTTAGGTTCTGCCCAAGTTCAGGGAATCACGAATGTAGTTGCGGAGGACTTTGCTTTTCTCGAAGCTAAACAGAAGGGTTTACAGTTAAAAGGTTTCGACTTTTACGCTCATCAAAAATCGTGTTCTGAGGTTACTGGAAATGTAATTTTGACTGCACCAACCGGTTCTGGAAAAACTGAGAGTGCATTTTTATGGATCAGAAAGCATTTTAAAGAAGGGAAGACCGGACGAATATTTTACGTACTGCCTTTCACCGCTTCGATAAATGCCATGTTTGAGCGATTAAGCGATGAAATATCCAGTAGTGATAAAGTAGGTATGCTGCACGGGAAACTCGGTGCATATCTGAATGATTATTTTGAGGAACATCAGTATTCGCAGAGTACAAAAAAAGAAGCAATTGACGATTTGAAACAAAAGTTCAAGTATGTAACAACTCCAGTTAAGGTGTGTACGCCTTTCCAGTTACTTAAACATATTTTTGGGTTGAAAGGCTTTGAACAAGGTATGTTTGAGTGGGTAAACGCATTTTTTATTTTTGATGAAATTCATGCTTACGACGCTAAAACATTTGCTCAGATAAAAGTTTTACTGGAGTTTGTTACTACTCATCTTGGTGTAAAAGTCATGGTAATGACTGCTACAATGCCAACGTTCCTAAGTAAAGAAATAGAATCAGCTATTGGCAAGTTTACACCTATCAAGGCAGATGACGAACTATATAAGAAATTTCAAAGGCACAGAGTACGTCTAATGAAAGGTCTATTGGGGGATAATTTAAAAAAAATAGAAATATCTTTAAAGAGGGGAAATAAGGTACTGGTAGTTTGTAACACAGTGAAAGAAGCCCAGAAAGTATACAAAAAACTTCAAAAACACGCCAGAAGATCTGTCCTCCTTCATGGCAGATTTAACGCTACTGACCGGAATGCGTATGAGCAAACCTTAATTAGAAGTGAGAAAAGTGATATAATAGAAGATATAAACTTGTTAGTTGGTACTCAGGCTATTGAGGTAAGTTTAGATATAGACTTTGACGTAATCTATTCCGAACCAGCACCAATTGATGCGTTAATACAAAGATTTGGACGAGTAAATAGAAAACGGGAAAAAGGTATTTCCAATTGCTTTGTCTTTAATGAAAATAATGAGTCAGATTTTTATGTGTACGATAAAGATGTAATTGAACGAACAATTAAAGTTTTTGAAAGAAACGATAGACAAATAATTGACGAATCTATTCTTCAAAAATATATTGACGAAGTGTATCCTGATTGGAGCCAAAAGCAAAACGATGAATTTAATAATACTTATGAAATAATGAAGTCTTCGCTTAAAACATTAATACCACTATGTCACTCTAAAAAACGAGAAGAAGACTTTTATAAAATGTTTGATGGAGCAAAAGTTCTCCCTCAAATTTATGAAGATAAGTTTAAGGAGTTTCTTAAAAAGTTCGACTTTATCAGTGCAGAGAATTTGAAAGTTTCAATCAGAAAAAATCGACTTGGACAATGGCTTTCAGAAGGCTATGTTCGAAAAAAGACATTTGCTTACGAGAAGAATAAAAAAGGTGATTTGCTCGAAATAAATTATTTAATTACCAACAAAGTTTATCATTCAAAGAGTGGTTTAAATATAGAGGAGCATGAAATTTGGAATGAAGAAACTATATGGTAATCTTTCATCACGGGTATTATTTTTTTGTTGTATGTCCATTACATGAAATATTATATCAAAAGCTAATTAATATACCCACCCCATGAACCTCACCGCCACCCACATAAACTACTATCACATTTGCCACCGGAAGCTGTGGCTGTTTTCTAACGGTATCCAGATGGAACATACCTCTGACCTCGTAACGGAAGGCAAGCAAATTGGTACAAATACTTATCCGCAACGTGCCGAGCGTTATCAAGAACTACAAATCGGAAATATTAAGATTGATTTCTACGATGCGAAGAATAAAGTCGTTCACGAAATAAAGAAATCCAAAGCTAAGTCTGCCGCCCATGTTGCTCAGGTAAAGTATTACCTATACATTTTGGAAAAAATCGGTATCGAAAACCCGACGGGAATCCTCGAATACCCTACACTTCGGGAAACCGAGCCAGTTATACTTTCTGCCACTGATCGCTCTGATATTCAACGTTGGGAAGCTGAAGTCGAAACTATTGTTTCAGCCGAAACCGTGCCGTCCAAACTGACCCGAACGAAATGCTCAAAGTGTAGCTATTTTGAGTTTTGTTGGAGTGAGGAGTAGGGCTGAGGCGAAGCATTCGTAAAATTATGAACTCCGTCCGCCATAAACTTAGCCAACCTGTCAATCCTCAAAATCTTATTTCTACTTTCCATGAAAAAGCCCTACTACTTTTTTAACCCTGGTCGGTTATCCCGAAAAGACAACACTTTGAAGTTCACGCCCGTGGACGAAAACGGTTACGAAGGTCAAGCACGTTATCTGCCCGTAGAGGATGTCGAAGAAATCTACATGTTCGGTAGCTTGGATGCCAATTCAGCGATGTATAATTTCTTAGGTAAACAGCATATTCCGGTTCATTTTTTCGATTATTACGAGCATTACACCGGTTCTTTTCAGCCCAAAGAATACCTCTTAGCGGGTAAGATGCAAATCAACCAAACAAAATTCTATCTCAGTGCCAAAAAGCGACTGCCCATTGCTCAGGAGTTTGTAAACGCTGGGGCGTGGAATATGCTTAAAAACCTAAACTATTACCAACGCAAAGGTAGGAATACAGACGAGGCTATTCAACGGATTGAAGCGTATCAGGAGTTAATTAAGCCGACAACCGAAATTGATGAACTGATGGGGATTGAGGGAAATATCCGACAAACGTACTACTCCGCTTTTGACGAAATACTGAATGACTTTGAAATGGGTAGTCGCATAAGACAACCACCCAATAACGAAGTGAACACCTTAATCTCATTCGGAAACATGATGTGTTATACAGCGTGCCTCGGGCAAATTTACCACACCCAACTAAACCCAACCATCAGTTTTTTGCATGAACCTGGTTACCGTCGTTATTCACTCGCGTTAGATTTAGCGGAGATATTCAAACCGATTTTGGTGGATAAATTGATTTTTAGAGTATTGAACAAAAAGATGATTCAATCCTCAGATTTTAGGCACGAAATCAACCGCTGTGTCATGAAAGATTCGGCGAAGAAGACGTTTGTTCGTGAGTTCGACAACCAATTGAAAGAAACTATAAAGCACCGTTCGCTTAATCGTTCGATAAGTTATCGCCGCTTGATTCGGTTGGAATGTTACAAACTGAGTAAACACTTTTTGGGCATTGATGAATACAAAGGGTTTAAGGCGTGGTGGTAACTTTCAAATCTTATTAAATAATATGTACGTAATATTGGTTTATGACATCGGGGAGAAGCGGGTCGGGAAAATGCTCAAACTATGCCGACGGTATTTAAAGTGGATTCAAAATTCTGTTTTTGAGGGGGAAATAACCGAGGTGAAATTAAAAGAGTTACTATTTTCAGCTCGTCAAATCATGGATGAATCGAAGGATAGCGTTATCTTGTTTAAAAGTCGGGATAAACGTTGGCTCGACAAAGAAGTAGTGGGCGTGGAGCGGCAATCAACCGATAACTTTCTTTAAGTTTAGTCGTCGAACCCATTACGAAACCGTATAACCTTTATAATGTTAGTTCTTTGACATACTGTTTTTTATATAAAACGCTGATAATCAATAGTTGTCGAACCCCCACTAAAATCGTATGATTGCACATCGACGATTTTTTACCTATTTTTACCTTATAAAACCCTTCGCAGAAGCCGTAAATCGCGGTTTTTGCGACGGACCTTAATCGCACCTTATTGGAATTGAAACTTGCCGAAGGTTATCAGGCAACCATGCAGTACCCAAGACCTTAATCGCACCTTATTGGAATTGAAACGCAGGTCATCGTGTCGTTTCCAGAACTTAGTTACCACCTTAATCGCACCTTATTGGAATTGAAACATTTGATACGCCATCAAACCCGAATGTGTTATCGAACCTTAATCGCACCTTATTGGAATTGAAACCATAGACCTTTTTCTGAACTTCGTCAAGCAAAAAAACCTTAATCGCACCTTATTGGAATTGAAACAAGAGTTGACACAACCGCCGTTTCCGAAAATGGCAGGACCTTAATCGCACCTTATTGGAATTGAAACTCATTATACACCACCGCCCAAGTAAACTTGAACGCTACCTTAATCGCACCTTATTGGAATTGAAACTAGATGAATTTAGCGTTTTTGATGACATTTTCTTTAGACCTTAATCGCACCTTATTGGAATTGAAACGAAGTATCAAACGGCGGGAAGTGGGGAAGATTTTTTACCTTAATCGCACCTTATTGGAATTGAAACATTATAGTTAACGTGGATGCGGTAGTGCTAAACCCTACCTTAATCGCACCTTATTGGAATTGAAACGTGCATTTGGTATGGACAGCGGTAATGGACGATATTACCTTAATCGCACCTTATTGGAATTGAAACCTATTAAAAGGCTATTTGATGTATTTTTTAGGGGGACCTTAATCGCACCTTATTGGAATTGAAACTACAAAAGTTGAATTAGATAACGTCAACTTACTATGACCTTAATCGCACCTTATTGGAATTGAAACAAGCTTGGGTAGCTGCCGAAGCGAAAAAAATAGCCAAACCTTAATCGCACCTTATTGGAATTGAAACGATGCCAGACCTTCCAGAGATTGTACGCTCAACTAAACCTTAATCGCACCTTATTGGAATTGAAACGCGTTAAGAGTCTTGTAGATTACGAACTTGCTGTACCTTAATCGCACCTTATTGGAATTGAAACCCTTTTTTACCTTTGTTAGCCCCTGAACGATTAAACCTTAATCGCACCTTATTGGAATTGAAACTAAGGTACAGAAAGCAAAAATCTGCGTAACGCCGTACCTTAATCGCACCTTATTGGAATTGAAACCTTTTCTCATGATTATTGTGGCCTTGGAGGCACGCAACCTTAATCGCACCTTATTGGAATTGAAACACGATGCAGAAATAAGAAGTTCTGTGGAGCTACTGGCAACCTTAATCGCACCTTATTGGAATTGAAACAACCAAGCAGGATAGATTTTTCGCAGATTGCGTGTAACCTTAATCGCACCTTATTGGAATTGAAACTTAATTGCTCCGTGTTTTATCATTTGATTCTGAAAAACCTTAATCGCACCTTATTGGAATTGAAACAAGGTTAGATGCGGATACGCTGGCGGTGCGTGAGAAACCTTAATCGCACCTTATTGGAATTGAAACTTAGGTCTAAGACCTTATATATCTTAATCGAAGGCAGACCTTAATCGCACCTTATTGGAATTGAAACCGGTTTAGGGCGGGAATAGCATACGCATCTTTGCTTAACCTTAATCGCACCTTATTGGAATTGAAACCTGCAATCAAAGAAGAATACGAACGAAACAAAACAACCTTAATCGCACCTTATTGGAATTGAAACATTTCTCCAAATAACCACCTTCGACTAAATTCACTAAACCTTAATCGCACCTTATTGGAATTGAAACGATTTTACGCTTTCAACCGCTTTTGCCCACTTTGCGGACCTTAATCGCACCTTATTGGAATTGAAACTGAAGTCCAAACAAACACAAATCCATTTGAGTATAACCTTAATCGCACCTTATTGGAATTGAAACTTATTATCGTTTGCATGTTGTCTGCACGAGAAGTGCAACCTTAATCGCACCTTATTGGAATTGAAACAACGCTTCACGAAACCTATGTAAAACTGCTCAAAACAACCTTAATCGCACCTTATTGGAATTGAAACTTTTTTGGGCAGATTAATGGTTACGCACCTGAACAACCTTAATCGCACCTTATTGGAATTGAAACTCGCCTGCTTTGCAAAGTCATCCGCTAAGTCATAAACCTTAATCGCACCTTATTGGAATTGAAACTCGAGTATAAGTAGCCACCAAACGTCTTTTTGCCAACCTTAATCGCACCTTATTGGAATTGAAACGAATTTCGGCGGGGGTTCCCATCACGATATAATATACCTTAATCGCACCTTATTGGAATTGAAACAAATCTTCCGTCCCGTTCGCGTAAACGTCGCTTATTAACCTTAATCGCACCTTATTGGAATTGAAACAAGAGTTTCAACCCCTAAGTTTTTGACGTAATATATTACCTTAATCGCACCTTATTGGAATTGAAACATGCTTCTATGTCCCCCGAATCCATCATACCGGATAACCTTAATCGCACCTTATTGGAATTGAAACCAAGGCGTGTACGAAGTTGAACTAAACCCCCGAACAGCACCTTAATCGCACCTTATTGGAATTGAAACATCGTATCGGGCTTTCCAAGTCATATTGTTTGGTTGACCTTAATCGCACCTTATTGGAATTGAAACGAACTTTTCTTGTTCTGAAAGGGTAGCAAACACCTACCTTAATCGCACCTTATTGGAATTGAAACAAATATTAACTCTAACGATTGTATATGTGCTGCGAGACCTTAATCGCACCTTATTGGAATTGAAACCAAACGTCGCAGATATGAACCTTCTGTATTATTATACCTTAATCGCACCTTATTGGAATTGAAACTACGAAGTAGGCAGTTTATCTCTCAACGCTCTCAACCTTAATCGCACCTTATTGGAATTGAAACATGACAAGTGTATTTGAAATGTCTTGGGATAAACTGACCTTAATCGCACCTTATTGGAATTGAAACCCCGTTCCTGCCGCTGTGATGCTCGACATTTCAGACAGTACCTTAATCGCACCTTATTGGAATTGAAACAATAGATAAGGCCTATCAGGGGTATTTTGCCTGTTACCTTAATCGCACCTTATTGGAATTGAAACCAATAGACTGTGGGTCAACCATTACGGTGGTTGATACCTTAATCGCACCTTATTGGAATTGAAACCCGATACACATTCACCTTTTACAGATTGATTTACAACCTTAATCGCACCTTATTGGAATTGAAACTTTGAAGTTTGGATTGCTAACGATGGGGCTGAGAACCTTAATCGCACCTTATTGGAATTGAAACTGTAAAACAATGGTTTAACCATCGAACCGTTTTCAACCTTAATCGCACCTTATTGGAATTGAAACACACATAACGGGGCAAATTACAATCGGAAGAGATGAAACCTTAATCGCACCTTATTGGAATTGAAACTAACTTGGGCGAGTACCGTCAGCCGTCTTGGGGTTGACCTTAATCGCACCTTATTGGAATTGAAACACGTCCAATCGTCTTGGTCACAGAACACGTTTAGCCCACCTTAATCGCACCTTATTGGAATTGAAACCTAGAATAGCCATCAATCGAAATTTTTTCTTTGTTAACCTTAATCGCACCTTATTGGAATTGAAACAGACGGGTATTGAGTTCGAGTAGTTTTTCGGTGTTTGTACCTTAATCGCACCTTATTGGAATTGAAACTGGCAACATCTTGTAGTCCGGGCGTTGTGCTACCGCACCTTAATCGCACCTTATTGGAATTGAAACGAGCAAACGAAACAGACGCCCTTGGAGCTTTTGATACCTTAATCGCACCTTATTGGAATTGAAACGTAGACCCCGCAGCTTCCGTAGATTCAAGAATCGACTAACCTTAATCGCACCTTATTGGAATTGAAACCGCTCAAGTATTTATATTTCGAGCGGTAAATGTAGTACCTTAATCGCACCTTATTGGAATTGAAACCCGTTTGAATCTGCTATCCGACAAAGTTTGAAGGGGGACCTTAATCGCACCTTATTGGAATTGAAACATGCTTTCAGTAACCCAAGTGCCAGAGGTGCGGAAGACCTTAATCGCACCTTATTGGAATTGAAACGTATGGTTCGAACGCTTATATATATACGTGTCTGCAACCTTAATCGCACCTTAATAGTCCTCACGCTCTGGTAATCTGATTACCTCAGATAGTCAGTCACCCGACCCACCCTTGGCACTTACTTAGCTTGGGGGGACACCCCCCTGCTTATGGGTAGCCTTACATCTTTTGGATTATTCTAAACTGGAACCATATTCGCCATTCAAGGCATACATATTGCACAAAATTGATCGTTGGTTTTAGCCAATTTACGAAAGTTCAAATGGACTTTCTTGGTTCGTGTTTTATTTACTAGTTTTAGTAAATAAAACACGTAACTAACTTTATACAAAAACGTTAGCCTTTATAATCACCAATAAACTCATGAATAAATTTCAACTCTACAGAACGATTATTTTAGTTAGCTGTTTACTGCTATCATGTAATCGACCTTCCAAAAACCAAGTGATGCCTACGATGGCAGAAAATCAGGCATTTAAACTGGCACATGCCAATGGAATATTAGTCAATGAAGGATTAGAAAGGTGTCGACGTTTTGTAAAAGATTGGCTGACTCATGCAGACTCGGCCACTGGGCTTATCCCGAGAAACTTGTATCAGGATACTGATATTTGGAATGCCAAGGATGCTGCTGCCGACAATTATCCATTTATGGTTTTAACTGCGGCACTTACAGACCAGGACCTTTTTCAAGGACGGATGATGGAAATGTTGGAAAGTGAGACCCGACTTACCTCCCGTATTGACCGGCTCCCAGATACTTATTCTTTTGATAAAAGGGACTTTAAAGAGCCAAAAGCTGATTTACAGAGTATTTTGTTTGGTTCTTCCGAATACATAAAAGATGGGCTACTACCTCTGACAGAATGGTTGGGGGAGAGTCCTTGGTCTGTCCGAATGATCGGTATTCTGGATGATATGTGGAAACATGCACCAGTAGAAACTGATTATGGAAATATAGTCTCTACCGACGTGGAAGTAAATGGTGAAATGCTACAAGTACTTTCTCGGATTTATTGGATGACCGGAGAACAAAAATACCTCGATTGGGCCATACGCTTGGGTGACTATTACTTATTAGGAAATCAACATCCAACCAGGGATTTTACCGAACTCAGGTTGCGCGACCATGGATGTGAGATTGTTTCCGGGCTTTGTGAACTTTACGCTACCGTGAGTTTTGCAGTAATCCCAAAAAAAGAGGAATATAAGCCCCATATCCACGAAATGCTTGACCGTATCTTGGAACATGGTAGAAATGAACACGGGCTTTTTTATAATGCTATTAATCCCCAAACTGGAGAAATAACAGGAGATGGTATTGCCGATAATTTCGGATATACCTTCAACGGGTTCTATTCGGTATATCAGCTTGATTCGGTAGAAGCCTATAGAACAGCTACGTTGAAAGGACTAGGAGCATTAAATGATAATTATAGGAATTTTGATTGGGAGACAGGTTCTGCAGATGGTTATGCGGATGCCATTGAAGGGGTTTTGAATCTGTATGCTAGGGAACCCATTGCATCCGCTGCTACGTGGATAGACAGTGAAACTCAGGTGATGTGGTCCATGCAAGATTCGAGCCACCGCCCCAATACTTCGCAATGGCGTTCTTCTGGTGTTATTGAAGGATGGCATGGTGATGGAAATTTTGCTAGAACAACTATCATGTATTGCCTTTGGAAAACTCAGGGAGTGATGGCCTACCCATGGCGTTCTGATCTTCAGATAGGAGCGGTGATAAAAAACGATGATTTACTTATTAGTCTAACTTTAGAAGAGGATTGGAAAGGCGTATTGAAATTTGACCCTCCTAGGCACAAGACCAGTATGAACATGCCTTTCGATTGGCCTCGGATTAATCAGTTCCCTGAGTGGTTCACTCCGGAAAAAAATGGGAAGTATGAATTGATTGATTTTAAGGAAGAAAAGGAACAGATTTTTTCCGACCAGCAGTTAAAAGATGGAATTCCACTTTCATTGCAAAAGGGCGTAAATCAATTCATATTGAGAAAGAAAAAATTAGGGTCATGAATATTCGCACAATCAAGTACGTTGTTCCCCGCAGTTAGGCAAGGTCTCTGGATTCTTTTGATGTAGAGGCAGGGTTTGAAAAAAGTTATTGAAATTGAATTAAGAAATAATAACGAAAGACTAACCGAGTAGACGGCTCCACTAGTTATAACTGGTGGAGTACGTGCCTCGCACTGGGCGGCTCACTGAATTTTTGGTTGAAGCTTGTGGTAATTCCAACGTACTCTTATACCCTCATATCCTCATACCCTCATACCCTCATACCCTCGTAACCTTCGCTTTTCAAGCGTGATAGTCGTTCAAAATAGGGCTTATGCCGGGTACGCTTACGCCCAGTGCATTTCTCTACTATTAATGGGTTATTTAGCCTTTCTCACCTTTTTATAAGTAGGCACGAAGGTGTGATACGCAAAATACTACAGATACCCTTGACGGACTGCAAGGGTCTTGTTGCTAAAAGAGACCTGTCCGAAGCAAAAAATTCCTGTCAGAATACCTTGAAAGTACCTGATAAAGATATCAAGGTTGTCAATAAGGATATCTAGAAAGTCATCCAAGCCGATCCGTATTTAAAAGAGTTGTACGGGCTCATTGAGTCTGCTAAAGGCATCGGTTTCGCCACCGAGATCATTATCATCACTAACGAGTTCAAGATATCAACAATCCGAAAAAACCTGCTTGCCATGCTGGGATTGTACCCTTTAAAAAGGTCAAGGCGTTGTTTCACAATGGGGCGATGTCTGCTGTACACCACTGCAAAGAAATACGTGAATATTATCAATGTAAAGTCGGGGACGTAAAAACTTCTACCCTTTGGATTATTCCGAATTGGAACTATATTCGTTATTCAAGGCACGCACACTGTGTAAAAAGCATTAAGACTACTTTTTACATTTAACGTTGCAAACGGTGAGTATAAACTAAATGGATATGGAATCGAAAAAGACAGGGATATATTGTTGTTTAGACAAGGGCAAACTAGTATTCACGACTAGAATTCAATAGTTCTTGCACAATGGGCGAACGATATTTGGAATATATTTTATGTTTTGTAAAAAGATACTAGAATGAATAAATTACTCCTTATTTTTATTATTCTCCTTACCACAGGATTTAAATCAAAACCTGATTCAAGGAACGAAAAGGTTTACTGCATGAGTCTGGAAGGGCTATACATGGCCAAAGATGCAATCGAGAGAAATGATCCCGCCATACAAGTTTCTTACACAAAACTTTTAAAACAAGCTGATAAGGCATTGCTTGTTGGTCCATTCTCCGTTATGCAAAAAAATAATATTCCGCCTAGTGGTAATAAACACGACTATTTCAGTGTCCCTCCTTATTCTGGGACTGGAGATGGACTTACTAATCCTAGATGGTATGTTGACTACGACAGGGTTCCTCTTGAAAAGCTTACACAGTCCTTAGAAACTTTGGCCCTAGCATATTTTTTTACAAGAGAACAAAAATTTGCTAGTCGGGCAGTAATTCTCATCCGAGAATGGTTTTTGAATTCAGAAACATCCATGAACCCTGATCTTGAATTTGCTCAGACAGGAACCTGGGTTGGTGTTATCGATACTCGGTTTTTACCAAGGATTATTGATTGCATAGGCCTGCTTGAAAATTCAGGTTATTGGAATAAGGAAGATCAGGAGTTAATGGTAGCGTGGTGTAGGCAATTTATGGAAAATGTACAAAACCGGACTGATAAGGAGCATATGAACCGGGGGCACAATATTTCAAGTTGGTACCACGTTCAAATGGCTTCGATTGCTTTTTTTTCAGGAGATACGGTCATGGCGAAAACCATGATTGAGAGAACCAAAGCCAGAATTGATTCAGCTTTGAATACATCAGGAGGATTTAAAGAAGAGTGGCCAAGAACCCGTTCGTTGAGTTATAGCTGTTTTCACAGTTTTGCATTATTCAATTTAGCCTCTATGGGTGAACGGATTGGGGTAGATTTATGGGATTATAAAACAATTGATGGAAGGGGTTTTCAACAAGCTCTGGAATATATATCAATGCATTCAGGATTTGCCGGTGCTAAAAAATGGCCCCATAAAGAAATCGAGGGAGCCAAGGATGACTGGTGGAAACCCTTCTACGATATGCTACCTAGTGTGTTATATCATGCAGCCATAGTTTATGATAATGAAGATTTTAATGTTCTTGCCCGGCAAATAGCTGGAGAAAGATTCGAAGAATTCCAGATACATATAATGTGTGGATTACCACTTAGATGGCTTAGTACAATATCTTATCAGTCAGATTAAATAATCTTCAAAAAGTAAAGTTTATTTTAATAGTTCGTTGCAAGAGTGTTACAAGAAGGAATAAGAGATTGAAAATACTAAGTTGCCAAAATTTGAAATGAAAATTAATGCGTACGTAAGGCAGGTTTATCCGTTTTATTATGAAGATAACAAAAAAATATTTATATCTCTTTGTTGTACAGCAATCATAAGCTTTCTGTTTACCTATTTGTTTGAGCCATTCAGTATCAACCAATCTGAGCATAAAATAAGTAGTTTGTGGATTCTAGTATTGCATACATTTATTCCGATACCCATTGCTCTGGGCTATCTTTTTTTGCTCAATAGAACCGTAAAAGACACCAGTCATTGGACGCTTGGTAAGGAATTCTTACATCTAGCACTTATTCTCTTTTTAATTGGTCTTGCCAATTTTCTCCTTCGGGATTTTATCTATACTAATCCCGATAACTGGTCATTTCGTTATTTCTGGGAGGAAGTTCGGAACACTTTTTTGGTAGGTAGCTTAATTTTAACTATCATTTTACCTCTAAATCTTGAGCGATTACTGTACAGGCATTTTAACTTTTCAAAACAAATAGCTACTCCATCATCAATTACAAAGAGCAGCAACTTTATACATATAACCACCCCAATACTTGGAGAACAATTCAAAATAAACATGGGGACATTTCTTTTTGCTAAAGTAGAGAGTAACTATATCGAAATTGCTTGCAGTAATGTTACCGGATTCGAAAAATTGTTAAAGCGAATGACTTTAAAAGAATTTGAAAAACAGTTAAGTTCCTCTCTCTGTGTGTTTAAAGTTCATCGCTCTTACTTGGTAAATTTGCAGACAATCGAATCCATTTCAGGCAATGCTCAAGGATACTTGCTTCGCTTAAAAAACTTTCCCGAAGGTACTATTCCCGTATCCCGATCTAAGATTCAAGAATTTAATCGTGCTTTTACTAATTGCAATAAAAAGTAGATTTGCATTTCGTCACTTTGGGTTGTCATTTGTCACTTAGCCTAAACCATCATTGGTATCGTTTTTATATTTGCCGTCAAAAAAAACAATGTCAATGGATACTACAACAAGAAGATACGATTTAGACTGGTTACGTGTTATTGCCATTTTAGCAGTTTATTTCCATCACCTAGGTATGCCTTTTAATGGCGACAAGTTTCACATTATGAATTCCGAATCTAGTAAACTACTAGACGATATTATGGTCTTCTTTGAACAGTTTAGATTACCCTTGCTCTTTTTAATATCTGGCACTGGAACAGTGCTTGCTTTCTCTAAAAGGACTTGGAAGCAGTTTTTTAAAGAGCGTACAGGCAGACTTTTAATTCCACTCTTTTTTGGTGTACTATTTATTGTACCACCACAAACTTATTTTCAATACATCAATGAATTTAGTTCTTACTGGCAGCTATACACGAGCGGACGATTTGAAACAAATCATCTTTGGTTTATAGAAAATCTTTATGTTATTTCTGTGCTTGTGATTCCACTAATTATTTTTCTTAAATCTCAAAAGTCCTCAGGTTTTATAACTTGGTTTGAAAGAATATCTTCTAATAAAATGGGGCTATTATTGGGAGGGTTACCCTTAATAATTTTAACAGTAGTACTTAAAAAGTATTACCCGACTGGCTCATCTTCTCTGACCAATCTTTCGGAAACTTTCTTCTATACCTATTTCTTTATTACGGGAATTTTATTCGCGAGCTCGCAAATATTTTGGGAAAATCTAAAAAAATATAGACGCCTTCACTTTTTTGCTTTTATAATTAGTACACTATTATTCTACAGTTATTATTTTGTGCCCAATGATTACATTGAACCATATCTGAGCCTTTCCGTTCGTTGGGATATTTGGTATAGCTTATGTTGTCTGTTGGGATGGTGCTTTGTCTTAACCTTGTTAGGATACGGACAAGTTTACCTCAATAAACCTAGTCTATGGCTCAAAAGGATGAACGAAGCTATTTACCCATTTTACATATTACATCAGACAGTAATAGTCATTTTTGGATACTATATCATTCATATGAATTTAGATATTCCCGTTAAAATGACACTGCTTTTTATTAGCTCATTTTCTGTTATTGTACTTTTATATCGTTTTTTGGTTTATCCTTTTAAAATTACTAGAGTACTCTTTGGAATGAAAAAGAACGATGAAAACGTAAAAACATAACAGGTATTGAAACCGAGAAATTAGTCTAGTTATAAAACTCAGAGTCCGTAGGTCGTAATATTATAAATCATGTTTTCAGCAGGTGGTCGAGTAGATAAGGGGAATTTCACCCCTCACCCCTCACCCCTCACCCTTTACCTCTCACAGTATTGTACTGGGACCCGAAGTAGTGAACCCCTCAATTCACACGGTCCTTGTTGTACAGTCATGGTTACACTCTTACAAATTCGTAACCCAGCTGCCAACGAAAAACGTATTCTGATCTGCAACCGGTTTTCGTATTGGATAGACTCGCTGTCCCCCGTTCATTTACCATAAATCCTAAACTCTTTGTACCTTGATTTAATAATTCTAAAGCCATGAATATGGCAAGCCAGTTAACTGATATCTATGGTCAAAGGCTTACAGGCACGCAAGGGTATTATAAAGCTACTAACTGGATTTCTGATGAAATGAAAAATATTAGCCTGTAACTGTTTTATTCGAGCATTATCCTCCTTGAAAAAGAAAGACTTAACTGAAGATTAAGCACAATTAATACAAGAAAAACTTTCTTCATTAAACTTAAAGGCGGCAACGGAAAGCAGAAAGAAATGCTTGCTGAATTTAAAGCATTTCTGAAAGGTGAATTTTCTTTCACGCTTGTAAAATATTATGCAGAAAAAGGAATGGTTTACGGGACGATATATGGAGCAGAAAAAGATGCTGAAGCCAAAAAACAAGGAAGAATCATCAAAAGAAATGAAAACTTTTTCGATTTCTTCCTCGGTAAGCCTTTTAAGTTAACGGGGCAGTTCAATAGAGTCTGGTTCTATAATTGCGTACGTATCATTATTCTCTAAAAAACTATTGGGAGAATTGGGAAACGAAATAATTTTGTCTTTTGTGATGCCCCACGGCTTCCAATAGCTTGTTAATACTTGTGCGAACATATCATCATCCCAGCGGTCAAATAAAGGCTTATTCACAGTACTGGTCAAAGGAATAGACTCTACTACTACTTTTTCTTCTGTTGACTGTATAGTATATTCAGCAAAATGATTTAATAAGTAATTGGCATAAATGAACCTCGCACAAAGTTCTTCAAATTGAATGGGGTGTAGTATTTTATCGGAAAATTTATCTGTCATTTCCTGTTGGTCAATACCAACTGCCCCATTATCTTGCAAACAGGCTACGATTCCAAAGTCATTCATCCCTAAAGAAAAATTCAGATTGGTGGGTTCGTCTTTATAATTAAATATGTCTTCAGAATACTTGACTTTAAAAACTCGGATGCTCCAGGGTTTTGGGCCTTTAAAATCCATTGGAACAACTAAAGATTGTAATATTAAATGAAGTTTTTCAAATCTGCCTTGCAAGAATCCGGATAATTTGAACTCCTTCCCTTGTGCAGTAGATTTACTTCCTTCAATACTCATATCGTTATATACAAGACCAAATACTAATTTGGCCATCCATTGAAACAACCGTTCTTCCGGCAGTTCTATGACGGCTTCAAATCCAGCCGTAAAAGCTTTTTCTATTTCTTCTTCTAAAGGGTTTATCGCATTTTTAACAACGTCAGGGGCACACGGAATTTTGATATGCTGATACTGAACGCTGCTTTTATCTAATACTTTCAATGTCTTATCTCTCAATGAATACCGATCCAGAATCCATTCAGGAAAAACAGAGATTTCATCTTCTGGAGCATCTAGATGTTGACCAGTTAAAAAACACGTTTTTTCACTAGAATCAAACTTTTGGAAGGGGTTATAAAGCTGTTTTGGCATAGCGGCAAAACTAGCAATATAAACATTAGAAATCTAATCAATCGCGTCCTTTCGCTTGGTGGCATTTTTCGTATTCCACATCACGATTAACAATATCGTGATTACGCAGTCCAACCTAAAACGGCGTTGGTATATTCCTGATTCAAGTGGAGAGGGTGATGGTGTTGTGGGCGTGCATCTAACCATTGATAATATTTTATAGAAAGGTTTTAGCGTACCATTAAATTGGAGGAATATATGAGGTATTACAATTATGAAAGAGAACACAGTTCATTAGGAATACCGATTGGAATACGTAATTCTTGAACGAAGAAGTCTGCTATGAATAAAGTAAGATGAGCTTCACAAGGGAAGTACTCGCTTTGTAAAACCGAGTACATCCCATCAATGCAGGTAAATTACATTAATTGAGCACTCACTACCTCACACATATTTATAGAGCGTTGCCTTACTTACGCCCACGGCTTCGCAGATTTCTAGGATGATGTGTTCTTTGGAAGCGTAAGCGTAGAGCTTCTTGGCTAGTTCGATTTTTTTTGCATCGAGCTTTTTTGGTCGTCCACCCAATCGACCACGATCACGGGCGGCGGCAAGTCCGGCTTTAGTTCGCTCCCGGATCAGGTTACGTTCAAACTCGGCGATGGCTCCAAAAATGCTAAATATCAGTTTTCCGCCCGAAGTACTGGTATCAGTACTTTCAGTAATGGATTTGAAGGAAATACCATTTTCGTCCATCCATTCTACCCACTCAATCAAATCTTTTAGGCTCCTGCCCAGACGGTCGAGCCGCCAGACAACTAAATGTATCACCTTTGCGGATGTAGCTGCGGAGTTCGTCAAGTTGGGGGCGTTGTTTAGTTGCTCCTGAAATGGTATCGGTGTAGAGCTGCTCACAACCCGCCGCTTTGAGGGCATCGGTTTGGAGTTCGGGGTTTTGATCTTGGGTCGAAACACGGGCGTAGCCTATGAGCATGGTTAGATTTTCTAATTTAAGTGCATTCTCCAAATCTGCGGAAAACGGCGGTTTGCGGTTCTTATAGTAATTGGACGAAAAATATCGGTTTGCAAATATTGGTTTTCTAAAATGTTTTTTTTCAGACCGCTGATTTTTGTCATTCGTGAAAAAGCCCCGAAATTAACTTGGTCAAAAGTTCCCCAAACGAGAACTTTTGATTATCTTTGCCCTTAAACCCTTTCACATGAATATAATATCGGTCAGGATACTGAGGGAGTTCATCAAAAAGTACCCCCAATCACAAACCCCGTTAATGAGGTGGTACAAAACAGTACAAAAGTCAGTTTATAAAACGCCGCAAGAGATGATACTTGATTTTGCAGGTTCTGACTACGTAGGGAATGACCGCATTATATTCAATATAGGGCATAACAAATATAGGTTGATCGTTTCGTTTGATTATGACCGTGATGCAGGGTTCATCAAGTTTATCGGCACTCACAAAGAGTATGATAAGATAGACGCCAAGACAGTAGCATATAAAAAATTCACTCAATAAAATTATAGCAAGATGAACATAAACCCCATTAAGACCGAGCAGGACTATGACAATGCTTTAGTGGAAATAGAACAGATTTGGGGGGCAGCCCCCAACACGCCAGAGGGCGACCGCTTGGATATTATTTTGTTATTGGTCCAAAACTTTGAAGCTAAGAACTACCCACTACCTGAGCTTGACCCAATAGAAGCCATCAAGTACGAAATGGAGGAAAAGGGGCTTAGACAATCAGACATTGCCAGGATTTTTGGAATAAGTAAAAGCAAGGTTTCAGAAGTGTTGAACCGCAAGAAACCCCTGACCCTAAATTTTATAAAGTCCGTTCACAAGAATTTGGGTATTCCAGCTGATGTCCTGCTTGCTTGACCAACCAAGGGGTCTGCTGCACATTTTGGGTTAATGTTCCATGAGATTGCTGTAACCAATTATTGATAAGCAACTTATATCAAATCATCTTTTGCGTTTTCGCCCCTCACACATATTTGTAGAGCGTTGCCTTACTTACGCCCACGGCTTCGCAGATTTTTAGGATAATGTGTTCTTTGGAGGCGTGGAGTTTTTTGGCAAGTTCTACTTTCTTTGCATCGAGTTTTTTAGGTCGCCCACCCAAACGCCCCCTTGCACGGGCGGCGGCGAGGCCGGCTTTTGTCCGCTCCTGGATCAGGTTGCGTTCAAACTCGGCGATGGCTCCAAAAGTGCTAAATATCAGTTTTCCGCCTGACGTACTGGTGTCGATGCTCTTGGTGATGGATTTGAGGATTTCGTTACCAATGAGCGAAATTCACCTTTCAAACCACAGCGTCGGCCGTTGTATAATTAGGCGGTTTATTTTTCGATGCTCCATCAAAAACTGATTTGGAGTTTTAAGGATAAAACACAGGAATTATTTTTTTGCGTGAGGTACGGTTATTCTTCAATTTGGCTATGTTTACATAGATAAGACCCAGCTAAATGAGTAAAGTCAATAAAGATATACCCACACTTTTGGCAAAATAGCCCCAAAGGTGTGGGTATACGGATGTTGTAGCACATTTAAAAAAATCAACCTCTACCTTTAGAGTAAATGAAACTGAATATCTCTTTGGTGTCTTTTCATTTCAACATCTAAAATAAACCTTAATACCAATTAGAAAATGAAAAGAATTTTAGTACTCACAATGGCATTAATAGTATTTAGCTGTGAAGAACCAGTAAAAGAAAATGAGAACACGAAACAAACTAAAAGCGGTATAATAGAAAACTTTACAACTTTAGTGAAAAATGACGTAAAAGACGATAATATTGATGGCAGTTTTTCCCTTGCAATCATTCATAAAGATTCAACTTTAGCATTAAAAAGTTACGGGAATGCCGATTTGAACACCATTTTTCGTGTGGGCTCAATTTCAAAATCATTTGCTGGATTTTTAATGTTACAACTTCAACAAGATGGAATGCTAGATATAAATGACCCTGTTGAAAAATATTTACCAGAGATTAAGTCATTAGTTGATTATGATAAATATCCACCTATTACTATAAAACAATTAGCAACACATACCTCTGGATTAGATAGAGAATCAAGAAGTCGAGATGAAAATGTACGTTTTGGAAATATTAATGAGTGGGAAAAAAATCTTATCAAAGCAATTCCAGAAACCTCATTTCGTTCAAAACCTGGAGAAATATTTGGATATTCAAACATTGGATTTGCTATTTTGGGTTTAACTCTCTCAAAAGTAGCTGACAAGCCTTACATCGAATTAGTTCAAGAAAAGATTTTCAGACCTTTAGAAATGAATAATACCTATTTTAATGTTCCAGAAAACCATAAAGAAAGTTTAGCAAAGGGAATGGCAGGCGGACCAACTGCCGAACTTGATTACGAAAGACCTAAAAGTGAACAGAATGAAGTTGGATACAGAATACCTAATGGTGGTATTTACTCTACACCAACCGATATGGTTAAATTTATGAAAGCTTGTATGGGATATTCCAATCTTTTGAATGAAAACAATATTACATTATTACAAACAACACAGACACCAACAACGAGATTAAGGTCTAATTACAGTTTTGGTTTTGATTTATATTCAGACCAAGGAATAAATACTGTTGGTCACGCAGGTTCTAATGCTGGATATTCAGCTCATTTCGAGTATGAAAAAGATAGCGAATATGGTGTAATACTTATGAGAAATTATAATTTCGGTAATACGAATTTAGATTTGAGGTCAAATTCACTACTTCGGAAATTAAGCGTTGTGGAATAAAAACGTGCTACAACAAAGTATAAAAATAATAAGGGTTTTGTGCGAAACCGAAACTTAGTGCATATTAACAAAATCCACCAAACTGAAAAGTAAGTGCGTTTTTAATCCCTTACTATTCTTATACAAACTGTTATGTGTCACTCTCCAAAACCAACGAATACGAGAGCGATTACGCTGAGTTCAATAACTGAGCACATTGTATTTATAAAAAGGAACCAAAGCAGAATAATAGTTAGCTAGAAAAGGTAATTTCTTGTTATAAAGAAGATGAGAGACATCTTTGAGTATGCCTGATATATTTTCTAAAGATTTAAGGATACGCTACTTAAAAAGAGCGATAACTAGCTGAAAGTAGGTAGCTTCTCTGTTAAAAATGAAACGATAAAGGTGTTCGATTCAAGTCACGTAAAACCTCCTAAAACCTATGAGATGGTCCCTTGATTATTTAGGCAAAAAGGGGTTAGACTTTTTAAAGTCTAACCCCTACTATTGTCAACTTGCACACCTAGAAGGGTACTGTTAAATAAATTAAATATTCATTTACATTATTTATCTTGAGTCTCGTTTGGGCATTATTACAACTACTCGAAAGGCAGGACTTTCACCACGAAACCTTATTTGAAAGATGGAACCTTCATTAACTATAAAACTGTCTTTGGAATACGGAACCCCGTCTTTTGGCAAGACATAATTAGAGCGATAATATTAATAATTACTCTAAATTCTTTTTTCTGCTAGTATAGTCCCTTCTATTCGAGCACGTATTTTCGAGAAGGCAATTTCTCTTGCGGTAGAGGTATCATCACCAAAAGGCGAAAAGCCACAATCGTCAGTAGTTCCGAGTTGTCCAATGGGAATAATTTGAGCTGCCTCAAGAATTAAGTCACAGACTTGATCCGCAGTTTCCACTTGTGGGACAAGTACATTGGTGACTCCGAGAAATACACGTTGATTGGATTTTAGATTTTCTTTGATGGATTTAAGAACTGTCTTCTTATCTTCTTCAGCAGCATATTCAAGATAAAAATTACCAGCATGGAGCTTAAATAATAAGGGAAGCAACTCCGAGTAATGGATGTCAGCACTATGTGTAGAGTCGTGGTCGCCACCAGGACAAGTATGGATACCTATTTTTTCTTGTTCTTCAGCAGTAAATCTATCAAGCACTTGATTATTCAAATCAATAAATGACGAAAGCAATTGTTTAGTCGGGTCTAATTTTATGGCAAGTCTAGCTTCTGTAAAATCAATTTGTACTTTGTAGGCTCCGCTGTTCAAACAATTTCTGATATCAGCTTCTGCATCATTTACTAGGTCAGCTAAGAATTGTTCACGTGAATAGCCATCAATACCTTCTTGCGGATAAAGTAAACTTATTGCCGAACAGGAAATGACCGCTTGTTTCACAGGAAGAGAAGTAAATTGCTTAGCTTTATTCAGGTAAGAATTTGCAAAAGTTGTATAGTGAAAAGGGCCCGCTGTTAGCTTTGGCAATTGCCTTGTATGTCCATCAGTAAATGGAATTATTACTCCATCAGGTGCAAAGTTTTTGAAGCCTTGCAGAGGATATGTAATAAAGCTCGGCTTAGATTGTTCCCCATCAGAAATTACGGGGGAACCTGTTTTTTCAAGTTCCTGTATTGTTTCTTGTGTAGCCTTATCGAATAGGCTTGTCATTTCTTCTGCTTTAATTTGTCCTTTATCAAAGGCACCTATTGCCTGCTGTAGGTAGGGTGGGCGAGGAATACTGCCAATCGGTTCTGTTGGAATTTTCATTATTTTGGTTTTTAAAATTGTTTACAAGGCTAAATCTAATGCGAAATGCCGATTGGCATTAGCGCTAACGTTGTTGTGTATGATTAATTGCGTGTTTTAAGTACTAAATTTAGTAAATAAAATACCACTGGAAAGTCCGTTTGGAGTTTCGACAAACTAGTTAAAACTAGTAATTAATCATACACGGTGTTGGCATTTCTTTTTCAGTTTCTAATTCCTTATATTGTCTTTAACTCTACGAACTTCTAAGCTCCGATCAAGTAAAAATGAGTAAGATTCTATTCCGTAGAGTCATCTTTTTTTACAAACAAGCTCAAATTCTGCTAACCTAGTTTAAATCTGTAATGTTGGACACTCCGTTTGGGTGAGTAATTACACATTTTGCTAAATTTCGTATTCGGTTCGGCTTTAATTTTTCAAATTCGAGTTAGAATTCCTCAAACTTGCCAAAAAATCCTAGCCCAAAAGTCGCTCCCTTTTGAGGCCGTAGGTTGATGAAGGGCTTCGTCAGAAGTGATATGTATTCCTCTTATTAGGATTAATTACTTTTTCATTCTCACTATAATAGTCCGCTATTGTAATGATTGTCAAGCCTTGACGTATAGGCGTGAGTTAATTCCAGCTCTGGGTCATATTCTGGGCTGTTCTTCACATGAATTACCGTAGTATTGATAATTACGGCATCGGTTTTCCAATCTATTTCTTTTACCCTATTCGGGGAAAAAAGTACCTTTTTTCCCGAAAACCAGTTGCCAGTTTCCACCACGAGAAAATCGATTTTCCAGGTTGTATCATCAACTACAAAATCAGCTACTTCCCCTATGTGACCATCCGTTGCGTGAATTTCATAACCCGTTACTTCGTGTGTGCTTCGCAGGTGCGTATCGCCATCCATACGCTTTGGTGCTTTCTTTTCTTTGGTCTCCTTTTCTACTACAACCTCTCTAATTGTTGGATATCCCCACATGCCAAGCCCCCAATACCCGTTCAACCCGTATCCAGAATACCCAGACCAAGAGTAGTATCCTCGAATCAACTCTTCTTGTTGTCGCGAAACAGGTTTATCCGTGTCAATATTAGGGCTGTTTTTTACTTTTTCCTGCGTAAGGTTCACGTACAATATTTTTGACTCCCACTCAGTTTTTTGAAATGCTTCGGGCGAAATCAAAACTCTTTTCTCGGAAAACCAACCCCCAGTTTTTACCACCATGTACCGGACTGTAGAAGTACGGTCATCAAAATAGAACTCCTCTACTTTTCCAATTTCACCATCAGTTCCTTTTATAGTGTAGTCTGATAAACTATTTATACTTCGTTTCATTTTATTTGATTTTTATAAATTAATTGAATTATGCATTTCCGCTGTTGCACAGTCTTCAGATTAGCTATCGCTTTTTTTTGATCTGTTGTCATTTTATAAGCATACTAGGCATTCATACATTTTCATAAAACGTCAATCCATCTTTTTTAGGTATTTATACAATTCGCTATCTGTTGAAATGAAAATGGATGTCTTTCCATCAAAAGTTTTCTCAAATGTTTCCATTGATTTCAGGAAGCCATAAAGGCTTCTTGATTGACGCGACTTATTGTACGCTTTTGCATAAATCGATGCGGCGGCGGCGTCTGCTTTACCTTTGATAACCTCAGCGTCCCTGAATGCAAGGGATTGTATATTTTTAAGCTCTCGTTCCTTCTCTCCATTAATACGTGAGGCTTCTCCCTGGCCTTCTGAGCGAAATTTATCAGCGATTCGGAAACGTTCGCTCTTCATTCGTTCATACACTTGATCTTGTACTTCTTGCACATAATTAATGCGTTTAAATCGAAAATCTAGTATCTTAATTCCCAGTTCTTCCGTCTGTTTATTTGCTGATTTTAATATCATTTGCTGGATTTTATCCCGACCCACATAAATTTTTGCCAGAGAATCACCAACAATTTCAGTGTCAGATGATTCAGGGACTCTGTTACTAGTACGTACAGCCTCTTCGATGTTGTTATTTGCTATGAAATCTCTTGTCTCCCCATCCAGAATATCATCTATCCTTGATTGTGCCCCCCGTTCGTTTGTCAGACGTTTAAGAAATTGAAGCGGATCTGTGATCTGCCATCTTGCGTAGGTGTCGACAAAAATGAATTTTTTGTCTTTGGTTGGCACTTGGTTTGGGTCACCATTCCATTCCATATAACGCTTTTCGAAATAATTAGCATCCTGTATTAAGGGCAACTTGAAGTACATTCCTGGCTCGACAATGGCTTTTCCGACTGGCTTTCCAAACTGAGTGATTACCACCTGATCTTTTTCCTGCACAATAAAAACACTACTGTTTAAACCTATCAGGACAATAATGACTAATGCTGTAATTAATATTGATTTAGTTTTCATTGTTCTTTATTCATCTGCATTTGTAATAAGGGCAGCACGTTGTTACCCTTTTGGTCTGTTATGACTACGTTCCCGATTTTGGGAATCACATTTGACATTGTTTCAAGGTAAATCCTTCTTTTTGTTACCTCAGGTGCCTTAATAAATTCATCATATAAGGCCTTGAATCTGGCAGCTTCCCCATCTGCATTATTAACACGCTCGGCAGCATATCCTTCAGCTTGTTGGATAGTTTCTTTTGCTTGACCCCTTGCTTTGGGTATTACTTTATTGTATTCCGATTTTGCTTGGTTAATCAACGTTTCCTTTTCTTGCTGAGCTTCATTCACGGCATTGAAAGCTGCTTTTACTGGCTCAGGCGGATTGACATCCTGAAGTACCACCTGTTCTATTTTGATACCCATCGAATACTCCCTACATATTTGCTGAATGAGTTCTTGTAACTTGATTCCTATTTCAGTACGACCAACAGTCAGCACTTCATTTACAGTACGGTCACCCACAATTTGTCTCATTGCAGCCTCTGATATAATGCGGAGCGTGCTTTGAGGGTTTCTGACTTTGAACAGATTCTTATAAGCATCATCTATCCTATATTGTACAACCCACTGCACTTCTGCAAGATTAAGGTCGCCGGTAAGCATCAATGATTCGTCTTCTGCACCTGATGATTCGCGGTATTGGGTGTTTACTCCGGCTTTGATAGTTCGGAAACCAAATTCCAGTTTTTGTTGCCTTTCTACCGGGACTTTATAAACGTCTTCAGCGAAGGGTATTTTGAGGTTTAATCCTGGTTCTACTTGTCGTACATACTTCCCAAATCGAGTAATAACACCGACCTCTTCAGTGCTTATCTGGAAAGTAGATGACCACAAAACAATCACAAAAAACAGCGATGGGATAATAAGTCGCCAGTACCCTAGTATTTTTCCAAACTTCGATGATAGATTTAATTTTTCTATATTCATTTTTCCTGTATTTATTTTCTGCTGGTAACCTTACTTAATCATTGGTACTTTTTGTCAGAAGAGATATTATAGCCCGTCGCTATCGGCACCTCAAATAGCCAGCCTAAGATAAATTTACCAGTCTTGTTATTATAAGCTTCGATTCAGGCTACGTCCGTTCTGACGATAGTACTGGTATTTAGTTCGTAGGTATAAACAGTCTAAAAAAGTGTTCCAATCATAAAAAGTGCTTATTTTGCCCAAGTCAGACCGCTGATACAAAATCAGATATTTCTATAAATGGTAGATTTTATACCAACAACGGTAGTGCCTTATTCTATTTTATCTTACTCTTTAATCTCTTTATTTTTCCACCTTTCTCATTAGAAGATTGAAATAGAAAACTTAAAACAGTTATGCCCCAAATGAGTATTATTATTGATTTTTTCATTTTCTTGATTTTTTGAATTTAAATAAGCTTGGGAAATGATTTAACTTGGTTTAATTATCCTCGACAATTTTCCAGTTCCTCATATTTCCGATTGCTTACCTCCCTCGCTGTGTAGTTTTTCTTTGTTCAGGAATATTATAAGAAGTTGCGAAAATCTAGATGATCCACCACAAAAGGTGTATTCTCACAGAGTGATAGTTTTCCGTAGTTATATTTTTCGCAGAATAATTGATATTTTTTCAGTTAGCCCAAAGGCACTAATAAGCCCATTACTCCTAGCCAATAAGTAATTTTTGTATTCGATAACTTATCATGAAACTGCATTAGTAAGTATCCAATGATAATGTTTAGAAGTGCAAATAAGTTACCGTGAATATGGGCAAGTATTGACTCAAAATGTTGACCTATAGAATAAGAGTTTACCCTACCCGTTGTAAAGTCACGTAAGTAAATTAACAGAAACCCATACGCCATAAACAAACCCATTATTAAGAACCCAATTGCAATGTTGTTCTTACCGATTATGGTTTTAGGTTTAATATTATTTAGCTAGAAAAGCAGCATACATCCAAACCAATTTTTCTTGTGATTTTATATAGTCACTCATTAAGGCATTTGTTCCTTCATCTCCTGCCTCTGAAGAAATTATAAGCAGCTCCCGTTGGAGTATGATTATTGTTTGAAATGAAGTTGTTTTCAACAGCCTTAATTCCGTCACTTACCTCTACGCTTTCCTTAATTTTAGAATTACCCCGATAGTCTGTATGATTATGTTTCGGTGTATGCCCCAAGGTTAGAATTCGTTCTGCAACTTCGTCTATTTTCAATATCAGGTCATTGTATAGTTCTTCGAACTTCACATGAAGTTCAAAGAATTTTTCACCCTTAATATTCCAGTGATAACCTCTCGTATTTTGGTAAAAAATTGAATAATTTGATAAGAGTTCATTTAGTCTCTCTGCTAAAGTATCTGCCTCATCATTATTAAGTCCGATTGCGTTAGTGTTGTCCATTTTATTCATTTTTATTTATCTTAAATCTAAGTTAACGTTGGCTTTTGTGCAATCCTGCAACGTAAGTCACAACTCGGATAACTCCTGAATAGTACAGTTTCGTCATTGCAAGGCCGAAAGGGGTATTTTGAAGATGTGTAGGTAATACTTTGGCTAAAAACTTGATAATTATTGCATCTAAGTTACTTCCAAAATGGTTGCTTCTTTTTTCACCGAATGCAACTTTTCAGTCTTTTGCGATTGTACAAACGCTTTGGTTTTGTAACATTCATACTAATTTTTAAGAAGGCACTAATGGCGAGTATATACCCGGCGGCAATGGCAAGTATGCATTGATTAGATAATCCGAGAATAATCAAAAAAAGCCTCGACGCCCTACCAATAATACTTTCACAGACTATTTTTCAAACACTACAGCATCGGGTTCAGCACCTAAACTAGTGAGTGCCTTTGAAATGGCTTCTACAAATGATGGCGGTCCGCACACATAAAAGTGCTGATTGAAATCTGTTATTTTTTCCTTTAAGAAAGTATGATCAATCATGCGATTTTCATAACCGTCTTTTTTTTCATCAGTAAGTGTATTGATAAAGTTTTCTCCAAGTACCTTATCAAATTCCTTTTTCAGAATTATATCACTTTCAGTCTTGTTTGTAAAAATTAGTTTGTTGTTAGCAATTTTGTTTTCCGCATGTAACTGTCTTAGAATGGCTATGAATGGTGTAACACCTGCACCTCCTGCTATAAAAACCCCTTCACCTTTATATTCAATTGCACCCCAAGTATCATGAATAATAAGTTCGTCACCGTGTTCTAATTTTCCTAATTCTTCAGTAACTCCGTTGTGACTACCGTAAATTTTAATAGTAAATTCAAGATGCTCACTGTCATTTAAACCTGTAAAAGTAAATGGCCGCTTTTCATCTTTAAATGCCGGAGTGTTTATGGAAACTTCTGTTGCCTGTCCGGGGGAGAATTTGTAACCCGTTGGCTTTTGAACAATAACACGCTTCACATCGTGTGTTACAGGTTCAATAGCAATAATTTTTACAATGTAATTTTTCATATTTTTAAGGGTTTTTTGTTGCTACCTCCTGTGCTAATCTTGCATCATCGGAGGTATTTTCTAAGTCTTTACCTAAACCTAATAGACTGATAGTAAGTCTTTTTACTGTTTGTTCCTTGACAAACCATTGCAAGAGGTTCTATGTAGCTCAACCTTCTTCACTTCATTGTGGCACAACTTTTTCTATCAAACTGGTTTCATGACCTAAAGTCGTGTCTGGTTGCACCCTAGGCGTTTTCCACGAAGAATACCCAAGTCAGTTCCGCATAGTATAGTTTTTACCATTTTGGCTACTGCATCCGTTGGGTTTTGATGTCATATTCTATTTTACCCAACCCGCCGTAAACGAGACCTTTTATAGTTGATTTACTAGGTATATTGGAATCATTTGATGGTGAAATTGTATTGTCACTTCATTTGATTTTAATGGTAAATAATGTTCAAGCCTCAGCATAAAATACTTCGGACAAACTATTCTCACATTCCGCGTATACCTTTTCTTATCTTATCTATTAGTGATTTTGAAGCCGTTTTCCACCTGAAACGTGAACTTCTATTTTGGAGAGGTGAGATTCGTACCTTTTTATAGCGTCAGTTACCCACGCAGAGAAATAATCCTCGTGTTCTTCGTTGTCAATAATCGTTTTGTCGGTATTAAATTGAATTTTCATTACTATAAAGTTTTAGTTTTCGTGACTATAAAGTTTTTAAGTTTTCTTTGCTTTGAGTAAAAAGGTTTGGCACGTTAACAAAATACATACTGAACGATAGGGCATGTACAAGTATGGCTAGTAACAGCCAAAATATTGAAGTCACAGGTAAAAGTTGATAAAAGTTGAAGAGTAGCTATTGATACTACGGTGTATCAAAAACTGTAATAGTGAGGTAAATAGACCTCGCTCTTCGCATCACAGTTTTAGGTGGGGGAGGGGAGGTAATAATCCACAACCAATTCGTTGTTTACGTGCCAGATTCCGTACGTATTCCAAGCAATTCGTTCAGTTTCGTCATACTGATACCAAGAATATAATGAGCCGGTACAGTACCTTATTTCAGATACTGACTAGCTTGACTTCAAGCCATGTAGCACTTCCTTCGCTATTTCAGCATCACTTTCGTTCTATGAACCCAGAAATTTAACGTCAACTTCTCCATTCGGGGATTTTTACGCTAACCGTTTTTTAGCCGCGTTTTCTATTTCTATTCTTTTGCAAAATCATCTACAATATCCGTAAGTGAAACAAGCCCACTCTTCGCTGTAACCCTAATTTCAGAAGCGTGCAATACGTGTAAAAGGCTCCCACTTGATAGCGTTTTGTGCACCTCTTTATAAATCCGAATTGTTTTCCGTGCTACTCTTTCCTTCGCAACAGAAGCGTTTTTGTTACTAAACAAAGGTGCACATTTAATTGGCGGGGCTATTACACAATTAGGTCTTTAAGTTACATAATTAACGTGAATTCGGGATTAGCTTTTGATAAATACGGTTGGTTTTTGTTCGTAAAATCCATAAGCTGCTAATGCCCCAAACGTATACATAATTGCGTTGACAGGGCTTCGGGGTCTGGTGTGTTCTATGTCAAATACTGACATGAGTATATCGTTCACCGATTCGATGACTGCCCTTTTCTTGAGGTTTATCTTTTCATCGAGCCGCATGGACACGTTCTTCATATTCGAACGGATTTTGGTAACTATCTTCAACCCGTTCTGATAAAAATAATCGAAAGGCTTGGAGAGGTAGCCCTTATCGCCGTAGCAAGTGCTTTTTAGTCCGTCAAAGATTTTCTGTAACAACTCAGCATTGTTGTCTGAAACATTAGCTGGGGTCAACTCGAAGTTCACTATTTCACCTAACTGATTGATTATGAAATATATCTTTAACCCATAATACCATCCGGGATTCAGGAGCCTTTATTACCTAGCGGGGGACAAGCTCGACAAAACGGCTATAAACTCGGCATACCAGGAAAATAGCTCATTAAATAGACCTGTGCAAACCGCTCGCAGAAATACTGAAAGTTCATGTAATCCGACCAGTGATAAAAGATAAGTAAGGTCAACACCTCACTGTCACCTATGGCGGGTACTCTTGTACGGGTCGATGACTCACCCAAAGACCGTTGACGAAGCCATAACTCATAGGATTTATCAAAATCATCACAAAAAATGAATATCTCTATCAGTTTTTTCTCGTTAATTGGTATTGCCATTGGTGAAAAGGTGAGTTTAGGGTGTCAGATACCACAAATATCATCATTAATCGCCAGTGAATTTATTCATATTACCCCGAACTCACGTTAAGCTACTAAGCAGTTTCTGCACTCTTCCTTCCCGTTTTTACGATAAATTTCTTACGCTCTACAACCAACAAGGTACAACTTTGCGTCTTTTCCCAGCGTGGCTGTAAGTCGTCGAGGTCTATTTTGTAAGCCTCCTACTTACGTTCATCTATCCTGCCGTGCCCTTTTTGGATTTCCTTCTTTTGCCCAACGGCTGCCTGACAAAAAACAATATCTTAGCAGTCTTCTAAAGGCATCCACTGACGGCTCGCCGCAGCGATTTTTCTTTACCTGTGCTAAAAAGTTACCTTTTTTGGGGAGATTAACCTCAGATGTGTGTAGGGCATCGAATATAAAATTATCACAATCGCCTGCTATCTGAGCATTCAGATAGCGGGTGACCACTACTTTTTCAGACGCTTTTGAACCGTCGTATTCACCAATTATACTACTTTGTGAGTCCTGATGAGTAATCATATTTACTATGTTCTGCCTCCTTTTTCCTCCCTTCACCCCATCGATACTTCCCCATAATTCCTTGCCGTCAAGTGTCTTCCTGTTCTTGTCTTCCTTTAATACTCCCCTTCAAAAATAACTGTCATTTATTAAGTTAAATGACTCACAGTCAATATCCTCTATGACCCGATTTAGTTGACTATAAGAAATGCGGACCTCTACATTTATCCCCAAAGTCCGACGCATACGCCTAAAATCTTCTAACATCGCCCGGTGGACAACTGACATATTCAACACTTTATCACTCCGTAAAATAGCCGATAAAAAGCAAACAACGATAAAGGACGGTTCATGGCGTTTGCCGCGGTTGTCCCGAATATCGGGCAACTTTGATTGGATTTTATCGTAATACGCTCTGATTTCGTTTTTTTAAGAGATTCCATAAGGTTAGTTTTGTTTGTTCTGCCGACACGAAAGCCAACGCTCGAAAAAGTCGGACTGAAATTACGGAGTAGATGATTACTCTACTGTTAGAATAGTATTCAATTTTAGAAAACATCCACATAATACAAGAAATAATAAAGTTTTTAGAAGACGAAAGCAAAACGTATTAAAGCATATAATTCCAACTACTCTTGAGACTAATAAAAAACTATGAACAAAATCATAATGATAGCAGCAGCAGCAGAAAACAACGTCTTGGGAAAAGACAACGCTATACCTTGGGACCTACCCGACGATTTTAAGCGGTTTAATAAGCTGACTTCGGGCCATAAAACTATTATGGGACGAAAAAATTTTGAGAGCATGCCCACGCTTTTATCCAACCGGGTGCATATTATAATTACACGGGATAAGAGTTATAAAGTCGCTTTTGATGATTGTATTGTTGTACATTCATTGAAAGATGCAATTGCACTAGTAGCGAATGACGCCTTAGCATTTATTATTGGCGGGGGGGAAATATACAAGCAGGGCGAGAAATTTTCGAACGGGATTGAACTTACGCGTATACATACCAATTTTGAAAATGGCGATACCTTTTTCCCAGATATTGACCCTAATATTTGGAAACTTGTTTCAGAAGAACATCACTCAGTGGATGATAGGCATGCCTATGCTTTTACGTATTTAACTTACACGCGGAAGCAATCACTTTTCGTTTAGATACCGAGCCGTTTATTTTGGTATTATCTCGCATCTGCCAATAAAGCGAAGGAAGAAAATAAGAATACGAAAATGATTATTTACGTTGGACTTTTACTACTCCTCACTTTTTTTTTAAAATTACACTTAGAAGAGAAATCTGGAACATTATAGATATAATTGTCGGAATCGGACTTATTGCAAGCTTATTTATGAGTAGAACAAAAAGCTAACACTACTCCAAAAATTGCAAAAGCGTATGGTTTGCCAATACTTAGGACAGAAAATATCGGAAACAGAACGCAACAACTATGCACAGCACCCCGCACAATTAATTGCTCAACCACGCAACTAACCACACACGTCACGTTATGTGTCATTCTTCAAAACGAGCGGTAATGTTTGTAGTTTTTGTGAAATTAGGTACAGGATATTGATAATGTGACCTGTGCGACCGTTTCCATCGTAGAACGGATGAATGCTTTCAAACTGAAAATGAATGATAACCATTTTGACAATCGGGTCGAAGTCAGATAATTCATCTTCGTTTATGTACTTCTCTAAATTTCCCATCAGCCGTACAATTTCATCATAGCTCTGCGATGGCGAATAGATCTCCTCTCCGGTTATGGCATTCTTTAGGGCCGTACCGGGCAACCGTCGGAATCCCGCATTATTTGCTTCCAATACTTCTTGAATTTTGATGATCGTAGCATTAGTCAATAAACCAGTTTCAGAAATTAATGCGAAGCCACTTTTTGTGGCGGTGATGTAATTTTGCACCTCTTTGGCTTGCAGAGAATTGAAGGCACCCAGATCTAATTCAGCAAGGAAAAGCTCACCGTGGGTGGTAATGATATTCTTAATTGCCGAGCTATCTTTCGCTTCTTGAAGGCCGAGCGAATTGATAAGGATTTCTTGATTCGGGATCGAAGCGGCAACGCCCTTTAATTCTGCTAGTGCCGCATGAGCTATTGGGAGTTTTTTAAGAATCGTCTTGGATTCAACATCAATTGAAAGCGGTAGTTCAGATAATTGCCAACTCATGGAAAAGTACGTTATGTATAGAAAACGGCATTTTCTATACATAATAAATCAAGTTTGTCTATTAACTCAACTTTCCACAAAGATACAGAACCTAGAAAAGTAAAACGTGTTTATATACTTGTATTGCATTAAAAAAGCCCTGGATTGCTCCGGGGCTTTTTTGGTATAGAAAACGTTCGTTTACCGTTTTGCCGATGAACGATGCCGTGCAGGTAAAGGGTTTATTCATCAACCCTCCCGGAAATATTTGGTCGGGTTTTAACACCACGTTTGAAGGCGAAGACCGACCGTTTCAAGCAACCGAAATTCTGTTTTATATAAACGAAGTTCCGAACAAAGGCCCCAAAGTAATTGCCCGAATTTACAACGCCCAAAACGAACAAATAAACGCCGTTGAAATAAGTCAATTAACCCAAGGATTGAATTATATTTCATGGAAACTGGACGAACAAATTGGCCACAAAAAAGCAAATACCTCTTCCCGTGAAATTCCCGTTTTACCGAGCGTTTATAAAGTCGTGCTGGAATTTAACGGCAAAAAAGATTCTACGGAAGTAAACGTCATCCCTGGCTTTCGTTTTGACATGCCCACCGAAGTGGACGAACAACTTTACAACTACCAAAAAATCCGTTTACAGTGACAAAACTCGTTTGGATGCCGCCTTTGGAAAACTGGATTCCCGCACGGCGTTACTTGACAAAATGGAGAAACATTATACCGATTTGAGCCCAGCGACCGATAAAGAGTTTCTAAACACTATTTCCGCAATGAAAGAAGAAATCAAAACCATTCGGGAGAAAGGTCGTCCAACCGCGGGTAACCAACCAAGTGGGTGCGTGGCAAACGCTTGCCGTGAGTCCGCATTCTAACATACAAGAGGCTGAAATGACCGCCATGTCCCACCACGTTGAACCATCAGAACAAGACTGGAGCAAAATCACCGAGGTAAAGCAGATAATTAATACCTTTTCAACGCATGTTGATGCCTTTATTGCTAACTCGTGGAGAGGGTTTGAAGAGCAAACTAAAGCGGTGGGGTTTGATTGGTTTGGGGGGATGGAGTGAGAGTTTTGCGTTATTCTCACAGGAAACTTCAACCGTTTAATAAATAAAAAGTGTGTAACCGAAGAAAAAGTATATTTTTGTTTGTAGCCAATACTACCCAAATAGCTGACTTGAAAACTACTAAGAAAGGATATTTGAACATTATGGGTATTTTGCGACAACAAATGGTTACAAGCACTTACAAACAGCTAATGTGTAAACCATAACATACTAACTATAAACACTTTATAAAAAGACAAAGTGCTAATAAAATAGATATACACGCTACTGTTGCGTGTATACTAATGTTACCACACATTAAAAGAAACAAATGAGAAGGGATATACAATCAGAATTACGACAACATTTAGATAACAACGAAACGTTACTTTGGACAGGACAACCAAAAAAAGGAATCGTATTTAGAACAGCTGATATTTTTCTTATTCCTTTTAGTTTATTATGGTGTGGCTTTGCAATTTTTTGGGTGATTGGAGCTTCTCAAGCCGGAGGATTGTTTGGGTTGTTTGGTGTCCCATTTGTTATTATCGGATTGATATTCGTATTTGGCAGATTTATTATTGATTCAAAACAACGTGAAAACACATATTACGGATTGACTAAAGACAGAATAATAATAAAATCGGGTGTTATTTCTAAAAACGTCAAATCTCTTAACATTAGAACTCTTTCGGATATTGAGTATAATGAAAAAAATGATGGAAGTGGAACAATTTCAATCGGACCAAAAAATCCTATGATGATTTGGGGTAATGGTATGAATTGGTGGCCAGGAATGAAGACCAATCCTCAACTTGATTTAATTCAAAATGTACGAAAAGTTTATAATCAAATAATTGAAAATCAAAAGGAAAAATAAAACGTGTGGTAACACTGTATATAGCAAATAGGGCATTCATTGGTTTACGAAAGTTTAGTGCTATTTACCAACACCGCCAAATTTTTAATTTGGCTTTTAAGATGAATAAGTTAAAAACAAAATATAAAAATGTGGCTCAGAGCAAACCCGAAAGTTTATCGCTTTCTACTGCCCTACTTGCCATATACTAAACGTTATGCCCAATTAAAAATAAGCCAGCCGCACAAATAGCACATTTGGTTTTTGCCGACACGAAAGCCAACGCAGAAAAAACCAAAAGAGCTATTTTTTGCCAACGCTCACCGAGAATAATGAGAATTGAAATATGACAATAGAAAATTACATTGACAATATAAATCAGAGATACAAACTCGGAAATGCAACGGAGCATACTTTTAGAGGCGACTTACAACAGCTATTGGAAAGTTTAGTTCCAGAAATCAGGGCTACCAATGAACCAAAAAGACAATCTTGCGGAGCACCTGACTACATCTTGACAAAAAAGGATATTCCAGTAGGGTTTATTGAGGCAAAAGACGTTGGAGACAAAGACCTTGAAGGAAAAAAGAAATCCGTAAACAAAGAACAATTTGACCGCTACAAAGCCTCTTTAGACAATCTGATTTTCACGGACTACATAGATTTTCATTTGTACAATGATGGAGAATTTATTACCAAAATAGCCATTGCGGAAATAACTGAAAAAGGAATTATTGCTTTACCTCAAAATTTCGCAAGGTTTGAAAATCTTATCAAAGACTTTTGTGTACACATTGGACAAAACATAAAAAGTTCCAAAAAATTAGCAGAAATGATGGCGGGCAAAGCCCGCCTTCTTTCTGATGTTATTGGAAAGGCTTTGACCAGTGATGAAACTCATAATGAAGACAGTACTTTAAAGGAACAAATGACTGCCTTTAAAAGTATTCTGATTCACGATATTACACCTAAAGGATTTGCAGACGTTTATGCTCAAACCATTGCTTACGGAATGTTTGCTGCTCGTTTACACGACCCAACTTTAGATACTTTTAGCAGACAAGAAGCTGCTGAATTGATTCCTAAATCAAACCCATTTTTAAGAAAACTATTCGGCTACATTGCCGGACCCGATATTGACGACCGAATTAAATGGATTGTAGAAAATCTTGCAGAAATATTCTTAGCCTGTAACGTAGAAGAAATTCTTAAAAATTACGGAAAGACTACAAAAATGGAAGACCCAATTATCCATTTTTATGAAACTTTCTTGGCAGAATATGATCCAAAACTAAGAAAAGCAAGAGGTGTTTGGTACACTCCTGCTCCTGTTGTAAATTTTATTGTTCGTGCGGTTGATGATATTCTTAAATCGGAATTTGATTTACCACAAGGTTTAGCAGACACTTCAAAAACAAAAATTACTGTAAACACTCAAACGCCTGACAAACGTTCTGTAACAGGTTACAAACAAATGGAACAAGAAGTACATAAAGTACAAATTCTTGACCCAGCCACAGGAACAGGAACTTTTTTGGCGGAAGTAATAAAGCACGTAAACAAAAAATTTAAGGGACAAGAAGGGATTTGGAGCGGTTATGTGGAAAATCATTTACTCCCACGATTAAACGGTTTTGAATTACTAATGGCGAGTTATGCAATGGCACATTTGCAATTGGATTTATTACTAAAAGAAACAGGGTTTAAAGCTACAAAAGACCAACGGACAAGAGTTTATCTAACCAATAGTTTAGAGGAATACCACCCAGATACAGGAACTTTATTTGCCAATTGGTTAAGTAGTGAGGCAAATGAAGCCAACCATATTAAACGTGATACTCCTGTAATGTGTATTATGGGAAATCCACCTTACAGTGGCGAAAGTGCTAATAAGGGAGATTGGATTATGGATTTAATGCAAGACTACAAAAAGGAACCTGGTGGAACAGAAAAATTAAAAGAAAGAAATCCAAAATGGATAAATGATGATTACGTAAAGTTTTTACGCTACGGACAGCATTTTATTGAGAAAAATGGAAGTGGTGTTTTAGCTTTTATTAATCCTCACGGTTTTTTAGACAACCCTACTTTTAGAGGGATGCGTTGGAATTTATTAAAAACGTATGATAAAATTTATACCATTGACTTACACGGCAATAGTAAGAAAAAGGAAGTTTCTCCAGATGGTTCAGTTGATGTAAATGTATTTGATATTGAACAAGGGGTATCTATCAATTTATTTGTGAAAAATGGAAAGAAAAAATTAAATGAACTAGGTCAAATATTTCATTATGATTTGTTTGGCAAAAGAGAATCAAAATATGATTTTTTAATTTCAAATTCCATTAAGAGTATCCCATATACCAAATTAGACAATGTACATCCGAATTATTATTTCGTAAATAAAAATTTTGAAGAACAGGATAAATATGATAAAGGGATTAAATTGACAGATTTATTTATCCAAAACACGGCAGGAATTGTAACAGCAAAGGATAAAGTTCTAATAAATGATACAAAAGAAGGTTTAAAACTCAATGTAAACAGCAATTTTAATATCGAAAGTAATTCAGAATTAATTAAGACAATTGCATATAGACCATTTGATAAAAAATACATTTATTGGGACACAACTTTAATAGAAAGAAGTAGAGCAAAAGTAATGTGTCATTTTTTGCAGGGAAACAATTTAGGGTTAGCTTCTATTAGAATAAACAAAGAAAAGAATTACAGTAGCTTATTTATAACTGATACTTTGGCAGACGCAAGATTAAGTGATAGATTTCTAACATCAATTTTCCCACTTTACCTCTATCCTGTAAACAATAATCAACAAACAATTAGTAAAGCCGCTGAAAGAAAACCGAATCTCAATTTTGAAATTATTAAGGTATTTTCAAATAAAATCAGTTTAAGTTTTACCAACGAAAAAGAATCTACAGAAAACACTTATGCCCCCATTGATATTTTAGATTATATCTATGCTATTTTGCATTCACCTAAATACAGAGAGCAATTCAAAGAATTTTTAAAAATAGATTATCCAAAAGTGCCTTTTCCAAAAGACAAAAACACATTTTGGCAATTGGTAAAATTAGGTGGAGAAATACGGCAAATACATTTGTTAGAATCTCCGAAAGTTGATGATTTCATTACAACATATCCAAAAGGCGGAGATAACGTAATTACAACCAAAGTTGCCAAAAAAGATTGGGAATTATTTGATGAAGAAAAAGGACTTGGAAGAATATGGATAAATGATGAACAGTATTTTGACAACATTCCGCTAACTGCTTGGGAATTTTACATTGGAGGCTATCAACCAGCTCAAAAATGGCTAAAAGACCGTCAAGAAAGAACCTTAGAGTTTGATGATATTTTGCACTATCAAAAAATCATAGTTGCACTTTCCGAAACAGACAGATTGATGAAGGAAATTGATAAAATTGATATTGAATAGATGACAACAACAATTATAATCATAGGCATATTATTGATATTCTTGATTGGTTTTATTCAGTTGTTTAGAACTCATTCACGTACAATAAAGAAACACGAATTTGCGTCAGAATATCGGAATAAATTTATTGAATTTTCTAATAAATATTTTGAGCAATATGATAGATACAGTAAGTCAGGTAATCTTGATAGTGAGCTTTATGTTTGGTTGACTAAAAATGTAAGTAAAATTCAAAGTAATGTTGGAAGTTTTGGAATTATGTCGTACAAACCTGCTTTTCAAAACTATATGATTAATAATTATCAATTAATTATTAATACAATTCCTAAATTTAGAGAAGGACAAGTTGAGAATTTTGATGTAACATCTGTTGATGATTGTTTATTAAGATATATTGGACACATAGAAGAACGTAGTGATGGAACTTTAAAGAACTTAAAAAACCCAATAATATGGTTCAGAGTTGGATTTCAAGAAATTATTAGCATTCCGCTTTTTATCCTAAACTGGTTTGGTATTTTTAGTAAGCGAACAGTTAACGGGATAATGGAAAGCACGTTCTATAAAATACTAACAGGAATAATTGCTTTGATAACATTACTGAGTGGTATTGTAACAATTATTCAAGGAAAAGAAAAAACGATTGAAATTATAAATAAAATATTAGGAAATTAGAATGCCAACGCTAAAAGTCATACACATTGCCAAGTCGCTCGAAATGCCAACCACACGAGCCAAAACTTGTCAAAGAGTATGCCTTTGCCAGCGCTACAAACAGAACGTGAAAAATGAAAAAAGGGCATAACAATGTATATAAAAAATAGGCGAAATAGTAGTAAAATCAAGGGTTTGGGCTCGTATCAAACTTTGTGCTTGATTGAAAGTTTTGTGCTTGGAAATCGCCTACTTTTCATATACTAACCGTTAGGTGGCATTAAACACGAAATAAATAACCTCAATAGACGTTATCACAATTTTTTTATGGCATAAAAATTAGGCTGCTGGGTTTTAGGTTTCGTGGATTCAATAAATAATATGTCAATAGTAATAGAAGGTATCAAATTTCATACAGTACCAGAAACAGCTCAGGCTCTACACGTAACCCCGCAAACGGTAAGAGCTTATATAAAACAGGGAAAGCTCAAAGGACAAAGAATAGGGAGACCTATCCTAATTACAGAGAATAACCTAAAAGAGTTTTTACAGGCTACCTGAATAGTCTACTTTCACTAACTAATTTATAAAGTATGAAAACGATTATTTTTTTTATCGCCTATGTTTCTGCTACTATAGCCTTCTCTCAAAACGCAAGAGACTATATAAACATGGCGGAAAACAAGGCTGCTCTCGAAGACTACAGAGGGGCTATTATTGACTACACAAAGGCAATAGAGCTCGATCCTAATAACGCTAATGCTTACTATTACAGGGGACAATAAGTCTATTATCAAAGACCACAGAGGGGCTATTATTGACTACACAAAGGCAATAGAGCTCGATCCTAATGACGCTAATGCTTACTATTACAGGGGGCACAGTAAGTCTGCTCTGAAAGACCACAGAGGGGCTATTATTGATTTCACAAAGGGAATAGAACTCGATCCTAATAATGCTAATGCTTACTATTCCAGGGGACTCAGTAAGGATTCTCTGGAAGACTACAGAGGAGGTATTATTGACTACACAAAAGTAGTAGAGCTCGATCCTAATGACGCTAATGCTTACTATTTAAGGGGGTTCAATAAAATCATCCTAGGCCAAATAAATAGCGGTTGCTTGGATTTCTCAAAAGCAGGGGAACTAGGAGAGAAAGAAGCCTACGAGAGTATTAAAAATTATTGCCAATAAGTGGTCTACTTCCATAAATATACATTTATGGAAGTGGGCTACTCGATAACCTGCGAGAGCAGTAACCGAATACCTCCATTTCTCTATTTAGAATAGGATTGGGCAAATTGAAGCAAAGCGTTTGGAACTTGAAAAAGGTTACCGAATTGATGGGTGAGATTTTCAGGAACAAACCTAAGATAAGTACACTCGTCAGTACATCCGGCGGGAAACTGATATTTAGCATTTTCGGGGCAATTTCCGAGTTTGAACGTAATTTGATAGTAGCGGACGAAAGCTAGACTTGCCGCCGCCCGTGGACGTAAGAGTTGGAGCGGACGACCAAAAAGCTCGACAAAAAGAAAATTGAGTTAGCCAAAAAGCTCTATGCTTCGAAAGAACACACCATCGTAGAAATCTGAGAAGCCATGGGAGTAAACAAGGCAACGCTTTATAAGTATTTGCAGGGGTGCGAGTTGGAAACTTATGTGCCTTACCGATCGCCACGGACCCCTAAAGAGAATGTACTCGGTCTATGTATTCGGTTATTGATATTTCGTATTCGCTCTTGTATTCGGTTCGTATACTCAGTTTGTAAGTACCTTCTAGGGTCCTACACAGGGTTATATACATACCTTCAATATGCGATTACCGAACGTAAACGACGGTTTTCAATGAAAATACCCCACTTCTCGCTCCAACGGAATAAACTTGTAAGACGTTTGCTTACATTGTCTTACAAATTAAACACGCTCATTACTCATTGCTGATAATGAAACCGTAACCGGCACAGATTCCTGAGTTGTTATCTTGGGTACCTTTTGTTAAATTTGAACTTTACTTTACCCAACGGCAAAACGTATCGAATAAACTCTACCTACTTAAATTCACAGGCATCGCCTGATTCACATAAACGGCAGCTTTTGGACTGTCATAACCATT
>Ga0306865_1000128_pt1 | contig 41750 bp, 56 predicted proteins | sample AntRauTorckE5431_FD_190441 | JGI IMG/M metagenome (GOLD analysis project Ga0306865, IMG submission 190441) | Saline lake microbial communities from Rauer Islands, Antarctica - Metagenome Torckler E5 #431 (v2) (version 2) | ecosystem: Environmental > Aquatic > Non-marine Saline and Alkaline >... | reverse complement strand
ATGAGTTTAAAAGCGACCCACACCCACGCATCAAACCCAAGTAGCCAATCATTCATTAAGTCTTAACCAACTCAACAAACAAAGCGTGAAGCCTTTGCCGCTATTCATTGATTAACCGACCAAGGGAGAAATCAAAGCTTTAAAAGAAATCCTCAATTTCAATCCTGAAAAAAGCCAAACAATCATTTATTAAATGTTATTTGGAATCATTATAAATAAACAGATTTTAAATTTAAAAATGAATTTACGTACAATATACGTACAAGTAGGGAGGTACTAAAAAGATAAAGCCTTGAAAATCAAACGATTAACAAGGCTTTAAGTACTCGGAGCGGGACTTGAACCCGCACGACCGCAATGGTCATTGGATTTTAAGTACTTCGATGAGAGTTTTAAAAACTTCCTTTGATTTGGTAATCAGGTCTTTATGATTATTTAAATTTAATTTTTGCGGATAGATTTTATAAAATCTATGTCCGTTTATAGGGTATTTTCTAGGTGCATTTTTGGATTATTTGTACATTCATGAAAAATTATTTGCTAATGAATCATAAAAAAAACTTCACCTATTCCTAAATTATCTAGATCTCAAAGATTCTTACACCAAAGAGGAAAGAGAAAAAATAAAGAAATCACTCTTTAAAACTCACAACAATAAAATCGATAAATTTTAAAATCCACTATCTTCAACTTTGTTTGCTTGATTTTTATTTTCCTTATCGTAATAACCTATCCAAGTGTCATGATTCCAAATCATTAACTTGACCATATAAACTGTATTGCCATAGAGTTCATAACTATCTGGATAAAATTGAACAACAATAGACTTATCTGGCTTGGTTAAAACCAAGCCCCATTTACTACCAGAGGAAACATAATTAAGTGGTGCATCCCACCATTCATTATCTATAAAAGTTTGATAACCTAAATCTTCAAAAAAACCTCTGGTATGTATTAAATAATTTTTTGCAGAATCATAAGACATACCCAGAGCGGTTCCTTTTGGGGTGAACAAAACACCAACGAGACTTGTTTTTTCAAAAACGAAATTTTGCCTGTAGATTCTGTATAAAAAATTATTGCCTAGATCTACAGTTTTGTAAGTGTCTTTATTTGATTTGAATTCATCTTTAGCTTGATCTTCTGTCATTCCGTACTCCAAACCTTTGTAAATGGATTGAGAATAAAGGCTTGATGAAACAAGAAAAAATATGACTAGAATGTGTAAAGCTTTATTCATAATATAATTTTAATCGATTAACATATTTTCTGAAGAGTCGAATAAATTTCTAGCCATTATATTAATGCTAGAAGATTGATCTATATTTAATTGAAAATCAAAATTTTCTTTGGTCTTTGTTTTTTTATATCTGATTTTATCTATATCGTGATCCATAAAAATTTGAAAATCCTTGTTATCTAGTTTTATAGAAGTTTCTACTTTAATTCCTTCAGTATCTTTCTCTTTAAAAACACCATTGCCTTCAATAAGGAAATTTTTAATTTCTTTATTGTGAAATAAAATTTGAATCTCATCATTTTTAGAAATAGCAATTTCTTTTTTGAAAGAATCTAAGAACAAATAATAGTTTTTATCTATTTTCTGAAAACCAAAACCAAAATAAACTTCATTATGTAGATAGAATTTATCATTACCACCATTTGGAACAGTAAAGAATTTAAAATTTATAGTTTTATCAAATTCATCATAAGTTCTCCTTATTATAGAATTATCTCCATATTCAACACTAGTGTAATGATCATATTCATTTATTTGAACAACTTCATAAGGCTCATACTTTTTAACAATTTCTTGTTCATGTACAGGCTTTTTTTTAGTCTTTCCTTTAACTAATCTTTTAATTATATAATAAATTAGAAAGAAGAATCCTCCTACGATGCCTAGAAGTATTATTAATCCAATTATAAATCCAATTACTTCCATATCTATTTGGATTGGTTAAGCTGTTTGGTTGCCTTCTTTAGTGACTCAAGATCTATCTGATCCATGAACTCTTCTACCTTTTCGTTATGCTGCAACATTTTCAGTAAAGCCCTGGTGACATCTTCAAAATTTTCTGCAATGGAATTGGTAAGGCCTTGGATATGTTGCTTTTTGGCAGTGCTTTTTTTAAGCTCCAGAAGATCTAACTTAATATCATCCCTTAACTGTAGCAAAGAAATGCTTGTAGGCTGTGGTTCGTATTTCAATAAAGCTTCTTCAGCTTTGTTATCTATGTGATCTTCTTTATCGATTTTTAGCTTATCACATACTTTTTCTAAATAAAATAAATTAAGACTTTGTCTTTTAAAAGCGACACTTAAAGCATGACCATTAATAGGCAGTTCCTCAGCTAAATGAGCCCAAGTAAAACCTTTTAATTTCTTTTTCTTAATTATTTCTTTATATAAATCCATTATCTAGAATTAAAATAAATAGGTAAATAACTCACATTAGTTTGTTAGCTATGTTATTAATGTTATATTTGTACTGTTGATTCATCACAAATATACGAAACAACTAGATAAATTGATTAAGAGAAGACTATGATAACAGAAACGATACTTGAAAGTGCCAAAAAAAATATTTGTAGAAGTGGTTTGAGAACAGTTATCTACAACGATCTCATTAAAAATGGCATCTATAACAAAAAAAACGGCAGACCATTTTCTAAATATACTATCGATAAAATTCTGAGAGGATCAAGAGAAAATGTAATAATTGAAAAAGCAATAATGGACTTGTTAAATGAAATGAAATCAAAACGTGAAGGCATCGAGAAAGAATATAAAGAAAGCCACCAACAAGGACAACCCAACACTTTAAACTAATCTGATGAATGTAAAATTCAGAAATATAGCTATTGGAGTTTTTACAATAAGCTGGTTTGCTACCCTCTATTTTGCTTTCCATCTTCTATATCTAGTCAGAAACTAAAAAAGCTCCGATGAGACGGAGCTTTATCATAAAATCACCCTTTAAACTACAATTTAATAGAAAAAATTATGAAAGACAAATCTACAGTAAACCAATCAATTTCACAACATCTAGTTGCGGGAATTTGCCAAAGCGACAACAGTATCGAGTTTTTTGGCATCAAGAAAACTAAGCAAGTCAAGTATATGCAAAATGGCAAAACACATGATTTTAACGAACTGACAGGCAAACCTGCCCTCGCCCTTGCCTATGCCTTCAGTAGAAATGAAGAGGCTAAAGATTTTTTTAAATCTTACAAAGAAGATCTCAAACAAATAAAACACGCTCGAAAGGTTGAACTTTTTGTGTATTACATGTATGGCGATCTAGATCACCAGCCAGATTTTGTGAATGGGGAACTTCAAACTACAGAAAACTTTAGGGACACAACTGACTGCCCTAGTTTGGGTTTTAAAAGTCTAAAAATAGATGGTCAAAAATTGACAAGTCGAGAGATCACCATTATAGACTGCTTTCATGCAGACTATACCAATGGCCACACCGCTTCTATACTCGGCATCACAGAATCGACATTCGATTACCACTCCAGGAACCTATTTAAAAAAGCAGGAGTACAAACCAAAACTGCACTTATGATAAAGTGCGCTTTACAACACGTGATATCATGGTAGTAGAGCAAGATGCTAAATATTACAAAGATGCAATTAGCAGAATTACAGAGAACATAAAAATCTGCAATGAGAATTTTAAAGACTTCGATTTGGTACAAGTTTATGTGCGCTTAAGAATGTTATACATAAAGAAACTAGCGTCCTTTTATAAATGTGGCGAAACCCCAACTTTTGTAGAGTATTCAATGCTTAAGAAGGTATTGAATGAAACCCAGCTTATTACTAGAACAGAACTAGTGGCTTTTGGCCTGGAAGTATATACAGAGTATCAATTTACCTCAGACGACTTAGCCAGAATATATAACTATACAGGTCGTGAGTTTCAAATTGAAGCTGTGAATAGAATAAAATTTAAAATAGATAGATGAGTGCTCTAACTGCAAATACAATTCTCCCCCTTATTTCTGCACTGCCAGATACCGAGAAACGTGTGCTTGCAGATCACTTGAAAGCTCTTCTTAATACACCAGCAAAAAGGGACAGTAAAAAACCGCCGAAAGGCTATAAAAATATCCCAGAAAAATTCTGGCCACAAAACCAAGAGATGCTTATCCATGATATACTACATGGGAAATCATCATAACAATACCAGGAGGCAATAATGCCTTAAGCTCATTGCAGGGAAAGTACTGCAGTGAGCTTTTAAAAAATAACAATAAAAAAAGAAATTAAAATGGCAAAATTTGAAAATTTAGGAATTGAAGTGATAGATGTTGTAACAAGATTTGAAGGTGTTCTTATCGGAAAAGTAAGTTATATAACAGGATGTGACCAATACTTAGTACAACCTGTAGATTTTGCTAGCAAGATTGCTGATTCACATTGGATAGATGAAGGAAGATTGGAGCAAACTTCAAAAGGTGTAGTTATAAATCTTAAAGATGTAAAATCAGAATTAAACGGATCTGATATTTCTTCTCCGAAAAAATAAAGCACCATGGCACAATCAATAGGACATATTACCAACTCAATTTTGCAGATGAATGGTTTGCGCTCTCGAGATCACAAAGCACCTGAACAATCCAAATCTTCTCCAGACGACTTTATACATCCCATACTCACCAAGGATGACTTTAGGGAAACCATAAAGCTTTACAACAAGCATATTTCCATTTTTAATATGAAGGTAAGAGTTAAAAACTCTGAAGTACATACCTATAATCTCCAAGTTATAAAAAACAGAAGAACTCAAAAAGTGAGTAAAGAACAAATGGTGGATGAGTTTTTCTGGAAGGAAGACAACAAAAAAATAGACCCCGAGGCCTATAATCTTGCCGTGGAGGCTTATAACTCCAAGAACGGATTCCAGTTTAGAAAAAAGAATATAGCCCACGAGGTGAAGCCAGACACAGAGAAGTACTTTATCTCTTTTCTGCACCAATACAACATGCAACTTTTTAAACGTAAAACATTAAGGATAAAGCTAGATATAAGCGTCCCTGGGTCTTTACCCAAGCTAGATCTATATCCCAACAAAATAGTAGAATCCACCAAGAATGGAGTTGAAAATCTACCAGTCTGCAAAGAGACTGTAAAGCATCACAGAGATAGAATGATTGAGGCTGGGGTTTTGCATTCTTACCAATTTAGAGGCCCAAATAGGGCTATAAAAATTGCCTTTAATGACGAGTTATTGGTCATCACCGACAACCAAAACCCTCAAAAACGCGCCACTGATAATCAAACAGTTACACAAGAGATAGCGAACAAAGTCCAATATAACAATGTATCTAGTAGAAAGAACCTATTAGAAAATGATAAGTATAGGGGAAAAGGAGATGCTAAAGCATCAGTTTATAATGTTACTAAAGAAGCTACAAAAGAACCAGGAGGCAAGATGCCAGATCTGAAGAACGGACCTAGTGAATTTTCGAAAATTTCTAGCGTTTTATCAGCGACTCTAGAGGAAAAAGGGAAACTGGCGCGCGATTTATCGGCCAATAAGCACACAGAATACAAGCCGCTGAACTTGAGGATCACTCAAACCGAAGCTTTTTACGGAAATATGCACCCGGATGATTTTAAAGAAATGGCCATCCAAGAGGTTTTCAAGTTTGCCAACGGCTTGTTTACAGACTTGGATGTCCACCCCGGGAGTTGGACCAACGCCATTAAGATCTGGCAAAAAGAAAAATTTATAAGCTTTACCAAAAAAACCTTCAGCAAGCCAAATATTCTGCAAGAATGGCAAAAAATGATCACTGTTTTGCGAGAAATCAAGAAATACAAGCAGAATAACAGCGAATGGACCCCCACTTTCCCAAGCCTATACTTCGATCCATCACGTCGATACAAAGAAAACAACGCTTTTGAATACGCCTTGAAGTTTTTTAGAATAGAGGCTCCAGATGTAACCCCTCAAACCACCAGAAAAAAAGAAGCCCACAAGGATCTGGAGAAAAAAACGGACGTGAAGAAAGCCATTATCAAAATACGAGAGTTTTTGAGAGATAAGATCGAGCTCCAGGAGCTATACGATTACGTGAATTACAACTGTAACCCACAAGTCTTCAAAAATCTGCATGAGCTCATCAATAAAGAAATGAAAAAGCACTAAAAATTAACCCTTTAAACTACACATTATGCCTACACACCCACCAGTAAAAGTAAGAATTAGAACTTCCAAAGAAGTTGAAGTCGATATCGACGAAGATGTAGAAATATCAAGATATGATATTTTGCATGCCATTGAAGCAGACCCGGGTATTTTATCAATGTTAGGATTTCCATCTTTTAAATCCTTTAAGCAAATGACCCTCCTGGACTCTCTTAAGCTTGAAACCATTTTTGAAATACTACAAAAATGCACTCTGGAAGATCTAGAAAAATTTAAACAAACCCTTTAAACTACACGTTATGACTGAAAAAAATAATAAAAAATGCACTTGTGGCCAGAATCGAAAGCTGTATTGCAAGTATTGCAGCAAAGTAAGAATGGTTGTGGCTTTGAAAAATAACCAGGATCAACTCAAGTATAAACGAGCAGATAATAGTCTAGCCAACCCCGTCTGGTATTCTTTTCTAAAATACAATTCTAAAGACATACACAGTATTGCTGGCAAAATGGAAGAGAAAGTAAGGCAGCACCCGGAGCTGAAGCAAGCGGCCAATGTACTTTTATTTTACATAAATGGCGAGAGACAACATCACTTCCATAAAGTATTGATATGAAAGTGAAACTGAAAAGACTCAAAAAAGACAGGCTTTTTGTCCTGGTGCGTAGAATTGCAGAATATAGCGAGTATCTCAATTTTATGCAGAAAACTGAAGCTAAGCAAGTTCACTTTATACATCTTTCTATACTTACAGATCTTCAATTTGAAGTTATGAAAAAGGCAATGGACCCAAAGATTGAGGAACGCACAAGCTTAAGTTTGGATTTGCACACCGCATTTATCCTGCATAGCGCTTTGCTGTATCGCAAAGAGGAAAACGACTATTACATGAGTTTGCAACGAAGAACCATATTGGAACTTAACCAACAACTGCCATCATGTTCCGATATAGAAGAAGATTGCTGCAACTCCGAGCTTTAATCTGCTCTCACCAGGAGACTTCTCTAGTTGTAAAAGAAGCTTTTGACATGCACGAGAGACTAGATCTCATTTGTTGCCGATGCAAGAAAATACTCACACAAAAAACAAAACACATGACACCACTTACCATATCCATAAAACTAGCACAGAAGCTTATAGAGTCTTCGAAAATTAGAGACTTTGAGATTACCTACAAAACCGATAAAGGCGAGACCGTTAAGGTGAGCAAATTTCAATTTAAAAGAGAGGGGATTCTTTTAAGGCCTTATTTAAAGTCCGTTCAAGCTAAAACTTGTAGCCTTAGCCTCACAAGCAGAGAAAAAAGCATGGTATATAATCTATTGCTAGAACGTAAAATTAAAGCTTTAGAGATATGAGAACTATACCCATAACTGAAGACCAAGCTGAATTTATAAAAGCTAACTACAAAACGATGTCCATGAGATCGATGTCTGAGGAATTACATATCCCTATTCCTAGAGTTAGAAAATTCATGAAATTAAATGAACTGACCGTTTCAAAAGAAGAAATGCAAGACATAAAAGAGGCTAAATTCTTAGAAAATCAAAAAAATCAAAAAAAGTCTAATTCTGGAAAATACATTCCATTTCAATGGATGCCATACTAATATACAAATAAGATCAAAACTGCTTAGCCATGAAAACTATAAAAATATCAGATGAAGTTTATAAGGGACTGAAAGAAATATCAGAACAAATGAAAACTCAAAGTCATAGAGGAACTGCTATGCCTTACTTTTTTCAAGTACAAACCAAAAAACGTATATCGGTTCCAGAAGGAAACGGCACCGAAGCATGGCATTATGACGGCTCATTGATAGAGACTGATAAAGAAATTGAAGACACCGTAAATGAATATAAAGGTTGGGATGAAGGCAATACTGAATTTAATGATTTGGAAGATTATGAAGTAGATAGTATTCTAGAAGATGCTGGTTACTCTAAGGTCAATTATGATTATGAAGAAGTTCTTGAAAATGCTTTTTTCACTTCCAAAGCTTGTGATGAACACATAAAAATGAATTCACATAATTTATCACACCCAGTAAATTATTTATCACATGCGTTTAGAAATCCTGAAATGGAATTGATAAGTCAATTTTTAGTTGAATTAACTGGAGGTAAACTTTATAAATAATGAATCATGGATCCTTTTTTTCTGGAATAGGCGGTTTTGATTTAGCAGCTGAGGAAGCTGGATTTAAAAATATATTTCATTGCGAAATTGAAGAGGATAAAAGAGAAACCTTAAAGAGAAACTTTAAAAATGTACTTAGCTATGGAGACATTAGGGAATTTGAAGGTCAAAAATATAGAGATAAAATCGATGTGCTTAGTGGAGGTTTTCCTTGCCAAGATATCAGTATTGCACAAACATCGATTAAACTCGGAGGAGCTCAAGGTATTAAAGGAGAAAGAAGTGGATTGTGGAAAGAATATGCCAGAGTATTGGGGGAAATTAGACCAGGAGCTGTTGTCTTTGAAAACAGCCCAATGTTACTTATTCGAGGATTTGAACAAGTCTTATGCGACTTTTCCAAGCTCGGGTATGATGCAGAATGGAGATGTTTTTATGCTTCCGACTTCGGCTTACCCCATTTTAGGAAAAGACTTTATGGTGTTGCCTACTCCAAATGCAAGCGATGGAAAAATAATAATGAAAAAGGTGGAATCCTTCAAAAAATATTATCAACGAGATCATCAAGACAAAAGCCTGTACCAATTTCAATTGAACGGTTTAACCGCAATTCAAGCTATGCAGATGTACGAATGGATGATGGGTTTTCCAAAGAACTGGATAAAAGACTTATACATGGATTTGGAAACACAATAGTGCCAGACATTGCATTACAAATATTTAAAAATCTTATAAAAACTAAAGCTGTACAGATATGAAAACTATACAAATGAACGACTTGATCGAGAGTCAAATAAAGAATTACTTCAAATTGAAGAGCTATGCTGAAGTCATTGAAATCGAAAAGGGAGAAGTGGATTCTGAAAAGGTGTATGTCAAACTTAAAATAGTTCTAGACTATTACATACATGACGTTAACTACAAAATTGTCGATATCAATTTTCTAGAGACCAGCATGAAGGGATTTCTAGATCTCACCAAAATAGATAATTATAAAACTGAAACGGTTAAAACTCTTGAATCATGAAAACCAAACCGATATTATTTAAAAGTGAAATGGTTAAATCCATTTTAGAAGGCACAAAAACTCAGACCAGAAGAATTATGAAAGTTCAGCCTGTAAAAAAGGGAGCTTTTTGGGAATTAGGAGCAGCTGGATGGAGTATGGATCAAGTAACACCAGTGTATGGTCATTCTCTTTATAATAAAATTCCTTATCAACCAGAAACTATTCTCTGGGTTCGAGAGACTTGGAGTCTATACGGCTGGGATCTTGAAGAAGGTACTGTTACAATACGTTATAAGGATGGAACAACAAGAAATTTATATCCTAATTTTCAAGGTGTGGATGAATGGGTAATTAGGAAAATTGATAAACTAGAGGATGGTGGATATATTGAAAAGGACCCACTTGATCCAGAGATGTATCTTCTTAATAAAATAAGATGGGAGCCTTCCATCTTCATGCCTAAATGGGCCTGTAGAATTTGGGTAAAAGTCAACCATTCAAAAGCTGAGCGTTTGCTTGAAATAAGTGAAGAAGATGCCATTGCTGAAGGTGTAATTTGTCATGAAAAAGAGGAGTCTTATCACGATTATATGAATCCAGAAGGAGGCTGTTTTGTAAATGCAAAAGGCTCGTTCTATACCCTTTGGGAATCTATTAATGGAAAAGACTCTTTACTAGCAAACCCATGGGTGTGGGTTTACACTTTTCAAATTTGTGAAATGCCTAAAGACTTTCTACTGTGAGTGGAAAGTTCTCTTGGCAATCTAATTTATTTAACATTAAAACCTAACAACCATGACAGATTTTAAATCCATACGATCACTAATTAACAGGGCAAATTTTCAATTAGAATATCTGAACAAAAGCGAAATTTTCACGCCTTCAGAAAAACAAATATTAAAGCCACATTACGAAGAAGAAATTAGGATTCTGGAACAAAAAATGAGGGCTGATGTTTGCAATTGAAAAACTAAAAAAATCATGACAAAAGCCGAATTATTTAAAAAGTATTCAATTAATGAATCTCACAATGTTTGGGAAAATGGCATTGATAATTGGATGAGCGTAGAAGTTTACCGGATTATGCACGATGGAAAACTACCACCGTCAGACGACTTAAGTGTAATGTGGGTATGTGACTTCCTAGATAAACAAAAAGACACGAAATGGTGGGCTAAAAATGTGATGAGCCAATCACAATGGGGAAGTTTGTACTTGACAGCAAAAAGAATGGTGCACAGCTTCGCTGAGCAAATTTTAAAGGATTTGAAAAAAAAGGAAATCGAACAATAAAATTTCATCATGAAAAAAAGAATTGAATTAACGATTGAACACAAAGACCATAGTACGGTTGAACTTACGAACATTGAAGGTGATACATTCACCTATAACCCTCTAAAACACGAAGGTCTTGAGGACTTCCTAAACGGAGTTAAAATTTTATCTAGCACAAGAGATTGGAATCTTGTTTCTCACTATAATCGGATAGATTATCAACAAGCGTCTGAAAATAATTGTTGGTTGAAGTTTGATAACGGCAGTGAGTGTAAATACGATGATGATTGGCCTTTTGCTTCAGTAACACATTATTCAAAAACATAGATCTACGATACTCTTTAAATAATTCTGTAACAATGACACCTGAAGAAAAACATATTAATTCAACTTTAAGAGTAATTATTAAAGATGTAAAAGAAAATACTACCGATAACAAGGATTGCATAATCATGCGGTTAAAGCATTGTCTTCATTTGGTAGAAACAAAATTTTAAAGGATTTGAAAATGACACATACTAAACTAACAGAAATAGCGGGTAAGTGGCTTAAAAAACACACTGAAAACACTTTAATACCTAATTGTAAGACTATTGCAATTGACATTAGAACTATAGAAGACGAACAGCCTGACGTCATAGGTTGGAGCGGGTCTCATAGTTTTATGATTGAAGTAAAAGTCGGAAGAGGTGACTTCCTAAAAGATTGTAACAAACCATTTAGGAAATGCGCTGAAAAAGGTATTGGTCAGTGTAGATTTTACTGCTGTCCAAGTGGATTGATTAAAGAAAGTGAACTCCCTGAAAAGTGGGGTCTGCTTTATTTAAACGATGAAAATAAAATTGAAATAATAAAAGTAGCTGACATACAAGAAGCCAACTTAAAAGCAGAGCGAAATATTTTGATAAGCTTGATTAGACGACAAGGTTAGTCTTGATGGTAACGTTGAAATAATAAAAATTTAAAAAGTCTTGACAGCCGTATTTAATTTATTATTTAATACAATCATAATGATTCAACCAATGGGTATATTGTTATCAACTTACCATCTTTGACATAGAGTTCAACTTCAATGTTTGAATAAGTTTTTGACTTGATTTTTCCATTGTCAATATTAAAATTAGCATTGTCGTAAGCATGTTTTATTTCCATTAAAAGAGTTGCTTTATTCCAATCCGCAGGAAAGAAACTACTTGGTGTTTTTTTATGAATCCATTTTTTGTTGTCTATATCATAAAATTCAAAATCTGCCAAAAATGTTTTATTTGTTTCGTTGTTTTTTAAAATTTTAATTATCCATACCCTTTCAGAGTTGTAAAAGTGAACACCCGTAACATTTCCATTTTTTATTCTTCCAATAGATGCGTGAATAAAGCTATCGACTACTTCTGGTTTGAATGTTGTTCCCCTTGGTATTTCAATAAAACTTTTAGTGCGAACTATATTTTTTTCAAGTACAATTTATTGAGCTCTTTTAGAATTCATTTTCTTTAAATTCCGTATATTGTGGCAAATTAAATTCATTTTGGATACAGACTTTAAAATCAAATTTGACGGCGAACAACATCAGATAGATGCTAATCTTTTAGTGAATAATTTGATTCACACAACTTCTATAATTCAGGAATTAAATAGGAATTTAGATAGCGGAAAGAAATTGGATATTAAAATAAAAGCTCTCGAAAAAGGAAGTTTTTTAATTCACATTGATTTGGTCGAATCTGTTTTTGATTTAGCTAAAAATCTGTTAACAAAGGAAAATGTTGTTTTTGGTGGTGTAATCATAAATGCATTGGTTAACTTAATTACAATTAAAGTTCATTTAAAAGGCAAAGAGCCAAAGTCAAAAGAAATTTCTGGCGGTAAAGTCAAAATCGAAAATGAAAAAGGCGATGTTATATACATCGACAATTTTGTTCAAAATATTTACGAGAATAACACAATAGTCAGAGATGCTTTAAGTCAAAGTTTTGAAACTTTAGAAAACGACAATTCAATTACTGGTTATGAAATAACTGATAAAAACGAAAAACCTTTAATTCGAGTTAATAGAGATGAGTTTGAGTATCTTTCTCAAAAGTCAGAAGAAGTTTTAGAGGGCGAAAAGAATATTGTTGTTGCTGCAACTTTAAATATTATTAGAATTTCATTTGATGATAAATTAAAGTCCGATTTTTATTTTAAAGGAAATAAAATTTCTGTCAAAATTAAAGACCCAGATTTTCAAAAAAGAATTGATAATGGTGAGTCATTCGCAAAAGGTGATATTTTAGAAGTTGAATTGGAAATCAAGCAAAAATTTGATAAATCCGTTAATACTTTTATAAACAAGTCTTATAAAATAAATCGTATTACGAATCATACTTTAAGGAACGAACAGTCTAAATTTGACTTCGATTCTTAAATTACTGCCAACATATGGATAACACAACTTATTTATATCATTAGGATAAAAGATTAAACCCTCTAAAAAGAGGGTTTGGTTTTTTAAAATTGCTTTGATTTTTTAAAAGCCAGTAATGTCTTTTAGGTTTTTCATGTTATTAAGTTTTATTGTTTTATCAAATGTATAATTATATATCCTTTAAAATATTCATTTGTATATAAATTATGTGCTAAATAACAAAAGTTTTTTATTCATGATCAATTATTTCAACAGAGTTACCATGAGAAAAAACCCCTTTTTTAACACAACTGGGATGACTGAATTTTTCATGATTAATACTAGTTATGCCACTAAAGTTGTTTTTTGAAATTACTTTTAAATCAAAATAAACTTCATCAGATACTTCTTTCCATCTTTCATAAAAGTCATATTCCTCTTTTACCGTTATAATTATAGCATAAGTTGCATAAGTATCTTTTCCAAAAATATTATTAATCCAGCCTTTTCTCCTACTTAAAAACCAAACATGATCAGATTCTAAATTAATTTTTTTAAGGTTGATATTCATACCTTTAGAAGTGGTTTGTGGCTTAAGCATAGTCAACTCAAACTTGATATCCAGCAATTGGAATAGATAAGATTTATTTATCACTTTTATATTGTAAGTAGTTTCACCTTTTTTAGTAGTTTTAGATATGTGAGGAGATATTTTGACTCTTGGTCTTAAAAACCAAATAATTAAAAAGCCAAAAACTGTCAATGATAAACCTCCAAAAAGTTGAATAAGTAAAGAGTCTTGAAACGAATTTTCAAAAAATAATAATAAAAATTTCATAAAGTGATTAGTTAGTTAATAAAAAATAATGTACAAAAATAACAATAAAAGTAACACCCTCAAAATTTGTTAAACTTCAACTGCATTTTTATAGGTTCTATATATTTTAAATTTACCCTCTTTCAACTAATAGCGTATACTTAAACAATTTTTGTCGTTGGATTTATTATCTTTGAGTGATATCAATCCCTATGGAAAATTACTTCATCACTCAGAACTTTCCTGTTTCAAATCATGTGCATAAGTATCTTATAAAAATGCATGGCACAGATCACATACAAGTGTCTAGGAATCATTTTATAGGAATGATCATTCTAAACTTACATTCTAAGACCTTTTCCAGACCCCCAAAGAGAAAGAAGAGTTTGGTTAAGCTTTTCAAAGTAGACATAAGTGAGTTTTATTTTTCCAGAAATGGCCTGTTCCTGCATCCAGATCATGCGATTATATTCAACGATACGATAGATGGTATATTTCGAGATGAAGTCTACAAGAACGCCCTTATAAGAAAAGCAAAAGATGAGCACAAGATTATACAGAGCATGAGGGATCATCTGGAGATATATGACATTACAGAAGACGATATAAAGTTGGATTCACTTTACAGAGATTTCAAAAGAAAAAAAGAAAATTATCAAAAAATAATAAATGTGAATTAAAGGGACAATTGCAACAATTGTTGCAATTGTCCCTTTTTTTAACCAATAAATTAAGGCCATGGTACAAGATTTAAGATGTATTTACAAGGAGCTCGACCTTCGTGTGTTTAATGAGATCTTTATAGTGGAAGCGACTCAGCTTCCACTATTCAGTCATCTAGATAAAGATGAAGACGTACTTGCTATTATGAACAGCATACCAGAAGACTTCCAAGCTATGCACATGGCGCTAAAGTTTGATCATAGCTTACAAAACCCTGTTAAGCTTAAAAACAATGAGACCAATACTGATGTATCGATAAGCTTTCCTATAGGTCCGCAGGATAAGAACTTGAGAAATCTATTGGAAACTTACCAAAATAAACTAGTAGTTGCTTTGGTTAAAAAATCCTCTTCCCACTATTTATATGGGTCCACGGTACACCCTCTCACATTTATATACCAAGAGTTACACGGCAGTAACTTCGAAGACCAAAAGGGCTACAGCATCACTATACAAGGCTTCTCCCCTGCTCAACCCAAATTATTTACACAAGTAGAAATAAATGCAAACCCAATTATAAGTGGTTTAGCCTTCGATCTCGCGCAGGATCTATAAATCTGTCCTTTTTTAAGCTTACTCATCTAGATAATATTGTTATTCCAAAGGAGTATCATTTAATATTATCAATTTGAACACGAACTATTTTAAATTTACTAAGAACGAAGCCAAGCAAGAAGCCACTGTATTCATTTACGGTGCCATAGGTGATATGGACTACGAAACTTGGGAGTTAATCAACACAGCTTCAAAATTTAGAGCCGAATTTGAAAACGCTACAGCCAATGCAGACACCGTAAAAGTAAGAATATCTTCTCCTGGAGGATATGTAGATGAAGGTTTGGCCATCTACAACATCATATTTGGCAGTAAAAAGAAAATCATTACTTACAACGATGGCCTCTGTGCATCCATGGCTGCTATTATTCTCCTCTCTGGAGATGAAATCCACGCTTACAGGAATTCTCTTTTAATGATCCATAACTGCTCAGGGATGACTTTTGGAAATGTAAAAGAGATTGAAGAGCAACTGGAGTCGCAAAGAAAAATGGATTCTTCAATGGGAACAGCCATAGAAGACCGCCTTGGTATTTCTGCAAAAGATGTAGAGAAAAACTATCTGAACTATAAAGATAATTGGTTTGAAAGCTCTGAAGCTTTGGAGCTTGGTTTTTATGACAAAATAATACAGAAAGACAAGGATGTACCAACAGACCTTAAAAACATGAGTGCAAAAAAAATGCATCAAAAATACGCTGCTTTTTTCAAAAAAAAGATGCCAACAAATACTCACCCAAAACCAAAGAAAATGCCCAAACCAAATTCATTTCCAAATCTGCAAGCGGCCTTAGGACTAGACCAGCCCATTGCGACTACAGATGAAGGAAGCTATATCAATGATGAACAAAAATCATTGATAGAGAACAAAATCACAGGATTAAAATCTAGCCTTCAAGCATTGAGAGATGAAAAAGAAGGAGAGATGAAAATCCTTAAAGACGAGAAAGCAGATCTTGACACAAAACTTACTGCTGCTAATTTTGCAACCACAGAAGGATTGACGTTTTTGAAAGCTATCGCTAAAGCAGCTGGCGTTGTAGATCTTAAGGAAGATGCAACACTTACAGAAATTAACGATGCTATAACTGCGCAAGTAGCAGTTCTAAACAAGAAGCCAGGCTCTAGCCATACTTCTGGAAAAGTAGATCCTAAAGGTGATCAAGATAAGAAGCATGCCTATCTAGACCTAGATGCATCAATTTACGATGAGTATAACAAATTAAAAAAATAAGACATGGCAGACATGACAATAGATGATGTTGTAAAAGAACTAGATACGTTCTTAAGCAACAATCCAACTTTAATTTCAGCAGCTATAAATCGCGCTCAAAATATATTGGACTTACACACACAACCCCTAACAAAGGTAAAGGGCAATTATCCCCAAGGCCATACTCTTTTGAGCGACGTGGTCCAAGGTTTTGATCCTGTATGGAATGATCTTGGAACTTTACAGATTGAGCACAAAATATTGAAGAATTACCACCAGAAGGTCAACTTTGGTTTAATTCCTTCTCAAATTTTAGCGAGTTATTGGGCCGAATTATATGCAGAAGAACGCGCACCAGAAGACATGCCGATCTCTCGTTACATTATTGAAAACGAACTTCTTCCTAAAGTTCTAGATAATCTAGCCACCTTGAGTGTAACTGGAAAATACGATGCTGCAAGAAAGGATGAGTTTGGTTATTCCATGAATGGAATTAAAACCATTATAGACAATTTGCTTGCTGCAAATGTGGCTACAGCACCAACTCCTTATAAGATTCCCTTAGATGCAGCAACAGATTTGACGATTGTCGAAACTGTTACCAATTTTGAAAGAAGCCTACCGTCAAAGATGAAAAGCAAAATTAAGAAATTATATTTTGGTGAGAATTTTGCGGAAAGACATATGTTGGATTATGAAGACAAATTTGGTCAAAACAAATTTCAAAACGATCAGATGAAGACTCGTCTTGGAAAGCGTGAAATTGTGATTATTCCTGGTTATGAAGGTGATCAAATATTTGCCCACGTTGAAGGAAACTTCAAAAGGTTAATCGATGTTTTTGACGGAGCTCCAGCGGTGACGGATATCCAAAAGCAAGATTACAAAATAAAGATCTTTATGGAATTCTGGAAAGGATATGACTTTTTGATTGATGAATTGGTCTTTGTTTCCAATTATGCAGATGAAACTTTAGGGCTTGGCTCCACGGCTAAGAATCAAAAGTATTATGGATTTGATGGTGTAACTGCATAGTAAAAATTTAAATCATGAATAAATCAGATTACATAGAAAAAGCAAAATCTCTTGGGCTTGATGTCCAAGATGATTTTACTAATGCTCAACTGAAAAAGTTGATTGAAAACAAGGAAGCAGAATTGGCAGAACTTGAAGTTGAAACTGAAACAGATTCAGAAGAAAATCAAGAAGTTGATGTTGAAAAGCTTCAACAAGAATTGAAAGCAGAGCTACTCGAAGAAGGGATCTACCTTGATGATCGTGGTCGCAAATACAAATTTACAAAAGATGCTCCAAAAAAAATAAACATTGATGGAGCACCGATGACACAAAGAGAAATTTTAGAAACCGAAGAAGTTATTTCCGAATTAGTCTACGGAAATAATGGATTCATAAAACGAGTTTATAATGGTTGAAGATTGTAGTGAAATTCCACTAGAAAACATTGAGTTCTGTCCTAGTGATGAAGTAAATGCTGGAGTAAGCGAAGTTGGTGTTTACGCTGCTTCCGTATCTGAATTTAGTACCATAGAAAAACCCCCAAGTCTTAAAGTAGCAACAGATCTTGAGTCTTGTGCAACAATTGAAGGAGCTCATGCCTTCGTAGATGAAACCAATGGAGGTTTCCATAAGCTGCAGATTAATCCAGACTCTGGAATGATCGAAACGGTTCAGCTTGGTACTAAAGGAAATATTTCTTTCCAAAACTCATTTACGTTTGCTCTTAGAGGCACAGCGGCCAAAGTAGCTGGATATGCTAGAAAGTACAGAAATGAGCCAATGATTTATATTGTAAAGGAAAAGAATGGAGATGTAAAACAAATTGGTAGTCAAGATAGTCCTGCTTATATGGTAGAACTTGCTGCGGGATCTGGACAGGCGCCAGGAGATCCAAAACAAAGCCAATTCATAATTAGAGATAGCCAAAACTATCCTGCACCAGAATACGCTGGAACTATCACTGAATTCACAACAGCATAATGAGCAAGGTATTCCAGATAAAAAAAGGAAAGTTCGACATCCCTAAGTTCGGTAAGGTAGATACTACCAAAACGGAACTTAGTGATGAGAGAGCCCTTGAATTATTTAAGGTGAGTCGCAAGGTTTTCCCCTGGATAATGCTTAAGCCAGATGCCGATAAGTTTTTGAAAAAACAAAACTTGAAGGCTGAAGAAGTCGCTAAGATGATAAATAACTCTTCTAACATAGAAGAAGTAGAAATCCTTAAACAAGTAAACGACTCTAAAACAGTCGCTGCTATTGCGGAAACAAAAATTAACGGATTTAAAAATTCATAAGATATGAAGTCGATTCATTTAGTCTTTACAGCTCTTTTACTTATGGTGGGAGTTGCGGGATTCGGAACTACAACCGACCTGGACAAAAATTCAAAAACTGATCAATTTGAGATTCCTCAATTTGAGATGCAAAGCGTAGATTTTATTTCTTATGATTTTTCTTTAAATGAAAAAACTGAGGTTTTATTTATTAAAGAAGTGATTAGCCATAAGGTTTCTAACACTCATAAGTCAAGTAAGGAGTTACAACCTTTAGCTCCAGAACCCGATGAGCGAGATTGGAGCTGGCATAGTTTTAAAATAAAAAAATACACTTACCATTTCACCGCTAGGCTACTTAAGGATAACCCTATTAGAATTTTGTGTTAGCCATGATTATTTAATTTTAAGTTTTGTTGAAAAGACCTTGAAAAATCAAGGTCTTTTTTTTGTCCTTTTTTGAGGCTTCTATAATCGAGACTTTAGTCAAATGAAAATAAAGGATTGGTTTAAAACTAAAGATTTTGAGAAGGGTGTGCAGCTTTACAAGGCCACGTCGAAGCCAAAACGATCGGTTTTGAAGCAGCTTGAGAAAGGAAAGAGTAGAGCTTCTTTAAGCATGTTAATAAGAGAGCTTCGACAAGCTATGAAGTTTGATAAGCCTAATCTGGTTTACAAACCCAAGCCTTCTATTTCTAAGCAGGAAAAGACATTCACAAAGCCATCACAGCCTATAGGGGTGAGAGAGGAGTCTGCCAAGCAATACTTTAAGTCTGTAGTATATGCAGAACTCCCCCAGGAGCTAAAAGCTCGTTACAGGCTTTTAAAGGACTTCTTTTATGACATGTGTGATCTTAAGCTTGAGCTTAATGATCTGCCCGATAAAGCCGTGAATCAGGCCCTTAAAATTCAGATTGAAATCGATAAGATGGACCAAAAGAAACAACTCATCTGGGATGAGATTGACTATTGGAAAGCTACTGGTAAAATCCTAAAGCAAGAAACTGACATTGATTTGAAAACGATGGACATGCAAAAGATTATCCTTAAGAAAACAAGCCTTCAATCTTCTGTCTATCACATGAATTCTAGGCTGAAAAATTGGCAAACGCAATTAGAATCTTCAGAAGATGCTGAACAGAAGAGGAATCTTGAAAGCCAGATCCATAGAACCACCAATAAAAAACATAAAAATGAAATGACAATTAAACAGATAGAGGACTTTTTAGAATAAAAAAAAGCCCTCTGACGCTCATATAACTCTCACATTACATAAAAACGACCTCACAGTCTGCCAGAGGGCTAAAGCCTTCTTGATTGCGAGGTCGTCCTATTTAGTAATGTGAGAGATAACAAATATAAATAAATACTATGAGCGAAAAATTATTAGCACCATTAGAATGGCACAACGAAACCAGAAAAGTAAAGGATCTGGTTCCTTATGAATTCAACCCTCGAATTCTTACTGAGGAAAAAAAACAGAAATTAATCAATTCTATTGAGAAATTTAACCTTGCAGAAGTACCGGCGATCAACACCGACAACAAGATTATTGCAGGCCATCAAAGAATAAAAGTTCTGATGCTTCTCAACCGTGGAGAAGAAAATATTGATGTTCGTTTACCCAACAGGAGTCTAACAGAAGAGGAATTTAAGCAATACAACATCACCTCAAACGTATCTGCAGGCTTTTGGGATGTAGATGTTTTGGAAGAGCATTTTGCAGATATAGATCTCGAAGACTTGGGTTTGAATCTAGATGATTTAGAGTTGCCCTCAGATTTAATTCCAGAAGACATGTCCGGAGAAGATGAAGGTGACTTTGATGCAGAGCCTCCAGTAGATCCTATTAGTGAAAAAGGTGACGTTTATATTTTAAAAAGCCTTCAAAAAAACTTAGAGCATAAAGTTGTGTGCGGAGATTCTACCGTAGAAGATCCCTATAAAGAATTATTTCAAAATGAAAAATGTAATCTAGTATTAACCGATCCACCATATAATGTTGACTACCAAGGAGGAAGTGATAAAAAAAGAGAGAAGATTCAAAATGATAAAATGGAAACTAACTCATTTTATGATTTCTTACTACAATTCTATAAGCAAGCTCACAGCATTGCAGAACCAGGAGCCCCTGCTTATGTTTTTCACGCAGATACTGAAGGGGTGAATTTCAGAAAAGCATTTGTAGATTCTGGTTTTAAACTTTCTGAGTGTTTGATTTGGAAAAAGAATTCAATCGTAATGTCAAGACAAGACTATCACTGGATCCATGAACCTATTTTATACGGATGGAAACTTGGAGCTGCACATAAGTGGTACACAGATAGGAAGCAGCAAACTGTTCTTGAATTTGATAGGCCTTTAAAAAGTGAATACCACCCGACGATGAAGCCTATTGAGATGCTTTGCTATCTGATTAAAAACAGCTCTAAACAAAAAGATATTGTTTTTGATGGCTTCTTAGGTTCTGGATCCACTCTAATTGCTTCAGAGAAATCTTGGAGAAATTGCAGAGGAATAGAAATTGGAGAAAACTATTGCGATGTTATTGTGAGAAGATGGGTTAAATATATGCAAGAGAATAAACTGAAATTTGAAGTAATAAAAAATGATAAAAAGTTAACTCAGCATGAAATTGAAAGTTTTAAATAAGTAATCTAAATTAAAAACAGCGGCTAAATTGCCGCTGTTTTTTTTTGTAACAAATAGCAAAACTTTTCTTTTGAAGGTAAAGTAATGTCTTCATCAATTTTTTCTTCTGGAACTGAAATCAAAAAGTTCTTAAATCCAAGTTGCTCCAAGCATTGGTAAACATCAGATTCATAGATATAATCTGCAGGAAGAATAGATATTATTTTTTTATAAATCTGTTTTAATGACAGCATTAAAGTGTCTTCATCGGTTTGAAATTGATTCTTTACGGGCTCAAAATTTTGCTTTAAAAATTGTAGAATTTCAGTTTCATAATCAGTTTTAATGTTCATAATGTGAGAGTTTTATATATTTTCTTTTTGTATTCTCAAAAGTAAAACATTAACTGTTTGTTTTTGAGGGTTTTAAGGTATGAAAACCTTTTTTTGATTATCATTTCTTCACCATGATAAACCGCCGTAACCTATAGAGCGGTGACATGTGACGTTTGAAATATCATGCAAATATGAATTTAGAATGAGCTCATCGGCAAATCTTCTGGCTTTACGTTTCTTCCGATGAACTTCTCCCAGAACATTTCAAAGATTGGATAGTCAAAGGTATCAGACAGATGCGTTGCGTGTTCTTGGTCTACTCCTTTTCGCTGCTCAGACCTCTTATCTTTCTCAAGGCCCCTGCCTCTATCGTAAGCTTCGGCATGCTCCATAGATACAATAAGGTTTGGACAGTTGGCTTTGTTAATTCTAATCTTGGGGAGATATCTTCCTTCATCTTTCAGCATCTTATTGAGGAGTCTAAACTTATCGATGTATGCTGGATTAGTCCCGGTCGTCATATTATATACCGTCCACCCGTGGCTCTCCAGAAGCTCCTTAGCTTGATCTGCAAAGGTCATCTTTGAGTTAGCTGTTCTATTGTTTCCGGTTCGATCATAATAGAAGTAGATCTCTTTACACAAATGGGAGCTGTAATAAGGAATGAACTCTTCAATGAATAAGTGATCTAATATCTTAGGTGACTTCACAAAGAATTCCTTGAGCACGTACCACACATCGTCCTGCTGTTGATGTACAGTCATAGCATTTATATTAGCACCCCAGTCCACAGCAATAATCAATGGCTCATTCTTAATTACATCTAGATCTTGTTTACAATTAAAAGTCTTACCAGATATATCAGTAAGAGGCACACCTTCTAGATAATTATTATCAAAATTGGTGTAATAGTGATCCTCTGTAAGTTGTGGGTAAAAGCCATCAGTTATCTCTTTAGGCCTTTTGTTGAGCATCTCAGCATTATAGATGAGCTCACTAGAATAAGACTGCTTCATGTATTGAAAATAATCAGGTCTTACATTGTCGAGATTCCAATGCGCGGTGGCTGAATGAAAGAAATACTCATCAGGATGCTTCTTGGCCAGATCTTCACCATTGGTGAACCACTTCCCTTTTTTCGTGAGGGGTGTAGAGGAGATATAAGTCTCGCTAAGTAAGAAAGGATTATCACCATGGATAGCAGACTTTGCAATAGCTCTGTTGGTGTTCTTCACATTAATGGCCAGCTTATCATTATCCAATAGTCCAGCTTCATCTGCAAGGATGCCAGATGAGTTAATACCACGACCACCGTTTGAAGAGTTCGGATTATCTAGGCCTACTAATTGAAACACAGTTCCATTGCTAAAATGTATGATGTTCTTCCAGTGATTCGGCTTCTCATAAGGCATTTCAAAACCCATCCTTTTACCTTGGCTAGAGCCAACTACATAGTCTACATCCTCATATATCCCGAAAAACTCGAGAGCTTTTTTAGTCGATTTGAATGTGTTACTTAATACCTGAGCATAGGTGCCACCTACGAGAATAAAGGTGGCTCTAGGCATATACTTTACCATCATGAGCATGAAATAAGCCAGAATCGTCGATTTACCTGTTCCTCTCCCCCACTCCAAGAACTTAATCTTTTGCTTGGCCATCACTGCGATGATCTGGGGCAAATTGAGAGTGATTTTTTTTCTACCTCTAGCTTTCATCTTCGTCGCTTAAGTCCTGAAAAGAGATATCAGTAGCTTCCACATTCATATTGACAGTGCTCTGGCCATCCTTAAATATCTTTCTAATGAGATTCTCTTGCTTTTTAGACATGACCATTTGATAATCTTGAGATTTTAGCTTCTCCAGGTTAACAGTGGATTCCTCCTTATCCAGTCCAAGAAGCTTATCGATCTCTTTGTCGATTTTATAGGCTAATTCTAAGTTTTTATCTTTTAGAGACAACTGCAAAAGCTTGTGCTTTCGTTCGATCTGGATGTATCGCTGAGCTTCTTTGTCGAACTTCTTAAAACTTCCAAAAAGCATCTCTGTGCGTTGGACATCTCTATATGCAGTCGCTTTTGAGACCCCAAAAAGATGCACCAGCTTCTTAACACAATCCTCTCTAGATCTAAACTCCAGCATGGCTATCCAAGCGGTTTCCCATCTGTTTTTCATGTTGCGCTCTGCCTCGCTTAAATGCTTCAATTTATCCTCATCAGACCGCTTATCATCAAGGTAAAAAGCTAGGATGTTCTCAAAGTGGGTGTCACTGGTTTGAACTTGTAAACTATTACTGCTCATTCTTATATTTTACATAAAAATGAGAATCCAAAAGCCCTCAAAAAAGGACACAAGGTTTCTGTCCTTTTTTTTAAAAGGCTCAAATAGCAACTTAGCATCATGAATGGAACAATATTCTTAAAAGATGCCCTCACAGAGATGCGTATGAAGACCTCTGAAGGCATGGCCGTCAAGTTTGATATTAGCGTTAGGAGCTATAACAAGAATTCGAAAGAAGGGGGCAAAATGTACCATTACATTAATGCTAAGCTCGTAATGGAAGAGGGAAATCTTACTAAGGAGGAGAAAGAAATTAACAGTTTGAAGTTCAAAAAAAGCACTCAAAAAAGAATACAAAAGAACCCTCTTCACTTCAACAACAAAACGAGAAACATAAAACTTGAAGATAATAATATCAAAAAAATAAACATCAATTACATCATTTTATTCAATGGTGAAAAAGTAATATACTAATGGCTAAAGTTATCCAACAAAATGAAAACTTGCACTTTGGCCTAGGTCAAGTTGCTGCTTTTGAGATCTACGATTCAAAGGAAAATCACACAACCAAAAAGCTAGAAGAAGCCTTTACCTCTGGAAAAATAGCAAAGTGGGGAGATTCCAATACTTATCCTCAAGAATTTCTAAGGACTTTGAAAAAAAATGGTGCAGGAGGATCATCCTATCGATTTTTGAAAGCTGCTCACTATGGCCAGGGCTTTAAGGTCGTAACAATCGATACGACAGACGATGGCAAGGAAGACAAAAGAATTGTCCCTCTAAAAAGCCAACCAGATTTATTTCAATTCTTTAGACAATCGAAAATGAATCGATTTTGGGTAGAATCTATTGCAGATCTGGAAACATTTAATATCGCTTTCCCTGAGTTCATATTAAGTAATGATTTCAGTAAAATAGTATCTATCAGGAGACAACCAACGCCAAAAATACGTTTTGAAAAGATTAATGAATCGACTGGTTTTATTGAAAACGTGTATTTCTGCCACAATTGGAAGACTAGTACCAAGGAAGACTCACAGTATGTTCAAAAAATAGCCTGTGTCGATTCTTATGCGACTGCAGAGCAAATCAAGGAATACTGCAAGCAAAAAAAGCAACACAAATTCATTATGCCAATCTTCTATCCATTAATGGATGAAGTCTATTACCCGGAGGCAGACCACCACTCTGTGTATAGAAATGGCTGGATGGATGTGGTGAATTCTATTCCAGAATACAAAAAAGCCTTTTCAAAAAACCAACTCAACATCAAGTTTTTGGTCAAAATTTCAGAAGAATATTTCCTAAGAACCTATGGAAATGATTGGGAGAAGTTCTCAACAGACGAAAAACTAAGGATTAGAAAATCCCTAGCCGATGATATAGACAACCACCTTTCTGGAAATCAAAACGCAGGTAAATCCATCCAGGTTACTGTGTTTAAAGATCGAGAGGGTAAATGGGTAGACGGTATTGACGTAAAACCAATCGAAACCAAAAATAATGGAGAAGGTATTGGACTTCTGGATGCATCTGGTGGTAACTCAGAAATTATGTCTGCAATTGGAGTAGATCCTAATCTTATGGGAGTAGGAATACCAGGAGGAAAATTAAACGGAGGCTCTGGAAGTGATAAGAGAGAATCTATGAGCATAGTCAATTCCCTCTTCAAATCCAAGAGAGATACTACACTAGAAGTATTTAACATACTTAGAGATTATAACGAATGGCCAGAAGATCTAGAAGGATTTTTCGCGGTAGAAAACTTTACCACTTTGGACAAGAACCCAACTGGTTCACAACAAGAAATATAATGACGATAATTAAAACCATAGAAGACTTTCAAAAATATTGTACGATAAGCTACAACTTTAATCTAGCTACCATACAGCCTTATCTCGTTAAGGCAGACAGAAAGTACCTTAAAAGGTATCTAAGCAAAAAGCTTTATAAAAATTACGTAGAGACAAAGCCAACAGATGAAACTGCTGTTGAAGTGTATGATCTTATGCAAGAAGCCTCTGCCAACATCGCACTGCTGTATTACACAAAGGTGGGGATTATCCATATTACAGATGGTGGGTTTTCTATTGCTCAAAACGAAAAAACAAAGCCAGCAGAATGGTGGCAAGTTCGCGATCTAAGACGTCAACTTTTGGAAACTGGCATGGAGGCTATAGATGATGCGCTTAGGATTATGCAAAACACATCTGGAGAGACTTTTAAACTTTGGAAAGACTCTGAAGCTTATACTGAGTTCTCTGAGTTTTTTACTCAAACCACAGATGACTTTCAGGAGCGATACAATATCAATGAAAGCAGAATGACTTTCATTAATCTAAAACCACACATAAAGAGAACTGAAGCTAAATACTTCAAATCGGTTTTAGGCACAGAAACCATCGTCAAGATTAAGTTAGCGGATAACGATTTCACAAAAAAAGCTATGGAACTGGCAAAAGATGCTCAGGTAGACTTTTCAGTCTCAGAGATAGCCAATGAAGGAGCTTTTATTTTTAAGCCGAATGGCCTTTTTATCCTAACCGATGAAATACCAGGAAAGGAAAAGAGTGAATTGACAGAGAATCAGCTTAAAAACTTATCCACAATAAAAAAACAAAGCGCCAATGAGCACCTAAAAGCCTTGATAAAATATCTTAATGAAAATCAAGAAGAGTTTCCAGAATTTGCCAACATAAGAAAGCCATCCTTTCAATCTCCTATTCACAATACAGGGTCTATTGTTTCTTTTTGAAATGCTGTCCTTTTTTACAATTATAAAACCCACCAAATTGCTTAAAAATTAGAATATGCCGTTAACTAGGCCTTCATCCTCACTCAAGGAAAAGATAAATAAAAATCCTGTAATGAATAGGATAGAGCAAGCAACGGCTGAAGACTTTACTGAGCTATGCAATATAATTAATGAATATGCGGATTTTATTGAAGAACTATTTGATGAAACCCATAGAAGCAATTTTCTAGGATATTACGGTAACCTCTCTCTTTTGCAAGCAAGATATCCCAACCCTCCAGAAGATTCCTTTGGAATAATAGTTAGTATAGCAAACGATCCAGAATCAATATACAGATATATAGGAGGATCTTATGTTCTTTTGGGAGGAAGCCAAAATCTTCTTTTCTATTCTCAAGTATCCAACTTTCCTGTCACAGGGCAAACGGATAAACTATATATATCTAGAACTCAAAAGAAAATATATGCATGGTGGGATAGCCAATATCACTACTTAGGGAGCTTTGAGTTCACCATTGATAATGCTCTAGATGAGAACAGCACCAACCCTTTACAAAACAAGGTACTTTTCGAAAAGTTTCAAGAAATAATAGAACTTATTCAGGCTTTAGATAGCGAAAATGGAATAGTCTACATTTCCCAATGGGATGCGAAATTAAATACTCCTTTCCTTACAGATGCAAATGCGTCAGAAGCTAGAAATGCATATATATGTACGGTAGAATTTACACTTTTTGGTATAGAATGGAAACCAGGAGATTATTTAATTTATGATAATGAAGGAAAAATATTTAGAGAGCCTAACCCACTTTTAGGAATTTTATCCGCAGTAGCTTATAGCAATAGTTATAATGATTTATTGGACCTACCTGATTTGTCTGAAATAATCGAAAATGGCCTATCGGCTTATGAAGTATGGCTGGCAGATGGCAATGAGGGATCATCGCTACAAGATTATTATCTATTTATTACTGGACCACAAGGAAATAAAGGTGATGACGGTGACACTGGTTCACAAGGACCTAAAGGATCTAAAGGTCCTCAAGGAACTAAAGGTGATGACGGTGACACTGGTTCACAAGGACCTCAAGGCTCCCAAGGTCCTAAAGGAGATCAAGGAGATCCTAATCCTAACGCCTTAGATAGCTCAAAGTTAGGCGGTAAATTGCCAGCCTTTTATGCAGCAAAAACCAATTATGCCACACCCACTATAGGAGGCACAATCAAAATGAGAATAAACGGATCAGATTTATTTATCAGTAACAACGGAACAAACCCTTAACAAATGGCAAAGACACTAAATGTTAACGGAACACAAATAGCAAACGTCACAGCAAATGGCGTTCCAATGAATAGGGTTTATATAAATGGGGTTTTAGTTTTTGAGAAAACCACTCCTGTTACTGATGAGTTGACAATAGACCCTGAAGCTATAGGTATAAGTAGTGATCAACAAAGTTACACCATTAACGTATTTTCTAACACAGATTGGGATGTATCTGAACAACTTAGTGAGGCATCTCTAAGTGCAAGCAGTGGTTCTAGTAATGGCAATATTACTGTTACAGTGCTTGAAAACACATCTTCATCTGAAAGAGTCCGTTCATTTTCATTTTATGCAGGAGATTTAATTGTTACACACACTTTCACCCAGGAAGGTATTCCTGAAGTATTAACAATAGACCCAACAAGTCAACCAGTAAGTAACGCTGAAGAGACTTATACAATAGATGTAACATCCAACACAAGCTGGACTGCCTCAGAAGGTTTGAGTTGGGCCTCTTTTGTGGGCATACCTTCTGGATCTGGAAATGGAAGTGTAAATGTCAAAGTAAATCCAAACTCATCATCATCCACCAGAACTGGTAAAATTATATTCTCTACAGAAAATATAAATGTAGAACATAAAATAAATCAAGCAGCTACACCACCTCCGTTTAACGATGGAGAGTTAAACGAGCATACTGTATCTAATTCAAGTACAAGCTTCGGGGCTTGCAATGGCTCTGTAAATAAAACAGTTTATTCCCAAAGCATTAATTTTAGTAATAGCAGTATTTTATACAACGAGTCTAATGGCGCTACAAGAGCTAATGCAGGATTTTATAGTAAAGGCAGTTCAGTAATAGAATGTGGTAACGAAGGGAATGTTATAAATAGCGGATTTTGCCAATAAAGGCCTAAATAAAAATAATTGATAAACAATCAACCAAAAAAATAATGGCGAAAAAAAATAATCTAAGACAGAACGAATTCCACAACTTGGCAACATTTGGTCAATTTGGAATAAGAGAACTTGTAACCACTGAAGAAAGTTTTAAAGAAGAGAAGTTTTTTACAGTGAGGGCTCAAATCAATAGCACATTCACTGCAGAATCGTATGGAGGTGGAGATAGCCCTCTAACCTTTACCATAAAAGCAGACGATAAGATTGAAGGTCCTTTTAAAAACATTACAGGGGTGACGGGACATATCTTTTGCTATAAATCTGATGAATTTAAAAAACCTGATGAATTATGACTTTAGGAATGGGACTTGGAATGCCGAGGCATCGGTTTATAGGTGGCAATCAATTTGACCCACAAGCACAAATACAAGTAGATCGTATTATAGCAGCTGGTGGCACAATAGAAGATACCTCTGTTATTGATGCAGACATAAAATTCCTTAAGTCAATAGGATTATTTGCAAATCTAAAATACGCAGTAGACCCTCGTGCTGGAATTACACAAAGAATAGACGGAAGCGACATTTTCGCATCAAAAATATTCGACTACTCAGGTAGTGACGCTGATACAGATAATTCACAAGGTTCAGAACAACCAAAGAAAGGTATTCTGAACGGCATTACAGCCTTAGATTTTGATGGTGTTGATGATAGATTAACCAATACAAATACAGTTAGTTTTCTAGCAGGTGAAGAAATGTTTTCTGTTGCTGTTTATGCACAGGATTTTGATGGTTCGGAAGATTTTGGTATGGTAGTCGATAAATTTTCACCAGACTCCGCAGGTAAAGAATTTGGAAAAAATAATGATACTATATTTATTTTCGCTAATCTTCAAAATTTTACACCATTTCAAAATGAACAAATAATAGCATCTGGTACATCTGATACAGATAATCTTTCAACAGCATTTATAGGAAATGTGGAATTAAATCAGAAAACTATTTCAATTAATCATATAGGAAAAACTATTGGTTCTATAAGGGCAGTAAGAATTAGTAGTCTATTTTACGCAAAAGCAAAATTCCAGAAAAACTGGGATTTCAGTGCTTTGCCTACAGAATCACAAAGAAATGCAATTAATACTTATTTGATTAATCAGTTTAATATCCCCGTCTAATTATGTACTACAAAGGAACAAAAAATCAATGTCAATATTATAACCGAAAAGTATATAAAGGCACAGAGAGCATGAAGCAAGACCCATTTACAACTTCCTATGCCTCAATAAGAGAGGTAGAAGAAAATTTCTATATTCTTAAGCATAAAGATTTCGACAGTAATATGCAGGAAGTTAGTGAACTACCTATTGATCCACTTAATAATATACAGCCATGAACAACACCTACCTCATAAAAACTTTAGACTTCCATAACGGAGCCTTATTTGTGATATCCCTAGCACCTAGCTATGGAGTTACAAGGCTGTTTAATCTTATTTTTGAAGGGGTGGAGCAAAAGGAGCTTATAATGCCGTTGGTGGTTGTAGCTTTTGGAATATTTGCCTTTTTTATAGTTTATTTGGCTGATTTGAGACTAGGAATTAAAGCAGCTAGAAAAGAAGGTATCGATATTACAAATATCAAACTTTGGGAAAGCTTCTGGAAATTCTTTGGAGTCATTATTCTTATGTTTTGCATGACGATCTTTTGTTTCTTGTTCATAGCGTTAAACCTAGACACCATCTACAAGATGTTTCTATACCTCACAGTTGCTTTCAACATAATGCTTTGCCTATACGAATTTGCAAGCATTGGTAGGAATTTAGAAATTTTATATGAAAAAAAGCCGAAATATTTTATTCTGTTAGATACTATTTCGAAGACGGTAGAAGCCGGAATTACTAATAAATTAAAAAAACTATTTAACTGATGAAAATAGCCGTAGTAGTAGGACATGACAAGAATAAAGCAGGAGCTTTTAGCCCTTTTATAAACGAAAGTGAATACATGTATCACAATGAAGTAGTTTCTGTGATGAGTAGTAAATTTGATTACTACAGTAGACCTTTAGCCTCTGGTTATAAGTCACAAATGGAAATATTATCAAAACAGATAAACCCTAAAAATTATGATTTAGTTGTAGAACTTCATTTTAATGCCTTTAACAAAAAGGCTCAAGGTGTTGAAACTTTATCTTTTCCAAACAATAGCGAAACTAAAGAATGGGGAGAAAAGTTTTGTAAAATTATTTCAGAAAATTATAAAATTCCTAATCGAGGAGTTAAGCACGTTACCAAAGATGGAAATGGATATTGGTTCAATAAATTAATGAATTGCAATACAATTATTTTAGAACCCTTTTTTGGTGACGAAAAAGAGAGTCTTAAGTTTAAAGACCATGAAGAATATGCTTGTCATTTAGAAAACTTCTTATTAAGCTTATGAAAAATATATTCAAAATACTAAAATTAAACAAATCCTTAATTCTTAGTATTGCCATTGTGATATTGCTTGTGTGCAACATCAAACAATGTTCTGAGCCCACCAAAACAGAAACCATCACTGTAGAAGTACCAGAAAAAAAAGGCAGCTTTGAGCTTGACGACAACATTCTCCAGTCGCCAATAAAAGGGAAGGACTCCATTATATACAGAACTAAGTTTAAAGATTCGATTATCTATATTGAAAACAAAGTAGATGAAAAATTAGCTGAAGATTATCAGGCTTTGAAATCTGAATTTGACCGCTATAAGCTATTCTTAGAAGCTATTAAGATTCAGAAGTACTCTAAGACTTTTGAAGATGATTACTTTGCTGGTACTGTAAGCGGAGAAGTTCAAGGCGAGTTAAAGTCTATGGCTTTTGATTATACCATTAAACATCGCAGCATGCAAACTGATATACAAGTCAGAAATTATCGTTTTGTGATTGGTCCACAAGTCGGAGTGACTTACACTGCAGATGGTTTTACGCCTTATTTGGGTGTGGGTTTGACGTATAGATTGATACGTTTCTAAAATAACCTTTTTTCATGTCCTTTTTTAAGGTGTTTTCATGCTGCAAATTAGCAGTATGAAAATAACAATGTCCCTTAAACTACCTACCACTTGGAATGCAATTCCAGAAAAGAACTACTGTAAGATATCAAAATCACTTCACTTTTATAGGAAGTTTTACGATACAATGCCAGATGGCAAAGCCAAAGAAAGATTCACCATAAAGCTTATCGCTACCCTGGTTAATCGTTTGCTGAAGTCTAATAACTTTTTCAAAAGGAAAATAGCACTCGTGCAGCTTCCTCTCCAAGAATACGAACAGTATGTGTCGTTTCTACTTACAGCTTCTCAAAGAACAGTATTCCCCAAATCATTTAAGCGCCACGGTAACATTTACATTAAGCCGGGTGACCGTCTTAAAAATTGCAGCATAGGGGAATTCGCCTTTGTAGACACGATGTATTTTCAGTATTTACAAACCTATAATGAGAATTATCTATTACTCCTCATTGCTTCACTCTACAGACCAAAGCAAAAAGAAAAGTCTCTAGACGACCAACGCATTCCCTTTTCCAAAAACTATGTCCAAGAACATGCGGACTACTTTAAGTTTTTGCCAAGGGCTAAGAAAATAGGCATTCTACTTGCCTATGAAGGGTGTAGAAATTACATGGCCAAAATATATCCAAATGTCTTTCCTAAGCCAACACAAGATGAAGAAGGCCAAAAGAAAAAGGAACAAAAATACACACCTTTCAAAACATTGATTCAGTATAAAATAGGATTCGATCCTTCCAAAATTGACTCTGTAAACAAAGTCAATGCCCACGATTACTTGAGCAACTGGGAGAATGAATTGAAAGAAATCAAAAAACAAAAATCGCATCATGAAATTAGATCATAACTCAATTATAGAGTACTTCAGAAACTTAAATGCTCAAGCGAGCTTCTTCCCGGAGGACTCTTTTTTCAGAATGGATCTGGAAGAGATCTTCGATGCCTTTAGGAAGGGAATCAAATATCCAGCCTTGGCGGTGGAGTCTCCAGACATCGATTTGTCCGACAGCTCTGAGCAGGAAACTGTAAACAAAAGAATGTTCGCTTTTCATGTTTACAAAAAACCAGAAACCGATAGATATCAAGATGTGCAGGACACTCTTAATCTCTGCGAAAGCCTTGGCTATAAAATTATTGCTAGGATGAAAAAAGATAGTCACAATCCCAATTCGATCATCTATGGATCCTTTAAGCCACAAACGGTAAAAGCAAATCAAGTTTCAAAAGTATTTACAGAGGGTCTATATGGATATCGATTTACTGGAGAGTTTTCAAAAAGCGATCCTTTGGTCTTGGATCCTGCAGATTGGGAAGATCTAGATTCTAGATGCTAGTGTCCTTTTTTGGGGGTTAGTATAAGCAGAAATTTAAGAAAAATTAGTAATGACATCTAAGCAGTTATACAATAAGGAAAGATACATAGGGCGTAAAGCGGCAAAGCTTGCAGAGGATTATGTTCTACGCCAAATAAAGCTTGAGCTTACGGTACGAAATAAAGGAGATGCCTTCAAAAAAATTAAACCATTACTGGAAGCTACAAAAGTGAGAGCCAAAATGGGAGATTGGCGTTTGCTGGGCTTAAACTTTACAAGCTCCAAAATTGGATTTATACAGCATTTTGGATTTACTGGAGTGAGAGGTGGTGGCACTATTCTACTAGAGCATTCTAGATACAATCAAAGTGCAACCCAAAGAGAAAGTCATGATGTCAATCTTAAGAGCAAAAGCATGTTTAATAATATATACATACAATCGGGCGCTGCAAATTACTTGCTTCAAGAACTTGGACAGATTAGGACAGAAAATATAAAAATTAAATTAACAAATCTAGTTTTAGAACTCAATACCAAGGATGGGAAGGAATAATACAGAGTTTAACCTAACCATCAAGATGAATGGTAAGGAAATTAAAAACACACTTAATGGAGTTGGTAAAGAACTTCGCTCCATGCGTTCGCGCACAAAAAACTTAACAGAAGGCACAGAAGAGTATTATAAGGCTAATAAGGAATTGGCCAAAACTGAGAAGATTTACGACGATATGAAGAAAAATCAGCGTGAACTTCTCAATGAGACCAAGAAAAATATAGATGCCCAAGAAGATCACAACTCTGCTCTTAATGATTTTAGCCAGGGATTTGGTCAATTATTTTCTTCTATAAAATCTGGTGACTTCGTTGGTGCTAGAGAAGGATTTAATGGGATTACCTCTGGTATAAAGGGAGCAACGAAGGCAGGCTTGGCCTTTATCGCTACTCCTGTGGGTGCCGCAATTGCAGCCTTAACTGTGTTATTTATTGCTGGTCGAGAGGTCTTCAATTTCAATAAGGGACTAGAAGTGATGAACCAAGAGTTAAGAGCTCTTGGGGTCTCTTCAACAGAAATTGGAAAAGTAAGAGACGAAATAAAAGCCACTGCAGAAACTTTCGATAAGGAGTTTAAAGAGATTGCCAAAAATGCAAAATCGGTATCGGAGAGTTTTGGAATTTCAATGTCAGAAGCTAATGATGTCATCGCTCGAGGACTTGCAGATGGAGGAGCAAAGAATGATGAGTTTTTGCAGTCTTTAGGAGAATACGATGAGTTCTTTTCTGCAGCAGGGTACTCTGCCCAGGAGTTTGTGGATGTGATAAACCAAGGCTATGAGCTTGGAATCTACAAAGATAAGCTTCCGGACGCGCTCAAGGAGGCAGACTTATCTCTAAGGGAACAAAGTAAATCTACTCGAGATGCAATCGTGAATGCTTTCGGGGCAACATTTACAGATGATATTCTAAAAAGGATAAATACCGGAGAAACGACCACCAAAGAAGCTCTGCAGGAAATTGCAGCTGAGGCAGAAAAGTCTGGCTTAAGCATGCAACAACAAGCAAAACTTACTGCAGATGTATTTCGTGGTGCTGGTGAAGATGCTGGAGGCGCACTTAAGGTTTTGGAAGCTGTAGGGAAAGCAGCCACAAGAGAACTAGATGGTGTTGCACAAGCTAATTTGGAACTACAAGAAGCCAATGAAAAATTAAATAAAGCACAGTCTGAGCTATTTGGTATAGAAAGCTTTGGGGAAATATGGATTAATATAAAAACTCTTGTTGTACAAGCTATAGGCGGAATAATGGATGGTCTGGTTTTCTTAAAATTTGCAGCCAAACTCTCTGCTGAGACTACCGCTAATTATTTTGTTTCCATGGGGAATGGAATTATTGAAGTGATATCTTATATAGCAAAAAAAGCTAGTCCATTCCTTAAAGGCATTGGCGTTGATGTAGATGTTCTATTAAAAAAATTAGAAAACGCAAAGTTTGAAAAGTTTGATTTTACGTCAGGTGGTAATGATCAAAAAGTTCCACCACCTCCAGAAGGTCAAGTTGTAGACGAAGAAGCACAAAAAAAACGTGCAGAAGCTACTAAAAAAAGATTAGCTGAAGAAGCTGCTGCTATAAAAAAAAGAGACGAGCTTAAGGCTGAGATTGCAAAAAATGAAAAGAAGAGAATCGAGGAAGTCGATAAGCTTGAAGCAGACTACCTAAAGAAAAAAGAAGATCGCTTAGCAACTTCAGCAGTAAAAGAGGCACAGCTAGAAAAAGATAGAGCCGTGAAAAAGGCAGAAGATCTTAAAGCCTCGCAACAACTCATAGACCAAATAAAGGCCGAGCATGACGTAAAGATTGCAGAAGCAAGATTGGTAGAAGAAGAAGAAGAGCTATTGAGGCTTACGGAGTTTGAGACTCGCAAGAAAGAGCTTATGGATGAGCTTGAGCTTCTTGAAGCTGAAACCGATGAGGAGAAGAAAATCATCCAGGAGGAACAGCGTATGGAAGAAGACATGCGTAAGTTGGAGCAAATGAAGCTCACTGTAGATGAAAGGAATCAGTTAATTGAATTACTTCAGGAAAAGCATCAGGAAAAGCTTCAGGAAATTGAAAACAAAGGATTAGGAAAAAGGATTAAAGATGAAGAGAAATACCACCAACAGAGACAAGATCTCATTAATAATACTTTGGGAGCTGCAATTAATGCTGTTGGAGTTGAGACAAGGTTAGGCCAGGCATTTTTACTTATTAAGCAGATACAAGCAGCAAAAGAAATGGCTATTAAGTTAGGACTGTTTAAATCTAAAATGTCTCTTAACATTTCAGAAGCCACTGGTGATATCGCAAAAGGCGCAGGTAAGACTGCTGCTTCCCAAGCATTTCCTTTTAATATTCCTTTAATCATTGGTTTTGCAGCGCAAGTCGCTGGTATTATTGGTACCATAAGAAGTGCTAGTAGTGCAGGAAGTGGAGTAAAAACAACTGGTTTTGCAAAAGGAGGTTTTACAGATGCTTTTGGGATGGGACAGATCGATGAAAGTGGAAAGGAAGTCGCCGGTATTGTGCATAAAAATGAATACGTCGTTCCAGAATTTGTAAGGCAAATGCCAGGCATCCCTCCTATTCTAGATTATCTAGAAGATAAGCGTAAACAAGGCTTGGGGGGCTTTGCACAAGGTGGAGAAACTTCATCCCAAGAAGATACAAGCACAACAAGTTCAGACACGGGGAATTCAAGAATTACGGAAGTTTTGGAACGGTTAATTATAAAGCTAGATAAGCCATTTATTGCCAATCTACTATTTGGATACGATGCCGAACTAAAGAGACAGGAAGTACAAAAAGAACTACTAGATATCGAACAAGCAAACCAAGTCAAAAAATGACCAATTTCAATCCATCAAACATAGTTTTAAGATTTGTAAAAAATTCTGGAAATACTCCGGCTACTTTCACATCTCTCAATGTAGATTCTTTAGATCCAGAGGCAGCAGGCATAAGTTTCATAAAACCGAGTTGGCTTAATATATATCAGCTCAACGAAGAAGAAACCGATGAAGGGGCTTTTTACAATTACAGTCTGTCTTTATTTCAGAATTCTGCCAATAATCTTCCTGTAGGAAATTATACTGAAACGGTTGAAGCGAGAGTAAGCTATCAAAATTTGCCAGGCATAGACTTCTTTTATGCTAGTTTCACGATAGTTCTAGAAATAAGGGAGATCACAGAAATAAGTGTTAACCCACAACAACTAGCCTTTAGTTTAATTGAAGGAGATCCCAATCCCAATTCTAGAGCAGTAGTCATTGTCACAGAAAACAACTGGGCTATCCTAGCAGATCAAAACTGGGTAACACTATCCAACACCGGAGGAAGTGGAAATGATACGGTGCAGCTTGGTGTAAATGCAGACGGATTGCCAATTGGCACTTACAATGCAAGTGTTTTAGTCACCGATCTCCAGTCTACAAAAACTATAAATGTAACTCTTACTGTAAACTCTCAAAATGGTGGGAATCAATATGTCATTCTTAACACGACCCTTATAGAGGTTTCAGAAAACCAAAATGAAGATCCCGAATCTACAGGGCAAATAATTATTGAAAATACATTGGATGTTGAGATTGAAACCGATAGCTCTTGGATAGATTTGGATGTTTCAGATTTTACTCCTGGTATCAATATTTTGAATTTCATAATTCAAAATACAAATAATTTCACTCTCGGTACTTTTATAGGAGAAATAAAAGTGACTTCATTACTTGGTGTTCAAAAGGCAATTGTTATCCTTAGGGTGATAAATCCAGACACAATTGGTTTGGTGAATGGAGGTTTTTATTTTGCTAAGGATTATAATAAATTAAACCTTAGCAATGCTCAAAATAATGCTGAAGCTGTGATAAAACACAGAGTGCAAACCAGTGATGGTGTAGAAATATACGATAGGAAAACACCCTATTTTCAAAATCAAATAGCTATTGAAATTGGAGTTGAAACTATTAATTTGCTCAGACCTTTTATTTACCTATTTGCCTTGCAATCTCTGGAAGTGAATCGATTCCTTATTCCATACAAGCCTTTAACCTATAGGTTGGAAGTGTATAATAAAGTTGTAGGTGAAAATAGTTTGTCTTTGAACAACGAATTTCAAAATTTGCTTTTTGTAAATGGAGAATCTCCAGAAAATGTTTTTGAGACATTTGATATCGAAGACGTCATCAAAACAAGAACCACAGGTGTTGGTAAGGAAGTTGCAATCACTTCAAACTTTAAGAGGCTTTGTCATATTCCCAAGGTTATTTATGCAGAAAATAATGCTTGTCTCAGTTTTAGCTTTTATTCATCCAGCACCCCTTCCGAAGTTTCAATTCGCATAACTTCTGGAGAACAAACAACTAGTGACACCATAAACATTAGCGGTCTAGGAACTTTCGATAGTAACACTAGAATTTTCTCGGTGATTTTAGGTCTAAAAAACTATGATTTACAAGAAGGAGATGTCGTCAATGTGAATTCTGATATTATTAATTTTAAAGTTTTTATTAAAAAAGCTTCTGCAGAAAGCACACAATTAATCTGGCAAAACCAATGGAATTGCATGGAGATTTTCAACTGTTCTGGCACCTTCAAAAAGGTGGAAAGATCACAATCAGATTCAGCAGAATATGTCCGTAATCATAAAACCGTAAGCGAAGAATTCAACTTCAAAAACCCAATTGATTTTGAAGTCAACACAGGAACAATTTATAGCAAAGAGGAAGTAAACCAGTTGAAAACGATTCAGAATTCCAGTGAAATATTCATCAAGAAAGGAGATGATATCTACAAAGTTATAAAAGATTTCAGAAGTCTTAAAACCTATGAGACGAGAGATTTTGAGAAAGGATTCAATTTAAAATTTAAACTTGCTGAAGTATGATAGTTTTTCAAAGCGATCTTTTTAGAATAGATTTGTCTAAATATAACGTCTCATTAAAAGAAAAATCTTCTTTATTTAGCGACAATATATATCAATCTTACAGCTTGCCATTTGTCGTTCCAGAAGCTTCTGAAATTATAAAAAAACTAGGTTTGCCAACCTTGAATAATATTATAAATCTAAAGACGTCTATATCTGGAAGGCTTCTTTTTTTTGATAAATTCTACAGCTGTAAGTTTTACATACAATCTTACAAAAGCAATAATCTAAATTGCAAGTTTACTTTTGGAGACAACAAGCCGGACGGCTTTGATGCTGAGCTTAAGAATTTGGGTTGGGATAATATTGTAATTGAAAATTTTAATGATCATGCGGTATCTTTAATTTCGAAATCTTGGCCACAAACCTCACACCAATTTCCTTTAATTCATGATGCCAAAATTCAAGAAGAGGATAATTATGAAAAGTTTTTAGGCTTTATAAATAATTATGATCAATTATCTGGGAGCTTCTTATCCAACCAATTTCTTAATGAAGTAGATGATGATGGAGATACAGTAAGTGTTCTCTACAATAGAAATGTGATGATGCCTTGCGTGTATTTGGCAGAAATATTACAAAAAGGCTATAAACTTGCTGGTAAGGAAGTGTTGGGAGAATTCATAAACCATGAAATTATCAAAAAAATAATCTACAAACCAGACACCTTTTTGGAGAAGTTCTATGACACACAATTTGAAACCTTTATTTTCTCAAACCCAGAAAGTGTAAATCCTGAAGGAGGAACAGACAATTACTACCTCACAACCTTCGACCCCCAAGAAGTAGGGAGTTATGAACTTTATCTTAAGTTCAATTTACCTAGATCAATAGCCTCAAGTTTTCATCTTAAAGTCACTGTAGAGGATGTGTTATTCAAAGAATACTCCAGCTCACTATCTAGAGTCATCCTCAATGAAAAGCTCAAGATTAATATTGAAGGAATTACGTCGACTACAAAAGTAAAAGTCGAATTATTTATTCCTTTCACTAACATAAATATTGAAGATTACAATACTATTCAATTTTCATTTGCAGAGGGCGATTTAAATTTATTTCCAAGACTATATAATTTAGGCGAATTTATGCCAGACATGACGTTTGGAGAGTTTGTAAATTTCATAAAAAATTGGTTTAATCTGGATATTAAAACATTTGATAATTATGTCATTATCGACTTTTTGGAAAACAATATTACCAGAAGAAGAAAAAGAGATCATGAACACCTTAAAGTAAATGATGCTGAGTTTTCCACCAATCAAAATAAGGTGTATAAACTTCAATATGACAATGATGAAAAGGTGATCGTTAATAAGCAAGGTCAAATTTACAACGAGATCGACATTGATGTTAATGAGATTGTAGAAATTAAGGTAGAGGCATCAGCTTTAGTTTCAGAATTTAAGAGAAGAATACTCACGGCTGTTGCAAGTGAAAATGAAAGTAAGTTCGATTTTATGTATTACGATGGTTTAACCGCAAACCGAGTGCCTTCTTCTGCAGCACTATCTATGCAAAACGTTTATGACTTATTTTGGAAAAAATGGTTGCGAACTAGGATAAATTCTAAAACAGTGAAGGAAAGCTTTACATGTTCAGCCTTTGAAACGTTCGATAAAGATGAGATTTCCAAGAAATACAATGAATTTATATTTCCCAAGGAAATTAATATTAAGTATTTGAATTCTGAAACTATAGAAGTTTCTATTGAGGGTGAGACACTCTAGAAATCTATGGTGTAAATATCGGAGTGATCTTGAGGTAGTGATTTCTTGTGATTCCTAAGATAATTTTTTAGGCCCGCAATGCTTTTGTGTTGAGTGATTGGCATAAGCTTAAATAGGATCTCCTGTTCACTCATACCTTCGTCCACTAAGCTATTGTATAAGTCTAATATAGCCGTATGCCTAAAGGAATATAAACCATATTCTCTGCCATATCCAAGAGCTTTTTTAACCTTTCCAAAACGTTTACCAAAATAATCAACCTTACTCTTTAGAGTCGCTTCATCCCAATTGCGCGGTCTGTTTTTGTTTGTAAACAAATCATGATCTGGAAGATGATTACTTAATTCCATAGCTTCGATGGTGGGCTTTATTTTTTCAATGATTCTCCTGGTCGAATTTTTATCTGTTTTGGTTTCTACATTAAGGATCCATTGCTCGGTATTTATATCTTTTACCTTTAATCGGCAAATTTCACGAACTCTCAAAATAGGATAAATCAAGAATGAAATAAAATGAATAAGATAGGGATCATTCCCAACTAAGTAGGTTTTAATTTTCTTCATATCATGACTCGAGAAGGCCCTGTTGTTTTCTGGATCTTGATCCACATTTGGAATTCCCTTTACAAAGTTATGCCGGATCAACCTTTCGTTTTTTAGCGTGGTGAAAAAGGCTGACAAATTACGTCTATGATTATTCACGCTGGTTCCAGAAAGACCCTCTCCATTCTCCATTTTATAATCAAAGCGGATATAATCCAGATACTCGTAAAACTCGTCAATGCCAAAAGCATCACAGCCCATGCCGGCATACCCATTCTTTTCTAGCCAGTTTTTAAATCGGTTGAGATGAAATTCATAACCATCAATAGTGGGTTGCTTCCTGGTTTTGGACTTGATGAGAAGAGCTCTATCTAGAGCTTCGCTTATTGAGAAGTCACTGGTGGCCTTAACGATAGATTTTTGAGTAGGATTAAACCCCCTTTCCAGAATCACATGTACAGCATCCTTAAGAGCAGTTGCAGCTTTTTTGCGTTCACCTAAGGTTTTAACCCGATTGATGCCCTTGGTATAAGTAAATTTCTTATCCAGTATTCCATCCTTATGTGTTCGCCAGTAGAAATACACATGCCATCGTTTTTCAAGATCTGGGCTTCCCTGAGTTTTGGGAATGTAAACTTTAGGTATGGAGTATCTTTTTTTCAAGCTAAAATCCAACGATGGGTTATCAAATCTATGTTCATTTCTATGTTCATTTTCTGAATTCATCTTTTTTAATTTTGAATCAGAAACTTTTAAAAACAAAGAAACCCCTTTGTTTAAAGGGGTTTCAATGGTACTCGGAGCGGGACTTGAACCCGCACGACCGCAATGGTCATTGGATTTTAAGTCCAACGTGTCTACCAATTCCACCATCCGAGCGAAATAGAGCGAAAGACGGGATTTGAACCCGCGACCCCCA
>Ga0306865_1000127_pt1 | contig 41817 bp, 33 predicted proteins | sample AntRauTorckE5431_FD_190441 | JGI IMG/M metagenome (GOLD analysis project Ga0306865, IMG submission 190441) | Saline lake microbial communities from Rauer Islands, Antarctica - Metagenome Torckler E5 #431 (v2) (version 2) | ecosystem: Environmental > Aquatic > Non-marine Saline and Alkaline >... | reverse complement strand
CGCATTAAAAATCTCGGTAATCGTAATATCCATCGCTTTCAAGTGCGACGGCTCGACGGTGACTTCGTACTGTTTCAGTTTGCCACCAAAACTATTGACCTCAATTACGCCCTTAATTCCAGACAGCTGCCGCTTAACAATCCAGTCTTGAATTTCTCGCAATTTCATCGCATCAAACTGCTCTTCGTAGCCTTTTTTGACCGATAAGGTATATTGATAAATCTCACCCAAACCCGATGAAATCGGTGTCATTTCAGGCGTTCCCAAACCTTCAGGAATTTCAGTTTCCGCCATTTTAAGTTGTTGAGCGACCAGCTCCCGAGGTAAATACATTCCCATATCATCCTCAAAAACAACGGTTATCAACGAAAATCCAAACCGAGAAATCGACCGTAACTCCACGACGTTCGGCAAGTTTTGCAACGATAATTCAATCGGCGAAGTAATAAATTTTTCTATTTCCTGTGCGGCCAAATTTGGTGAATTGGTAATGACTTGCACCTGATTATTGGTAATATCAGGTATCGCATCAATCGGTAATTGAGTCAAGCTATAGCTTCCCCAACCGATTAACGCCAAAATCATTATCCCAATCACAAACTTGTTATGCACGGAATATGCTATGATTTTATCGAACATATTTTTAGTAATTTGCTTGTCCCGAAACCTCGGGTAATTAGTGATTAGTTATTAATCACGATTTGAAAAATCCAGTATTTCCGTCATTCCGACGCAGGTCGAAATCTCCCAAACGTAAGAACTCAATATTCCTGAAGCGACGAAATCGAAAGTTCAATTTTTAAAATTGAATTTCAATTACGCTGATTGCCGTTGCCTTTCATGGATTGTCCACGAGTACTCGGGATTACAATGACGGAAGTTTTTAAGTTTTTGACTTTATAATTTATACCAAACTCGGAGGCCCTCTAAAGGATATTTCGGTAAAAAGTCGGTTTTTTGGAAAGATAAAATCATCTTGAGGAATGATTTTTTGGGTTGTTTTTGAGATTACGAGAGGATAAAAATGGGGTAGATTATTGGTAATGAAGATTGTATTAAAATAAAAACCTTTTTTATTAGCATCAACATTCGCAACATGATAATTTTCTAAGTGTTCAATGCTACAATCCTGTGTTAGCAAATGTGCAAGAAACTCCCATATACCATGTGATTTATGTTCGCAAGTCGTTGTTGCTGCACTATTTTCGCTATTCATCCAATCATGCGAGTGTGGCACAAGTGTATGCAGCAGTAATATAATTACTGCCGGTACAATCCACCGAATTACTGATTTACTTTGCATGATTGAAAAGTTTAAATACGAAATTACAAAAACATTATTTTAGTTTTGTGATGTCAAGTGTTTTTTAATAAAATTTAAAAAAATGGAACGACCAGTATTCAATCACGAAGAAATTGAGGAGTTATATAATTATCATTGGGATTTGCATAGCGTAAATGTACTTCCAACTATTTTGGCATTACCTCGCCAAAGTTTAATTGAGGATTTGACGAAAGTCATTGAAGATGGAATTACTAATTTTTCAGAATATGAAAAAGCAGTTAAAGTAGAGGAAACTTTGACTTGGCAAAATATTGGGTTTGTTCAAGCGGCTATCCATATTTTAGCGGAAATTGAGGCAACGGAAGCAAGGGGAATTTTTGAAAAATGTTTGTACCAAGAGGAAGCATTTAATAAATTGTATTTAGAAGAATTTGATACCGAAGAATTTCCGCAATGTTTGATACGAATTATTGGTAAAGACTATGATTTTTATACCAAAGTGACTTTGGATAATTCGTTATATTGGATTAACCGTTCGGCAGCCATGTCGGCAATGTCGCAGATTGTGATTCAAGGAATTGATGAGGAATCTAATGTTTTACCTTATTTGAAAAGCGTTATAGAAATACTAACGGAAAGACGAAAAGGTAAAAACGATACGTGGAATGACGATAATATTATGTTGGGATATATCGCTGGGGCATTATATGACATGAAAACAAAAGCGTTGAACGATGTGATGAAACAAGCTTTTGATGCAGATGTCGTAGATGAAAGTATTTGTGGCGATTATACAGATTTTATTGCCCTTTTTGAAGCATATCCTGATATGGATAATGCACGTCTTTATACTCAAATACTCAAATTTTATGAGGAATGGTATCAATTATCTCAAAAAAGGGCGGCAGAAGAAGAGAAATGGGAGGCGGAAAGAGAACAAAAAGCTAGAGAAGCGATACCAAAAGTAGTAATAGAACCTCAGACACCCGATATTAATAAAGCTGAGAAAGAAGGGAAAATTGCGGCAAGCGGTGTGTCTGAATACACAGATAAAAAAGTCGGACGAAACGAACCCTGCCCGTGTGGAAGTGGAAAAAAATATAAAAAGTGTCATGGGAAAAATTAGCTGCCTTTAGATTCTAAATGGTGAGATATGAAATTTGCTACTAATATTTTTTCATATCTCCCATTTCAGCGTAATTCTAATTGAGTTAATTTCTGATTTAATAATGAGAAATTTCATTTTTAATTGTCATTTCTCATCAAAACCTAACGATTTACTTCTTCTTCATTTCCTCCACAAACGCAGGGTTCACCGCATTATAATCCGAATAAAAAGTCAAATACCATTTACCATCACGCAACGAAAAATAACGTGTAATCCCTTGTGCATTCCCATCATAAATCACATCAACAATCAAAGTATCTACCGAAATCATGTTTTGTTCGTAGCCCAAAGTATCAGTTGGGTCGAATGTTTTTTGCATCCGCCATGCGTCAGCGTACCAAAATTTTATTTGTTTTCCCGTAGGTTCTAAATAACTCGTTTCGCCTTTTAATGGGAATTCCGTCCGCTCTATTTGAAACAAACTGTCTTCATGGAATTTCGTATAAAATTGCTCGAAGTCCTCACCATTAACACTTTTTTGAGTACCACAAGCTACAAATCCAATTGCAAAAGCAAGGAATAAATAGTTTTTTAATTGTTTCATTAATTGATTGTTTTTGATTTTCGTATTTAGTTAATATTTGTAAATGATAATACATTTTTATTCAAAAGTGACGATTTACATTAACGTTTTTGGTTCGCACGCTTCGGCAAATACCAAATAATAATTTTCTATTTTTTCAAAATAAATATTAAAATTCGCTTCAAAATCTTCTTTTTTCACCTTTCCGATTGTTTCGCCTTTCGGCAAATAAGCAAACGGCTCGACAAAAATATGTGCCTTGAAATCCAATTTTTTTTTACCGTAAGCCTTATATAATGCCTCTTTCGCTCCCCAAAAAATATGTAAATGTGCCAATGAATTATCCGAATTCAAACTTTCCGATTCTTCATTTCGCATAAATTTAGGTGCGATTCGCTGAATTTTCGGGGTCATTTCCTGAATATCAATCCCAATAGAAAAATCGGAAACGATAACTGTCACCAAACCTCGGGAGTGACTGATAGACAAATGTTTATCGCTATTTTTTAGAATCGGTTTACCAAATTCATCAGAATAACAAAATACATTTTTGCCCAATAATTTTTGTAATAAATATCGAGCCGCCAACCATTCCGTTTTGCGCCTATCATTCATTTTGGCAATTTTTTCCAAACTACTTTCCGTAATATCCATGATATTTAGAAAATACTCCGCTGCTTCCTCAATTCTCCAAACGCCTAATTGCGTTCCGTTTGAAAAAGTTTGTTTTTTAATAATTGGCATATTTGAATTTTAATAAGTGGTTAACAGTTGGCAGCATGCAATATATTTAAAAATTATATTGCCTTTTAAAATGGCGAAATTACCGATTTTTTGAATTGAAATGATAAAGACCCAACAGATTTTTAAAAACCTGTTGGGTCTTTTCCAACGAAAAAAGGAATTTCCACACGTTGTGAAAATTCCTTTTTTGAAAGCCTTAGCTTTTGAGAACTAAGGTACGGCATTTAATAAATTATAATTCTAATCTTTTGGATGCCACCTCCTTTTATGACATTAAGCTTTTGTATTAATAGAAAAGGTACGCTTCTCAACAAGTCTCTTTATCATGTAATATTTTTTAGTTAATAAATAGTGAAATTTTGTGAATCGAAGAAGCATTTTAATGCTCGAATGTAAATAAGCGATTCTTGAAATATTCACAACTTAATAAGTTTAATCGGTACTAAAGTAATCTTTGTTGTTAATAAATAGTGAAATCTTGTAAACCAAAAAAGTATTTTTAATACTTGAACGCAAATGAGCGATTCACAAAATCTTCAGCACTTAGTAATTTAATCGAATGATTTTTGTAGTTAATAAATAGCGAAATTTTGTAAATCAAAAAAACTGATACTTGAACGCAAATAGGCGATTCGCAAAATCTTCAGAACTTAATAATTTCAATAAACGATTTTTATTGTTAAAAATAAATGAAACCCTGTGAATCAAAAAAGTATTTTTAATACTTGAACTCAAATAAGCGATTCACAAAATCTTCATAATTAATATGACACAAATCTATACTTAATATTTCAAACAAACAAGTTTTTCTAAAATTTAAGTGAATTTATTTTCAGAGGTAGGTAGTTTAAAGTTTGGTAAAGTCTATTTTAACAAAATATTTACAAATTGATTTTTTAGCTATTACATAATTTTTTCATTTATAAAAGGTAGTGAAATTAAGCAATTCTAATATTTTTTAAAAATCATTTCATTCTTATCAATTCTAAAAATACCTTTGTGGACAACTTCAAAATATCGAAATCATGAACGTAAAACAAATCGCAAAATTAACGGGGCACAAGGGTTCAATTTATACCATCGTAGAAGGCAGCGAACCGCACAAAGTCCTTTCGGGAGCTGGTGACGGCTGGGTGATTGAATGGGATTTAATGAATTTTGAAACGGCAAAAGTCGTGGCGAAGGTCGAAACCAATATTTTTTCGATGGCGTATTTGAAATCAAAAAATTGGCTGGCGGTCGGGAATATGTTCGGCGGTTTGCATTGGGTTGATTTGAACCAAAAAACGGATTTAAAAAATGTCGCTTTTCACGAAAAAGGGATTTTTGATATTTTGGAATTTGACGACCATATTTATACAGTTGGTGGCGATGGAAAATTAGCAAAATGGAATATCGAAGCACAACAAGTTATCGAGTCGATTCAATTGACAAATACGAGTTTGCGGAGCATTGATTATGATGAATTTGGTAAACGATTTGTCGTTGGAGCAAGTGATAATTCAATTTATTTTTTAGATAACAACTTGAATATCAAGCATAAAATAGAAGCAGCTCACGAAAATTCTGTTTTCACAACGAGGTTTGTAGAAAACGGCACGAAGTTGTTGAGCGGCGGTCGAGACGCACATCTGAAAGTATGGGATTTGAATGGAAATTTTGAAAATATTGATAGTCAAGCAGCACATTTATTTACGATTAATAATATCGCATCGCATCCAAATCAACCGTTTTTCGCAACAGCGAGTCGGGACAAAATGATGAAGATTTGGGATTCGAATACGTATAAGTTATTGAAAGTAATTGATGTGATTAAATTTGGCGGTCATATTAATTCGGTTAATAAATTGTTGTGGTCAAACTATAATAATTGGCTAATTTCCGTATCTGACGACAGAACAGTAATCGTTTGGCAAGTTGATTAATTAGAAATATGGAATTAGAAATTGGGAATTGACCGTTCAAGTATTACTAAATAATAAGGAATAAAAAACGTGGAATTAGGAATTAATAATTGGGAATTAGGAATTAACGTTCTACATATTCCTAATTTCTAATTTCTAATTCCTAATTAACAAAAAAGAGTGATTTTATCAGATAAAAGGATTTTAGAGGGGATTAAAAATGGCGAAATCGTCATTGAACCTTATGATAGAAAGTTTTTGGGAACGAATAGCTATGATGTGCATTTGAGCAAACATTTAGCGACGTACAAAGACCGTATTTTAGATGCAAAAAAGCACAACGAAATCATACATTTTGAAATTCCAGAAGATGGTTTTTTATTAGAACCTGGAACGCTTTATTTGGGCGTAACGGAGGAATACACGGAAACACACGCTTCTGTTCCGTTTTTGGAAGGCAAATCGAGCATTGGTCGTTTGGGAATTGATATTCACGCAACGGCAGGAAAAGGCGATGTTGGTTTTTGCAATACTTGGACGTTAGAAATTTCGGTGACGATGCCCGTAAAAGTGTATGCAGGAATGCCGATTGGTCAATTAATTTATTTTGCGGTCGAAGGCGATATTGAAAATTATTATAACAAAAAAGAAAATGCGAAATATATCAATCGAACGGAAAAACCTGTGGAATCGATGATGTTTATGAACAAATTTTAGTAAAAACCATGTCGGTTTTCGAAACCGACACGGTTTATTAAAAGTCCGTCCTACCGAATTATTTCTGAGCGAAATTATTAAATAAGCTGTGTTTTTTCGGATTGGTGTGCAACATCAACCTATGAGCAATCAGAGCAAGCACATCAGCCCACGAGCAATCGGGGCAGGCACATTAACACGAAACGAAAATGAAAATACTATTAATTGGTGGCGGAAATATGGGATTAACGTATGCGACAAGTTTCTTGAAGGCACACGTAGCAACGGCTGCGGATATGATGATTTTGGAAAGGTCCGAAGAACGTGCGGCAGAATTGGCAGCACAAAACATCGGAACAGTTTACGGTAAACCAAACGAATGTTTGCCAATGGCAGATGTGGTAATTTTGGCAGTAAAACCACAGGATACACCGGCTTTATTCCAAGCAATTCAACCATTTGCAACTCAAAATCAAGTATTTTTGTCGATTATGGCTGGGGTCAAAATGGAAGCGATTTCAACGGCTTTGGGCGTTACAAAAGTGATACGTGCGATGCCAAATTTACCAGCTCAAATCGGAATGGGCATGACGGCGTTCACGTCTGCGGCTTCGGTGACTCGCTCGGAATTGGTAGCGGTTCATAACTTATTGAATACGACTGGAAAGACGGTTTATTTGGACGATGAAAGTATGATTGATGCGGCAACTGCGATTTCGGGTTCGGGGCCAGCTTACGTTTATTTCTTTATGAATGCGATGATTGACGCTGCAAAAAATTTGGGCTTTACGGAGTCACAAGCGGAATTATTGGTCGAGCAAACGTTTTTAGGTTCAGTGCATTTACAAAATAGAAATAGTTTATCTTGTTCGGAGTGGATTCAAAAAGTAGCTTCAAAAGGCGGCACAACGGAAGCGGCTTTGAAGGTTTTTCAATCGACAACAGTAAATGAAGATATTAAAAATGGGGCAAAAGCGGCTTTTGATAGAGCGGTGGAATTGGGGAAATGAGTTTCAGTAGTTATCGCAATAATATTTTTTTAGTTCAAGTAGTTTTGCACTTTAGTGAGCAGTACGATTTTTGTTCGAAACGGTATCGGTTCTCCGAACCTCAAAAAACAACTCAAATTTCTATTTTCTACAAGCAGATTCGGTTCTCTGAACCTTTTTCGATTGTGACAAGGTTCAGAGAACCGAATCTGCCTGTCCCGAAACCTCGGGGTTCGTCTTAATAAGGTTTGTACAGCTCACTAATGAGTTTTTACACATTAGAGCCACTCAAACTAATTGAACTGATTTTCCTATTTAAACTAATTTCAAAATATACTCAATCACCGCTTTCGGTTCTGTATTATGTGGAACGTGAGCGGATTTTGGAAACGTTATTAGTTCGTAGTTGGGGATAATCTCAGTTAGCTTATTGGCGAAAGCCATCGGAAATAGGCAGTCGTGAATTCCCCAAAGTAAATGTGCTTTTGGTTTCAAATCTTTTAATTCTTCGTCTAAATAATATTTCGGATTACCGACGGCTTCTTCAAAAAGTGCTTCGATTTCTGGTCGATTTTGTCTAAGCATCGCATCTAAAAAGAAATTTGGTGCTTTGAAGGTCGGGCCCATGATAGATTGTAATTTGTATTCCATCTCTGCCCTGTTTTCGGGCAACAACATTGTTTTTCTAATTTCCCATTCGATACCTGCACTATTAATGACAATCAAATTTTTCACTCGTTCGGGATGATCCAATGCAAACCGAAAAGCGATGCCGCCGCCCATTGAACTTCCAACTAATGTGATCGGTTCATCTTCAGAAATATCCAATAAAAGATCTTTTATCGCTTCGCCAATACTTTCTAACGAAATCGGTTGAATCCACGGACTGTCACCATGTCCCGGTAAATCGGGAATGATAACGTGATACTTTTTTATGAGTTTTGGAGCAATACTCGACCAATTGCCAGCATCCACCATAAAACCGTGGATTAAGACAACTGTTTTCCCTTTACCGCCTTCATAATAAGCTACTTTCCCATTTTTGGAAGGAAAGTGTTTCAATTTGAAACCAGAAATCATGATCAGTCCTCTTTGTAGCCATCTCAAAAACTCAACGGGTTTCAAAAATGCTATAAATAAGCCTGTAACAAAAGTTATTAGTAATAAAATTAATGGCAATGAAAAATTCATTTTACGGTTGATTTTACAAAGGTTTATATAGTTTTTGTGTCGAAAATAATGTCACATTATACTAACTTTTCAATAAAAATTTATTTTTGCGAGAAATAATGTCCTAAATAGCCCCTAATATGCCACAAAATAGACGAAATTATCCCATTTTCAATAGCACATTCAGTTAAAACTACATCAAATACACAAGGTTTCAGGTATTTAAATTTTTCTGTGACAGCCAAATTCAATAATTTACATATTAAATAACATTATATAACATTTAAAAAATCTTTATTTTGATATTAATACAGTTATTCAATCTTAATTAAACTTTTATTAAGACTAAAAACCTACAAATATTAAAAATAAATATACCTTAGTCATATACTTATTTTTATTAATTGTTCTAAACACATCTGGTTTGGCACAATTTTCATACTATGAGTAGTATAATTGACATTCCAGCAACAACTATAAAACATAACTTTAATGAGAACAATAGCAGTTATTATCATCACAATTTTGGTTTCAGTTTCTAATATTCAAGCAAAATCATTTTTTGCACCTTTGGATACTGTAAAAGAACAGAAAAGTGTCGTAGGTGCTTTTGAAACTAATTTTGAATCGATAAGTTTCGGTGATTTGAGTAATAAAGGTGGAGTTTTCGTCAGACAACCGGAATCATTACCGCTTGATTTTTCAGGTTATAAAATTGAAGTTGTTCGTGTTTATCACGAACCTTTAAATGCAAATGATGAGTTTTTACAAATAACAGGTGGTGTTTCCGTGGAGAAAATTGGTGAAAACACTTACGCTTATTTGATTGGTAATTTTAATACAAAAAAAGGAATGATAGATTTTTTAGAAACGGTTATCAAACCCAAATATAGCGATGCAAAAGCTGTTTTTTACAAAAAAGGATTGAGAGTAGATAAATTTTAACAAATTATCCTTAAAATTGAATAATATTCGACTAAATAATAACGGCAAAAAAGCGATGAATCTTAATTGATTTATCGCTTTTTTGTTGTTAGAATCTCATCCTAATAATAAAATTTCATTTAAGGAAAAAATAAATAATATTTACACATCAATTCAACGATATTTTTTTCAAAGCACACGCTGTTTCCATTCTTTTCTCAATAAAAGTTCAATATTTGTCAGAACGATTTCACCCATTGTTTGGCATTTCAGAAAAACATCATTTTTATGATGGTGTGCCAATTCACTTTTTAATTTTTCGACTTTTTCGGGATTTGAAATACGATCTTTGATCATAATACTCATTAATTCATTCACTCTTGGCAAATCGTTTTTGATACGAGATGCAATCAAACTACGTTCTTCTAATTGATATTGACTCACCGTTTCAAATTTCATATGCCTAATTCCCAAAAAAATAATTGGATTATTCTCCTTGAAATATTGTGGAAAATAAAAACTCTTTCTACCTTCATAGGATTGTTGATCAAAGTCAATTGCACGAATCCGAAACTGTGATCCTTCGATATCAGGCGTAATATCTACCACAAAATTATACGCTCGCATATCACCCAGTAAGCGAACAAAACAACGTTCATTAAATTTGATAAACTCTTTGGCAACCCGAATTTCATCAAAGGCAGACATTTTCGGTAAATAATCTTCCACAAAATCCGTCCCAGGCACACCAATAATGTGTTCTTCAATCAACGTTTCGTCATCCATCAAATAAACCACATCATTTGGCGACATCAATTCTTCTAACTCCAAACCGTAAACCCGTGACGCATCGACCCGTTTGACATAAAAATGATCGTAATTATCATTAATTCGATTAATAATCCGAACTCGAAACGGTTGCGTATTTCCAAATGTACAATAGTCAATTCGAGCAACGGTAAGATGCTCCAGTGCTTCCACATCGCCATCTGTTTTCAGCAAGGCATATATTTCTGTCAAGGCTTTATGTACTTCTACACTTTCGTTTTCGTTAAAAAAAACGGTTTCCCAGAGCGTATCTTCACCTTTAAGATCTAATAGCGGAATCGACATTTGATAGTGCATCAAATCGCCATATTGAATCGGTAATTTTTTCAACCGATTGTGCTTTTTTAAATAGGCGTGTAATTCCTCATTAATCGGAAAGCTGACTTTTTTCTTTGTAGGTTTATTGCCGACCATTTTTTGTTAGTGATTTGTGATTGATAACTTAATGGTATCACCATTTTTATTTCCACCAAAGTTAAGGAAAATAAGCAATCATCTGATGTCTATATCAAAAGAATCTAACAATTTATAACTATCCAGCTCTAAAAACGAGTCTTAAAAATGCAAATATAAATGAATTCATATTTGAATTTTTAACGGCTGGATAGTTACAACAATTTCGTAATTTTGGCATAATTTAAAGGGTCGGACGCTTAATAACGACAATAACTTCCTATGAACACACTACACCTAACCGTTGACAATTCTGCATTTTGGGCATTTTTAGCTTACTTAATTGCCATTTTTGCAATCGGCATTTACGCATCAAAATTCTCCTCGAAAGGTATTTCAGAATATTTTATTGGCGGGCGGCAATTAAATAAATATGTCGTGGCATTATCGGCTGTAGTTTCGGGGCGAAGTGCCTGGCTGTTGTTAGGCTTTTCTGCGATGGCATATAATATTGGTATTGCAGCATTTTGGGCAGCAATTGGTTATATTTTGATTGAACTTTGGATGTTTTTGTATTACGCTCCTAAGTTGCGAAAATTCAGTGAAGCACACGATGTGATTACCGTTCCTGATTTTTATGTGGCGAAGTTTGGCGACAAAAATAACGTTTTGCGTATCCTTACCGTTTTGGTGATTACCGTTTTTATGATTACTTACGTTTCTTCGCAATTCGTAGCTGGCGGCAAGGCTTTTTCTGCCAGTTTTGATATTTCCCAGACCCAAGGCATTCTGATTTCGGCAGCAATAATTTTACTTTATACTTTAACAGGCGGTTTTTTGGCGGTAAGTATGACAGACGTTGTCCAAGGGTTTTTTATGTTATTTTCGTTGGTCATTGTACCGATATTAGCGATTTGGAGTGCAGGCGGTTGGCCGTTCATTCATGCTGATTTGTTGCGACAGCGGCCCGATTTCTTTGATCCATTTTCCATCGCACTCGGTTCGATTTTAGGTTTTGTGGGCATCGGTTTGGGTTCGCTTGGCAGTCCGCACATTATGGTGCGTTATATGGCAATTAAAGATGCAGATTCGTTCAAAACCGTTGCGATTGTTGGTACTTTTTGGAATATAGTTATGGCGTTGGGAGCATTATTTGTCGGTTTTGCGGCACGAGTTTATTTCCCCAGCATCGGTGATTTTGTAGCTGGAGATGTGGAAAATGCGTTTCCGACTTTGGCCAAAACCATTTTAAACCCTACCCTATTTGGGATTGTTGTCGCTTCGATTTTTGCAGCAATAATGTCCACCGCAGATTCCCAATTATTGGTTGCCGCTTCGGGTTTAGTTCGGGATATTTATCAAAAAATTATTAAAAAAGATACAGAAATTCCGTCCGAAAAATTAGTTTTGTATAGCCGTTTGAGCGTTTTGATAATGGTTATTCTTGCCTTACTTTTGGGCTTTATTGCAGAAAGGCAAATCTTTTGGTTGGTACTTTTTGCATGGGGCGGTTTAGGTGCTTCAATTGGCTCAACCGCCCTGTTAGCCTTATTTTGGGACGGAACGACTCGGCAAGGTGTTATTGCAGGAATTCTAACTGGAACAATTAGTATTTTTATTTGGAAAAATGTTCCAGTATTAAATAATTTGATTTACGAATTGATACCAACCTTCTTTTTAGCAATGTTAGTAACGATTCTGGTATCTAAATTTTCCCGCAAATCTCTCTGATTTTCGGAAATTTATTTTTTTATTAATAAAAAAAATCTGCGGAATCAGTGAAATCTGCAGGAGAAATTTCATTAAAACGTGATAGAAACGATAAAACAAACCGCCATCAATACGATAAATATTGAAGCGAAAGCGATACAAATTTTGACACAAAGCATCAACGATGATTTTGTGAAAGCAGTTGAAACCATTTTTAATTCAAAAGGGCGACTAATTGTCACTGGAATTGGTAAAAGTGCGATTGTCGGACAAAAAATCGTGGCGACTTTAAATTCGACAGGAACGCCCTCGATTTTCATGCACGCCGCCGATGCCATTCATGGCGATTTAGGAATTATACAACCCAATGATATAGTTTTATGCCTTTCCAAAAGTGGTGAAACGGCTGAAATCAAGGTATTAATTCCATTTATCAAAAACTTAGGAAATCCAATAATTGCGATTGCAAGTAACGAAAAATCCTACCTTGCTCAGCAATCAAATTTCCTATTGCACACGCCTATCGAACAAGAAGCCGACCCAAATAATCTCGCTCCGACGACCAGCACGACCGCTCAAATGGTCATGGGCGATGCGGTTGCCACTTCACTTTTGGCACTTAAAGGTTTTACGCCAACCGATTTTGCAAAATTTCACCCAGGTGGTATGTTGGGCAAACAGATGTATTTGAGGGTCAGTGACTTATATCCAAACAATGCCTTGCCAAAAGTTAATTTAGAAACGCCTTTGCGGCAAATTATTTTGGAAATGACCAGCAAACGGCTCGGCATGACGGCAGTTGTAAACGCTGAAAATCAATTAATCGGCATCATCACTGATGGCGACTTACGCCGAATGTTGACGCAAAAAGGAGACGTTGCCCACCTTTTGGCGAAAGACATTATGACCGAAAATCCAGAGATGATTGATGCGAACGAGTTGGCGGTAAACGCCTTAGAATTGATGCGTAGAAAAAGTATTACGCAGCTGACTGTTTTGAAAAATAGCGAATATGTAGGCGTGATTCATTTACATGATTTGATTCGGGAAGGGTTGGTTTGAGGGTGAATTAGGAATAATAAATTATTTTTTCGCTCTGATGCAATAATTTATTTTTTATTTTATAAAAACGAAAATCATCTTTTAAATATTTGAAAGATGATTTTTATTTACGCCTAATTTATAATTCATCACCTCTTCCCTCCAAACATGTTGATAAAAACGTGATAAATTTCAGTAATTGAGCCTTCTCTGCCATGTTTCGCCACACCGATTTTGATACTTGATTTCTCACTAACTTCCGCTCTTTCTTTGAATGAAATAAGTGGATATTCGGCTAATAAGTTTATAAATTTTTAATATAATCACTCCCAATAATTATATCCTGAGGAAGTCCAACTCTCATAAAATATCTTGCAAAAGATTGAGATAAGTGTTCTTTATAAGGAGATAGTAATCTTAGCCTTTTTTCAAGTTTTCCAGCAACTTGTTTTAGGTTCTCAACGTGAATTCCATAAACATTTTTGAAATCTACCACTATAAAATCTTCCCAGTCTGCATGAGAAGGTTTATTTAACAAGTGATACCCGGGAAATATTCCTTTCCTTAAATTTTCTGTAGTCTTTGTTTTCGCCTTTACTGTCTTTCTATTATCTTCTGGCAATTGATTTATAAATTCCTTTAGAGATATATAAGGACACACTAATGTTATAGAAACTTTAGCGTTTTTTAAATCACATGACTGCGATAATATTATAGAATCTATTAACTCAATTTCTATATTAACTTCTACTCCTTCAGTTATAATCTCAGGAGGTTTGACTATTGGACATTCCGGCACAAAATCCCCCTGTTCGAGGTCATCAGAATTTTCAATAATATTATACCACGGATAATTATTCATAATAATTAATTCAAAAAAATAGGTTTTTTAATATATTTTACGCGCGAAATTTTTGCCTTCATTATGATTTTTTGACGAGGAATTACCCTGATACTAAAATCATAGTCCTCATTAAGATAGCTTTCATTATTCATTTCAACTTTCACTTCATCTTCATTTACATTTACACTCGTTATTATACTAGCAAAACGAAAGTCATATAAATCTTCACTTAAAACAAAATAAGTATTTAAATATTCTTTTGAATCCATCACAAAACTATTAGTAACAGGAACGTTATATTCAGTATCAAACTGAATCGACGTTTGACTATTATTATCTAAATCAGTATTGAAAAGTATAGGTACAAACATAATAATTCTTATTTTATAAAAGATTCATAAAAAGAACCTTCTGTTATTTGTTTAAATAAAGAACTGGCTAAAGAATGAGATTCCGATAGCCATTTCGATATTTCTAAAATTTCAACTTTACTTAACTTATTTGATATTTTAATTTGCATTGCTATTCCATCTTCATTCTTGTTATTTTTACCTTTTCTCAGACTGATAGATAAATCTCCTACAGCTGTTTCGTAATAGTAGCCTAAGTTCAAATTTGTTGGAAACTTATCAGTTTCATAAAAATTTTGTGAGAAATTTAATTTTAAATTCTCACTTATAAAATCATAAACATTTGCATTTTGAAAATTAAAAGAAAAAAAATCAATATATGTTAAAGAAGGTTGAATAAAATCATACTTTTTTAAATCTGAAAAAATTTCAAAAAGCGTTTTTAGTAACGTATTACTCAAGTCATTAAATTCTTCCCAAACGTACTTTTCTTCAATTGTATTCAAGGTTATTAAACCCGGACCTATTTGAATTAACGGGTATTCTTCTTGTGACCTAAACCTATATATTGGTCTATTATGTAAGAATTCTATAGGAAAATCTAAGGGTACTAAACGCTCTCTTTTAGGAAAGCTATCCTTTAATTTAGAATATAAATCACCGTGTAAATATTGAAATTTCTCTAAATCATTTTTATCTCTGATTTCCCATTTAAGTTCAAATATAACTTCTAATAATGGTGCTTTAGGTAATTTATTCATTTTAATACTTTTATTTAAAAAAATAATTCTAAGAAATTTAATTTTAATTTTTGATACAAACGCATAGAAAAACTAACAAATACAATATCCAAATTTACATCTTTTTTTCTAAAATTAATATATTCTAAACACAAAAAGCTTAATTTTAAATCATACCAATTCCACCACCGTCACTCCATTTCCACCAGCTTCATCGGCTTCGTGTCGAATCATATTCACCTCTTTATATTCTCGCAATTTCTTTTTCACTGCTTTTCGCAAAACACCGTCACCCTTACCGTGAACGATTTTCAGCAAACTGGTATTCGTGATAATCGCCTTATCTATAAAGTTTTGCACCATATCCAACGCCTCTTGATATCGCATTCCTCTGATGTCAATTTTCGATTCAAAACTTGCTCCATTTGAGATAATATCCGTTCGGACATTTTTCTCTCTTTGGATTTCTAACGGTTCTTCAGCGTGTTGCAAGTCACGAATTTTTATCGTGACGGACATAATCCCCATCGTAATTACCGCAGATTTTTTGTTAATTGCTTCGACTTGAGCCGTTGCACCGCCAGTTTTTAGTTTGACAAAATCACCAACCTCAATCTCACCTTTTTTAACTTTTTTCGATTGCGGAAGGTATGGCTTTTCTTGTTTATAATAAATTTCCTCGACCAATTCCGTGACTTGTTCGGCTATTTCCGTGCGTTTTTCACGAGTTTCGTGAACTAAGGTTTTCGCTTTTTCTAAATTTTGCGACTCCCGAATTTCCTTGACCAGGCGCTCCAACTCTTTTCCAGTTTGAGCGGTTTCCTGCAATGCTTTTTCTCGTGCATCGAGCTTCAATCGTTTGCGGCTGAACTCCAAATCTCGCTGCATTTGCTCATAAGTTTTGACCAATCGATTCAGCGTATCTTGTTTTCCTTTTAATGCTCTTAACTCTTCTTCTACTTCTTTTTTTTCTTTTTGCAAATCGACCAATAAATCCTCAACAGCCTGTGTATTTTCGCCTGTTTTGTGTCGAGCATATTTTATAATTTCGGCGGGCAAACCACTTTTTTCTGCAATTTCGAACGCATACGAACTACCCGGTCGCCCGATTTTCATTTCGTAAGTTGGCGAAAGGGTTTCCCGATTGAAACGCATTGAACCGTTAATAATCCCTTTAGTTTTGAAAGCATAAACTTTCAAATTAGAATAATGCGTCGTGATTACGCCATAGACTTTTTTGTGCTGCAAATCCCTCAAAACCGCTTCCGCAATCGCTCCGCCCATTTTCGGATCCGTTCCAGAACCAAATTCATCAATCAATACCAACGTATTTTCATCCGCATTTTCCACGAATAATTTGGCATTGCGTAAGCGAGAAGAATACGTACTCAAATCATCTTCCAACGATTGTTGGTCGCCAATATCTGCAAAAAAGTGCTTGAAAATACCGACTTCCGAAGTCACTTCTGCCGTCACTAACATACCAGCCTGTGCCATTAATTGCAACAAACCAACCGACTTCATGGAAATAGATTTCCCTCCAGCATTCGGGCCACTCAGCACCAAAATTCGGTTGTCATTATGAAAAGTCAAATCGAAAGGAATCGTTTTTTGTCCCGATTTATTATTTTTTAATAACAAAAGTGGATGAAATGCTTTTTGCCAATTGATGTTCGGTTTGTCCACCAATTTTGGCATTTGAGCCTTCATTTGACGGGCCAAAACGGCCTTCGATTGTACCACGTCATAGCGAATTAATACCGCCTGATAATTTCGTAAAACAACCGTATATGGTCGTAAAATTTCGGATAAAGCTCGCAGAATCCGATAAATTTCTCGGTTTTCCTCACTTTCTAAATTAAATAATTCATTATTAATATCAATAATCGCTTCGGGTTCGATAAAAACCGTTTTCCCAGTTGCAGATTCATCGTGAATAATTCCTCGAATTTTCCGTTTATGTTCCGCAGGGACGGACAATACCCGACGACCATTTCTAAAAGCTTCCAAGTTATCTGTCAAAAATCCTTTCGATTGATAATTATTAATAATCGAACGAAAGTTTTTGTCTAATTCCTTACGTTTACTAATTTTTCGTTTACGAATTCGCTCTAATTCTGGCGAAGCATTAGCTCGAATATCACCATTTTCATCAATCACCCGCACGATTTCTTTCTGCAAATCCGCATCAAAATGCACTCTTTTTATAATATTATGCAGTGTCGGATAATTTTCACGGAAAGTCGTTTTTGCAAAAAACTTAAAAATATCGGCAATTTGCAACAGTACAATATTGACCCGTTGCAAACCATCAATCGGCAAAACATAACCGGGAATATCCAACATTTTTAGATCTTCCATCAAATCCTCATAATTCCGCAACGGGAAATTATGACGTTCTTCGATAGTCGTTTTATACTCGTTCACCTCTTTCAATAAGCGGCTAATCGTTGCAATATCTGAATAAATTGCTTGATTTCTAATTGCTTCTTGTCCCAACTCACCCAAACAATTCTCTACTAAAAGCTCTAATACTTTATCAAATTCTAACTTTTGGTACAAATCGTCTGGCACTAATTTTATATCACTCATTTTGATTATTAATTCGTTGACTGGTTAATTTATTGACTCGCTTCTCCGATTTTTTATCGGGATTAATTAGTAAAAAACTGTTTATTTATCAATTTTTCCAAAAATACAAAACGGTGAACGAAAACCCATAGTTTTCATTCACCGCTACTAAACCGTAATTTTTATAAATTAGTTTATTGGTATCTCCTACATTTACTAAAAAATAGTTCGCCGTAAAGTTAGCGAGAATATTCCTACTTGTACACCTTCCAAATCAATAACTATGGCTTCCATCTCATCGAAATAATTAATATTACAATTTGAATCACTTAGGGAATTTCAAAATAAAAGTCGTCCCCTGCCCTATTTCCGATTCCAAATCAATCGTTCCATTATGCAATTCCATGATTTTCTTACAAGTCGTCAAACCTATTCCTGAGCCTTCGTATTGCTCATTGAAACGTTGAAAAAGCTGAAAAACTTTCGCTTGATTTTCAGACGCGATACCTATGCCATTATCGGTAATTTTAAAAATATTTTCTTTACCTGTACTTTCAGCAGTTATTGTGATTTCGGGGCGTACATTTAATCGTTGAAACTTAATACCATTGGCAATCAAGTTTTGAAAAATCTGCTCAATTAATGACTTCTGCCCTTTGATTTGAGGTAAATCATTTACGATGCGAACAATCGCATTATTTTCTTCAATTCTTAATTGTAAATTTTTCTGAACCGTTGCTAATACATCATTTGTATTCAAATATTCCATATTCTCAATATAAATACGATTAGTCGAATAATTCAACATATCGTCTAACATACGGCTCATTCGTTGTGCGGCATCAATGATATAATCAATATATTCTTGACTGGATTCGTTAAGATTTTTATTTCTTCGCTTTAATAATTGAGAAAAACTACTCATCATTCGGAGCGGCTCTTTTAAATCATGTGAAGCCATGCTTGTAAAAGAATTCAAATCTTGATTCGCTAACTTTAATCGATTTTGAGCCATCAGTAACTCATCATTATGGGCCTTCGCTTCCTCATTAAGTTGCTTCAATTTTTGATTCGCAGATTGCTTTTGCTGAATAGTGTAGAAACTCAACCCACCTAAAGCGACTAAAAATAAAATAATACCTAAATAAAGTGACCGTTTTGTTTTTTCTTTATCCAATAAAGCCTGTTGACTTGCCAATTCCAGTTCGTGTTGTTCCGTATTATACCTTCTATTCAAATTATTGATAGCGTCTCTATTCCTTTGAGAAAAAATAGTATCTTTTATTTCTTGATACTGTCTAAAACAAATAACGGCATCTTTATAATTTCCTGTCAATTCATAAGATTCTGATAGAATTCGACAAGCCTCTTTTTTTAAGGATAATGCGTCTATATTATCCAAAAAGCTCAATCCTTGTTTTGCATTATCAATAGCTTTATTATAATTTTTTTGCTCTTTGTAAATATTCGCTATTACAATTAAAGCATTTGCAATATCTGTATTTGAATTTGTTTTTCGATTAATTCCCAAGCCACGTTGAGCATAATTTAAGGCTTTATCATAATCTCGAAATGCGTTAAGATAAATATCAGCGATATTTATCAAGGAACTTGCCTCGCCTGGCAAATCACCGATTTCCTCTCGAATATCCAAGGCTTCTTGCTGTGCTTTTAAGGCTTGACTATATTTTTTCTGTTCACCGTATAGATTGCCTATATTATTTAAAATAGTAGCCGCATTTCTTTTATTATTATTTTTTCGATGTATCGCTAAGACTTCTTTATAATATTTAAGCGCGATTTCATAATTTTTCTGTTCTTTGTAAACCAACCCAATATTTCCCAATACTAAAGTCCTATCCGCCTCCAAATTATGGATTTTACAAAGGTTCAGTGCCTTTTCATAAATTTTGATAGCTTTATCGTGTTTCCCTTCTCGCCGATAAATATTCGCTTTATTATTACTCACAAGCACCCAAGTATGATAATCATTTTGGTTTTCTGCGATTTTCAAACTTTGATTATAGACTTCGATTGCCTTGACGTAATCGCCCATATTTTTATAAATACTGCCCTCTACATTTAGAGATGCTGCTAATTCCTTCTGTAAGGACTTATTTCTACTCAAAATCACTTTGCTCATTTCGATGTATTCCAAGGCTTTTTCATAATTCCCTTTAAAATATTCGATGACCGCTAATTGATAAATTGCAGCATTTTCACCCTTAGAAAAACCTAATTTCTCAGAGAGAGAAAGTGCTTTTTTGGCATAAATGTATGCCGAATCAGGATAATTAGAGCGGAGTATATTCGTAATTTTGATCAATGTATTTACCGTATTGGTATCTTTTTTTTCAGTCTGAATAGTTTGTAACAAGCTATCCACCCCATTTGCTTTAGTCGCATACGGGGACGATATTAATACTAAAAACATTAAATAATATAGCGGTTTCATATAGGAGAGCGATGATAAACCAAGAAAGATTTTTTATGATAAAAGGCAATAATTGAAAAGAGTTAGAGAGATGGACTTTTTGAAAGTCAATCTTGCTTTTCACTCTTTAAATAGAGAATTATCTCGGAAATTTAAGAAAAACGGTTGTTCCTTTATTAATTACAGATTCTAACCGAATTTCACCATTCATAACATTCATTATTTTTTTACAGACGGCTAACCCAATTCCACTATTTTTATAGTCATCTTCAGGACTAACTGTTTCGAAAATCTCTAAGACTTTTTCCATATTTTTGGTTGCAATACCTATGCCATTGTCTTTTATTGAAATAATATTATAATTGCTCTTTTCGTCATATTGAACTACAATCTGAGCAATATCATTATGATTGAATTTGATCGCATTTTCTAATATATTTTGGAACAAACAAGTGAACATTGCCCTATCCACATCTAATACAGGAAGCAAATTAGTCGTTATACCAATCTGATTATCAACATATTGTATATTCAAATTCATAATAGCATCCTTCAGACATTCCTGAATATCAACAGATTCAAGTTTGATATACTTTGCATCTATTTTGGCGTATTCTTCTAATTTCTTTACTACTTTAAATAAATAATTTGATGATTCTGTTGCAACATTGAAGTAGTTTCGCAGCTCTTCGTTTAAGGTTCCTGTCTGTTTTTGAGTTAACAACTCTTCAGATTGATTGAGATTATTCAATGGTCTTTTAATCTCTTCTGTGATTTTTTGAACGAAATCCTCTAACGATTGATTTTTATTCTTTAGGAGTTCAATCTCTTGATTCCTCCATTCTGCAAAATATTGATTTTCAACTTCCTTTATTGCTTTTGTCCTTTCCAAACCAAAAAGTTCACGCTCCAAATACTGAGCTTTCAAAATATGAAGATAGGCTTTTTTGTAATCACCCAACACTGCATATTCCTTTGAAAGATTTTTATTATTAAAAAAAATAAATCGAGTATCTTGAATATCAACAGCTATTTTTAATGAATTTTCATAATATTCAATCGCCTTTTCAGGATCATTTTTATACATCATTGCCATATTGAATAACAACTGCATTTCACCCAACTTATCGTTAATCATTTTACACAGTCGCAACGATATATCGTAATATGATCTTGCCTTTTCGTTTTTTTCATTTCTATAATTAATGATTGCTAAGTTTTGATAAATCAAACTTTGCATTTTGGTATTTCCTCCATTTTCCCTATCAAAGTTCAAAGCCTTATTAAAATAAAGCTCTGCTGATACCAAATTATTTTGATAAATATAACTGCTACCAATATTAGAATACAAACCCGTAATTTGGTACGGATTGCCTAACTCTTCCCAAATACTCGCTGATTTGAGGTAATTTTCTAACGAAGGTTGATAATCTTGTTGAGCAGCGTAAATTAAGCCCAAAACGTGATAAGTCACCGCTTCCCAGCCGTCTAAGAGGCTATTGTTTTTATAATTTCTAAGGTTATTAATACAAATATCAAACGCCTCGTTGTACTTTCCTTTGCGGTAATGAATCTTTGCTTCTTGTGCGTTGGTGTAAGGTTCGTAAATATCTAAATTAAGGTATTTTTGAGTTTCTTTAGAATAAGTCAAATAATCATATGCTTGATCATATTCACCTTGATTTGTCAATATTTCAATCAAATTTCGGCATGTAATAATGAACGGTTCTTGCTTATCAGTCAAAGCGTCTAAGGCTTGATAACAGTATAATTGAGCCTTTCGAAAATCGCCGTGTTGGATTTCTTCCGTTGCAAACACATTATAAGCAAAACCTAAAGTTTCCTCATTCCGATTTTGCAAACTCAAATCCAATAATTCCTGTGCGTAATCTTTCGCAATATTAGGCTTATTGAATTGGAAATGCTGAATTAATGCCCGTAAAAGTTTAATCCGTTCAGAAGGAACTCGAACGATATTTAGTCGAGTAAGCAAACTTTGAATTTCCCTATTTTCCTGTAAGACAAGCTTCGTATAATTCATTTTATTTTGCGGTTTCACTTTTCACAGTTCATTAATACGGGAATTTATATTCCCACCACTCTTAACTAAAAGATGCTAAACTGGTCACTTTAATTGGGAGCGGTTCAGCATACGTATCCCAAAACCTCAATGATAAATTGATCCTTTGATACCGAGTACTCGGTACGAAAGCGAGCAGATCACTTGAAGCCACCTGCTCAATATTTTCAAAGTGTTATTCATACCTGAATTTATGAAGTTTACGGACTCTGTCAGAAAACCGATAAATTCTAACATTGACATCAGTTTTAGCAAAAAAAACCATGAAGATTATCTTGCAAATTTTCGCTGACGAAGGTAGTTAAACAACAAACCAAAAACAACCAAAAACACCAAAGGAATTAAAATATTTATAACCTGCCATTTGATTTTTTCCTCTTGAATCTTGGTTTTATCCAACAATCGTAACTTCACTTCTTTCATTCGTGCGACTGTAATACCCTCATCATCTAACATATAATCAATCGTATTCAATAAGAAATTTTTATTAGCAAACTGATATTTTACGAAAGGATTATAACCCAAAGGTTGATACGTATTGTTACGATAATCTACGATATTTTTAGCAATATCGCCATCTGCAACGACCAAAACCTTCGCTCCAGGGTCAGCTTTTTCTTTAAACGGTCGCCCTAAACGCTTCAAACCCTCCAACATTTCAGGTGCAACAATACCTTTGAAAGCCGATGGGAATTGACCTTCTAACAACACGCCCAGCGGTAATTTTCCTTTATTAAATTTTGCCGCTTCAGGCGGATATTTTAATATTTCAAACGACACACGAACGGGCGACCGCTGGATAAAACTACGTTCGGACGTTGTTAATAAAATCGTTTTCTTTATTTTTTCAATCGTCTGAATCGTATCAATCGTTGTTGGAAAAAATAAATTGATACGGTCAATATTTTTCACAATCGGATGATTATCCGTTCCGTCAACCATCGGGTGATAGTACCAGTCAAACAGCTGAACCTGCGGTTTTCCACCTTCCGAACCAATGACTTGTGGCACTTTCGTACATTGCAAATCCAATGCTAAAGTCGTATTCATTCGCACGCCATATTTGAATAACATATTATCCAAATTCAATTGCGTATCATACGGAACATAACCTTCTCTCCCTCTTAACGAATCCAAATCGACATTCAAAACATCCAATAAAAATAGGACATTTCCACCATTCATAATATATTGGTCAATAATGAACTTGTGTTTATCTGGAATCGCAACCAGCGGACGAGCCATAATCACGACATCGATTTTCGGATCAATCGAAATCAAACTATCCAAATTCGTACTTTCAATTTCGTAGTATAATTTCAATGTATTTTGCAAATCTGCACGTTCAAAAGGCGATAATTCGCCGTGTCCATTAATAAACAAAACGTAAGGTCTTTCGACGTTTTTCAAGCCTTTGAAACCATTTGCAAAAGCGTATTCCAAAAGATTAATCGAATTTTCTAACAAGACCTCCTCTGGCATTGCGGCAGGTGCATCATTTTGAAGTAAGCTCACCGAAGTCACTCTATCACCGTAGCGGATTGCCGCAAACGGGAAAATCGCTTTGGCAGAAAGTTCCTCTTTATCCATCGTCATTTTTGGTATAACACCAATGGATTTCAACTTTTCACGCATTTGATTAATCTCATCGACCGTGCCTTCGTTCGGGTTTACAAATTGATAATCAATATTAGAATTCATCGACCGAAATTGGTCTAAAAGCATCGTTGTTGCTTCTTGCAATTGCCGATAATTCGCAGGAATATTATTTCCTGTAAGGTAAATATCAATCAAAATTTTATCGTCCAAAGATTTTACCATATCCTTTGTCGGCTGCGTAATCGAATAGCGCTTATCTTCCGTCAAATCGAAATAACCAAAAAACGATCGCCCAATAATATTAATAAATATAAGAATACCAATCAAAATTATAAACCGAATAATTGACTGTGTTTTTTTGTTTTGCATTAAATTTAGATTTTAGATGTTAGACTTTAGATTTTAGATTTTACGTATGAACGGTCAAACCCGTAACTCGTAACTCACAATCCGAATCACCAGCTTCTTCGCTCTAACATCAACTTCGTCAAACCAATAAAAATGATAATAATCGATGAGAAATAAATGAAATCTCTCGTATCCAAAACCCCTCGACTGATGGATTTGTAATGGTAATCAATGCCAAACATTTCCACGATGTAATCAATCGTTCCAACGAAAGCAGGAAAATTACTTAAAAAAGAAAATCCCAAATAAAAGAAGAAACAAAGGAAAACGCCCAAAACGAAAGCGACGATTTGATTGGTCGTAATCGAAGAGGCAAAAATACCAATCGCTACGAAAACTGCTCCCAAAAAGAACAAGCCAAAATAGGAACCCCAAACCGCTCCAGAGTCAATGTTACCAACAGGTGAACCCAATTTGTGAATCGTCCAAAAATAAATAAACGTCGGAACAATAGCGAAGAAAACCAAACTCAAACTGGCAAAATATTTACCCAAAATAATATCCAAATCCGTAATCGGACGAGTCGCCAAAAACTCAATCGTTCCCGTCTGCTGTTCTTCCGCAAATGTCCGCATCGTAATAGCAGGAATGAGAAACATCAAGATATTTGGTGCAAAAGCAAACAAATAATCTAAGGACGCATAGCCCGAGTCAAGCAAATTCGTATCGGGAAAAACCCAAAGGAATAAACCCAACGTAACCAAAAATACACCGATGACAATGTAGCCAATCAATGAACTGAAAAATGTATTAACTTCCTTTTTAAATATACTTAGCATGGTTTGGTATTTGGTATTTGTGATTCGGTACTCGAGATTTCGGTATTTATGATTCGATATTCGGTGTTTTCATAATTATTAAACACGTTATTGCGCATCTGCCGAATAACAAACGCCGAATAACAAGTCCCGAAACCCCTAATTGCCAATCACAAAATACGGATGTCTATCATTATAAATCAACATCATTTTATACAATTTTTGATTTGCTTCCTTTTCAGATAAGTCGTTGATTGTATTCACAAGTTGAGCATCATTTTTAATCCAATCTTTAAAAATAGCGATATCTAAATCTTCGACGATTCCCGTTGAAAAATCCATCATTTTTTCTTTTTCAATCGGTTCTTTATTATCAATATTTTGCACCCAAATAGGTTTCTGTGTTTTCGGGTCGTAAATCGTCATTGGCACAGAACGCATTTCGTAAGAATCATATTCAAAATAGCAGATTTTTCCTCGTGTGCGTAAGCCAACAAACTGAACTTCATGTACCATCGTGTCCGCAACTCGAATGTACGGAACGCCATCGACACAAATCCCCCAAAAGTCAGTATTAGTAAGGTTGCCAACTAAGTTACCCAACGAATCCACAAGGTTTAAATACTCAAATCGAACGACATTTTTGTCTCGATTAATGTGTGCAGAAGCCTTCACTTCCTGCCAATTATAATTCGGTTGATTATTTTGTAAATCATTAATGGTCAAATAAACACCATTATTAAATTCAAAATTATTCGTCAATTGAACCGAATCTTGAGCAGAAACGACAACGGTAAAACTCCAAAATAATAATAAAAACAACTGTCTTTTCATGTATAAATTTGCATTTTACAGCACACAATTTACGTCAAACGACTACCGATTACCGAACTCTCCCCAGAGGTTTCCCCGAGAAAATCGGGGTGGACTGGGATAAGCTGGGACAACCTGAAAACTGCCTACTGCCTATTTCGTCAACTCTTGGAAAACATTTTCGATGCTATGCGTTTCTCTCCGCATTTCCAAAAGCGTTAATCTATTCTGAACTGCGAAATGAAAGACTTTGCTGCGTACATCGGCTTTTTTACTCCCCAAAAGTTCCCAACGATTCTTATCCAAAGCCTTCACCGTTTTCACGCCTTCAATCTTTTCTAATTGAGCTTTGGTAGTCGTTTCAGCAAATTCCACCGTGACCATAATACCACCCGTAACCCGTTCTTTCAAGTGTTCAATCGTATCGTTAGCGACCATTTTTCCTTTATTAATAATCACCACACGGTCACAAATTGCTTGCACTTCTTGCATAATATGCGTTGAAAAAATAACGGTTTTTTCTTCGCCTAATTTTTTTATCAATGCTCGAATTTCGACCAATTGATTCGGGTCAAGTCCCGAAGTTGGTTCGTCCAAAATCAACACTTCAGGATTGTGCAACATCGCCTGAGCCAAACCCACACGCTGTTTATAACCTTTTGATAAAGAGTCAATTAGCTTATTTTGCTCTTCTCCCAAACCCGTCATTTCAATCATTTCCGCAATACGTGCTTGTTTATTTGGAATCTTATGCAAATTCGCTACAAAATTCAAATATTCCTTCACATACATATCCTTATACAACGGATTTTTTTCGGGCAAATAACCGATTCGTCTTTGCACTTCCAACGGAGCGTCAGCAGTATTAAAACCACAAACGACCGTGCTACCTTCCGATTGCGGAATAAAACCCGTGATAATTTTCATCGTCGTTGATTTTCCTGCACCATTCGGGCCTAAAAAACCCAAAACTTCGCCTTTTTTCGCCTTAAACGAAATATTATCAACTGCACGTTGTTCGCCGTATATTTTAACTAAATTATTGACTTCTACTGACATATTATTGCGTAATTAATCAAAATTAAAATTGACACTTAAAATCAAAAAAACGCAGTTGTATCAATGCGTTTCATTTTGAAATCGTCCATCTTATTAAATCGTCCCATTTATGATTAAACCGTTTCCGATTCGAACTTTTCAAACTATCAAACAAATTAACAATCAATTTATTTTTTTAGAAAGGCAAAATTAGTAAAATCATTTTTTCTAAGGGTAGAAATACTGGATTAGTTGATTGGTTAATTAATTGGTTCGTCAAAAAACCAAACCTTAAAATCTCAAACCTCCCGCATCTGACCGTACCTTATATATTCGCAAAAAAATGATATTTATATATTAAAATCTTATTTTGCTATTTTAATTTGACTTGAAATAGCTTATCTTTGCAGAAATTTTTAATAAAATATTCTGATTACTTCTTATGTATTTTTAGAATATTCAATTATTCACTGTTTAAGTTTTTTTAAAATTTTAAAAAAAATCAATAAACTAATAAGAGCTATGATGACAATGAGAGAGAAAACAAAATACTCTGATGAAGAATTAGTAGAATTCAAAATACTTATCAGCAGTAAGTTGAAAAAAGCACAGGAAGAGTTGCAATTATATATGTCTCAACTGAATGATCGTGCAGATAATGACGAAAGTAAAGCAAAGGGTTTGGAAGATGGTATCGGAACGGTTGAATTAGAACGCATGAATACCTTGGCTGCTCGCCAAAAAAAGTACATCCAACATTTAGAAAATGCGTTGATTCGCATTGAAAATAAGGTTTATGGAATTTGTAGAGAGTCTGGGAAATTGATTCAAAAAGAAAGATTAATGGCTGTTCCTCATGCTACGTTGAGCATTGCAGCGAAAGAATCAAGAGTGCCTATTTATAGAAATAGAAATCGTTGATTCTTGGTAAATTATTAATCTTATTTTTTTTGGTAAAATAAAGAAAGCGGCATTCAGATTTAATACTGAATGCCGCTTTTTTTTATTTCGTATGAATCTAACCCTTACACTCAATCGAAGTAAGGGCGTGAATTATCATCATCAGAACGCCCTAATCTCAAAAAATCTACTGCACCTGAATATCAAATTCCATTCTCGCCTGAATCCCTTTCATTTGACGAATTTCTTTGATTTTTTCGTAATATGGATATAATTCGCCCATTTCTTCTTTGATTAAAGCACGACTTGCTTTTGCCGTTTTATCGTCGCTTTTGCCTGTGAATTCTTCAATTAATTGTTGCAAAGGCTCTTTGATTGTTGGATATTCTGACACTCGATATTTTTCTAAATCCGCTAATTTTGCTGCTGCCGCAATCGCTCTATCCAAATCACCGTAAGCATCAATTAAACCAATTTCCAACGCTCTTTGACCAGTCCAAACTCGACCTTGTGCAATTTTGTGAACTGCAGCAGTATCCATATTTCGACCCTCTGCGACACGACCTAAGAACAAATAATAAAACTCTTCGACGCTTTGCTGAATGATTTTACCTTCCTCTTCATTGACGTCATAAAACGGTGTAATTCCCGTAGAGAATTTGCCCGTTTTCACCGTATCAACCGTGATTCCGATTTTATCTCTCATAAAATCTTCCAAACTCGGAATCGTTCCAAACACACCGATAGAACCCGTAATGGTATTTTTTTCTGCAAAGATACTATCTGCCAAACAAGCGATATAATAACCGCCAGAAGCCGCCACATCACCCATCGAAACGATAATCGGAATGCCTTGATCTTGTGCTAATTGTAATTCTCTCCAGATTTTTTCAGAAGCAAAACCACTGCCACCACCAGAATTGACCCGCAAAACAATCGCTTTTACTTTTTTATCTTGACGAATTTCACGAATGATTTTTGAATATTTGTCACCACCGATTTCACCATTTTCACCCTCACCATCTACGATAGTTCCTTCGGCATAAATCACCGCAATTTTACTTTTCTCTCGTAAATTCATTGATTTCGGATTCGCTTTTGCGTAAGCAGATAACGACATTACAGGAATATCCTCATCTTCATCAAAACCGATTTTTTCTTTCAAATAATCAATAATTTCGTCTTTGTACATTTTTTTATCAACGAATTTATATTTCACGGCATCGTCTGCATCTCGCAACGCATAATCATTCGCTAACTGACGCAATTCGGCTACCGAAATTTTTCTTGATTTAGAAATATCTTCCAACATCACACCGTATAATTGCTCGATATATTCCCGAACTTGCAAACGACTCGCATCACTCATATTCGTTCTTCTAAACGGCTCAGTTGCCGATTTGAAATCCCCGACATAAAACACTTGCATATCAATTCCCAAACGATCTAACATATCTTTGAAGAACAAAACCGTTCCCGAAAGCCCTCTAAACTCAACCCCTCCAATCGGATTTATAAAAATCTCATCTGCCACAGAAGCTAAATAATAAGACTTTTGAGAATAATTATCGCCATAAGCAATAATGAATTTACCATCTACATTATTTTTGAAATCTTCCAACGCTCGACGAATCACCGAAAGCGATGCAAAACCAACTTGCGGCTCTGCCAAATCCAAATAAATTCCTTTAATATCATCGTCCGTTTTTGCGGTTTCGATTGCGTCAAGCATATCGTGCAAACCGATAACATCTTCCGTATCAAAGGAATACGGGTTCATCGCTACATTATTCGTTCGTTCCGGAATCAAATCACTTAGCGTAATTTTCAATATCGTATTCGGTTTAGCTTCCTCCGTACTTGACGATTTACTCGCCATTCGACCTGCCCAAACGCCACCAATACCTATTACCAAGACAAAAAATAAGAACATCCCCAGACATGAGGCGAACATAAATTTAAAAAACTGTTTCATATTTCTTCGATTTTTTTTAATTTCAAAATGTAGTTATAAAAAGTATTTTCGTATTTTGATTTTCTAATCTCAACACCTTACAACCAAAATACCCTAATATTCTTTTCAACTCCGCAAAAGTCGCAAAGTCCTTATGAGAACAATCATTTTTTAGATAAATGTTAAGGAAATGACGATTGTTATCTGATTCATTGTTCGATTGCTTTCCGAAAACATTACTAATCAGGTGAATTCATGCCCTCACTTTAAATGAGGGTATGAATTCACCTCTTTTAAAACAAGAAACCTCCAAATTTTTAAAAACTTGAAGGATTTTTGAAATTCATAATCCTGTCTATCGAACAAAACCATAAAAATTACGGCTACTGCACTTGCTCAAAAGTTCTTGATATTTTTTTTTGAGTATTTTTTAGTTTTGGACTTGAATATTGGACATTTGACTTAAAGGCACCCGTCCAATTACCAATCTTTTGACTATCAAAAACTTTTGATTTGTTGCACTGCCTACATAAAGTTAGTATTGATAATCAATTGTTTATGAGTAGTTAAATTTCAAATTATTACGAAACCGTCTATCATCCATCGTTTGAAATCACCCTTGATTCTTAATCGAATCACCAACATGAGCGTGCAACGCTTCAACAGTTTTTTCATGAAAAAACGGGTAAATTCGTTTATCTCGAAATTTTGAATCACTCTTATAGTACGTGTCGTGCGTAACTTCTGTCCGTCCATTTTCTTCTTTCAATATAATAATCTGAGTGCCTTGCGACTTGCCATATTCCATATAACAGAACTGCAAACGTTTCGTTTTTTCATCAATACTAATCAATTCGTGGGCAATATTTAATTTAAAAATTCCACCCATATATCGTAAACTGAGAAACTGAATTTGTCCCTCTTCCAAATGATCAAAAGTTTCATCTTGATAAAATAATTGACCATTATTTCGAGCATAAGCGAACCCAAAACTGGTGAATTTTCCTTGCCACATTTTCGATGGACTCATCGTATTATAAGCCTTCCAAACCGAATCAATCGGCGCATCAATAAAAGTCGTGTATGTATGACGATAATATGTAGAATCGTTAACATTAGGACAAGTCGGCACTAATTTCCTCAAATTATCCGCCAAAAATAACTTCGTTGATAACAACGATTTTTTTAATTTTCTTTGACTGATTCGCTCTAAATTGACTTCCGAATCTTGTGCTATCGCAACAGAATAGAATCCCATTACAAGCAGAATAGTTATTATGTGTTTCAAAGATTTATGTTGATTTTATAATTAAAATACGACAACAATATTAAGAAATTATTAAATGTAATACCAGCTTTTGAGTTAAAAATTAGGAATAAGGAGCAAGAAATAAATAATCGGCTCACTATGACGAAGTTATTTTTTTCTTGCTCTCGTATAACTTATTAAACACCATACCGCCAGCAAAAACGGCTTCCAGAGGAAGCCGTTTTAATAAAAAAAATATTGGGAAGAATTACGTCAGAGCGTAAAATAATTCATAATTCATATTAAGCGTATTGCAAAACCAACTCTTTCAACGCTTCAATCCATTTCGGGTGTGCGTTCAAGCCTTCCACCAATTGCAATTTCTCACCGCCAAACTCCTCGAACTCTTCTTGATACTCCTCGCCTATCTCAATCGTCGTTTCCAAGCAATCCGCCACAAACGCAGGACAGAATACCAAAACTCGTTTTTTTCCGGCTTTCGCCAATTCCTCAATCACATCACTCGTGTAAGGTTGAAGCCAAGGATCACGCCCCAAACGGGATTGAAAAACAACGTCATATCGCTCTTTCGGAATCTTTAGCCTTTCGGCAATAGCCCGAGTCGTTGCGAAACAATTAGCGCGATAACAATGCTGATTCGTTGCCGTAATGGTGTTACAACATTCGCCCAATTTACAATGGTTAAAGTCGTCTCCTTTTTTGATTTGACGAACCGGAATCCCGTGAAAACTGAACAAAACATGGTCATAACTTTCCATATCATATTGATTCGCTCTTGCTTCAAAAACGTCAATCATCGGCTCAAAATCAAAGTAAGAATGAATCATTTTGATGCCAGGAATTCCCTGACGTTTACTCAATAATCGCATTACTTCTTGATGCACCGAACCAACGCAAGCAGAAGAATATTGTGGGAACAAAGGCACAACAATTATTTCCGTCACTTTCGCCTCGATCATTGCATCAATCGCCACATCAATCGAAGGATTTTGATAACGCATCGCCAATCTGACAATAAAATCATCACCCAAAAGCGCTTGTACACCGTCTTGCACTTTGTAACCAAAAATCTTTAAAGGCGAACCTTCGGGAGTCCAAAGTTTGCGATATTCTTTTGCAGACTTTCCCGACCGAAACGGAGCAATAACACCTCGTACCAATAAGTTTCGAGCAATCGGATTGATATCAATGACTCGAGGATCTAACAAAAACTGTTTTAAATAACGATATACCGCACCTCTTGTCGGTGCATCTGGTGTTCCCAAATTCACTAACAAAACTCCTTTTTTTCCTTTTACTGCCATTTTTTGATTCTTTTTCAACCTTTTTGAGGTTTTGAAATGCGAAACCTCAGATTGCACTGATTTTCTTATAAAATATTTGTTGCTCTACTTTTTCTAAAAATAAGAAAAATTCGAGCTACAAATATTAAAAATTCTTTTTTAAAAAGTATTACAAAAACGAAACAAAACAACATCAAGCTATTATAATTTCCGAATCACGAATTTACGCCCACCGTCTAATATTCACCATTGCGCGCGGATAATTACCCCCAATTTTGACCTTCACTTCTGTCTGTTCCGCAAAAGAAAGCTTATCAGGACGATGGATTTTATCTGCTGAAATATTCTGCAGTTTGGGTAGCCAAAGCTTGACATAATCTCCATTCGGATCATAATTTTTAGCTTGGGATAAAATATTAAAATACCGATCTTCTCGTGGATCGCTGCCTACACCTGCGATATAGTTCCAATTACCGTAGTTACTTGCAGGATCGTAGTCAATCAATACCGATTCGAAATATTCCGCCCCCATTTGCCAATTAATTCTTAAATCATTGATCAGAAAGCTGGCTACATTTTGCCGTCCTCGATTCGACATAAAACCTGTCAAATTCAACTCCTTCATATTTGCATCAATGAACGGAACACCAGTTTCGCCGTTCGCCCAAAGATCAAATATTTTCTCATTCTCAATCCAATTAGGGTTGACTTCCCCTTTTGGCCCCCCTTTCTGAAATATCTTCTCGCCGTGTTTTTTCGCTGTCAAGCGGAAGAAATCACGCCAAAGTACTTCAAAAATCATCCAATAAGTTGATTTATTTTTCTTGCGTTCGCTTTCGTATTTTTTCACTTCGTGATAAATCATTTTTGGCGACAAACAACCTTGTGCCAACCACGGTGAGAACTTTGAAGAATATTCACCACCAATTAATCCATTTCGAGTTTCTTTATAATTTTTAATCAAATCGGTATCCCAAAGATAATATTTCAGGCGTTCCAACGCAGCAGTTTCACCACCCTTAAAGTCCAAAACAGCTCTTTTATCCACTTCAAACTCCTCATGTCCTAAATCCTCTAAAGTCGGTATTTCGCCTTTATCGTACTGGAAAGTCCAATATTTGAAAGTATCAGGCGTAGGCAGTAAATCACGAATCGGGACAAATTTTTCTACTTCCTTTCTGAAAGCCGTAAAAACATCTGGCGTGTGTGAAACTGGAAACGGCAAATCTTGTGTATAATATAACATTTTACCACGATAATAATACAACTCTCGTCCAATCGCCCAAAGACGTTTTTCGAGCTCATCTTGTACCAAAATCTCGTCTTTCGTTCGTTCAATATTACAAAAGACCCAAGCCGCATTAATATCGTCAGCTAATTTCGGAACAATTTCTTCTGGTTTACCAACTTTCACGATTAAATCAATTCCCTTTTCTTGAAAAGAATTGCGTAAATCCGCTACACTTTCGAGAATGAATTTCGCTCTAAACTTCCCTGTTTTTGGAAAACCAAACTCAGTTTTATCCAAAAACTGTCGTTCATCAAATACAAAAATCGGTACAATTTCGTCACCTCTTTTTATCGCTTCATTTAACGCCTCGTTATCATGAAGCCGCAAATCTTGACGAAACCAAACTACTACTCTGCGAGAAACTTTCATAAAATTTGATTTTACAGTTGTTATAATTTGTTCTTACAACAAAGGAAAGGATTGAAGGTTGAAAGAATATTTACAATTTTCAGAAAAAAGTGAAAGTTGCATAGCTTGCTATTTTTAAATACTATTTCATGGTATTCTGCACCGACGGCTTTGGTCGCCAATACATTAAAAACGCCTTATTGCAAAAGTGCAATAAGGCGTTTGAAGAACTATGAAACTATGAAATCTCCGATTTTTCGGAGCGGATAACGAGATTATCTTTTGATGATTCGCTGTGAATAAATTCTGTCATTCGTTTTGATTTTAATCAAAAAAATCCCTGCTGGCAAAGAACTCAAATCAACAATATTATCTTCTGCATTTTCAGACTTGAATAATCTTTTTTCAATTAACAAACTATCCGTTAAATCATAAACAGCGACACCAAAACCTTGTCCGATTAACACATTTACATCTACATTCATCCAGTCCAAAACATACATTGGTGTAATTCTATATTGATAATTATCGACCTTTTGATTATTTGCTTCCGCTTGTTCTCTGTTATCTTTATTCGGTTGAATATTATCTTGTTTAGGAGCTTTTACCGGTAATTCGTTAAAATACGCATTCAAAAAAGCCGCATTATTACATTCCATTGCCGTTATCAATGCCTTCGGATGTGATTTTATTATCACATCGCCACTCATTATATCAATGACGTATAGACTACTTTTACGGTTTTTATCCGTTCCCGAAAAGAAATATAAACCTTCCTTTTGTTCAAATGACGAACCGCCAAGACTTACGCCGCCTAAATCCATCATCGGGGAAATAATAACCGGACGAGCTTCCGAAGGAATAATTTCGATAAAGAAAAACTGCTCTGTATTTGTACGTTTGCGGCACAGACCATATAATTTACTATCTTGAACATCGTATTGCAATTCATAAAAATAAAATCCTTCAATTGCTGAACTGGATAAAATTTGATGATTGATAATATCAATGACGTAAAGGCGGTCGGTATAATTCTTATCCGTCCCTGCGAAAATATAAAAACTATTATTAGAATCAAAAGCCGTAACGCCTAACGAAACCGATTTAATTTCGGGCAAATCAAAAACTGAAGTAACAATATTACCATCAACCTTAATGATTTCTAAACCCTTTTTCTCATCAGAGTGACGAATACCATAAAAAACGTGTTGGCGCATATCGAAATGAATATCAACAGGTGGCTGTTTGAAAGAAACTGGCTTTTGAGACAAATGACCGGAAGTTGCATCCATAACATACATTTGATAATCACTCGTCGCCTCTTCTTTTCCCCAGATTAATAATTCATTTGTAACGTGATTAAAGGCGGTAGTTCCTTTTGCAAGGGATTGTAAATCCCCTAATTCTGCTAAAACTTCGGTTTCGCCCACATCCGCTTTTATTTTCATAAATTGTTCCGAAATCACCATACCCCGATTTTTTGCAGTTGCTTTTCCTAATGCGAAAACCTCAAAGGTTTGGGCATTAGCCGAAAACACGAAACAAATCAATAATAGTGTAATATATAAATTTTGCATTTTAGGTATCTTTTATATTGATAGCTTTACACACACCATACCGATGTGATATGATTTCAAGCATAAAGTACAAAATATGTACTTTTTTTAACATTATTTTGTAGTTTGTGACATCTTTATTTACAAAGAACATCTAAACGATATCGAATGTTGTTCCAAAAACTGAAAGCACTCCGCAACCCTGACATGTATCACGGTTGGGGAAAGTCTAAAAAATATTTTGAAGGTTGGTATTTCAAGTTGATTGATGCGACCGAAACGTATGCACTGGCAATTATCCCAGGCATTTCTATTACATCCGAGGGGACGCAAAGTGCATTTATCCAGATTTTGGATGGAAAAGGTTGTACGGCGACCTTTATTCCATTCGATGCCAATAGTTTTCAACCTGATGACGATAAGTTTTTTATTAAGATTAAAGATAACGAATTTTCAGCGGATTCTATCAAATTAAACTTAGATAACTTGAAGGGGACGCTCCGACTTATTGATACACAACCGATTGAAAATACTTTACTTTCGCCCGGAATTATGGGTTGGTATTCTTACATGCCGTTTATGGAATGTTATCACGGTATTGTCAGCATGAATCATCGTTTGGAAGGCGAGTTAATGATTGACGGTAAGTCAGTAGATTTTACTGGCGGCAAAGGTTATTTGGAAAAAGATTGGGGAAAATCGTTTCCGAGTTCATGGATTTGGATGCAAACGAATCATTTTCAGCATCACGAAGCGTCGTTGATGGCTTCGGTTGCCAATATTCCATTTATGGGAACTCATTTTGTTGGGTTTTTAATTTCATTTTGGTTGGAAGGCAAATTTTACAGATTCGCAACTTACACAGGTGCAAAAATGACTTTTTCTAAGGTCTATGATGACCGTGTCGAATTAAAATTTAAAAATGGCAAATTCCGATTAGTTATTACCGCTTTTAAAGGGGCAACTGGCGAACTTGTCTCTCCGATTGAAGGCAATATGGCTGGAAAAGTCAATGAGTCTTTAGATGCAAAAGTCCATTTTAAATTATTAAAAAATAATCAAATCGTTTTTGACGATTGGGGACGAAATGCAGGTTTGGAAGTTGCTGGGAATTATGAGGAGTTGGAGATTGGTTAATTAGTGTCGTATTCTCAAATAAAAATCATCGAAGAAAATTAACGTAAAATAGGATTTCGCTTTCGCTCAACAAGAATCCAGCAAAATCTGCTAACTTTGTGGCACTTTCGTTGTTGTGACTTTCGTTTACAATTTTGAAACAAGCAATAACGCTACAATGAACTCCGAATAATCGGAAAAATAATCAATCAGATGTTACACGAAGAGGTAAAACCATATCACGAAGAAGGCGGAAAAAAGGAACAAGTTTCCACGATGTTTGATAATATTGCAAAATATTACGACTTTTTGAATCGCTTTTTATCTTTGGGAATTGATACGATTTGGCGAAAAAAAGCCGTCAACCAGTTAAAAGCAGATAAGCCGCAATTGGTCTTAGATGTAGCAACTGGAACTGCTGATTTGGCGTTGGAAATTGAAAGAACATTGAAACCGAAAAAGATAATCGGGGTCGATATTTCTAATCAAATGTTGGCTGTTGGCAGAAAGAAAATTGCGAAGAAAAAACTTTCGGAAACCATTACTTTAGAAAACGGCGATTCGGAAAATCTTCGCTTCGAAAGCAATACTTTTGATGCGATTACCGTTGCATTTGGAGTAAGAAATTACGCAAACTTAGAGAAAGGATTGGCCGAAATGCAACGGGTCTTGAAGCCAGGTGGTAAGTTAATCGTTTTGGAATTTTCCAAACCAACTATCTTTCCTTTCAAACAGTTATTCAATTTCTATTTCAAAAATATTTTGCCATTAATTGGGCGGGTCACGTCCAAAGATCCGAAAGCCTACCAGTATTTATATGAGTCGGTACAGGCATTTCCTGATGGCAAGAAGTTTGAAGCAGTTTTGGAAAAAACTAACTTTCATTCAACAAAAAGCATCCCGCTGACTTTAGGAATATGCTCAATCTACATTGGAAAAAAATAAGTTTGATTGCCGTTTTAGCAATCTTGAGTTTGACTACGAATGCACAAATCAAGGGGACGTATAACTACTTGGATTTCGCATCGAAGCCGTATTATTTTGGCATCACATTGGCGTACAATACGTCAAGTTTTCAACCGTACCAATCCTCACAATTTTTTGCGAGTGATAGCATACGAGGCGTTGAAGGCTTGTACGGTCAAGGTTTTAATTTAGGAATTGTCACGAATTTAAAAATCGGTCAATATTTCGATTTCCGATTTTTACCGACTCTATCTTTCGCCGATAGAACCTTGCAATATACGACGGCTTCCGCTTCTGTCATTGATAAACGCATCGAAGCGGTATTTTTTGAAATGCCTTTTCATGTCCGTTATAAGTCAGAACCGTATAAAGATTTGCGGGTTTTCGTGGTTGCTGGGGTCAAATATTCATTTGATGTCGCAAGTCAATCAAGAGCAAGACAAGATGCGAATTTGATAAAGATTTCACCTACTAATTTTGCAGTTGAAGTCGGTGCAGGCGTTCAGTTCTTCTTTCCATACTTCATATTTTCGCCAGAGTTGAAATTCTCGCAAGGCGTGAGTAATGGTCTGATTCACAATCCAAACTTAGAATACTCTTCGGTTTTGGAAAAAGTACTTTCTCGAACGTTTACGCTTTCATTCCATTTTGAAGGATAGGCTTTTTAAATGTTAAATAAGTAGTATTAATCGTAAAAATTTAATTAGGATTTTTGTAAAAAAACGGTAACCCAGTCTGTAAAATTACAAACCAATTTACCGTTTTTTTTAAGTTTTAATCACCGATTATTTTTTCCAAAACTCCGCTGAATCAATCTTTCTCGTCCAAAGTTCCTGACCATCTTTATCATAAACCATAATATTCAACACTCGTTCTTTACGTTTCCCTGTCACTTCCACAATCGCAAAATTATGTTCCATCACAAGCGTTCCTTCCACTCGATTTTTATTCGGTTCTTTATCTGCTCTCGTATTTGAACCTGCCGTAAGCGACGAAACCGTCAAGTCATACATGATAAAACCGTTTTCCGTTTCGACACGATTCAGCTCCGTATTATGCCTATCACCCGTGACAAAAATCACGCCTTTGATATTTTCCTCTTCGATTCTTTTTAATAAATACGCCTGTTCTTTTTCAAAATTCGCATACGTTTCCGCCACTTTTTCCGAGTTCAAAACCTGTCCACCAATCGCAATGATTTTAAACGGCGAAAATGAATTACTCAACGATTCAATCAACCAATCAACTTGTTGCTTTCCCAAAATTTCCTCGTCGCCATTTTTTGGGTTTTTCGGCGTTCTAAAATAGCGATTATCCAATAAGAAAAATTCAATATCATGAAATAAAAACTGCGTCGTAATTCCACCTTTCATATCTGGCAAACCGAACGTCGGATTCGCCCAAAAAAGCTCAAATGCTTCCAGGGTTTTTTCTTTATGAATAAAACTTCTATCCGAATTATTAGGCCCAAAATCGTGATCGTCCCAAGTAGCATAATTATGTGTCGTAGCCAATAATCGCTGCATTTCCGTCGTAGAACGAGTATGCGTATAACGATGCAAAATCCCCGTTCGAGTGTTCCAATCTGCTTCTCGCAAATAGACATTATCGCCTAACCAAAGCATCATATTTGGCGATTTGTCCGCCAATGCTTCAAAAATTTCATACTCACTTCCATAACCATTCCCAGGTCTATCGAATCGAGATTCATTAATATACGTACAACTTCCGAGTGCGAACTTAAAATCTGGCGGATCAATTCGCCATTGCCAAAGCGGTTGCGCCTGAAATTTTAAATTATACTCAAATTCAATAATTTTTCCGTTAATTACCAATTGATAATCATAAAATTTATCGGGCAAAACCTCGTCAGCCATTAGCTTTGCCGTATAAGCCGTTTCTTTTTCCGTTGAAACGATATTCGTACTAAACGTATCGGGATTTGCCATGTTTTGTTCCCAATAATCAATGTGAACAATCGCAGTTGCATTCGTTTGCACCCAAAGTTGTACTTCTCGCAATTCAGAATAACCAACCATTGGCCCCGATTGTAAAAGACTTTTTTGTGCAAAAAAAGTAGTGCTAAATCCCGAAAATAAAATTGTGATAAATAGTAGTTTTTTCATATGTAGATGATGTAAAATTTTGATTTAATAATAAGGAAAACGGTTTTCCAAACTTTTGAAGTTTAGTAAACCAAAACCAGTTATTTTATAAAAACTCAATATTAAAATTATTCATCCTTGTTTTAGTAAATAATTGATTAATTAATAATTAAATATTCAATTTGACCTAACGTGATTAAGATTATTTTTTAATATGACTTGCGTCAATCAATTGATAATCAAATCGCTGCATCTTTGTTGCGTAATAATAAAACATTTATAACAATCAATTTTTTAGTTAACATCATAAAGCATAGAATTGATTTTGCAATTTTAATTAATTAAAAGAAATACAAACCATGAATAATTTAACTCCAGTATCAACCATCATGAAATCGTTCCAAGATTTATTTACAGTAAGTCCTGAAGACACTTTAGCAACGATAAAAGAAATTTTTCAAGAGAATCGTTTTCATCATGTTCCTGTTATTAGTAAACACAAATTAGTTGGGATTATTAGTAAAATGGATTTATTGAAAGCAAGTTTAGACGCTGCCGAAGCAGGTTTAATCCTTAATGACGATACTCTGAAAAACATTCCTGTAAAAAGATACATGACAGAAAAAATGGCAAAAATTGGCCCGAAGGAACGTGTAGATGTTGCCGCTTTAATTTTTAAAGAAAATCTTTTTCACTGTATTCCTATCGTCAATGAAGAACATGAATTATTGGGCTTAATTACGCCTTTCGATATTTTGACACACAGCTTTAAATTAACACAACAATATTAATAAGAATTATTTTTCAAATTTTACTGATAATTAGCGATTATGATGAGGCATAAGTTTTCGTAGTTTTTGATTTTATTCACACATATTAATCGCCTTACTCAAAGTTCGCTTTGCAGTGAGGCGATTTATTTTTGACATAAAGGAACAGGAAACAAAAAAAAAGCCGTTACACATTTTGCGTAACGACTTCACTCCTGTCATACTTTTCCTAAATCTTCCACGATTTTCGTTTATATTTTAATTTTACATTTTAACTTTAACTTTTCTATGCTCTTTGCGAGTATAAAACACCTAAAAGCAAAAAGCAAAGCGGTCTAAAATCTCCTTTAATGATGTCCTCTCGCAATTGCAGGTTTTTGAACCGCAGCCAACGGTGCATTATTTTTCACAACACATAAATGAAACGGCATCTTATTCGGATCAAGTGCTACAAAATTCACATCATTTCCCCAATGAAAACGCTCAAAAACCATTTGATCATCCATGACTAAATCCACATTATTAATTCGTAATTGTTGTTTTGGTACCCGAACATGAGCATGTTGAACATTATCTGGATCAAAGTTAACCGCAACAAAAATAATATTCGTCAAATCATCATTGTATTTAAAATACGCCATGATATTATCATTATCCGTTTCACAAATCGCCAAATTCCAAGTCGTCTGCAAGGCAGGATTTTGATGACGCACCTCATTTACACGTTTGATAATTTGTGCCAAACGAGTCGGTTTATCCCAGTCGTATTGTTTTAGTTCATACTTTTCAGAATAAGAATATTCTTCTTTTCCAACCACCGGTTCGTGCATATATTGCTCATAAACTGGGCCATACATTCCATAATTTGAAGACAAAGTTGCCGCCAAAGCATAACGATAAATGAAACGATTTTCCTTACCACTTTGCAATTCATAAGGCAAAATATCAGGCGTATTTGGCCAAAAGTTTGGTCGGAAATATTCCCGCATTTCTGTCTGCGTGAGTTCCAACATATATTGTGTCAATTCTTGCTTATTCGTTCTCCAAGTAAAGTAAGAATAGCCTTGATTATAGCCACGTTTCGCCAAACCTTGCATGATGCGAGGACGACTAAATGCTTCCGCTAAAAAGATAATATCTGGATATTCTGCTTTGATTTCATTAATACACCATTCCCAAAAATTGAATGATTTGGTGTGCGGATTATCGACACGGAAAATCGTTACGCCTTTATTAATCCAAAACGTA
>Ga0306865_1000124_pt1 | contig 42239 bp, 34 predicted proteins | sample AntRauTorckE5431_FD_190441 | JGI IMG/M metagenome (GOLD analysis project Ga0306865, IMG submission 190441) | Saline lake microbial communities from Rauer Islands, Antarctica - Metagenome Torckler E5 #431 (v2) (version 2) | ecosystem: Environmental > Aquatic > Non-marine Saline and Alkaline >... | reverse complement strand
GAAGTTTTACTCCTTTTTCATTCCAAAGGTGATAAAAATCATATCCTTGAACTAATTGGTAACTAAACTCTGTGAAGCTCATCCCTTCTTCCAGTCTATTTTTTACTGAATCTTTGGCCATCATATAGTTGACAGAGATGTGTTTGCCTACATCACGTATAAAGTCCAAGAAGTTAAAGTCTTTGAACCAATCATAATTATTTACCATTTCGGCACTGTTTTCACCGCAGTCAAAATCTAGAAACTGCTGCAGTTGCTTATGAACACACGCCACATTATGATTTAATGTATCTACGTCTAGCAGGTTTCTTTCTGCTTTCTTTCCACTGGGGTCTCCCACCATACCTGTGGCTCCACCCACCAGAGCATACGGCTTGTGTCCAGCTTTCTGTAAATGAACTAGTAAGATTATAGGAACCATATTACCTATATGCAGCGAATCAGCCGTAGGATCAAAACCTACATAACCGCCTACCAATTCTTTCATTAGTAGTTCCTCTGTACCAGGCATGTCTTGATGAAAAAGACCACGCCATTTTAGCTCTTCTATTAGGTTGTATTTTGCTGTAAATGCCATTGTGAAAAAGAATGAAGGCAAAGGTAGGATTTTGAATGGAAGTAATGGTTTGTACTCTGCCGAAAGGCACGCTATGCTCTAAAAAATATTCCTTATCTTTGCTTTGATGAGCAAAACAATAAAAGTAACACTAGATGACCACTGTAACAAAGTGATACAAACGGAGCTAGACTCCGGTGAGTATGAAGGTGTGAGTGATGTTATACATGAAGCTCTAATTATTCTAGAAAAAAAGAAAGCGATGGCAAGGCTTGATACAGAGCTCCAAAAAGGAATTGATAGTGGGGTTGACCATAACTTTAGCTATGCAGAGTGGTTAAAGAGTGTTAAGCAACGCTACAAGTGAGAAGTTACATTCTATCGAATCAAGCTAAAGAAGACCTAGCCTCAATATGGGGTTACACTTATAAAACTTGGAGTGAGGACCAAGCAGACAAATATATCGACACACTCTTTAGCTATTTCAAGGCACTATTGGAACAACCACAAATAGGTAAGAGCTTACATTCTAGCGAGCATAACCTTTTACAGTTCTTAGCCGAATCTCATTTAGTGTTTTACAGAACAAGAATTGACGGGATAGAAATAGTAAGAGTACTTCATAAAAGCACAGACTATTTAAGTCACATAGATTTAAGCTAGATGTTTCATGATTCTCAAACTTACTACCAAGAACTAAATGTTTTTGAACATACCTACAGAATTGAGTCAAAGGCCACTGTTCTCTTCAATCTCTTTTTTACATTATTAATTGCTCTAAGTCTGCTTTGTGCGGTTGTCCTCTCACACCTAGGGATCTATAAAAGTTTCTTAGCCTTAATTATTTACATACCCCTGGCATACCTTGCCTATATTGGCATCTACTCAATCGCAAATAAAAATTTTACAGAAATTATTAAAGTTTCTAGCAGCGGAATAACCCTTCACAAAAGGGCTTGTCACATTATGCCACTTAATAAAAAGACCTGTAGTTTAGACGTCAATCTAAATTTTAAACAAGAAAATATTTTGACCAATGATGCCCAGCCAAATGCCATTTTTGAGAATAAGAATATACAAAATTCATCACAACATGCCTTTTCTGGTATTGACAGACAAGGTGAAAAAGTGAAGTTTGGTGCAAATATTCCTGCGGAACTAGAACAACAAGTCACTCTAAGTATCGAACATTTTAAAAACCAGACAATAGTTTAATTTTAAACCTACTTCCCATTTTTCTTCTACTTTTGACCATCAATCATGTCAGCAGAAAAAAAACTATTCCTACTCGATGCGTATGCACTCATATTTCGATCGTATTACGCATTCATTAAAAACCCTAGAATTACTTCTTATGGTCTAAATACCAACGCTATATTTGGTTTTACTACTACTTTACTTGAAGTGTTAGAGAAGTACGACCCTACGCATATTGCGGTATGCTTTGACCATAAATCTGAGAACATACGTAAACAAGAATATCCGCTATACAAAGCAAATAGAGATGAAACTCCAGAGGACATCAAGCGTTCCGAACCTTTTATACGCCAAATCATAGATGCGTTTAATATCCCACTGATAGAAAAAGAAGGATACGAGGCCGATGATGTGATAGTCACACTCGCTACGATAGCAGAAAAAGAAGGATTCACGACTTACATGATGACTCCTGACAAGGACTTCGGGCAAGCTGTTACCGAAAAAACACTAATGTTTAAGCCTGCTCGTGGTGGTAATCCTCCCGAAATAATGGGACCTAAAGAAGTATGTGAAAAGTTTGGGCTAGATCGTACCGAGCAAATTATAGACTATCTAGGACTGATGGGTGACGCCGTAGATAATATCCCCGGAGTACCTGGAGTAGGAGCTAAAACTGCTTCCAAACTACTAAAGGAATTTGGAAGTATGGATGGTATCTATGAAAACACAGATAAGCTAAAAGGTAAACTTCGAGAGAAGATAGAAGATAATAAAGAGCAGGCCTATATGTCTAAACACTTGGCTACCATCATTATAGACGTGCCAGTGGAGTTTAACGAAGAATCGCTAACTCGTGCTGAACCTAATAAAGAAAAGATCAATCAACTTTTTACCGAGTTAGAATTCAGAGCACTCAGCAAGCGTGTATTTAAAGAGACCATGAGTGCTCCCGCTCCGCTACAAGGAGATTTATTTTCAAGTGGAGGATCTGCAGCTTCTGCTTCACCATTAGCTCCACAAAAAGAAGAAATCGCAGTAGAAATGAAAACTATTTCTACTACAGAACATAACTACCAACTAATTGACAGTCAAGAAAAAAGAATACAACTGATAACTGAATTAGAAAAGCAGAAATCTTTTTGCTTTGATACTGAGACTACCTCCCTTGAAGAAATGGACGCAGAAGTTCTTGGACTGGCAATTTCGTATGAAGAAGGTAAAGCATACTATGTCAATATGCCCGCTGATTTTGAAGAGACTAAAGCGATACTCGGAGAATTTAAACACTTATTTACTTCTCCTACCATAGAAAAGATAGCTCAAAACCTGAAGTACGATCTTAAGGTACTCGTCAAATATGATATCCAAATCGCTGGACCACAGTTTGATACGATGTTAGCTCACTACCTAGCAAACCCTGACGGCAGACACGGTATGGATATACTCTCTGAGCAATATCTTCACTACAAACCTGTATCCATCACAGACTTGATAGGGAAAAAAGGCAAGAATCAACTCAACTTTAGAGATGTCCCGCTAGAAAAGGCTACCGAGTATGCTGCAGAAGATGCTGACATTACATTCCAACTTAAAGGAAAGCTGCACAAGGAGCTCATGGACAAACAAGTAGCACATTTAATGCAACGACTAGAGATGCCTCTAGTGCCTGTACTAGCCGATATGGAAATGGAAGGCATCCGAATAGACGCAGACTTCTTAGGGAATTACTCTACTGAACTGGAGAAGATGTCCAAGGACTTGGAGAAAGATATCTACGATTTGTCAGGTGCTAATTTCAATATAGCTAGTCCAAAACAGATGGGTGAAGTACTCTTTGACCATATGAAAATAGACCCGAAAGCAAAGAAAACAAAGACAGGCCAATACAAAACAGATGAGGCTACTCTACAAAAACTAGCTGCTGAACATGAGATAGTTAGTAAGATAGTAGATTATAGGAAAGTAAATAAGCTTCGCTCTACATACGTAGATGCACTACCCAAACTTGTTCACCCTAAAACAGGAAGAGTACATACAAGCTATGCTCAAGCTGTAGCAGCTACAGGAAGGCTGAGTAGTACTAATCCTAATCTTCAAAATATCCCTATCCGAACGGATATGGGCAAGGAGGTTAGAAAAGCGTTCGTACCGAGAGATGAAAATCACACGCTACTAGCAGTAGATTACTCTCAGATAGAGCTACGTATAGTCGCATCTGTAGCAGAAGATCCTGGAATGATGGAAGCTTTTCACGCAGGCATAGACATACATAGTGCTACCGCAGCCAAGGTGTTTGGCATCGACGTAGCTGACGTCACCAAAGATCAACGATACAAGGCAAAAAGTGTCAACTTTGGTTTGATCTACGGACAAAGTGCTTTTGGTTTATCTCAGAACTTAGGCATCAAACGAGGAGAGGCAAATGAATTGATCGAAGCCTACTTTGAACAGTTTGGCGGTGTAAAAACATATATGGACGATACCATAAAGTATTGTAGAGAACATGGATACGTAAAAACGCTTATGGGCCGTAAGCGATTCATCCCAGATATTAATTCTAATAACCAGACAGTTGTCGGTTTTGCAGAGCGGAACGCCATAAATGCTCCAATACAAGGAAGTGCTGCGGATATGATCAAACTGGCTATGATTAACATTCACAATCGTTTTAGCAAAATGGATATAGGAACTAGAATGCTATTACAAGTACATGATGAATTGTTATTTGATGTGCCTAAGACAGAACTAGAAGAAATTACAGCAATCATAAAGGAAGAAATGGAGCTGGCTATGCCACTCAAAGTACCTGTAGTCGCAGAAGCTGGACATGGAGCCAATTGGTTAGAAGCACATTAGGTTTATAAGTATTATACCAAAATAGCTTTCAATTGCCGCATATAAATCGTTTTTCACTCGATTTCTATTCGTTAAAATATAATACCATAGCTTGTGCCTCCGCTAAAGCTATGGCGACACGCGGAAGGCTATGCAATGATTTTTCGCCTTTACAAACCTTCGATAAACTCAATTTATTTATACGACACTTAAAAACTAAATTGTATTCGTTCTCATTGAGTTGGTCCCATAATACAGGAATAAGCTTCTTTGAACAGGGACGGGTCCTTACGAACCAAGCTTTACTATCTTAACAAGGTCACAGCTCCACTTTCATATTTCAGCTCACCTTGCGGTGTGCGGTATGACATATTCCATAGGTAGAGTCCCGTTTGAGCGTTTACACCTAGGTATCTTCCATCCCAGTTATTACTCGTAGATTCTATCAGTTTTTCTCCCCATTTATTATATATGGTTAGTTTGCCTTCTGTTATATCACAGTCGGTTTGGAGTCCAAAAATATCATTTAATCCATCTCCGTTTGGTGTAAATCCAGTTGGAATATAGACTTCACAAAAACACTCTTTTCTGGTAAAAAAAGTACTATCTAATGCAGAACACGCACCATTACTAAGTCTTAATGTGTACCTCCCAGAGCCCTCAGCTCTTCCTCTGGGTATTATATCGTTTTGATAATACCATTGATTTGTATAACCAAAAACATCTACTTTAGTGAGTAGGTTCGTAGATTCACAAGCCACTAAGCTATCTGCTAAGAATTCAGTGGGTAATTCTATTATTTCAAATTTCGAAGACAAATCTCTGAATAACCCATTCTTATAAATAGTATAGTTTAGCGTTTGTTGGTCTGACACAGGATATACTTTATGGATAGGACTATTGGATCCTAGAGTGTCCAGATAAGTAGATTGAATAGCTAAACTATCTATCTGTGTGTCATCCCAGCTCAATGTAGTGCTATCACCAAAGCAGATGTGGTCTATTTCCAATTCACAGTCGGCATAATACACATTCAATGTGTCCTTAGATTCGCAATAGTCATTCTGTAGGGTAATGCTGTACATCCCTTCTTGATCTACTACACGAGAGGTGGATTGATCTCCATCCATCCATTCTACATGTTCATCTGAGAGTAGATGTACATTTACCATAAGTACCTCGTCCGTACACAGCAGAGTGTCATTAGGAAGCTTATTGCTTGGCTTACTTCTTATATATGCTTGAGCATATAGTGTATCTGTAAATGCAGGATAATGATAGATAACCCCAAAGTCCCGCCATCCAGTATCAGCAAATGGATAAATCATTGAATCCAGACTGCCAAATGAGTAAGTTTGTCCATTACAGAGCAATTCTACCGAGTCAGAAAAATCATTTATTAATGAGATTTTGGTCTCTGTCCCCATACACAGTGTATCTGTCTCTATTAGTCTAGGGCAGATGTAGTCTTGAACGAAGTTGGGCATACCTGAAATGTACATTCTCTTCTTTATTTTTATATCATTTTGACTAAAGCCACAATAAGGTGCTCGTAGATTGGGATATGGGATAGTTGACATAAACGAATCCTTGCCGACATTAGCTGGAAGATAAATCCGCCCATCTGGACCCATCTGTATAATGCTCGTATACGCTACCCTATTGGCTGTGTAAACTCGTCTGAATAGGGAGTCGTCCGGATCTATAAATGGATTTGTACACTGCAATACAAACGTAGAATCTGTAGGAGTCCGTCTAAACCCGGCTGTATATAAGTATTTTTCATTGGGCGAAAATTCAACTGACCTTAGCCAAATTTGCTGATTAATATCTTGTTGGGTTTTTAAGGATACGATTCTTTTATCTGAGAATGTACCAGTATGCTTATCAAACTTAAAAACATATATTGCTTGGCTGCCTACATCTCCGTTAGTGTAATAGCCACTGACAGCTAGAAAATTGCCGTTATTAGAAAAATTCATCTGACTACCTATAGCTTTGGATAAGTCTTCCGATCGTACTAATTGTACTGTGTCTTCAGATATTTTATACAGATAAAGATTTCTATCGTCATACTTCAAACTGGGCAATATGGCTAGCCACGTGAAATCTCCTGAAGGGTGGGTATAGGCAGCCACAGACATAAGATTGTTGATCCTAAATCCTACATATTCAGAAAAAAAGGTCTTCTGTTGGGTAACTCTACCAGGGTAGGTAGAGAGATCTACACGAGTATAAGAATGAGTCTCTTTAATTTCGGAAGGTGATGATTCAGAATGCCTTAATACACTTACCACTATAAATATATTCTTATTTTTTGTTTTTATTATAAGATTCCTATCAGACCCATTACTGCAATAGTCATACCTTTCAAGAAATTTGTTCTTGCCGTTTAATACTAAATCACCATTACCTCTATACAGAGATCCAGCACTGGTATATAGCACTAATTTACCTTCAGAATCAGTATATGAACTCCCATCATTATCTCGCACCGTTGTGCCATATATATCTTTAAAATCACTAGGACTAAAGGTGTCGCTTAACACATTATCCTTCTCAAACCTAAGCTGTATACCATCATTCCAGTTCCATATTTTGGCATGCCCTTGCCCATATGCTACTTGGCAGCACAACACTAAAAATAAGATATGAATTTGCGATTTTTTCATAAAAAATATTGAAGCGAGTTTCACCTCGCCGCAATATCTGTAAAAGTAACTTTTATTTTGCCTAAATTTCATTAAATTGGATGACACCTGCTATATTAACTATTTGAAGCTGACCGCCTAGAATATTTCCAGTAACTGTTATCGAATATATGGATTTCTTTTTAGTTAAAAGATTTTTAGTTAAATACACAAATATCTGACTATCTGCTATTTATCTTTCCACATTCACGCAGTTCCGTAAATCTCAAAATTCAATCTTTACAATTGTCTGAACCTATCGTAACAAGATGAAACCCAATATAGCCCCATTCCCTTAACTTCGCACCACAGCAATGGGCAAAGCATACTTCGCATCAGATTTTCACTTGGGAGTTCCTACTTATGAGAAATCCCTTACCCGTGAGAAAAAAATCGTACGATGGCTTGGTGAAATAGAATCAGACTGCGAAACCCTTTTTCTAATGGGTGATGTGTTTGATTTTTGGTATGAGTATACCACCGTAGTTCCTAAGTACTATACGCGTCTCCTTGGCAAACTAGCTTCTATGACAGACGCAGGTATCCAGATCTACTTCTTCAAAGGAAACCACGATATGTGGACTTTTGACTATTTAACCAAGGAAATAGGACTTGAAGTAATAGACGAGGAGTTAGTCACAACTATCAACGAAACAACGCTCTACCTCCATCATGGAGACGCTCTTTGGAAAGGAGAAACGAGTTATAAACTCGTACGGAAAATATTTAGAAGTAGATGGGCCATCTGGCTATTTCACAGGCTCCATCCTAATTTTGGTATAGGTCTGGCCAACTACTTATCCGTATCCAGTCGTAAAAAGAATGGCATAAAAGACGAGCTGGATATTCCTTTAGAAAAAGAATACCAATATCAGTTTGCTATGGACCACTCCACCAGAAATGATGTAGATTACTATATCTTTGGACACAGACATAACCCTATGGACGTACCAATACGAGATAAAGCACGTTTAATAAACCTAGGAGATTGGATAAATAAATATACCTACGCAGTATTAGAAGACAATAATGTTACGCTACATATTTATAACGATTAGTGGGCTTATAGCTCTCCAAGCTTCGGCTGGAGACACTATTAGGCTAGATGATATACATACTATAGTATGTATGAGTGTAGATGCTAAAGGAAATATTTTTGTGGCTGACGATGCTTTCTCTCTCTATAAGTTTGATGCAAGTGGTAAAGCTATCACCAATGTGAATATAAAGTCATATGGACAAATAAGCTCTATAGATTGTACTAATCCATTTGAATTATATGTATTTCATAAGGATCAAAATATAGTAGTGTTTTATGACAACATGCTCAATGTACGCGGCGAGATAAGACTTAATGACCATTACCTGAATAATGTATCTTGCATAGCACGATCTTTTGATAATAACCTATGGGTAGTAGACCTATCCCAATACAAACTCCTTAAAATTAACAAAAAAGGAGAAATACTCTCTGAGTCACCTTACTTAAATAACATACTGGATAAGGAACTCAATATCTATACCATGTGGGAGTATAATAATGAAGTGTATTTAGCAGACTCTCTAGTAGGTATTTATGTGTTTGATATGTATGCTACTTATATCACTACACACTACATCACAAATCACACAGCAAGTATAGGTAAAGGTCAAAATATATACTTCTCCATAAATGGTATGCTTATGCAGTATCATACCATTCTTCGTAATGTGGTCAACACTCAGCAGGTTATCCCAGCAGATACGTCATTTTATCTGTATAACAATAGACTCTACTATTACCATAAGAATACGGTTATCACCTTATTTGTAAGCTAAATTCTCAGCATTGAATAAAAGACTTAGAATAAATACCTTTGTGCGTTATTATCATGCTCGAGACATTAGAGGGAATATACGCACGTTTCAAAGAAGTAGAACTACTACTCAGTAGCCCAGAAGTGGCTTCAGACATGAAGCGTTTTACCAAGTTAAATAAGGAATACAGTGACCTAAAGCAAATAGTAGAATACTATTTTGAATACAAAAGCTTACTAAGCAACCTAGCAGAAGCTAAGGAAATGCTAGACAGCAAGGATCCTGAGATGAAGGAGATGGCCAAAGAGGAGTTTGAATCTCTGGTACCCAAGCAAACACCTCTGGAGGAAAAAATAAAGTTGCTTCTTATTCCAAAGGATCCAGAAGATGATAAAAATGCGATGGTAGAGATCCGTGCAGGAGCTGGCGGAGACGAGGCGAGCATCTTTGCTGGTGATTTATACCGCATGTACAGTAAGTTTTTTGATACGATGAAGTGGAAACACGAAATCATGGATATCACAGAAGGTACTGCAGGTGGATATAAAGAAATCATAGTGAAAGTAGAAGGCCGTGAAATCTTTGGTACGCTAAAATTTGAAGCGGGAGTACATCGTGTACAGCGAGTGCCAGACACAGAAACTCAAGGAAGAGTGCATACGTCTGCTGCTACTGTAGCAGTACTCCCTGAAGTAGAAGAAATAGACCTTGTTATCAATCCAGCAGACATGGATATGCAGACTTCACGATCTGGTGGTGCAGGTGGTCAGAATGTAAATAAGGTAGAAACCAAGGTGCAGCTAACTCACAAACCGAGCGGTATAGTGGTAGTGTGCTCTCAAGCCAGATCTCAGCTGGCCAATAGAGAAATAGCTATGGATATGATTAGAGCTAGGCTGTATGATATAGAGCTGGTAAAGCGAAATGGCGATATAGCGGCAAAGCGAAAAACTATGGTCTCTACTGGTGATCGCTCTGCCAAAATAAGAACTTATAATTATCCGCAAGGAAGAGTGACAGATCACCGCATTAACCTAACCCTCTATAATCTAAGCGGAGTGATGAATGGTGATATAACGGAAATCATAGAAGCACTAAAAATGGCAGAAAATGCAGAAAAGCTAAAAGTAGGCGGATTATAGCCGTTTTATAAATTTTATTCACTAAAAAGAAGCAAAACACGTCATTTTAGTAGTAAAATATTATTTTCGTTGACATAATAGATAAGATTATGCGTCACGAAGCACTAAAAACCGTCCTTTCAAGAAAAAACAGTTTCACCTATACTGGAGATGTCTCTTTCACTAAGCTGTACAATTCCAATGTTTTTGATGATCTTGCTATGCGAGATTTTCTCAGTAAAGAAGCATACGAGTCTGTAAGTAAGTCTGTAAAAGAAGGCAAAACAATAAACCGAAAAATGGCAGAGCATGTAGCATCAGGAATGAAGCAATGGGCTCTTAGCAAAGGTGCGTCACACTACACGCACTGGTTTCAGCCGCTTACAGGATCTACGGCAGAAAAGCACGATTCTTTTTGGGAGCCTAGCAATGGAAAAGCAGTAGAAAAATTCTCAGCAAACGCACTTGTACAACAGGAGCCAGATGCATCCAGTCTTCCAAATGGTGGACTACGTAATACCTTCGAAGCTAGAGGATATACTGCGTGGGACCCTTCGTCTCCTGCATTTATTCATGAAAACACTACCGGTAGAACCCTATGTATTCCTACTGTATTCGTTTCGTACAATGGCGAAGCACTAGACTACAAAGCACCCTTACTGAAATCAATAAGCCTAATAGACAAAGCCGCTACTGATATCTGTAAGTACTTTCTGAAAAAGGTCTCTTCATGCTCAGTCTCACTGGGCATAGAGCAAGAATACTTCCTAGTAGACGAGGCAATGTTTAATGCTCGACCAGACTTAGTAATGTGTGGTAGAACACTAGTAGGTCATGCTCCTGCTAAAGGTCAGCAAATGGATGACCACTATTTTGGTGCTATTCCAGATAGAGTCTTCAACTACATGTTTGAGTTAGAAATAGAAGCAGCTAAGCTAGGAATTCCTTTAAAAACAAGACACAATGAAGTAGCTCCAGGACAGTACGAATGTGCTCCAATGTTTGAAGATGTAAACTTAGCAGTAGATCATAATCAGCTACTGATGGATATTATGGACCAGGTGGCGTGCAAGCATCACTTCAAAGTACTCCTTCACGAAAAACCATTCGCAGGTATAAACGGTAGTGGAAAGCACAACAATTGGTCACTTCTGACTAATACAGGCGTAAATCTTCTATCTCCAGGAAATGACCCAAACTCAAACCTTCTATTCCTTACTATATTCATCAATACTATAAAAGCTCTGCACGATAATGCAGCCATTATGAGAGCGAGCATAGCAAGTGCATCTAACGACCACAGGCTAGGTGCTAATGAAGCTCCACCAGCTATTATTTCAGCATTTATAGGATCTAAACTTACAGATGTATTAAATGCCTTTTTGAAAGATGGAAAAGCAAGTGATAAGAATGACAAAAAATCTATCAATATTGATCAGATACCAGAAATCCTGAGAGACAATACAGATAGAAACAGAACATCTCCATTTGCATTTACAGGTAATAAGTTTGAACTAAGAGCAGTAGGGTCTTCCACTAACTCTGCACAACCTATGACAGCACTAAATAGTGCTGTAGCTAATCAACTTATACTCTTTAAAGCTGCAGTAGATAAATCTATAGCTCAAGGGACAGATCAAAAGGCCGCAATAGTAAAAGAATTAAAAGAAGTCTTAAGAAGTGCTCAAAGTGTTCTTTTCGAAGGAAATAACTACAGCGAGGAGTGGGCTGAAGAAGCAGCAAAAAGAGGGCTTGGTAATGTGAAAAATACAGCCGAGGCACTTCGAGCCTACATAGGCGAGCAAGCCATAGAAACTTTCGTAAAAAACGGAATCTTCACCAAAGAAGAACTCCACGCTAGGTTTGAAATAATGCTAGAAGAATACATCAAGAAAATACAAATAGAAGGAAGAGTCCTCGGAGACTTAGTATATACTTACATTATCCCTCCGTCTATAGAGTACTTATCATCACTAGCGACTAACGTAAAGGCACTAAAAGACGCTGATCTGCCTATAGGCGTAGCACAATCTGATCTGATCAAGCAGATATCGGGACATATAGATGCAGCTAAAAGCAAAACAGATAAAATGGTGGATGCACGTAAAAAAGCTAACAATGAAACAGATACTGAGACCATGGCTATCGCCTATCATTATGAAGTAAAAGAGACTTTTGATGACATCAGATATCATGTAGATAAACTTGAGCAGCTCGTAGATGATAAAATTTGGGGACTACCAAAATACCGCGAACTACTGTTTACTAAATAACACAGAATACCTACTAAAAATTAACTGCTCCTGAGTTATAGTATCTATAAATCAGGAGCTTTTTTATGTCATTCAATTATTAATTTGCTTTTGGCAGCAGAATTTTGGATTTTTGACGTTCTAATTATACCATGAATTTGAAAATCGACACAACGTTAAAATCGCTACTATTACTAAGTATAGTAGCTTTCATCGGAGGCTGTAAACCAGTGTCCATGGAAAAAGCTAACGAAGCCATGCTGAAAAAACAGTACGCTATATCTGCAGATATGTACGATCAACTGGCCAGTAATAGCGATATTAGTAAGCAAGAAAGACAAACTGCAGCTTACAGAGGTGCAGAAAGCTACAGATTTAACCACCAGCCCAAAAAAGCATTAAAGCTTTATAACAAAGCGATACAATATGGTGCCCAAGATCCTGAAACCATTTATAGGTTAGCTCAAATGCACAAACAAATGGGCGAGTATGAGCAAGCTATCAAGAATTTTAAGCTGTACCAAAAGGAGGTGCCCGGAGACGAGCGTATAGAAACTATGCTCCAAGGATGTGAGGCTGCACTTAAGTGGGAAGAAGAAAAGTCAAGGTATATAGTAGAGTCGTTCAAGCCTGCTAATGATAGAAAAGCAGATGACTTCTCACCTATGTGGTCTGACCGTAAAAACAAAACAATAATGTTCACCTCTGACAGGGCAGAAGGTCTCAACAAGGCTCCTTATGACAGAACTCAACGAGGATTTACAGATGTGTGGCAAGTGAAATTAGAAGGCAGTAGAGGAAAAGTAAAGTGGGGAGATCCAAACCTAGTGGAGGGTCTAAACACAAAATGGAATGACGGCACAGTAACTTTCAACAGTAGAAGGTCTGTAATGTACATCACTCAGTGCAATAGCGAAACTGGAAAAGTACCAAAATGTAAAATCTACGAGGCTAGAAAGTCAGGTAGAGGATGGCAAATGAATCCTGAGCCTTTGAGCTTCTGCAATGGAGAAGAGAACACAAATTGGAACTATGGACACCCTACCTTAGGAGACAAAGACAAAACCATGTACTTTGCCTCTGACAGACCAGGAGGCTATGGTGATACAGGAGCTTTAGAAAAAACAAAAGACATATGGATGGTAACATTCGTGCGAAGAGGAAGAACATGGAGTGAACCTATCAATCTAGGACCCGGTATAAATACGGAGGATAATGAAATGTTTCCTTACTTGCATGAAACTGGTGCTTTATACTTTGCTTCTGATGGACATCCTGGACTAGGTGGGTTAGATATCTTTGAAAGTACAAAGACAGGAGAAGCTCCTACTGATTGGTCTATTCCTTCTAATATGAAAAGCCCATTAAACTCAGAAGGAGATGATTTTGGCATTATATTAGAAACTACAAAAGAGCACGGGTTCTTTACCTCTAACAGAGATAAAAGCCAAGATGACATCTATGAGTTTAATATGGAACCCATAGAGTGCCTACTAAGAGGACAAATTACGGATTGTGATAGTGGTACAGCCATAGTTGACGCACTAGTGGTCATCAGCAATAGCGTAGACTCTAGTAAAATTCGTCTTCGAGCGGATGATAAGGGCTACTACGAAACTGAACTAGGCATCAATAGAGACTATACAATAGAGGTATCTAAAAGAGGTGCATATTACTATGATGCTAAGCCACAATATGTGAGTACTATGGATGTAGAAAACTCTTTGGACTGTCAGCATATTAAGGACTTTTGTATGAAAAATACGTGTAATGATGTATTCGTACTTCCTATCTACTTTGACCTTGCTGCGTGGGAGATTCGTGAAGATGCCGTACCAATCTTAGATGATTTAATCAAAACACTGAGAAAGTATCCAAGAATGGCTGTCGAGCTAGGTTCTCATACAGACTGCAGAGCGAGTTATGAATATAACAGAAACCTTTCTCAGAAAAGAGCAAACTCTACCGTACAGTACCTTGTAGAAAAAGGAGAAATAAACCCTTTCCGCTTAGAAGCCAGAGGATATGGTGAAAGCCAGCTCGTGACGGACTGTCCTTGTGAAGGACCAGTTACCTCTAACTGTGGAGAGGAAGAACATCAAAAAAACAGACGTACTACAGTAAAAGTAGTCAATTGTAACTTCGATGTACTATCCATAGGTGTAGACTACGAACAACGAAATGATACAGCACTTAACGGTAAGGGGTCTGTCTATAGTCCTTACTTACTACAAGAGCAAAGAGCGTTTCTTACAGAGACCAAAGGAGATATAGACAGCTTCCTAAGAGCGAAAGCTCTAGACGACAGTCTAGCATTAGTTCAAAAAGCAGAGGATGAGTTACTGGCTAAGTATGACTTTATAACACTAACTCCAGGGAGAGAAGAAGGAGAGTATTCCTTGTATGGCTACGTGGGCCGAAAGAAAATAAAGTTCAAATACAACGGTGAAGAAAGACGAACACTCATGCCGCAGACTATGGTAGAGCAACTCATCAGATCTGGCTCACTTAAACCAGAAGATTTTAGAGATTCTGGCGATAAAGTTAAACTGCGAGATGGTACCAAGATATTTGGCACTTCATTCACTTTAGCAGAGCTCAAGATAAATGATAAGGTATATACCAAGGTTAAATGTAAAATGGTACAGACCAGATATGTCGTTCTTGGGTATAATCTATTTGATAAACAATACGTTGATTTTGAGATAAAAGACAATAAAATTTGGTTATTGAAAGACGAAGATTAAATCTTCTTTTCTTACGAAATTAAAAGACGAAAAACCATTGAGCAGGTACGAAAAAAGAGGAGTGTCTTCACAGAAAGAAGACGTACACAAAGCCATTACCAATGTAGATAAGGGAATTTTTCCTAATGCATTCTGTAAAATAGTAGAGGATTATATAGGTGGAGATAGTGAGTACTGTAATATAGTGCACGCTGATGGTGCAGGTACCAAGTCTTCACTGGCCTATCTTTATTGGAAAGAAACCGGTGATATAAGCGTATGGAGAGGAATAGCCCAAGATGCACTAGTCATGAATCTAGATGACATAATCTGTACTGGAGCAATAGGTCCTTTTTTACTGTCCAACACTATCGGTAGAAATAAGCATCTTATAGCAGGAAGTGTGATCAAAGAAATCATAGATGGGTTCGAAGAATGCATAGAAACTATGCATTCGTTTGGTACACAGATAAAATTTACTGGTGGAGAGACTGCTGATGTAGGCGATCTCGTAAAAACTATCATAGTAGACAGCACGGTAGCCTGTAGACCTAAGAGAGATGAAATACTAGAAGTAAACATACAACCAGATAATGTCATAGTGGGATTCTCATCCTATGGCCAAGCTACCTACGAGAATGCCTATAATGCAGGTATGGGGTCTAATGGGCTCACCTCAGGGAGACACGATTTGCTACATCACGCTTACCACACAAAATATCCAGAGTCTTACGATACCAATACAGACGAAGAGTATATCTACAGTGGGAAGTTTTCGCTCACTGATAGTCTAGAAGGTACACCTGTAGATATAGGTCACGCACTTTTATCTCCTACACGCACCTATGCTCCCATACTAAACCAGATAGTAAAAGATAAGGCACTTAAGGCATCTATAGATGGCATAATACACTGTACCGGTGGTGCACAGACTAAGGTTATGAAGTTCTTAGACAAACCTCTTCATATCATTAAGGATACTCTGCTGCCTATTCCTCCGCTTTACAAAACCATACAGGAAACCACAGATACCTCCATGAAAGAAATGTATGAGGTATTTAATATGGGGCACAGGCTAGAGATCTACTGCGATAAAGAAATAGCTCAAACACTCATAGATATAGCAGCCAGCTATAATGTGAAAGCACAAATCATAGGTAGATGTGCTCCTTTAAAGACTAAAAAACTTACGATAGGTGATATAGAGTATTAAGGAGTCTATTAAGTCTTCCTAACTTGTCATTTTCCTTCCTACCTTTGTACCAGTGAAAAATATCCGCTCACTTACTAAAGAAGAACTCGTTACGCTCTGCGAAGAGATGGGTGAGAAAAAATTTAGAGCAACTCAGCTCTGGGAATGGTTATGGCTAAAAAGTGCACGCTCTTTTGACCAAATGACTAATCTATCCAAAGGTTTCAGAGCTAAACTAGCAGCAGAATTCTCTTTCCCAGTGATGACTATAGCTAATTCACAACGAAGTGGTGACGGTACCATAAAATATGCATTTAGACTAGATGACGGGTTTCTAGTGGAGGGAGTATTGATACCTACGAGTGAGCGAGTGACTGCGTGTATCTCTTCTCAGGTGGGGTGCAGCCTAAGTTGTACTTTCTGTGCTACTGGTTTCATGAAGAGAGAACGAAATCTGAGAGCAGACGAGATGTATGACCAAGTAGCCATACTCAGAGAAGAAGCTGCCAGAGAATACGGAATAAACTTAAGTAACATAGTACTAATGGGTATGGGTGAACCCCTACTTAATTATGCCAATGTGATGGGAGGCATAGAACGTATAACTTCACCAGATGGCCTTGGGATGAGTCCACAGCGAATTACACTAAGTACGTCAGGTATCACCAAGATGATCAAAAAACTAGGAGACGATGGTGCTCGTTTTAACCTAGCTCTGTCCTTACACTCTGCTAATAACGAGCAGAGAAGTAAAATAATGCCCATTACTAATAGTAATTCATTAGAAGACCTCATAGAGGCTCTAAACTACTTCTATGCTAAAACTGGTACACGAGTAACGCTGGAGTACTGTGTTATTAATGACATCAATGACGACCCCTTTGAGGCCGAAGAACTTGTGGCATTTTGCCGTAGAATAAAGTGTAAGGTGAATCTCATCGAATATAACCCAATAGACTTAGCAGAATTTATCTCCAGCTCCGCAGAGAAAATACAACGTTTTGCAGATTATCTCGAAAAAAATAAAGTAATCGTAAACGTGAGACGCAGTAGAGGTAAAGATATAGATGCGGCCTGCGGTCAGTTAGCTAACAAGCTAACCTAAGAACTTCTCTCGCTCCGCAGATGTAGGAACCCTGCACGTATCCCTCTTGCCAAACCACTTGTACCTATTCGCAGCTATCGTTTTGTATGCAGCGTCTCTCAGAAACCTAGGTATTATTCTAAATACAACAGCCAACATCCAAGGAAAACTGAGAAAACCAGCTACCATCAGTACAGCAGTAGACCTCACATACAGTTTTCCTCCTGTATAAAACAATATGCTATCAGGCACTTCAGATATCCCCGACTCCTTTACTATTTTTTTTCCTACCTCAGACTGTATTGAGGCAAATTTAAGCGTATCTCTTCGCTCATGACTTACGATGAAGTCTACAGAGCTATTGCATAGATTACATACTCCATCAAAAAGGACCACATTGTCTAGCTTAAATTTTGGTTCATTCATATCCCTTCTCTTCATCTGATAAACAAACAAATTTATGTTTCCGTTTCTTAATTCACAGAGATAAGAATAAATACCTTTGCCCCATGGCCAAAATATCTATAGATTTAAACTCAGGCACCATAGCTAAAAGCAATGCTGTCATAGGGATAGACCTAGGAACTACCAATAGTCTCATAGCAAGTATACGCGAGGTAGACAGGCTTCCATATTGCATTACTAGAGATAGTGAGAGTATAGTGCCTAGCACACTTTATTTTGATAAAGAAGACATCATAGTAGGGTCAGAAGCTCTAGCCCACATGATCTCGCATCCAGAGAACGCTATCTACTCCGTAAAGAGACTGATGGGTAAAAGCTACCACGATCTAGAAAATCTAAATCATAGCCTTAACTATACCATAGAAGATGATGAAGAAAAACTAGTAAAAGTAAAAATAAACGGTAAACAATATAGCCCAATAGAACTATCCTCATATATACTAAAAGAACTTAAAATCATAGCAGAGCTAAAGCTAAACCAGCAGATAGACAAGGTAGTAATCACAGTACCAGCTTATTTCAATGACTCCCAGAGACAAGCCACTAGAGATGCGGGAAAATTAGCAGGTATGGACGTACTCCGTATCATCAATGAACCCACAGCGGCTAGCCTAGCTTATGGTATAGGCCAAAATACAGAGGAAGGTGAAACGGTCGCTATCTATGATCTTGGGGGAGGCACTTTTGATATTTCTATTCTGTTTATACAGAATGGCATCTTTGAGGTTCTAAGCACTCACGGTGACACCTACTTAGGTGGTGATGATTTTGACAAAGCCATAGTTAATCACTGGATTGAAGAGCATTCACTTCATACTCTAAGCACGTCAGACAGTCAAAACCTCAGAGTAACTGCTGAACGTGCTAAAAAATTACTCAGTACTGTAACTTTTTATGAGAGTACTGTAGATTTAGAAATACGTAAATTAAAGATAACTCTTAGCATAGAGCAACTAAATGAGCTAGTAAAACCACTTATAGACAAAACCATGCAGAGCTGCAGAAATGCTATAAAAGACGCTGAACTATCTGTAACAGACATCCAAGAAGTCATACTAGTAGGAGGAAGCACCAGAGGGCTGGCTGTAAAAGAGGCCGTATCTTCGTTTTTTAGCAGTGCCAATGTAAATGACAAATTAAATCCAGACGAAGTAGTAGCACTAGGTGCGGCTATAGAGGCTGATATACTAGCAGGAAACAGAAAAGATATGTTACTCTTAGATATAACTCCTCTTTCACTTGGTCTGGAGACGCTAGGAGGCACTATGGACGTACTCATCCCTCGTAATAACAAAATACCAACTAAGCTTAATAAGGAATACACTACATCAGTGGATGGACAAGTAAACCTAGCCATTAACATATACCAAGGTGAGCGTGAGATGGTAGCTGACAACAGGAAACTGGGAGAGTTTATCCTCAAAGGAATACCTGCTATGCCCGCAGGCCTTCCCAAGATAGAACTATCCTTCATGCTGAATGCAGACGGAATACTGAAAGTAAGTGCAGAAGAAAAACGCTCAGGCGTAAAACAAGAGGTAGATATGAAGCCTCAGTATGGAATCTCTGATGACGAAATCAAAACTATGTTACAGCAAAGTATAGAGCATGCTCAGGAAGATATGGATAAGAGATCACTTGCAGAGAGTGCTACTGAAGCCGAGCAACTTCTTTATGCTACAGAAAAGTTTACACGAGAAAACAGCTCAATACTATCTCCTGAGAATATAGAGGGCATAGAAACCTATGTGACCAAACTAAAACACGCTTTAGATGCTAAAGACAACGACGCTATCGTTATACAAACTGAAGAGCTAAATACATTTAGCCGCCAATTTGCAGAGCAAGCTATGGACCACACTATAGCTAAAGCACTACAAGGAAAAGAAATAAACTAAATGCGATATTGCCTCATCCTGATTATCCTATGCTTTTGCAGCACTTTACGTGCACAGCAAGACGTGTCCGCTAATCATAAGTTGGGAATCAAAACAAGTGTAAATATCTCTACTTTAGTTGGAGATGAATTACAAAACCCTCGACCTAAGTTTGGATATACTGCTGGGGCTTATCATATCTATAAGCCACAAGAATCTTGGAGCCTATACTCCGAAATAACAGCCAGTTTTAGGGGTTCTAAATTTTCAAATGGAGACACCGGCTACTCTCGCATATCGCTCTTTTATCTAGACCTAGCAGTTATGCCTCGCTACACCATAAAAGAAAGTAAGCACAGTATTTCTGCCGGACCTTACGCATCCTACTTAGCCCTATCGTCCCTCTACATTGGGGTTACCCAAAAACCTGAAACTAGTGAGCTCAACTTCAGACCATACGAATTAGGTCTAGCTCTATTTTATCACCTAAACGGAAAAGCCGTAAGTTTTCAGGTGGGTCCTAAGTTAAGTTTTACAAATTCCAATAACGGAGTTAATTTTATAGGTGCATTCCCTTCCACAGGTACTGGCGGAGCTATACGTAGCGTAAGCATTGAACTAGGGTTGCTTTTTTAATAGAAACATACATTAAATGAATACAAAATCTATACTCATTGTCCTGCTTTCTGGGACAATACTACTCAGCATCATCCTAGCCTCTAGATATACAGAAATAGATGACCAAGAGGACAATATGACTGAAGGAATGCAGATATATCCTGTACTTATACCATCCTCATTAGATTTTTGTGGCGAGCCAGTTCCATTGGACAGGTTCGAAATCAAGGAACGACTAGACAGAGAACTCTTAGTAAATGCTTTCTGGCAAAGCAACGCTACACTTATTATCAAAAGAAGTAAAAGGTGTTTTAAAATTATAGAACCTATCCTAAAACGCAATGGTGTACCAGAGGATTTCAAGTACCTGGCAGTCGCTGAAAGTGGCTTGCAAAATGCGATATCATCCGCAGGTGCTAAAGGCATATGGCAGTTTATGGCTTCATCCGCTAAAAGATACGGATTAGAGATAACAGATGAGGTAGATGAGCGATATGACTTAGAAAAAGCAACAGAAGCAGCATGTGAATACCTACTAAAAGGTTATGCACAGTTTGGCAGTTGGACTATGGCTGCTGCCGCATATAACCGAGGGAATAACGGTATCAGACGAGATCTTAAAAAGCAACTAATCTCAGACTACTATGACATGCATCTCAATAGTGAAACTGCCAGGTATGTATTTAGGATCTTAGCATTTAAAACTATAATGCAGAATCCAAAACTCTATGGATATCATATAAAAAATAAAGACTACTACGGAATTATCCCTACCCAAAATATCACTGTAGATACCACAATAGGAAATCTATCTGAATATGCTAATCAGATGGGCACTAATTACCACATACTGAAAACTCTCAATCCGTGGATATTAAGAAATCAACTGCCTGTAAGAAATGACACATATACTATAAAAGCCCCACTAGTAGACTAGTGAGGCTTTTAATTAGGTCATTTATACGATTCTGCTATAATTCGTCTTGATTAAAAAAGTAGTCATCCGTGGAGGGGTACTCTGACCAGATTTCTTCAATTGTTTCAAATGGTTCACCATCGTCTTCTAGTTCTTGTAGGTTTTCTACCACCTCTAAGGGTGCACCAGTTCTGATAGCAAAGTCAATAAGTTCGTCCTTAGTCGCTGGCCAAGGTGCGTCATCTAAGTAAGATGCTAATTCTAAAGTCCAATACATTCAGTTATATTTTTTAAATAAAGTTTAGTTATTTCAACAGATTAAACCTTTTAATCTCTTTCAAACTTGGTGCGAAAATAATTTTTTTTAGCTATTTTCCAAATAATACATGCTTTACAAAAGTAACTCCTTGACTACCTAGCAGTTAGAACGTGTAATACTATACCCGTAGCCACTGACACATTCAGAGAATCCGTACTTCCTGGCATTTCTATCTTCACCGTCTTGTCCATGAGAGCTATACGCTCTTTGGACAATCCTTTATCTTCATTACCCATCCAGAGTGACCACGACTCCAGATCACTAAAAGTATCCTGCGTTAAAACATCTTCCGCCTTCTCATTCGCTGCTATTTGTTTGATACCCCAGCTTTGTAAGTAAGTAAGTGTAGATGATAAACTACTTACTCTTGCTACAGGCATATTTAGTAATGCTCCAGCAGACGACTTAATGGCTCCATCTCCTATCTCAGCATTAGCCTTCACGCCTACTATCATCAGGTCTACCCCGAAGGCCAGACACGATCTGGAAATAGCACCTATATTTCTAATATCCTGGATACCGTCACATACTACTATCTTAGGAGGCTTGCCCTCCTCAAACATGCGTGTTACTGTCTCCTCTAGTGGTACAAACTCTATAGGACTCTTCACAGCTATAACACCCTGGTGACTTGCTCTAGAGATGCGATTCAGCTTCTCCACTGGCACCATAGAAAAAGGAGTATCACTTAATTTAGCTAACTGTCTGAGGACTCCAATTTTACGTTTGTCTGCCTGATTATTGACATACACCTTACCTATGGTGACACCACTTTGTAGAAGCTCTTCTACAGCGTGGTAGCCTATTACTATTGCTTCTTTGCTCATTGCTTTTTGCTATTAGATAATGCTTGCTAGTACACCGTATTAGCTTGAGTGAAGAGGTCTGTATACTTTTTAGCCAGTTTATCTCTGTTATACTGACTTGCTAATGGCCCTAGGTTTCTGAGTATATCTACATTTTCTCGTTTTTCAGATTCTACATTTTGCAGGCCTTTGGTTTTAAACTTTTTATAATATGTCACCATTTCATATGCATCATCACCGGCCTCAGTAAGCATTTTATCTCCCTTTTCTACTTGACCCGCTTTGTAATAGATATCCGCACTTGCTGCCTTTAGTCTCAGGTTCATAGGGAGAATAGATTCAGGAATAGAAGTATAGCACTTGTCTAACACTGCTGTAGCTGTATCATTTTGCCCTCTTTTACTATAATAATCTGCTACTTGTACGAATAGTGATCTAAGATTCTGCGGAACTAATTGAGCTTTCTCATCCAAGTGCATAGTACCTTCATCCATTTTCCCCCATACGTAATCTTCCATAAGACGCTTATACAGCAGATCCATATCATCCATACCTCTCATTCTACGATTAGCTTCTATCGGAAGTAGCTGGTAGGTGAGGCCATTATGTCTTAGGTACTTATCTAAGTTTAAATATACGGAAGAACCTGTAGTAGTAGTCCAATAAATAGGTCTTTTCCATCCTGTCTTAGCATTTTCTGATATCACATCTAGCACTATTAAATCCCCTTTGCTGAGACCCGATCTTCCTATATTCCAGTACATCTTATCTACTATATTAGCAGTATCCTTATCCGGAACGTAACCAGTAGCGAGTATAGCCTTCTTATCTACGTCTAAACTGAAGTTTTTAACTGGGAATACATTGATCAGTTCTCCGCTATTGGTCATTTGCATTTTACTTTTATCATCGCTAGTGATATAGTCTAGCACTTGGTCTAGTGGGTAAAACTGTGCTTGAGAAAGTGATTTATCCTCAAAGAAACGCACATAGTCTCTCTTGCCAGCCACCATCTTCTCTCCGGGCACACCAAAAGGTAATGCCTCGGAATCAAATACTTTTTTGCGAAGAGCACTGCTGTACCACTCCGTAGGCAGTAAGCTTAAATTTATAACACGCACGTCAGTACGAACGCCCTCTACGTTTTGAGCATACCAGAGTGGGTAAGTATCATTGTCTCCATTGGTAAATAGAATTGCATTCTCCTCACAACTATTTAGATAATTTTTAGCGAATGAAATACCCAATTCTCTACCAGATCTGTCATGGTCATCCCAGTTTTGAGAACCCATAAGGTATGGTGCTGCCAGTAGAGCCACCACTGTAGCTCCAGAAGCTACTGCTGTACGGCTCACTTTATCTTTAAGTAAGTCTACAAAGAAGAGCACACTTAGCCCTATCCATATGCAAAAAGTCTGAAAGGAACCTGCGAATGTGTAATCTCGTTCACGCGGTTCCATAGGAGGCTGATTAAGGTAAATCACTACCAGTAAACCTGTAAATAAAAACATCACTAAGACGGTATAAAAATCCATCTTACTCCTCTTATACATCACTATGATACCGAGTAAACCCAGTAAAAGTGGCAAAAAGTAATATGTATTTCTAGCTTTGTTATATTCCATCTGTGCAGGCACTTCAGATGGAGCTTGAAGTCTCCATTCATCAAAGGCATCTATACCCGATATCCAATTTCCTTGCTGACTGCTACCTGTTACATTTTGTAAATCGTTTTGTCTACCCACGAAGTTCCACATGAAGTACCTGATATACATCCACCCAATCTGGTACTTAAACAAGAAAGTCAAGTTATTACTAAACTTAGGCTTAGTCATTTCAGCAGTTTCCAGTTGAGTCCTTAGATCACTATTGGCAGGATCAGCTTTCACCTTTTGCTCCAGCGAGTTTATGGACATAAACATGTCTTCCATACCACTCCATATTGGGTAGTATTTAGACTTTTCAGACATATCACCCATCCGTGGTAAAATGGTAGAATACTTTTTGTCATACACAGGCTCTTGCTTAGTACCTACTATTTGATAAGTACCCTCTTCACTTCTTCTGTACTGCGTTTTCCCCTCGTCTATAGCAGTAAGTCTAGCATTCCAGTAGCTACCATATACTAATGGTCTAGACCCGTATTGCTCTCTGTTTATATAACTTAGTAAGCTCTGTGCATCCTGGGGATCATTCATATTTATAGCAGGCTCTGCTATAGATCTAATCACCACCATAGCGTAAGACGAAAATCCTATCATAATAAAACCAAGACACAATATCACCGTATTCGTAATAGTTCTCTTACTGGTTTTTTGTGAAGTGTATACGGCGTATATGGTACCAGCTATGATACCTATTTTTACTATCGATACTAAAAATGAACTCCATCCAGACAAGAGCATAATCATCAAAAAACCAACTAAAGCCACAGTCCCTACTACCTTATTACCAGTATGTGTGTACATCAGTGAGCAGACTATAGTAGCTATCATTACTAGCATAAATGCGAGTACCCCAGAGTTAAATGGGAGTCCAAGCGTATTTACAAAAAACAAATCAAAATTAGAAGCCACCATAGGTGTACCAGGTATAATACCCCACTGGAGCAGTGCTATAGAACCAAGCCCGATTACCGAAGCCTTGATAACATTAGCTGCACTAGCGTCATACTTATTAAAGAAGTAGTACAATAAGATAGCTGGAACTACAAGTATATTCAATAGGTGAAGACCAATACCAAGACCTACTATGTAGGCTATTAAGATTATCCACCTATCAGAAGTAGGCTCGTCTTTTACTTTTTCCCATTTCAGAATAGCCCAAAAAGCCAACGCCATAAAGCAAGAAGATCCTGCATACACCTCAGCCTCTATAGCACTAAACCAGAAAGTGTCCATAAAAGTAACAGATAACGCTGCCACCAATCCAGAACCAATAATAGCAATGGTACTGCCCAAGTCCACAAGGTTAGCATTGAGACCTATTCTTAAAATCTTCTTGGCAAAGTGAGTAGTAATCCAAAAGGTGAACATTACAGTGGCAGCACTGGCTACAGCACTCAGCATATTTACCGCTATGGCTACCTCATTAGTAGCAGGAGTAGCAAACATGGTGAAGATCCTACCCAACATAAGAAACAATGGTGCTCCTGGTGGGTGAACCACTTGTAACCTATACGAAGCAGATATAAATTCACCACAGTCCCATAGACTTACAGACTGCTCTAGTGTCATAATATATACCGCCATAGCTATAAGGAAAGTTACCCAGCCAAAAATGGTATTTACTCTTTTAAAATTATTCATTCGGTTTTGTGTTTAATTGATTTTTTATAATCTATCGGCGAAAATAAATATTTTGTTCATAAAGTCTACAGATAGTATAAAAGAGGAGACGTGTTTAGACTATTTATAGTTGCATTAGCAAACTTTTAGGTCTATTTAGCATTTCAATAGCTATTAAGTTTAGTTTATTTGCACAAAATCAAAAAAAATACTGTGAGTAACACATTTCATATCACCGCCTGCCCCGTTTGTAATTCTAGCCAGTTTAGTACGTTTACGGCAGTACCAGATTGGTTAGTGAGTAAAGAGGTGTACGCCATATCTCAATGTACATCCTGTCTTTTTAAATTCACATCAAATGCACCCACCGCAGAAAACATAGGACCGTACTACAATAGCGAGGAATACGTAGAGCACAGTGACACTAAAAGTGGATTAATCTATGGTGTATACCACTATGCACGAACCCTAATGCTCAAATTTAAACTGAGTAAAATAAAAAAGATCACCAACGGCAAAAAACTTCTAGATGTGGGTTCTGGCTCAGGGTATTTCGTCAACTATATGAAGCAAAACGGCTATGATGTAACAGGTGTAGAAATAAGTGACAAAGCTGTAGCACTCTGTAAAACTAAGTTTGACATCCAAGCAAAAAGCCCTGAAGAATTTCTGGCAGGTAAATTAGATTTAGACTATGATATTATAAGCCTTTGGCACGTATTCGAGCACGTGTATACCTTAGATGAATACTTTGATATGTTCTCCAAATCACTAAAAAAAGACGGAACACTCATATTGGCTTTGCCAAACAGTGACTCAGCTGACGCTAAAATATATGGTAAATACTGGGCGGCATATGACACACCAAGACATCTGTGGCACTTCACTCCGGCTACATTGTCTCGTTATGCGGAGGCCAAAGGTTTTACAGTGGTAAAAAAGTACAGGTTACCTCTAGACCCATTCTTTAACGCTATGGTAAGTGCTTCTTACACACCTGGATTTACCTTCTTGCCTGTCTCCGTACTTAAAGGACTTTACAGTTACATTGTATCCCTCTTTAATAAAGACAAGTCCAGTTCTCTTATCTATTTCCTTAAGAAAAAGTAAACTTACTGCTTGATAAAAGTCTTGGTGATTACCTTATCGCCTTGGCTAATCTTAGCATAGTATATACCCACAGCTAAATCCTTTACTGATATAGTCTCCACTATTTCGGTGGTCATCACTACAGTACCTTTACTATCAAATATCTCTAGTAAACCACCGTTAATGTAAGAGTTACTTTCTATGTGAACTTCACTGACCGCTGGATTAGGAAAAAGTCTAATCTCATTTTCTACAAGGTCTGATATGGAAGAAACCTGACCTTCACCCACTACGAGCGTATCTACTATACCATTATCTCCGTTTGTATTTCCATTGCCATTAGCGGCCAATATTGAGACATAAAAGGTAATCTCTCCCGTACCTGCGACCGGTGCAGTCCAGTCTAGTATCCACTCAGTACTCCCTGCTGTAGAAGATGAGGACGCTTGTTTATGTGTAGAGCGTAGACCCCCACCGAATACGTTAGAAACATTGTTATTCGTAAATAAACCAACTGGGTTGCCATCAGCATCTTCTGCCATACACTCAAAACCCCATACCGATGTCCCTGCATTTGTTGGTCTCACAGCAATCTTATACTTACTCCCCGGAACATACCCAGTGCTTGGAAAATCCCCACTGAGTGCTTCTTGCATAATTGGAGTCTTAGGTCCGTGACATCCACCTTGAGTAGCACAGGTAGCACCCCCATCTGTGGTAGACCCAGACCTTCCACCCGGAGATCCACCTCTATTGGCCATAAATACGAATGACAATCCGGCTAATAAGAACACTTTTGCAGTAGTAATATTTCTTTGCATTCTTCGAAATTAAGACTAATAAAAGATAAAATAACTACATAGTTTTCATATTGGCTCAACTTTATGCTTTGTAATCCACATGTTTTGAACTACATTTGCACCAAATAAAACGAGAGTAAAGAGGGGCACAGACCCCTTTTTTCTTACGATAATTTTGACAATTAAAGATCTCATAACACGTATTATTAATGAAGAGCTAGAAAAGACAGATACTTTTTTGGTTGGTGTTGACACCAACCAAGCAGAAACTGATCTCAAGTTTTTTATAGATGGCCCAGAAGGCGTCAGTATACAAGTGTGCACTAAACTCAGTAGAAAGATTTCTGGAATACTGGACGAAGAGTATACAGACGACACCCCTATACGATATGAGATATCCTCACCAGGTGTCAATCAGCCACTGGTAGATATACGACAGTATCCGCAGCACTTAGGCCGAGACTTACAGGTTACCTTAGCTGAAGACGAGATTTTGACGGGAGAACTAGTAGCCATAGGTGATAGTGATATTACGCTCAGTTTACTTGTGTCGAAGCATAAAAAGGAAGAAAGAGTTATACTCTTAGAAAATATTATTAAAAGTACCGTAAAAATATCATTTAAACGCAAAAAGAAATGAGCTTACAACTAGTAGAATCGTTTTCAGAATTCAAAGAATTTAAGAACATAGACAGAGCCACTATGATGAGGGTGCTCGAAGACGTTTTTAGAACCATGATCCGAAGAAAGTACGGGTCTGATGATAATTTTGATGTTATTGTTAATACAGATAATGGCGACCTAGAAATCTATAGAAACAGAGAAATCGTGGACATGGGCGAGGTAGAAGATTCTAACAAAGAAATCACTATCGAAGAAGCAAAAAAATTAGAGGAAGATTACGAGATTGGAGAAGAAGCTATAGAGGATATAGATATGGCATCCTTTGGACGTAGAACTATACTTACCGCTCGCCAAACCTTATTGTCTAAAGTACTTGAGCTAGAAAAAGACGAATTCTACAAAAAATATAAAGATAGGGTAGGCGAAATAGTAGCTGGTGAAGTATACCAGATCTGGAAGAACGAAATAATGATTCTAGATGACGAGGGTAATGAATTGATTTTGCCTAAGCGTGAAATGATACCAAGAGACTTCTTCAAAAAGGGAGATTCTGTACGTGCAGTAGTTTTGCGTGTAGAGATGTACAACTCTAATCCTAAAATAATCCTTTCTAGAACTGCACCAGAATTCTTAGAAAGACTATTCGAACTAGAAGTACCAGAGATTCTCGATGGACTTATCACTGTGAAAAAAATAGTGAGAGAGCCAGGAGAAAGAGCTAAAGTGGCTGTAGAGAGTTATGACGACAGAGTAGACCCTGTAGGAGCTTGTGTAGGAATGAAAGGAAGCCGTATACACGGGATAGTAAGAGAACTCAAGAATGAAAATATTGACGTAATCAACTATACCTCTAATATACAACTGCTAATACAACGAAGTCTTAGTCCAGCGAAGGTGTCTAGCATCACTTTAAATGATGAAGAGGGAAAGGCTGACGTATTTTTACCATCAGACCAAGTTTCTCTAGCTATAGGGAAAGGCGGACACAATATAAAACTAGCAGGAAAGCTGGTAGGATATAATATAGACGTATACCGCGAATCTAATGAAGAGGAAGATATGGATGTGGACTTAGACGAGTTTGCAGATGAAATAGATACTTGGATACTGGAAGAGCTAAAGGGTATAGGACTCGACACTGCAAAGAGTGTACTAGATATGAGCGATGCTGACCTCATCTCTAGAACCGAGTTAGAGCAAGAAACGATAGAAGAAATCAAGAAAATACTAGAAGCGGAATTCGATTAGTACTGCTATAAAGCACTTAAAGTATTATTTTCGAACACTGCGTAGCAATAGATGGCGGACAAAAAAAAGACATATAGAATAAATAAGGTTGCAACAGAATTTAACGTTAGTTGGAAAACTATCGTAGATCACCTGAGTGACAAAGGTTTTGAAGTAGAAACTAAAATCACTGCAAAACTTGATGATGCCATGTACCAAGAGTTAATAGGCTTCTATCAAAAGGATAAGCAAGCAAAGGAGGAATCTCAGTCTCTCGAAATAAACATACGCAAGGACGCTAAGACTCAGGAAATAAAAGAAACTAAAAAACCTGAACCTCCAGCTCCTGAATTCAAAGCAGAGTCTACAATCTTTATTAAAGATAACAATACCCATAAATCTCGCGATGAACACAAAGCAGTGCCAAAACCCGCAGAGAAAAAGACTGAATCTCCTAAAGTGGAGACGCCTAAGGTAGAAACTCCTAGAGTAGAAAGTCCTAAGGTAGAAAGTCCTAAGGTAGAAGCTCCCAAGGTAGAAGCTCCTAAGACGGAAACTCCCAAAACTGAGACTAAAGTAACACCCGAAAAACCGAAAGCTCCTATGTTTACGCCTGTAGAGGGTCTTGGAGACACAGGATCACTGAGAGTATTGGGCAAAATTACTATTGATCCTTCATCTAAATATAAAGGACCAAAGAGTAAAAAGACCGAGCATAAAAAAGAAACTTCAGTACCTAAGAAAGAGGTGCCTAAAGCGAAAATAGAACTAGCTAAAGAACCTGAAGTAAAGGCAGAACCTGATGCCATAGGAACCGAATATACTAAGCTAGTGGGTGCTACTGTAGTAGGAAAGATAGTAATCAAACCACCCGTAAAGCGTACCAAAAAAGAAAAAGACGAGCCAAAGAGAAAGCGTAAGCGTATCCGCGGTGAGAAAGTAACTGCTGACAAGCTTAAAACTGAGCGTACTCCAGTAAGAGGTAAGCCCGGTGAGAAAGTAGAAGTTTCTGAAAAGGACATACAAGACAAAATCAAGAAAACACTTGCTAGAATGTCTAGCGGTAAACAAACTCCAGCTCATGGAGGTAAAGTCAGAAAGAAGGCTAGAAAATTCCGAAGACAAGAACACAAGAAAAAGTGGGAAGAAAAACAATTACAAGATATCGAAGAAAGTAAGATATTAGATGTTACAGAGTTTGTGACAGCTAATGACCTTTCTAATATGATGGATGTCAATGTGAATGAGATTATAGGTGCTTGTTTTTCACTCGGACTTATGGTGTCTATAAATCAACGTCTAGATGCGGAAACTATCCAGATAGTAGCAGAGGAGTTTGATTATGAAGTAAACTTTGTAGATGCAGATGAGACCATAGAGATAGAAGAAGATGAGGATAAGGAAGAAGATATGCTTCCACGTCATCCTATAGTGACCGTAATGGGACACGTAGATCACGGAAAAACCTCTTTACTAGATCACATCCGTAATGCCAATGTAATAGCTGGTGAAGCTGGTGGTATAACTCAGCACGTAGCATCTTACGAAGTAGAATTAAAGAATGGTGAAAAAATGACCTTTATAGACACTCCAGGTCACGAGGCGTTTACCGCCATGCGTGCAAGGGGTGCACAGGTTACAGATATAGCCATTATAGTGATAGCTGCAGATGATGTGGTAATGCCACAAACAAAAGAAGCTATCAGTCACGCTCAAGCAGCCGATGTTCCTATCGTATTTGCGATCAATAAGATAGACAAGCTAGGTGCTAATCCTGACAGGGTAAGAGAATCACTATCTGCTATGAATATACTCGTAGAAGAATGGGGTGGTAAATACCAGTGCCAAGAAATCTCTGCAAAAAACGGAATAAACATTGAAGAATTACTAGTAAAGGTTAGCCTTGAAGCTGAAATATTAGAGCTAAAAGCAAACCCAAATAAAAATGCAAAAGGTGCTGTACTAGAGGCTAAAATCGAAAAGGGTAGAGGCATTGTAGCTTCTATGCTCATAGGTGAAGGTACACTGAAAGTAGGCGACGCACTTATAGCAGGACAACATTATGCTAGAGTCAAAGCTATGTTTAACGAACGTGGCAAAGCTATGACAGAAGCGGGACCAGCATCTCCAGTATCTATACTCGGATTCTCAGCAGCTCCAGCAGCGGGTGAAACTTTCCAAGTACTTACAGACGAGAGTCAGGCTAAAGACATAGCCAATAAGCGTGAGCAGCTCCAAAGAGAGCAATCTATACGTACTACCTCTATGCTTACACTAGACACCATTGGTAAACGATTAGCTATAGGTAATTTCCAAGAACTTAAACTTATAATCAAAGCAGACGTAGATGGTAGTAGTGAAGCACTATCTGATTCACTGCTTAGACTATCTACAGAAGAGATAGAGGTGAAAATCATACAGAAGTCTGTTGGACCTATCACTGATAACGACGTGTTACTAGCGAAAGCTTCTGATGCAATCGTCATTGGTTTTCAAGTGAGACCTATGCCAAGTGCTAAGAAATTAGCAGAGAGCGAAGGCGTAGAAATCAAACAATACAGTATAATATACCAAGCTATAGAAGAAATAAAAGCTGCTATGGAAGGTATGTTATCTCCAGACGTGAAAGAAGAAATCACAGGTACTGCAGAAGTGCGTGAAGTATTTAAAATCACTAAGGTAGGAACGGTAGCTGGTTGTATGCAAACAGAAGGTAAAATGTACCGCAACAACAAAGTACGTGTAATACGTGAAGGTGTTGTCGTCTACACAGGCGAAATAGATACCCTGAAACGATTCAAAGACGACGTAAAAGAAGTAGCTAAAGGCTATGAGTGTGGTATACAAGTGAAAAACTACAATGACCTACAAGAGCTTGACCTATTAGAAGGGTTCCGTGAAGTAGAGGTAGCTCGTAAATTGAAGTAACCTTTTTTTAACGCCAAAATATAAACCCCTCACACTATTTGGTGTTTGGGGTTTTTTGTTAACGTGACTTCTAGATCGAATGAATCAGGACTGATTAATTCAACTCATGTACTCAGGACTTGCTCCGCGGATGGATTGACTCAAGACAGCTTCGGCAACCCAGGACAGAGTGCCATTCCCTAACTTACTTTGGCGGTGCCTTAACTTCTTTCAACGCTATTATCCTTCCTAGTTTCTAATCGATCACGCATTTTCCCAATAATAAAATGACAATTCAACTCTGCTAATCTGCTCCTTACTAAGTAAAACTACAACCTCATAATAATAATCCAACCCTGACTTTAATCTTTACCCTTTTTCTCCTTAAATTGCACCTATGAATAATGCAATCATAAAAGGCATGGGATACTATGTGCCAGACAACGTAGTGACCAATGAAGACCTTTCCAAACTAATGGATACCAATGATGAGTGGATTACAGAACGAACAGGCATCAAAGAACGCAGATGGATAAACAATGATGAAAGCACCTCTTCCATGGCTCTAGAAGCGTCCAAAAACGCCATAGCTGATGCAGGTATAGATAAATCAGATATTGACTTCATAGTCTTTGCCACACTCAGTCCAGACTATTACTTCCCAGGGCCTGGTGTGACTTTACAAAAGGATCTAGGACTAGACACCATAGGTGCTCTAGACGTACGAAACCAGTGCAGCGGGTTTATATACGCCCTATCTGTAGCAGACCAGTACATCAAAACCGGAATGTATAAAAACATATTGGTAGTAGGGGCTGAATACCACAGCGGTGGATTGGATAAAAGCACAAAAGGCAGAGGAGTGACCGTAATATTCGGTGACGGTGCAGGTGCTGCCGTAGTATCACGCAGTCCAAATGCAACTAGAGGAATACTCTCTACACACCTTCACTCACAAGGTGAACACGCAGAAGAACTCACGCTAATAGGCCCAAGTACACGCAGATGGGTACCAGAAATCATAGAAGGAAAAGGAAAAAACGACGAGGCCATTTACCCCTATATGAATGGCACTTTTGTATTCAAACATGCTGTCACACGTTTCCCAGAGGTTATAGGCGAAGCCCTAACACAAAATAATCTGAAGTCTACAGATATCGACCTACTTATACCGCATCAGGCAAACCTACGCATCTCCCAATTCGTACAGAAAACAATGGGTCTATCTGACAACCAAGTATTCAACAACATACAAAAGTATGGCAATACTACGGCAGCTTCCATACCTATAGCCTTAGCAGAAGCAAAGCTAGCTGGCAAAGTGAAGGAAGGCGACCTTATCTGTCTAGCTGCATTTGGTAGTGGATTTACTTGGGCTAGTGCCCTACTCAGATGGTGATAAACCTGGGTAAAGGAGAACTAATCCCGATAGCCATTATCGTACTTAGTTCCTATCTACTAGTCCAAATAGGCAAAGCTATAATCAGACGAAGTATACGTAAAACCTACAGCGATCCGTCTGAAGATGACGCCAGAATAACCGGACTTAAGTTTCTACATAATACGCTTTCATTTCTCGTATATACAATAGCTTTTATCGCTATCATATATACCATACCTCCTTTTAAACATCTAGGTCAAACTCTATTTGCTGGAGCAGGTATTTTTGCTGCTATCATAGGTTTCGCTTCCCAGCAGGCCTTCTCTAATATTATAGGAGGTATATTTTTAGTGATATTTAAACCCTTCCGAGTAGGAGACCTGATAAAGGTAGGTGAATTAGACGAAGGGTATGTAGAAGATATCACCTTAAGACATACGGTAATTAAAGACTTTGAGAATAAGCGAATAGTTATCCCTAACTCACTCATCAGCACAGAGACGATACACAATTCGCATCTCAAAGATGAACGAATAATGAACCGAATCCATTTTGGGATCAGCTATGACTCCAATATAGATGTAGCCATACAAATCATCCAAGAACAAGCTACGAAACACACGTTATACAGGGACTATCGTAGTCTTTCGGACAAAGAGAAAAATGATCCCGCTGTAGATGTAAGAATCGTAAAATGGGCTGACTCATCTATTACCCTGCGAGCCTATATCTGGACCGATACACAAGAAGATGGATTCCTGCTTAGAACTGACCTATTCTATGCAGTTAAAAAAGATTTTGAAACACATAAAATAGAAATACCTTTCCCACACCGGACCATCGTCTACAAACAAAATGAGCCTAAAAAAGAGGAATAAAAAACCATCTCATAGTCCCATTATCCTCAACTTAGGTAGGGACGACGGACAAATACAAATGGACTGTATAATCTGCAGTGACCACGAATATATTATATGAATTTTACACACACGCCAGAACTACCATACGCTTCGGGCTACACTATTATCATCAGCACAATGATTCTTGTCGTAGTATTTGTTGTACTTCTTTTTAAACGTAAACAATGGATATAATTGGCATTCATGAGGAGATCACGCTATCTAAAAAGCATATAACCACACTGGTTACCAAAACAGACACAGGAGCATACAACAATGCGATAGACTGCTGTTTTGCCGAGGAGAAGGAAAACGGAGACGGAGACACGGTACTCTGCTTTATACTGCTAAATCCTAAACACACACTGTATACGGGCAGAATACATACTGCCAAAAGCTATAAAGTCAAAAAAGTACGCAGCTCTAATGGGTCAGAAACACTATGCTTTCAAGTCAAACTCAGAATTGAGCTTAAAGGTAGAAACTTTAAAACCACTTTTAATCTTAGTGATAGGTCCAAAATGAGATTCCCTGTACTCCTTGGTAGAAAAATACTTGCAGGCAGATTTCTAGTAGATGTAAGTAAAGGCAGAAAGGTGAAGAAATTAATTTGATAATTGGTTAAATAACCAAGTGATAAATTCTTTGAAGAGTAAAGCAACCAAGCATTTTCGATACGTGGAAAACTGAATGCTCTCAGCCAAGCACTCTGATCTACAAGGAAAACTAAAACCTTAGTAACGCCTCTGTAAGTAATTGTGGCTGAGTGAATGGGATAAAATGATTTTCTTCTGGCAGTCTGTATACCTTCACATCAGAGGCATTCACAAGCATCTGCTCTGCATAATCTTCATTGCCCGCAGGCACCAGTCCATCTTTACCCCCTTGTATAATCTGTACTGAGCAGGTAATATTAGCCCACAGTGAGTCCATTTTCTGCAACTCTTCTTTAGCTGGCAGTATCTCATCATTACTTACTCTGAAGCTCTTAGGCATCAGCCATCTGAGAGCCTTTGAGCTCATAGGCTTACGCCATTTCTCCTCTGGCTCTAGTGCCGGAGATACAGATCCAGCTACTACTAACAAACCCACAAAAGACTGCGGCTCATCCATAGCCATACGACAGATAATAGGACCACCTAATGAGTGACCCACCAGTATAATATTCTTAAATGAAAACTTCTTTAAAAAATCGCGAAGTATCTTTGATTGGTTTTCCATACTCTCTTCCCCATCGCCAAACCCCGAATATCCATATCCAGGCCTATCAAGTAATAATACATTATACTTTCTGAGGAGCATGGTATCCTTAGCAAAGTGCATAAAATTACTGGATGAACCTGGCGAGCCGTGTACGAAAACTGCCAAGGGTAACAGACTGTCGCTCTTGACTAACGTATAGTGTATCGTCCTATCCTCGCCTATCTTCTCGCCTATCTCTACGGTATATCCTTTAGAAATCTGGGCTAATTCCTTAAGCTGCTTCTTATCTGAAACCCTAAACTGGAAACAACTTTGGCAACCTACCCACAGTAAGACTACAACACCACTGACGATATACTTATTTAACCTCAATAAGACTATTCTCTTCTAAGGAGTACACATGATTACACATCTTAAGTTCGTCCTCTTTATGTGTTATAAAAATAGCGGTCTTACCCGTCTCTTTTAATATTTCTATGGCTTTCAGTGTCTGTTGACGGCTGTCCGTATCCAGGTTATTAGTCACCTCGTCAAAGATAAATATCTCTGCATCTTTATACAAAGCACGAGCTATAGCGATCCGCTGTCTCTGTCCACCACTCACCTGATTACCAAGCTCTCCTACAGGAGTGTATATGCCGTCAGATAGAGTCTTTATCCACTCTGTAAGATTCACCTTAGCTAAGCAGCTAAGTACACGCTCCAAGTCTGGACTCTCATCTACGAATGCTACATTATGCAAGATGGTGTCATTTGTCATAAATACATCCTGCTTCACATAGCTAAAAAGGTACCTGTATTGATTTTCTTGTGAGCTACGCAATGGTATACCGTCTACTAAAAGTCTTCCCTCTGTCTGGTACAGTAAGGATGCCAGTATATTGACTAAGGTAGATTTACCACTGCCACTATTTCCTACTATTCCTATAAAATCTCCTTTAGATATCTTCAGATTGATGTTTTCTAATATCTGCTGCTCGTGCGTATATCCAAAATGAATACCGCTCAACTCAATGTGCTTCTCAAATACTACAGGCTCGTCTTTCACACTATCCTCATCACTTTCCTCTTGCACTAGGAAGTCTAAAATGTGAGAATTAGTAGAAAGCGAATTAGAAGTAGCTATGACTCTATTAATACTAGGTAATAACCGGAAGGAAACTCCAGCATAGATAGAAATGTAGGAGATGATACTAGAGATACCCTTATCTCCTAGGATACCGTAGAGCACTACACACAGTATCCCTGTGATAGCTATTACCTCATAGATCCGTATGGGCATATAATTAGACTTCACATAGATACTTGCTTTGTGCTCATACAGAGATGCTTTCATACGCTCAAATCTTTTATGAAAATAGGCGGACCCATTCCACAGTTTAATATTCGCTATACCTGCAGTCACTTCTGAGACATTAGTATATACTTTACCTGCTAGCTCATGTACTTCTCTGCCTTCTCTAGCCAGTTTTTTTCTGTTGATATAAATCAATAAAAAAGCTGAGGGTATAAGGCTGAAAAAGGTGAACAAAAATAAAAATGGCTTATAAAACAAGATACCTCCTAACAGCAGAACGACCACAGTCAACTCGGATAAAAAAACCACACTAGCAATCAGTATACTTTCTGCAAATGAAAATGTACTGGCTATAAGCTCATTGATTATGTCTGCAGAAGGTCTTCTCTTAAAATAGGCTAAGTTCTGATTCATCACCTGCTTATATCGCTCGCCTGAAATATGGTCAGTGATACTAAAAGCCAACTTAACTTGCCGTTTATTCATCTGCACCAAAATTGTATTTTTCAAGACATAGATTACAAATAACAAGCTCGTTATAACTAAGACGAATGTTCTGTTATCAGTCACTCCCAGTCTATGGTATAAAAAAGAAGTAAGCACATTGTGCTGGATAAACTCTGGCTTCAGTATAGATAGTATAGTGTGCAGTAGTATAGATACCCCTACTACTTCTAAAAGTGCACTCAATAGACTAAGTACTATCATAGCGTAGTACTTTTTCTTATGCTCCTTGGTAAGCAGCTTGCTTAACTTATCCCAAGTCTGTGATATGGCTTGGTACTTTCTCACTGTATGTGCTCTAGTACTTCCAGTTCAAGCAGTATAGGCGTGTATCCTGGAACCCTCAGATTACCACTAGCTCCAAAAGCCTGATTAGAAGGCACCAGTGCCCTGGCACTTTCTCCTACTTTTAGTGCATTGACTAAAAACTGTATACCACCTATTATCGCCGTATCCTTCACATCATATATGAATGGATCTCCGTCCTTACTATATGCCACTATTTGTTCATTGAGTGATTTGAGCACATATTTCACCTTAGCTTTGCTAAACTGATCCTGCTTACTGTTATTTTTTTTTAGCACTTCATAATAAATCTGCGTAGCTGTATCCAGGCGTGCATTCCACCTATTTTGCTGTGTATAGCTAGCCATCACCTGCTGTTCAAAGGTCTGCTTAAAGGATACATATCCTATGGCTGTGAGCTTATCACGCATCCATACATTCACATGTATGCGGTCACTATCAGACAAGTAACTAGGCACCATACCTTTCAGCGAACCATAAAACTCAGCTGCAGATAGTTCTAAGTACAAGCTATCTTCCTTACACGTCTCAGCTAAAAGTGTATAGAGATGACTAGTAGTATCTAGTGATGTACTGTTGATTTCTACCTTTCTGCCGAGTACACGAGAGTCCAAGTATACAGAATCGTCAGCATTGGTAGCTTCTATATCCAGCAGCCAATGTCTCTTATCTTCCATGCACACTTCACCGAGTCTATCATAGCGGATATCTCCTAGCTCTTGCAGTTTCTTTTTACTGCATCCTACTAAGACTATGCAAGCAACTATGATTAGTAAGCATCTCATCCTAAGTGTTTTCTATATGTTTTTATAGACTCTTTAAACTTAGCCAAGGTATTGGCCAGCGTATCTTCACTCGCACCACCAGCAGCATTTTTATGCCCGCCGCCTTTGAAGTACTCTGCACTAAACTCATTGCACGGAAATATATCTGTACTTCTGAAACTCATTTTCACGAGGTAGTCTCTATCTATAATAAGAGCACTAAGCTGTACTCCTTTTATGCTCAGGCCGTAGTTTACAAATCCTTCTGTGTCACCGGTGATTACATTGTATCTTCTGAGCTCTTCAGAAGTAAAGTGAGCTAAAGCTACTTTGCCGTCTTCTATAAGCTCTATTTTATTGCCTAAGAAATAACCGAGTAGTTGTAATCTATCCAGTCTGTTTTGGTCAAAAAGACGATTGTAAATAGTAGCGGGGACCACACCTATATCCATAAGATCTGCCGCCGTGCGGATAGTACTACTCGTAGTACTCCCAAATCTGAATGAGCCTGTATCTGTGATAAGGCCTGTATAGATACACTCACCCATGTCCTTATTCATATGGCTGGCATCTAAGTGTTTCTCTACATATTTATAAATAAGTTCACACGCAGAACTCGCTCCTATTTCCACGAAACGTTGATCATCAAAATCCTGTGGATCTTGGTGATGGTCTATCATTATCAGTTTTGCATCACTTTGCTGTATATACTCTCCCATATCATTGATACGGCCCAACGCGTTGAAATCTAAGCAGAATACGTACTCTGCTGCATCTATAAGCTCCTTACTCTTAGGCTTATCCGCTTCATATACCATCACTGTATCATTGCCCGGGAGCCAGTGTAAAAACTCTGCATAGTCCGTAGGCGTAATCACCTGACTATCAATCCCTGCACTTTTAAGATAATGAAAAAGTCCGAGACTAGATCCCATCGCATCGCCGTCTGGCTTATGGTGTGTGGTTATGACTATCTTTCCTGAACTTGCCCGTAGGTCTTCTAGAGTATGAACTATTGTATCCTGCACTGCTTTTATTTAGTACAAAACTCGTAAAAAGAACGAGATATAGCTATTTTTGCCGCCCTTTTAAGAGAAAAAAACAATGTCAAACATCACATTCACAATGATCAAGCCAGATGCAGTAGCTAATGGCCACACTGGTAACGTCATAAACGATATCATAGTAGGAGGTTTTAAGCTTAAAGCTATGAAGTACCTTCACCTAAGCAAAGAGCAAGCAGAAGCTTTTTATGGCATACACCGTGAGCGTCCTTTCTTCCATGACTTAGTCAACTTTATGATCTCTGGTCCTATAGTAGCTGCGGTATTAGAAAAAGAGAACGCAGTAGCAGATTTTAGAGCTTTAATAGGTGCTACTAATCCTGCAGACGCAGCAGCTGGCACTATCCGTGCTAAGTATGCTAAGTCTATAGATGCTAATGCTGTACACGGAAGTGATAGCGACGAAAATGCAGCTGGTGAAGCTTCATTTTTCTTCTCTTCTTTCGAGATGTACTAATACATCTTCCCAAATAAAATTTTAATTAAAAAACCGACCTTTTGGTCGGTTTTTTTGTGGGTTATTCTTTATAAAATCTAGCTCTATAAATAATCTGACTATCAGACAACTCCAAAACATATAAACCGACCTGGAGTACAGAGACGTCTATTTCATTTTCAAATTTCCCAGCTACTAGTTCGGCTCCCAAAAGATTTATTATTCTGTAGTCGAAACCTTGTAGATTCGCTTTTGTCTTAAGTATATTCTTCGCAGGATTCGGATATATGGTATACGGAAAATACGTTTGTTCACCTATACTCCCCTCAATCTCAAACACATCGTACTCACAAGTTGTATCTACATTGTTACCATAGGTTGTAATGGTCTCACCATACGTATCCCAGTATATTAAACTATCGTTTCTACAAGCAGAAATAGCAAATGGTACTAGAGGCGAAGTATTAAGATGAAAAAGTCCTAATGCAGTTCTTTTCTCCCCTATGCCTTTAATTATAGTATAGGAAGTACTATGGATAGTATGGTGTGCAAAAAAATGAGTGTAAGCTATTCCATTTTCCAAAGTAATTTCTCGTATGCTATCTACTCTTATCTTTGTTATGTTGCCTAAATTTTCATAAACAACTGTATCACCTTCTGTTACACCAAAGTCAAAGAATAACAGACTATCTTCTTTATAGAGTCTTTTATCTATATAGCTATATTTAATAGCATCAGAGCCTAGTCCATAGTATTTCAATAAAAGTGTGTCTCCATTTCTACCCGCCAACTCAAGAATAGTGCGACCAGCGTACTCTGTATTCGATTCGAAAAATAAATATTGTGTGTTAGACAGAAAATCTTGTCCAGATGAAGCTAAGGCGAATACCAGGCCGAAAAGAGTAAATATTTTTTTCATTGTAGTACTATTCTATGTGTTTCGTAGTAGCCGTCTGTACGGTATATTTTAAAAATATATACGCCAGCAGATAAGTTCTGCACGTTTATACCATTTGTAAAACTCCCCTTGTCAATAGTACTTCCGCGAACATTCATAATTTTATACTTGCCAGCTATCACATCTCTTACATAAATCACATCGTATGCCGGATTAGGATAAAGCTGTACTTTTTTTAAAGTAGAAGTAGGTTTCGTACTAAGGACGGTAAGGGATTTGGAGAACGCACAGTTCTGATCTTCAGTGACGGTCCATTCAGAACCGTCCATACTCCGGATATCATCATCACGGCAATACGCCAAATACTGTTGATTTACATCTACCAGACTAAATACAGAAGTATAATCTACACCGTGATTTAGCTCTCCCACATTTTCTATCCATACAAAATCTCTATACCCTATTGCTTCTAGATCTTCGGTATGAAAAAATAGCTGTTTATGATCAAATGCCATTTTAACAGAGTCTATGAAATACTGTATGGATATCGTTTCATTGTTGACATTAGTTTTGGCAGAGAATGAATCTCCAACTCCGAAGGATTTGGAAAAAATAAAAACAGTATCGTAGCCACTTTCTTGGTTTAGTCGTAGTGATAGGATAGAGTCATTTAGAATCAATATACTATCGCTACCCAACTCATAGGATTCCTTAGTTGATGTTTTAGAGATACTATTTAATTCTACCAAATAACCGTAAGTTCTAATTGTAGGACCATCCTCATTAATAGTTTTGACTAGATAAGTAGTATTCTCTCCAAAATACTGTCCCTGAGCAAAAAGGGAAGTAAACAAAATCAGTATACTTAAAATGTTTTTCATTGTATGATTATTTTATGTGTTTCGTAGTAGCCGTCTGTACGGTATATTTTCAGATAGTAGACGCCAGCAGGGCAGTGGAGCGTTGATGAGTGAGCAGTGAAAGGGTCGTTTATAGTAAAATGTACCACTCTCCCTTGCATATCAAAAACTTCTATCTTATCTGGTTTTTGATTATTGGAACTGGTGATTTGGATATTGCCATTACTCGGATTAGGATA
>Ga0306865_1000122_pt1 | contig 42562 bp, 40 predicted proteins | sample AntRauTorckE5431_FD_190441 | JGI IMG/M metagenome (GOLD analysis project Ga0306865, IMG submission 190441) | Saline lake microbial communities from Rauer Islands, Antarctica - Metagenome Torckler E5 #431 (v2) (version 2) | ecosystem: Environmental > Aquatic > Non-marine Saline and Alkaline >... | reverse complement strand
TGTCTTATATTTGCAATCCGATACAGAGAAAAACAATTTTCAAACATATATCGCGGGGTAGAGCAGCAGGTAGCTCGTCGGGCTCATAACCCGAAGGTCACTGGTTCGAGTCCAGTCCCCGCTACTAGTAAAGACAGGGCTTCACAGAAATGTGAAGCCCTTTTTTATTTTTATGTAAAACATATGTAAAACAAATGAGAAGTAACTGCCTTTTGTTTTAGTAGGAGTAAGGCTAAATCCCGTTGAGGAGAAATTTATTTTCTTTATTCTAAATATTATGCGCTTCAATTTTCCTATCAATCTAAGTAGTCCATTCATATTACCTTTAAATTTAATCCCTAGTTTATATAAAGGTTTCAAATAATTATTGACATTACTCTAGAGCATCTTTTTCACAAGGATTTGCTTCCTGACGGAATTCCTCCTTGTCACAAAAGCTTTATCTAGAGTTTAGCTGTCATCGTATTATTCGCTTAACCTAAATATAATGCTATGATTAATTTACTATCTAAAAATTTCACATATGTTGATACTACTAATATTTCTTCTGAAGAAGAATTTAATTTATTAATTCTATAATAGAGCTAGAAACTAAAAGAAGAATCTCTCTTGTTCCTGAAGCTAAAATTTTGGAATACTAACGGTCTGCTTTATTAACAATGAATTTAAACTTATTTCTACATTTGATATTGTAAGTTCAACTAATAAGTGCAACTCAAATTAAATCATTGGAGACTATCCCCCAATGATTAGCCAGGTACCTTGTTTGTTTGGAATACAACTTATACTAATTTGATGAAAATATCTAATCTAAAATGACTTAATCGACTTAAGAGGATTTGCAACTCCACCTATTAAATAATTAATAAAAATATTACACTTGTAATGTTCATGTTAAATTATTTTATCTTTGACTAGAGATATAATTATGAAAATAAAAATAGACAAAATAAAAACTCTTGAAGAAGAATTAGCGAAACTTAGCTGTAGTAAAGCAATAGTAGATTTTGACGGAGTTATAGTAAATAGTGAACCAATTCATGACCTATCGTATAAGTATACGTTATATAAGATAGGCATTGACGCTTCGCTTTTTGATTTTACAAAATATGTTGGTAATAATGAAAGAACAATTTGGTCTAAGATATCTGAAGATTATAGCTTAGAGCATTCAGTTGATGAGTTATTTAGCATTAGAAACGTTTTTGTGAATGACTTAATATCAAATCAAGAGCCTAGCTGGTTTATCAAGACCATATTAGAGTTCTTTAAAAACAAAGATGGTGCTGTTCTATTATCCTCAGGAAATGGAAACTTGATTAATAATTATCTAATAAAGTGGGGCTTAGAAAAATACTTTGATAATACATACATGTCAACAGATTTCAATAAACCTATCAATAAGTCATTAGTTTTAGAAAAACTAATTGAAAGTTTTGATGAAGATGTTGTGGTAATTGAAGATTCGATTTCATATGTCCTTAAGGGCTTAGATAATAATTCTAAAGTTATTTGGATAAAGCATATTTTAAATACGGAACATTCAAATTTACTTAACTCTAAAGGAGTAAACTTAGTACTTACACAATAATGAAAACACCAATTGGACTTTTTATAGGACTGTCTACCTACGATATCGTCGTTTCTAGTGACGATACCATTAAAATGGGTGTTAAAATTGACGCAATATCCTTATGGAAAGGAGCAGGTGGACCAGCAACTAATGCTGCTATCGCATTTAAACAATTAGGTGGTGAAAGTCATTTAATTTCAAGGATTGGTAATTCTACCTTAGGAATACAGATTAAAAATGAATTAAATAAGTTAGGGGTCACTTTTACAGACATAGAAGATGAGAAAAGTTCATACGAACCGCCTCTAAGTTTTATTACTGTAAATTCCTCTGGTGAAAAAACAATTATTTCTTCAATCTCTAATCAAAATAAAACAGACTTTCAAACAGCCAATAGGTTCAAAGGATTAAAGAATATCGATATCGTTTGCTTTGATAAGCATTTAGGTTTTAAGCAAATAGAATTATTGGATTATTTTGATATTACTCCAAAAGTGTATGATCCAGGTAGACCAAGCGAAACTGCAATTGAATTAATAAACGAGGCTGACTATACAATAGCTCCAGATTATTCTGAATACTTTTCTTTAGGTGCTAAATATTTAGATAAAAATAAGATGTTTGCTATTTCAAGAGGTGACAATTCCATTGAAATTCTAGGAAAAGGAAAAAAAGAAATTAATATTCGTAAAGTTAATGTAATTGATACTATGGGTGCTGGGGATATTTTACATGGAGCTTTTTCTTTTTATAAGGCAAAAGGAATAAATAGTATTGATAGCTTAATAAAGGCATCTCAAACAGCAACAGAATCTACAACTCATTGGGGTGCAAGAATAAAAATTTCATAGATGAACAAGATTAAACCTAGATTACTACGAAAATCAAAAATTTTAAGATACAGTACTTTAGTAACAATAACTCTGTCTACAATATTATTTATAATCTTATCTTTTTTTAACGTAGAATTTGATAGAAATCTAGGGGTTACAGGGTTTTTTTTTGGCGCCATCCAACTTTTATATTCTAAGTTAGAATCTAAAAATCCTAAGCTTAGAAATGTAGTTTTTTTGTCTAAAAGTAAATCTTCTTTTTCTCAAAATATTTATAAAGGATTAAGAAATACTCTTGAAATAAATAGGGATATATCTGTAAAAGCTATTTTTCCTGAGAAATATGGGGGTGCAGATGATATTGTTTCATGGCAAATTGATGAACTTAAACATAATACAATACTTACTAAGGCTGATGCTATAGTTATAATCCCAGCCAAGGATGATGTTAATTTGTGGCAATCTTTAGTAGCTCTTACCTCCAAAGGAGTAACTGTAATATGCGTAGATGTTAAACCAACAGGTTCATTTTTTGATAGTTCAAAATTACCACGACCTTACTTTATCAGCTCAAATTTCTCAATAGGCGGTATCTTTTTAGGAGAAATTATAAGAGAAGAACTAGATAAAAAAATAACTTCTTTCATTGGTGCTACTGGTCCTGAAAATAGTTGGCCTGCTGTTGAAAGGTGCTCTAAGTTACTATCTTCTATAATCCATATTAAAACCTTTAATAATAGTAGTTGGGTGAAATTTGATTCTTGGGACAGCGAATGTTGTGCTAATATATTGAAAGAAAAAATTTCTTCTTTAAATATAAAGACTATCGATAGGTTATTAGTATTTGCTGGTAATGACAAGGTTGCGATAGCTTTGATAAGAAAACTTCCACCAGAAATCTGTAAAAAGATTAAAATAATTGGATATGATGGTCTAAAAGATGAAAGTGATGAACTAGTGTTAAGTAAATATGAAGAATTTTTAGCTACTATTGATACGCTTCCAATTGAACAAGGTAAATCGGCTGGATTAATAATAGAAAACATTCATAAGGGAGATATACCAGATTTCAAATCTCATTATGTTAAACCTAAAATAATTAAAAAAGTATAAGTCATTTTTAATTCTATTTTTTTTGCTCAAAAAAAGAATATCCAAAGTCGCCTTACCATGTGGCTTTTTGAAACATCTGAGGGCACGATGATCGTAAGTCGGAATCAGCTAGTGATTCCTTTTAGCGACATCGTGGCAAGATTGCTTTTGAACCGTTCAGATGAACTTATCAAAAGCATTCTTGGCAAATGGGATTCCCTTTTGCATTTCCCTTTTACAAAACAAGAAGACAAGAGAATAACTTCATCTCTTGTCTTGTTTTTTTGTTTGATTCGATGAACCTATCGTTCTAACTCTTGGTCTCTATCTTTGTTAGATTTCAATTTCTGTAACTCTTCCATACGATATGGACTTTGTATATTTTCCATACTCAATCGTAAGGCTGGGTCAAAACCTAATGTTTTCAATCTATAGCGCCTTCGGAATCCTTGGACGCCAACTATTTTTCCTCCTCTTGAATACAGCTTTAGCCCTGCCTTTTCAAGTTCCCTGTAGTGGACTATTTCTTTTCGCTCTCTTGCGTATACTCCTACTAATATATCTTGAATATCCTGACGTTCACTTCGCTTTCCCCTGAGGTTAAGCTCTCGCTCTATATCAAGCTGAAGTATTGTATCTTTTTTTTTAGAATGATTGACCTTGCTAAACTCAAGTCCTAATTCCTTATCTTGATAGTGTTCCATACGATTTTTTACTTCCTTAAATTCTTTACGACTTAAACGTACAGGCTTACCGGTTGCAAATTCTAGAGCTGAAATAACATTGTGTATATGAAGGTGGTCTTTATCTGAATGCATAGTGCTTACCACCATAGAATTAGGAGAACGTTCCTTTGCATATTTTCTCGCAATTTTTAGCATGACTTTTTTAGGAAGCTTATCAGTATCAGATTTATGAAATGATATTATTTCATGGTATGCAAAGTTCGAATTAGATCTTTGAATCTTTCGCTTTGATTCGTTATGGCTGAATTGATTTACCATATTCTTGATTCTTTTTTCTAAAATCTTTTCCTGTTTTTTTAAATCAGTTTGTGCTTCATCCATTAAGGAGTCAAAATTTCTATCTCCTTTTATATAGCGGTTTATAATGAAGCCTAACTCCTTTTGACTTTCTTTGGTGAGAATATAGCGAATGGTATTTTCTAGCGCTTTCTTTGATTTTATTGATTTGCTTTTTATAATCATATCTTATGGATTTAAGATTTGTGAAAAGGAAGTTTCGAGTACTTCTAGTCTTTCCAAAACCTGAGTAATTTCTTCCAGTACCTCGGTATCTAGGAGTTCCTCAACAAGACTGATGAGCTGCATCAATCGTAAATGTATTTCTGATAGTGTTTCAGCATCAAAAGCCATTTCTTTTTCTAATTTCAATTCTCTGTTGATAGCTTCATAGAGAAATTTTGAAACTGTTTGTGAACCTCTTTTGAGATGTATTTGTTGTAACTGATTTGGATAAAAACCAAGAGTGAATTCTTTTCTGCTGGCTCTTTTTTCTTTGCGATAATGCGTGTAATATAATTTCCAATACTCCCGTTTTGCTTCTTTGACTTCAGCATGCGAAGCATTTGGATTGTTGAGTAATACACAATCCAAATACTGATGCAGTGAGGTGTATTTAAAGGATTCCATTAACGCTCTCTATCTTGATTGGGTTCTTTATTTTCTTTTAGTGCCTTAAGTTCTGCTTCTCTCTTTTGAGGTTTAGGGCCTACTAATTCTCGGTAGCTGATTTCATTAAAATGAATATCTCTTTCGATTTTTAAGCCAAAGGCTAAGGTTACACTTTCTAGTTCTGCAAGGGAAAACGTACCCCATTCATCTTCATACATTCCGGTAACGTACCCGTAGCATATTCTCGTCTCAGGATCGTATTCGCTTGCATACCACGTTGCCGAGCCACATGGATTGAAGTATTTTGCTATAAACAGCGGGTTTTCTTTTTCCGACTGATCTCCTACGGCTTTAAAGCGTTCTTCTATTTGTTTTGTCATTAGTTTCATAACTATTGAGTTTTAAGGTTATTATTCTTTTTTGGTTTGGGTACTTTCGTTTACTTGATATGCCTCGAGCGGTAAATACTGAGCTGTATAATTCGCTGAGCGTCTTGGCTCATAGTCCTCAGGCAATTCCATTTCGATAGCTCTGACGAAAGCTTTGATTTTGTAATAAGGTTTTACGGGGCAGAACAATGGCTTCATGCCACCATTAGGTATCACAATGACTTTATCCATGGGCATCGTTCTAATTTCTGAACCCGTCATTAGGGGTCTGTTTCTCAAAACCTTTTTTTCCTTGTCCTCATAGTATTGGTAGTCTCCTAATGCACGAGATATGCGGTCTGATTCATCGTTTAGACCCGTCATATAGACCTTACAGGCGTTGTTTAAGATGCTCTTGGCGTTATATTGGCCGTAATTCTCATATAGCTGATTTTCAGACTGTAAGACGCCTAAAATGGACATATACTTCCTGGCGTTGGCGATAACGTTCGAGAGGCTTGGTAATGGGATACTTGAAAGTTCATCAATAAGCAGATACAAATCATTATCTGAATCTTTGGGGATAGAGCGAAATACCTCGCTAAAGAGTTGTTCGAAAAACAAGCCGAATAACGGGCTGTAGTAATCCATGTTAGATATGTTGCAGTTAAGGAACAGCACAATTTTTTCACTTTTCATTCTTGAAAAATCGAAGGAATCAACAGACGTTATATCTACCAGAGATGGGTCTTTTCCAATAAACGATAAGTGTGAAAGTGCCGAGCTAATAATGTTCGACTTTGTCTTTTCGCTGTTGGCGATGATACTTTTGTAGGCTCGCCATTGGCTCTGGGTACTTTTATCTGCAAAGAGACCATTTACCGCTTCTTCATTCCCTGCTAAATTTTCAAGGAGATAATATATGTTTCCAATATTTTGGTAGATTTTTGGAGTATTCTCAAGAAGAAATTCAATAAGTAGGCTAATGAGCTCAATTGATTTCAAATCCCAGAAATCAGACGTTTTCTTGCCGTTTTTCTGTACCAACATAGTGGCTACTTTGGTCACGTCTGATGGTGATTGAATTCGGTGAAGCGGATTATAATAAATCGAATCCTCTTTGTTATTTGGATCAAAGCTATATACCTCATACCCTTGGTGTATGAAGAAGTTCGTCATTTTTGAAAGTTCGCCAGAAGGGTTATTAATAATCATGCTGGCGGGCTTTGATGCCTTTGCTATGTTAAGGGCACTTGGTATTAAAATGACCGTGCTTTTACCAACCCCGCTTGGGGCGAAACATAAAAGATGCTCTTTTGATTTCTTGGGTGTTAAAAACTTTGTTCCCGTAATAGAGAGTCCATCATGTCGTGACGAAATTAATTTGCTTTCTCTTCCGAATTTTGCGGATAGATTCTTGTGCTTATCTTCAACTAAGCCCTTGAGAAAATCATCTAAAAATTCTCCCCCTTTTTCAAAAAAGGTTGTAAGTATATCTTGTATTTTCATTTTTCTAAGATTTTTTGGAATACGTTATTAAATGCTTGAAAGAATAGTTCCAATCCGCGTGTCACCATGTACACGCAGATTAAAATTATTTTGAAAATGAACTGTAGGAGCGTAATAAATGTTTTCATATCGTTTGATTTAATTCAGGTGGGATACGAATGCAATAGGAATAGCTAATTCAGCAAAAACATGAGTATAGAGTTTGCGCATTTTGGCAAAAGCTTTGTCCTCTTCTATTGTCTTAGGTTGATACACCACGACAACTTTGATATGGAGACTTCCCTTCCTAAGAGCCGAGGCCTGCTCTAAAAACAAAGCCTCAACCTTATCAGGACAGGTATCAAGTTGCACTAAATCCTTATACCTATGGACGGAAAACCATTCACTATTATTCTCTTGCAGGTCTGAAAAAAGATAGAGCGCCGTTTGACTTGAACTATCTCTTTGGAGGTGCGCTAATTCTTCTACGAGCGGACTCCAGATAGATGAGTATTGATGCTCGCTCCATTCCCCTGGTTCTTGAAGAAGGCTGTCTATTTGTGCATAAAACTGTTTAATCTTGGCATCACGCTCAAATTGATTTCCCAAGAGTGCTTCGCCACCTTCTAAACGTTCTTCCATACGTTTGTTATGTACTAAACTGCTAATAGCTCCGTAGCGAAATGTAGCAGATTGCCATGAGTCATCATCTAAACTAAACTTCGAGCGTATTGCGCTGGCGTTAGGTCTAGCTATAAAATCATCTTCGGTGACATCTTCTAAAACAGAAACGGTTACTCCTGTTTGATCTGAGGTGGTACAGGCTGACATCGTCAGCCCAATAATCACCATTATTTGTATCCAATGTTTCATAATTATATAGTTAAGTTTTTGTGGAATGATGAAAGCATCGGGATATCTTCCTCAAAGAATTTAGGCACTTTTCCGTCACTTCTATGAATACAGTTTGTACTGAAAAAGGTTTTTTGAGATTCTTCATACAGACTTTGAACCATCTCCTGCATATCATGGGCATAAATTTGTATCTGCTTACGAGCAAGCTCAGAATCTTTTTGTTCCTTACGCACTTTGGTTATCTCTAGCTTAAGAGCATCGAGTTCTTTCTTAAGCTCCTTAGATTCATCTTCAGCCGTTTTGTACTTGTCTAGAATTTTCTTCTCATCACGAGATAATCCAGTAAAATAGACCACAATCATAGCTACAGCGGTAAAGAAGAGATTCAAGCAGGCGAAATAGAGTGGCCCTGAACCACCATCGAATACATCACCTCCTTTAAAGGTTGTTGTTCGGAATATCCCGAGTACATAAAAGACAATAAACAACACTGAAAATATAGCAGCTGCAAGAAGTCGCTTTTGCAGTGGTGTTTTCCCTTTTTCTATAATCTCAGGTAGATTTTCAGCGATGTAGAAAATTCCAATACCTATCGCAAGACCAATAATATACGAGGTGATAAGAGGGTATCCCATCGCTTGGAGAGCCGTACCAGATATAAGCGTGTCGACTAAAACCAAGAATATCAAAATCAGTCGTGTCCACTTATATCGTCCAGCTTTCTTGCCAATTGTTTTATCACAACTTTCAAGCTCTCGTTTTTTCAGTCGATACGCTGTTTCCACTTTCTCAAGTTCTATTTCCGCTTCTTGAAGCTTCTTATCAGCTTCTAATTTATCTGCTACCAAATGATGAGTTTCGATTTCAGATTTAATTTCCTTTTTTACGGTACTCATCATTCTGGAGTAGGCACCATTGATGACTCCGCTGTATGTATCCTTAAAACACTCAGCTTCTGGTTTACTCGGCTTCATACCCGCAAGATCTTTCGCCAAAGTAATTGCGATATCATTTTTGATTATCTCATGTTCTTGGACTAATTTCTTTTCCAAATCATCCATTTTGTATCTGAACACGGTTATACTGCTGTTCTCTGATACGTTGTTTTTTTCGTTTGTTTTCATCTGTACATATTTAATTGTTAGTATTCATCTTATTGACTTACTGCTTTCATCTTTAGGTATGCATTACTATAGTGCATACGTAGAAGTTGATTTAGGTCGAGCCGTCTGGCTTTTAAAACACCATCATGTTTTCTTGAGTTTGTAATAGTTGTTGCTCTTCTTTCCATTTTGCCAGTGTTTTTAAGGTTTAACAATTCAAAAATACGCAGATATCAAGTTAAATAGATACGTAAATCACTGAAAATGAATTAGTTGAATAATTGAAAGCGAATTCAAGGCGAATTCAAAATGAAGTAGAGACGAAATGAAATTTTGATAGGTATTTCAAGTTCCTGTTATCAAAGTAATTTTAACTTTAAAAAAATTATATTTGTTTATGACAATTTTTTTCCAAAAAACTCAGTGGTTTTTTATGAAGAAGAGTAAAAAAGATACGTTAATAATCGAATGGGGATTTTTTTATGGAGCTAAAAGATAAAATAGATAAGATTGAGGGGGGTACCTTACCTAGTAAAATAATCAGCGAGGTCAGGTCAAATTTAAGTGATATCAAAAGGAGTATCGGAAGGGTAAAAAAAACTGATAAGGAGTTTATTTTAAATAATTTTAAATATGGAAAATTTAAAAGTTATATAACAAGTGAAGATGGTAGTACAATTGAAGACTGTCTTTTATCTGAACATGCTATTGCAAATCATTTGAAGGATGGTTTTCAAGCTACAGGTGGACGGGCTAATAAATCTATCGACTTTTATAGCTTCTATTTTGAAGATGACATAGCTTATTGGAAGGATCTTATTTTAAATATAGCGAATGGAAACAGTTCAGACATTATTGATAAGACCACTTCAACTAAAAAAGAAGTTTTAATTACTCAATCAAGGAACTTCAAACCTATTGCTATAGGGTTGTCGCTTTTTTTATTAATCGCACTAATCATAGCCTACATTCCTTTCAAGACAGAACCGTACTTCGATATAAACGATACAAATTATAAGATACTGATCCTTCCATTTAAAAAACAATGTGAATATGACGGTTCATTAGAAAATGTGGGATATGTTATTGAAAAACGCCTTATGGAGTTAAGCAATAAAGATTCACTAAATCTAAATGTAAAATATATATCTAATTTTACAGAAGAACGTTTAGAGGAAGACCTCGATTATACTAATTTTTATAATCGAGTTATGAAAGAAAATAATGCTGATCATATAATTTATGGTGATACTCGTGAAGAAAATTGCTCAACGTCCGAATCAGATGAAATATGTATCAATTACCTAGTTTCAAATAAAAATGCACCTAACGAAGTAATTGGAAATCCATATTCTACATTTCAAAAAGCATCAGTTCCAGATATTTCTGATGGTAAGCTTCAAGGGCAAATAGATATGATTATCTACATGCAAGCTGCCTCAATTATTGAATTAATAAACCCATATCAAGCATTAGCTTATTTTGATAAAATAATAGATTCTGATTTTCAATCAGTTGAATCAATTCTTTTTATGAGGACGAAAAAAATTGACATCCTTAGTCGCTTAGGTATTTATGAAGGTGTGATTGAAGAATGCAATTTTTTCTTAGCAAATAGTGATAATAAAATAGCTGCACCTTTTGAGATATTCTGCACGTCACTAGTGAAAGATATTCCGATTATTGAAGTCACACAACCTATCCTAGAAGAAAATCCAAATGATGTATTTGCAAATATTCACAATGCCGAATACTACCTACACTCGGATTTACAAAAAGCAAACCAATATTTTGAGACCGCCATAAAACATTGTACTGATAAAAATGTGAAAACTGCCTTGGTATCAATGTATGCTAATTTATTAAACAGCTATCACTATTACCAAGAAACAATTTATTATTCCTCTAAAAGACTTGAAGAAGTGCCAAATGATTTTTCTCTATTGATGTATAGAGGAATGGCTTTTTTGGCTACTGACCTAGATAAGGCAGAAATTGATTTCAAGAACGCTCTATTGATTTTCCCAAACTCCTCAAATGCACATCTTAAATTATCTTTAACGTATTTGTTTATGAGTAATGAATTTAAGTTCAACACTCATTATATTAAGGCTATAGAATTAGACCCAAATAATCCTTATATATACTTTGAAATTATTAATGGTTTATTTGAGGCTGGTGCGTATCCTAAATTGTTTCAGCTAACAGATACAACTTTAAAAAAATTTCCACAAGAATATGACATTAAACTCGCATCTCTGGTGTATTCTGCTTTTGCCAAGAAAAGGATGAATATGAAAGATGAATTTATAAAAGATTCTCTTGAGATTATAGAAATGGATCCCTTGTTTTTTATAGAAAGAGATTCAATGAAAGCGAGGGGGTTCCGTGTTTTTGAATGACTAAATTAATACGCTAAAAAGACCAACATTTCTGTTGGTCTTTAGTTATTTATGAGCTCGCCTTGCTCGTTGTTGTTTTTGCGTTTATTTCTTTTTTCCAAAGAAATCTTCATGTGAATACTGATCTTTGTAATTATTCCAAGGCTCACTTGGCCAGTTATCATGACTCTTTTGTTTCTTAATATATAAAGTCAATAAACTAATCCCAGCTTTTTGAATAGCTATTTTTAATTCTTCGTATTGAAGGAATTTTGATCCAAAGAAATCTTTACAAGAATATTGACCCTTAAAGGTTGTAGCTGGATCAGATCGCCAATTTGAATGGATTTTTTGAATCTGTTTATACTTAACAATACCATCAATTCCAGCATCTTGTACTGCTTTTTTAAGAATTTCGTATGGTAAATATTCAACTTTCTTTTCTGTTGCAAAAAAATCCTCAAAAGAGTATTGATTTTTGTAGGTTCTCCGAGGAATACTTGGCCAATTATCATGGAGTTTTTGAATCTCCCTATATCTACCTGTGTTATCAATTCCAGCAGCTTGTACTGCTTTTTTAAGATTTTTATAGGAAAGATATTTTAAACCAAAGAAGTCTTCGTGAGAATACTGATCTTTATACTTAGACCATGGATCACTTGCCCAAAAACAGTGAAGCTTCCTAACTTTTAGATACTCATTTGCTGTTTTTATATTAGCAGCTTTTACTTCAGCCTTAAGATCCTCATATGAAAGATATTTTAAACCAAAGAAGTCTTCGTTAGAATACTGATCTTTATAGACCCTGAGATCAGCTGGCCAATTTGAGTGGAGTTTTTGGATTTCCACATATGCAGTCGTAGTCTTGATCGCATTTTCCTGCACCTCCTTTTTCAACTCTTCATAACTCAAAAACTCAACCGACTCATAGGATCGCATTATTTCCATCACCTCCTCTTCATCAACAGCAACCGATGTAATAAAAGACTCGGGGTTTCTTGCAATAGCAGAGCGCATTTCAGACCTTGAAATAATATCAAGTTTCTTCCTGCAAGATTGCTTTTGCAAAATCTCAGATTTTCCATCTAAAACATTAGTATAGAATAGTTGTTTCTTGTTTTTGTAAGCAAGGTTAACCACGTACGCTACTTTGTCAGGATTATCATCATCAATACGTTCAGCGCGTCCAGGAAATTGTGTCATATCAACGCGAGAACCAACTGGATAGGTGGTAATCGCAACTGATACAGCAGGATCATTAAAGCCTTCTTTGATAATACCCATTCCAATAAGAACGGTAAATTCATTGTTTCTAAAGCGAGTGAACATATCTTCACGTTCAGTTCGTATTAATCCACTATGAATGAGTTCAGCCTTGATATTTTCATTTGCAAATTGTGTTACAAGATCATTACCTTGATTTGTTGTCAGAACCAAACAAATACCTCGCAGGTTTCGTTTTGCAAAGACTCGTTTATATAAACGAGCGGTTGCAATGTTTCCACCTTGGCGAATGATGTCGGATGAAATACGGTTTTCGTAATCACCTTTTGTCTCATTTTCTGCTTGTCCACTGATTTCAATATCAACCGAAGCAAACATAACTTTGATGTTTGATAACATACCCAGTTCGACAGCTTCTCCAATTGAAAGTTCATGAGCCTTGTTAACCAAGAACTGTGTAAGACTTTTTTCTTTTGAATATTCATCACTTGCCGTGAATCCTATTAAAATTGAAAATTCTTTTTGTTTCTCCAATTGTACCTTAGTTAATTTTCCAAGACCTCTATGCCCTTCATCTAATAGCAAGACTTTGAATTGTTTAACAAACGATTCTTTTTGTCGTTGATACGATGCGTAGGTCATAATGGTTACTTGTTGATGGTGGTCTTTGAAACCACCACCAAACAAGCCAGTGCTCAAGAATCCCACGAATTTCACAAATTCTCCTTGAATTTGTTTTAACAAAGTAATCTTTGAGGTTAGCAAAAGAACTTTGATATTAGAATCACCAATTATCGCAGCTGCTAAAACAGCTTGGAGAAAGGTTTTTCCCATACCTGTTGGTCCCTTGATAAACATCGTCGTCCAGTCGTTTTTAAGACCTTCGATAATCTTGTCATAGAAAGGTTTCTGACCTTTCCGAAATTTCATGCTTTCTTCAAATCTTTTAATGTTCTGAATGATCAGAGTGAGTAATTCTTCCATAGGTTATATGTTTTTTAGTTGTGAGTGTACGTTTGAATCAAAGGATTCGGTTTGTACAGACTTTAACATATACCTTGATGTATGTAAATAGTATGGTAGAATATTAATCCATTTCATAAAAGCCTCAGCTTTTATCTTGAAAAACAAAAAGACAGCTACAAGCAGCTATCTCTTTTGCATTTTTTACGTTGTTGTTTTTAGCTATCACTATTCCAAAAATGCGTCACAGTCAAATTATAACAGTATAATGGTCTTTTTAAATAATATAAGTTCAGGAATAGAAAATTCCTATAAAGAAGAACACTTCCGAGAAGCATTATGTATTGGAGACGAATTCACTCTAATTTTATTAAAAGAAATCAGAGATAAAAAACATGGTGTCAAAATTTTAGATTACGACGTCAATTATTTTTATCAAATTACTGAATTACTTAGAATAAAATGTAAACGTATCAGTAGCATATAAAAAAGCTTCTCAGTGCAAGCAAGCAAGTAGATACATGCCAATTCCTCTGAAACGTTATTTTTAAACAGTTTTAGAGGAATCTTGATGTGGGCTATGACCTTTTTCTTGAACCTCCTCTTTGCACAATTCTATCTTAGAAGTAGTGATATAAATCATCGTATGTTAGATGTATAATATATCGCAATGTAAGTGTAATGATACTTGTATGCTGTTATAAGTATATCCTAGTTCTCTTGAAATTAAAATATGAGAGCTTGGCTGTAGTATGACAATACTACTGCTCTTGCAAAGAGTCAGGATGGTGTTTGGGTTGAATTTCTTTTAAGATTTTATCTTTTCTATATGTTGCGGGTATTTTTCTCGTAACATTTGTTTGTCTGCTGAGGTGAGTTTGCTGAGATCAAGATCTCCTCCAATACGTTCTGGAAGTGTCAGGCCTTCTGCTGAGGTGAGGTTACTGAGATTAAGACCTCCTCCAATATGCTCTGGGAGGGTAAGGCCTTCTGCTGAGGTGAGGCCCCAAAGGGAAAGATCTCCTCCAATATTTTTCGGAAGTGTCAGGCCTTCTGCTGATTTGAGGTTACTAAGGTAAAGATATCCTCCAATATGCTCTGGGAGGGTAAGACCTTCTGCTGAGGTGAGGCCCCAAAGGGAAAGATCTCCTCCAATATTTTTCGGAAGTGTCAGGCCTTCTGCTGAGGTGAGGCCATCAAGGGTAAGATACCCTTCAATATGCTCTGGGAGGGTAAGGCCTTCTGCTGAGGTGAGGCCATAAAGGGTAAGATACCCTTCAATATGCTCTGGGAGGGTAAGACCTTCTGCTGAGGTGAGGCCCCAAAGGGAAAGATCTCCTCCAATATTTTTCGGAAGTGTCAGGCCTTCTGCTGAGCTGAGGCTGCTGAGATAAAGACCTCCTCCAATATGCTCTGGGAGGTTCAGGCCTTCTGCTGTGGTAAGGCCATTAAGGTAAAGACTTCCTTCCATACGTTCTGGAAGGATAAGGTCTTTTGCTGAGCTGAGCATTTGGAGATCAAGATCTCCTTCAATACTCGTAATACGTCCATCAAAAACTTTCTGTGCCATTTCAAGATCTCCACAAGAAATAGTCATACCAGGAATCTGACAGGCTTTTCGAACAAGCTCAATTGAGGTCTCATTGGTGATTTCAAAGGTATCTGCTTTGAGAATAAACTGTTCGCTGTCATTAACATCATAATCTTCGATAGATATTTCTCCTTTTGAGGTTAAGATATGGTTTTCCTGAATATCAATATTCTCCATCTCTGAACTCGCAATATTTTTAAAGTTCCTTGCTTCTCCTTTTTCATCTACGGTGTTTCGTAGTTTCAAAAGAGCGTCTAGGACATCATTGTAATAGGGTTCATCTTGGTTAAGGTATTTGTCATCATACTTTTTGATTTGTTCGATGACTTTGGTTTTTCGATTGTATTCAATGGTCAGTAAAGGTGTATCTCCTTCAAGGACATTGGTATCAGGATTGATTTCTGGCATATGACGAAACGAAAGAATATCAATATCACCTCGTTTGATTTTGTTAACATATGAATCACTGGTTCCAACGCAGTTTTTCATATAGTCAGATTCTTCTTGAAGATGAGGCATGTTTAACAAGCGTGCCATGTAGTAATCACGTGAATCAGTTTCATAGAGTGCTTCGTAAGGATTAAGATCTTCTTCTCCTGTAATTTCAGCACGATTCTTTCTCATCTCTGCTATTTTTTCTAAGGTTTTTTGTTGGTGTATTTCAAGTAATCTATTCAGTGAACCTTTGTCTTTGGCGATAAACTTAGGGGTTTCGATAAGAGCATCGTAGAGAACATTAAGGTCAATTGATTCATTGCTTTGAAAGTGTCGTGCGAGTTTAAGTTTGAGTATAGATTGTTGGATAGAACCATATTCAATATCAGTTTGTGTTAATCGTTGATCCAGATTTTCAAAACTTTCATCTATTTTTTTAATACTTTCCTTGTCTTGGGTATCAAAAGTAGCCAAGGTTTTTTCATACATGTGATTGAGCTTAGTACGGTATTTGTTTTCAAATGCTCTGCGACGCTCTGCTTCAACTTCTTCATTTGGTTTTTCAGCAACTAATGTTTTTTCATAGAAATCGGCATGTAAATGACCCATAGCATCTGTTCTAATTCTCTCAAAACCATAGCGTTCAAGTACGCTATTGAGTCTTTTGTTCCACCCATGGAAGTTTAACTTTCTATATCCTTCTTGTTTCGCGTAGGTGATGAATGCAGGAATCTCTTTGAGAAGATCTCTTCCTGAGGATTTATCAGTTCCGAGGTATTTAATATATGCCTCATTGGGAACAAAATCCTCGCAGGCTATGTACCCTGAGAGTTGTTGGTCTTGATTGATAATCAGTCGATTTAGTGGATGTCCATTTTCAAGAGTGCTTAGAACGTCTTGAGTTGCCATTTCTAATAGAGCATCATCAACTTCTTGGATACCAAGCGTTATTTCTTGTATGGTATGTTTCTCTTGATCTGAAAGTTTGAGCGTAGTTTTCTGTTCTTTTTTCTCTGTTGTATAGAGTTCTTCCATATATATATCATATATGGATGGGTATGTGGTGTCAAATGAGAGTAGGAAATTTTAAGACAGGTATTTCTTGGGCGTATGGGCAGAGCTCAGCCATTTCCGAGACATTATTATAGTTATGAACAATGTCATTACATAATTTATTTTCTTAAGCTTATGAAGTAGGTTCTTAGGGTTGTCATCTGATTAATTCTTTAATCGTTTCTTTATATACATCTACGGAATACGTAATTATTTTCTGATATCTTTCTTCATCTCCGTGATCTAGGGCTGTGAAATATTTTCTCATATTTTTTTTCTTATATAACAAAACATCATATCCAGTCTGCATGAGCATCCAAATCAATATCATTCTTCCTGTTCTACCGTTACCATCTAAAAATGGATGAATGTGTTCAAATTTGTTATGAAACATAATAGCATTCATAAAAGGATTCCCTTTTTTCTTGTTCTCTTTATACCAAGATATAGCGTTCTTTAATTCTGACTTGACATCTTCTGGCTCAACCGTGTTTTTATTATTAACACTATTTTTTTGTTTTTTAAAGGTTTGCTCATAATCGAGGTTCTCAGTAATGATAAGATATAGTTCCTTAATATGCTTTTGAGTTAATTTAAAATTTCCACTTTGAATAAACCCAATAGCATTAATAGAATTGTATACCTCTTGGACTTCCTTTTGAGGTAGTATTTTTTTAACGTATTCCTTCTTAATAATTTTAAGAACTTCGTCTTCAGTAAGCTTACTTCCCTCTATGGAGTTTGATTCAAAGGTAAAACGTATAGCAAAATCTCGAAAAATGATTCTTTTTTGAAGTTCTGTTTTTTGTGCAATAAGGTATTTCCAATCAAGTCTATAGTTTTCTAATCGATATAATGCATGCTTAATAACATCAATATTAATGACCTTAGGTTGATATTCAGAGAGCAAGGTTTTTTCTTTTTTCTTGAGTTCATCATAATAAGATAATAGATCTTTAGGTACATTTTTCCCTAAATACACCTGTATTTTTTTGAAACCATCGCCAGTATTAAAACGCTCTGTAAGATAATAAAAGTGTTTATTTTTAATCTTTTTTTGCTCAATTCTAATCATATAAGTTAGGTACATTTTATCACAAAAAAAAATAGATATACAACATATCTATTTTGGTTCAAAGTAACTAATCGCTTCCCTCTGGATCGAGTTCACCCACTCCGAGACATTATTATAGTTATGAACAATGTCATTGCATAATTTATTTTCCTAAGCTTATGAAATAGGTTCTCAAGGGTGTTATATAAAAAGAATCCCGTAATCATATAGATTTAGGGATTCAGTTTGATTCAATTGTAAGCTACGTGATAGCTCTTTTCAATAACTTCAAATGGTTGTTCAGGATTTTTTGCAAAACCGTGAAATTTAATTTTTTTGCAAACAAGCCCGTTATCATTCATAGTGACTTCAAAAATAGTTCCTGCGTTTCTCAGTTCTTGAGGAACAGATTCAGGTTTATAATATTTATAAAATTCTTCAAAAACTCCAATACATCTTTTATTTGAAGAATACCCCCATCTCATTAAAGCAAGTCTATTATCCTTAATATGATCTATCTTTAGCATAAGACCTGCATCATTCTGTGAAAGTGAAAAAGGATTCTTAAAGCTATTATCTTCTTTTGCTTGTTTTTTTGAAAGATCTATACCTGTAAAAAAGAATATGAATAAAAAGAATCCGATAAACCAAGCTATTGGTTGAGGCGCATAGATAAATAAAATTATAATTATTGCTACACTAAGAAAAGTGACTGTTCTGTAAACGTTTATTGCTTTCATAGTATTAGTTTTTATTTTGTTTGATATAATTATATAAAATATGTTGACTGTGTCAAGTATAAATGTTGTGAATTCAAGCTCCAAAGGCACCAGTCCGATTAAAACATAAGCTTATCAATATAGCTCCTTGAATTTGTTTTAACAAGGTAATCTTTGAGGTTAATAAAAGGATTTTGATATTAGAATCACCAATTATCGCTGCTGCTAAAACAGCTTCGAGAAAGGTTTTTCCCATACCTGTTGGTCCCTTGATAAACATCGTCGTCCAGTCGTTTTTAAGACCTTCGATAATCTTGTCATAGAAAGGTTTCTGACCTTTCCGAAATTTCATGCTTTCTTCAAATCTTTTAATGTTCTGAATGATCAGAGTGAGTAATTCTTCCATAGGTTATATGTTTTTTAGTTGTGAGTGTACGTTTGAATCAAAGGATTCGGTTTGTACAGACTTTAACATATACCTTGATGTATGTAAATAGTATGGTTAAATATTAATTATACGGTGGCTGTTTATGGTTCAGGATAACTACTTACTAAGACTATTTTGCAGAGGTTATATCATATAATTATTATTTATAAGCCAAGTATCTTAATCGTTCAAGTAATAGTGGCAAATACCAAGAGAGACTGCGTCGAATAAGCCAAAATGGTACGTTTCGGTTCTCGGATATTTAGGTTTCTCAAAAAACAACATTCGTAATTTCGGAATGTTTCTAACAATAACCTCTGCGATTTCATACCGTGTTTTTGCATTCCAAATATCGAATACAATTCTAATTTGCTCTCGTGAGTATTCAGAGTAGCTAATTTTATTAATTTTCATAAAAGCAATAACACTTTGAATAAGCTGTTTAACTCTGGCGCATTTGAAACTTGAATTCCCTTTGAAATCTTCCAGTATTACTCGTTCTGGTTCATACTTTTTTATAAGCTCTTTTAATCTTACTAAGGACTCCGCATTAGTCATTGGGGTTATTCTTACGACACCCTTATCAATAACAGTCAGTGATCCTTGCATGAGCGCAAAGCCAAAACCGTAGGAGTTTGGATAAATAGCTAATATACGCTCGTGGTTATCTTCCAGAGGGTTATGAGTCATGGCTGTTTTTGTTTAGATTATTTACAAAAGACTCTATAAATTGTATTCTTTGAGTACTCTTAGGAGGTTGACTTGTGTTAAGCTCGTCGACGAGTATTTGGCTCTGCTGACATAAATTATTCTTGAGGAGATTCATCTGTTCAGCGAATAATTCTTTAAGTGGTATTCCGAAGAGCATGTGATATAAGAGATAAATGTTTGGTTGCGCAGTGCGCACTCCCCTCTCTATCTTGGAGAGGTTTCCTTTGTCTATATCAAGAAGAAATGCAACGTCATGAAGTGGCAAATTTGCATCTTTTCGATAATGGGATAATAATTTTGATTTTATATTCATAAATAATAAGAGCGTTGAAGGTTAGAACTCAACGCTTTTATAATGTACGGGACATTTTAATTAGATAATACTCGTAAAGAGTTGTCATATTGACAAAATTTTTTGGTTGTGACAATCCATATTGAGATGTTGTTAATAATAAGAGGTGATCTTATAAAATACAGATAGACAGATGGTTTCATTTACTCCTGTTTTTGATGATGAATGCAGAGCATTCATAAAAGACAGCAGGAAACGACTGCACATGACGTAAGTCTTTATTATACCACGTTAATCTATAACACGTCCAATAAGCTGACAGTAACGTTCCCAATCGGAAAGTCGTCCTTTATTGGTTTTTTGAGTATCTGAAGGGCTTAGTTTTTTAGGTGTTAGTTTTATAGTATTACCTTTTGTAATAGGATTTTGAGAAAATTTTACGTTAGGAGTCTCTTGGAAATAGGTGGTTGCGTAAAATATACGTAGGCACCCTTTACGGGATTCTGGGCGATGTAAGACGCTACCCTTGGAATTGTATGCAATAACAAGATTCTTAATAATAAGCTGATGAATACCTAATGAAATTGATTTAAAACTCAATCCTGTTCTGCTGGAGATAAATTTCTGCGAAAGCCATTCTCGTTTCTTTCTCCCTCCCTTTCCATCTGAAAACCCTATAGTCTGCCTTACTATCAACAGGAGAATTTTAACCTCTTTTTCACTCATGGTACGCAGGTGTATATCAACAAAGGCATTAGGTAATTGTGTGGTCTGTTTATAATTCATAGGTCAAAGTATACAAAGGATAGAGCTGATATATAGACAGATTAAATTGTCAGTTGAAAATTCTAAAAGTAACATGACAACATTATCGGAGTATCAAAAAAAAATGTTGTGCATAGGATATTACTATGCAAAACAATCAATTAACGTCACTTTTTAAGGAGTATATTTTGGAATGTAATTATACTAAAGGCTTAAGTCCAGATACCCTTAAAAGCTATAGCGATGTATTTAATACTTTTCTTAAGGTTATGCCTGAAATGCAAAATCCAGAAGATATTAGGAGACATTCACTTAATCTTTTTTATGAACGTCTTGGAACACGGGAACGTCCTGTTGGAAATAAAATGGTAAGAGGAAAACTTAAGCAATCAACCATCAAGACCTATTACAGCAAGCTTATTGCATTTTTTAGGTGGATGGAAAATAACAATACATTAGATTCAGGGTTCTGCGATGGAATTGCAAAACCTCCAGAGCCAAAATATACGGATGAAAAAGCACTAACAGAATCCGAGGTCTCTAAACTTATCGCCACTATAAGTCTGCAAACAATGGATGATGTTTTAGTCTTTCAAAGAGATATGCTCATTTTTAGTTTCTGCATCTATTCAGGACTCAGAAGGCGCGAACTCCTTTCGTTACGTATTCAAGATGTTGATTTGCAAAGTAGAACTATACAGGTAAATGCAGCGACCTCAAAAAGTAAAAGAAATCGATACATTCCCTTGCACCCACAGTTACTTCATCAGGTAGATGCACATCTGAAGGAGCGTCGCCTCAGAGGGCTAAAATGCCCGTATATAATCATTTCTACTCGGAAGGATGAACAACTTAGCATCCATGGACTTAAGCATTGGGTAGAGCGTTATAGGAAACTTTCAGGTGTCCGCTTTCATATTCATCAGACCAGACATACCTTTGCGTGTTCCCTAGCGAAATCGGGAGCTGATATCGCTACTATTATGAAAGCCTTAGGACATTCCACAACGCAGATGACAGAACGTTATCTGCGTTCCATTACTCCAGAGCACGCACGGAGTTATATAGAGAAACTTTCATATTGATTTTTTTCTAAAGCTCGTGTAATATTCGCTATGTCGTATTCATTAAACCTTAACCAAGCGCTAATGCATCGACTACTGCAATAATAATGCAATTTATTTTGGCATCACTTCGAGGAGTGATGTGACCCATCCTAAATACTATGTTTTTAGGGTCAGTCACGCTAAAACCCTTATAAATTAACATTATATTCGCGCGTGTAGCTCAGGTGGTTAGAGCGCGTCACTGATAATTTCGAGGGCGCACTTTAGACCACTTAATGAGTCAAATAGTATTGTATTTTCAATGGGTTCTAGCTGTTTTTACAGCTCAAAAAAACCAAATTTGCGATCACATCACTAATATAGTCGCCCGTTAAACACTCCAGTAGATCGATGCCAGCACCCTATTATGCACATCAAACAACTACTGGAGAATTTTTGTAATTACTCCAAATTTATTAAGGGTCTTTCAGACAGCACTATCAAACGATACAGTGAGAATATTACTAATTTCATCAATTTATCAAATATTAATTATTTTCATGAACTAAATGAGCAAAAGGTATTAGCCTTTTTCTTCAAGGGTCGTGTTGAAAAGAAATGGAAAGCAACCACCTATCGAACCTATTATATGACCTTAGTTGTATTTTTTGATTGGGCTGTCACGAATTCTCATCTCGAGAAGAATTATGTCAAAGGAATAGACCTTCCTAAAATACCTAAATCACTACCCAAGAATCTATCAAAACAACAAACGAATACTATACTAGAGACGGCTATCAATTATCCATACTCACATCGCTTTCTTCGCTATCGAAGCCACGCAATCCTCGCAACATTTGTTTACGCAGGTATAAGAAAAGATGAACTCTTTAAACTCACATTGGATGATGTAGATATTGAAAACAGAACACTTTTTATTAATGGTAAAGGAGATAAGCAACGTATTGTTCCTATTAGTTTTAACTTATCACATATTCTTAACCGATATCTTACTGAGCGCAGTAAACTAAAGAAAACCTGTCCAGCTTTTTTTGCGTCTTTTAGATTGAATAAAGCATACACTGACTCAGGGCTTCGCAGAGAAGTAAGGTTAATACGAGAAAGTTCAGGTATTTATTTTAGACCTCATGTATTGAGACATACTTTTGCGACGCTTATGCTTGAGGGTGGTTGTGATATCTTTTCCCTATCCAAAATGATGGGACATAGTGATATCAAGACAACGACTCTTTATCTATCGGCATCAGCAGAACATCTCAGAGGTGCATTATCAAAGCATCCACTAGAAAGAAATGATAGCTACTAAGCTATTTTTTTTATGTCTACAAAGAATGAGTTTTTTATAAAATAGACTTAGCTCATACTATGTAAATGTGGGTGACTCAAAAATCATTAACTATATTGGTATTACTAACTTTAGGGATATCCGTCACCGATTTGGCATCCTGCAATCTGATCGTTTTATGCATACCTATATCTTGGGAAAAACGACCAGTGGTAAATCAAATTTGATACTAACCCTATGTCTTCAAGATATCAAAAGAAATAGTGCAGGAGTTTTTCTCTGTGACGTACACGGAGACCTTATTGAAACCTTGTTAGAGCATATTCCAGAACATAGAAAAAAGGATATCGTATATCTTGATATACCCAACCCTAAATTAACTATTGGATATAATCCTATTAAAAAAGTTTCTTACGAAATGCGGTCACTGGTGGCGAGTGGTATTTTGGAAAGTTTCAAAAAGCTTTGGAGTTCATCCTGGGGGCTACGTTTAGAGAACCTTATCCGTATGGCACTATTGGCACTTTTGGATCAACCCAAAGCGAATCTCAAGGATGTTCTCAGAATTCTTCAAGACCCTATCTACAGGAAAACCTGCTTACCGTATATCGTTAATCCAGAGGTAAAGCGTTTTTTCATCAAGGAGCTTCCACAATTATCTGCTGGGGTATTGCATCCCGTTTTGAGTAAATTAGGTGCACTGTTAGTTCATCCAAGTGCGAGTCGATTTCTTATCGATAATCCAGATTCCCTCTCTTTGTTTAAAGCTATGAACGAAAAGAAGATTGTACTGGTTAATCTAAACAAGGGGCGTTTGGGTGGCGATGTTACCCACGTATTAGGGTCTATTCTTATTTCAGGTATCTATAATAGCTCCCTCGCTAGAGTAATTCTTCCCGAAGCCAGAAGAGTTCCCTTTCATGTATATCTCGATGAATTCCAATACTACACTACTAATATTTCTGATATGTTTTCTGAACTGAGAAAGTTCAAAGTCTCCCTCAATATTGCACATCATTATCTTCAAGAAATTTCAGATAATCTAAGGCATGGAATCTTTGGAAACGTTGGCACGGTTATTTGCTTTAGAATAGGAGCGAACGATGCTGATTTTATGATCAGACAGCAATTTAAGGAATATAGCCCGCTCACTATTGGTGACTATGTATACCTCCCCAACCGTAGCATTATTATTTCTTTAATGATCAACGGTAAACCATCAAAACCATTTACTGCAAAAACCCTCTATTATAAGGATATTTTGTGACAATAAAATATGAGTATTCGAAGGAATCCAACTCTGTAATACTCTTAAGGAACCTTTCTTAAATTTTATAAATTATGAATAGAGAAAAAAGTACTGCAATACCTATTGTAAAATGTAACGAAGTACAAATTCATTACAAACGCCCATTCTTTAATACTGATAACAAGGTAGCATCTTCTCTGGATTCAGAACGCATACTGCGCACCTTTATTGATACTAAACGTATTGATTACAAGGAGTTCTTTTGGGTACTGTTACTTTCAAATGCAAATCACATGATCGGCATAAGTGAAATAGGTGTTGGAGGAACTACTGGTGTTTATGTGAATACTAAAGAAATTTATCAATTGGCTTTATTAGCTAATGCAGCTGCGATTATCGTAGCGCACAATCATCCTTCTGGGAAACTGATACCTTCTGAAGCGGATAGAAAAATGACAAAGAGATTATTTAACGCTTCTGAGCTATTAGACATCACCTTACTCGACCATCTTATTTTAACCTCTGAAAGTTTTGTATCCTTTGCTGATAGTAATTGGATGTAAAACTACATCCAATTATGATTAAAACGCCCATTACTTTTTACGGTGGAAAACAAAATTTAGCCAAAATGATTGTGGCGTTAATTCCTGAACATACTACGTATACCGAAACCTTTGCAGGCGGTGCCGCTATTTTCTTTTTGAAACCTAAAGTTCAAAATGAAATCATTAATGATACTGATAGTTTCGTGACGATATTTTATAAAGTGCTTCACGAAGATTTTGAAGCACTGAAGTCTAAAATTTCAGTAACAGCATACTCGAGAGTCGTATATAACGTAGCGTTAAGTATGTATAAGCACCCTGTATTCTTTACAGACTTACAGCGAGCTTGGGCATTTTTCGTGCTTACTAATATGGGATTCTCTGGCCGCATTGGTTCATTTGGTTGTTATACCAAAGGAACCAAAGCAATGGGATGGGAAAACAAAAAAGAATTATTAACACTAGAACTCAGGGATCGTCTCAAAGGCACTCAAATTGAGTGTTCAGACGCTCTGAAAATACTAAAGCTTCGCGATAGTCCTGATACTTTTCATTATATCGACCCCCCTTATTTCAATTCTAATATGGGGCATTATGGAAAATATACTAAAGATGACTTCATCGAATTACTTAAGATACTTTCAAAGATGAAAGGAAAATTCCTATTAAGCTCATACCCATCTGATATTCTTACACTCTACACAAGGGAATTTGGCTGGCATAACAAATCTGTTGAGCAATTAGTAACAGCTAATCAAACCAAATCAAAGAAGCATAAAATGAAAACAGAGATGCTTACCGCTAACTATCCTTTAGATTAATTATTAAAATTAAACGATTGGTTATGAAGCTACTCAACACAATAAATATTAATCCAAAACTAAATATAATGAAGAAAATTATTGAAAAAACCGTCAATCTGAATTTGATTGGCGTGAATGGAAATGCCTTTATGATAATAGGTGTATTTAAAAGACAAGCTCAAAAAGAAGGCTGGACGCCAGAGGAAATTGATAAGGTGATAATAGAAGCGAAAAGTAGCGACTATGTTCACTTGTTAGCAACTATTGAAAATCATTGTGAACCTAAAGACCAAGAAGATGAAAATTAAACAACAGAAACTCATTCTTCATTTTTTAAAAAAATTAGAAGACGAACTTTTAAAAAATAAGAGTCAGGTACTGAATGAATTTTTTAATGATTTCTTTACTAAAGACGAGCTGATTGAGATATTGAACCATTCTTTTTTTGATAAGGATTTAGAAGAACATGATATCAACACTCTTGAAAATATTCAGCTCTTAGAGTTGATTGGAGGTGATTATTATATTCTATCGTTTCTTATTCATACACTAGAGAATGGTATTACTGCTAGAGCAAATTATTCACAAAGTAATATCGATCGATTCTTTCAGCGGACGCAGAATGAAATACATTATTTGGCCCTAAAACCTGTAAAAAATTGGGATGGATATGATCTCTCAAATTACCGCAGTTTGCTGATACAAACAGGAACCACTAAAAGAGTGTTTGCCATTTTTACCAGCGATGTGTTAGCTGAAGATGTATATGCCGTTACCACCAAGCCTTCATATTTTTTTGATACCAAAGAAGAGGCTGAGGCTGAAATTGAAAACGTCGTAGCCAAAGGCAAATTCTCAAGCAATGAGCTTGTCGTGCATAGCCTTTGGCTACTTACCTAAAACTTAATATTAATTCTTAAAATTGAATACTATGAATGCAACAATTGTAGATGTTTTAATAGAAAACATCAAAACGGATCAAACCCTTCTGGAGCAAACAGAAGCGCAAATCGAAACCGCTAAAGAGGAAAAACGAGCTGTTGTTGATCGTCTTAAAGATTACAGACGTGATATTACGGTCTTGCTCAAATATGCGAATGACGAACAACGCTTGAAGGTTGAGGAACTTGGCTTTGATTTTTCGGAGTCGGAGCAAGGTTTAAATCTTGTAGCTGCACTAGCTATGGATATCATTATGAAAGCAAGTGATAATCAGCTTACGAATGCTGAATTATACGAAGCGTATGTGAAAACCTTTAAGAATAAAGATGATGCGTTTAACTATACAGAGTTCAACATCAAATGTCGTTCACTCTTTAATACGCAGCGCCTATTACGTAAAAAAGGTACAGACGCTAAATCATCTCGTGAGGATACCATTTCTTTAAACGCTCATGTAGATGGGAAAGGGGAAAAGGTGGCTCATGAGGACGTGAAAAAGCCCTCTGATGGGTCAAAGACTGTCTCTGATAAGGCTAATAAAGCGAGTTCAGATTCAAAGAAATCAAGTCCACCACCAAAGAAAGAACATCATGCCAAAGGATAATTACTTAGATGTTTTTGATACGCAGCAAAAAGCAATCGACCATTGCCTGTGGCTCAACTTTAAATACCGCATTGCTGGTATTAAATTTGGAGTCATTAATGGTCCTGATAATAATTTTGCAGTTTGTGAAGAAGCTACGGCTAAAGAAATGGAATTGTCTTTTTTGGATATTCTTCCAGAAAATCATTCTCATGTATCCTACCGAGAACTTGATGTGATACGACAAGACCAAGAACCACTTCCCTTTTGGGAATCTATTCTTGGTATTATCACAGTTACTGATGGTGAAATCTTAAGGTATATCTTAGAAAACAAGATACCCCTAGATAAAATAATACGGCATGAATTGGCTGGGCGTGGTTATGATAAAAATCACCGATGGTGTGGTTTTGATAAGGCTCGTGAAATTTGGTTACAATGAAAACTTTGCAACAAGTTCGAATTATAACCAAAGAAGATCACGAGTATTATTTGAAAGATTTTGTGGAAGTACCACTTAGTTTTCAGGGTTATGTGAATCTTGAATTAGGACTCTTGCATGACGAAAAACATACTATTTTATCGATTGATTTTCTGAAGAAGAAAACGGTTGTTATTGTATATGCAATGAAAATTTAATATCATAAAACACTCATTTAATTGAGTGTTTTATTTTATAACCTCAATAAATATAGATGGCTTCCAATTATGAAGTATTATAAGATATTTTTTAGCTCTACTTAAACCTACATATAATAAATTTCTCCCATTTTCTATACCCTCAGTTGTTAAGCCCTCGTATGTCCAAGATGATCTATCTAATACTTTTTGATACGGAATTTTGTTTTCATTAACTCCATTTAAAATTACTGCATCAAACTCAAGTCCTTTAGACTTATGAATTGTATCGCTGAAAATTCCATTTACTCCAGATATAGCTTGAATATATTTTGAGAGAGACCAATATCTTTTCTCGTCATCAGTTATTAATTCTCTGATAATTCCAAATAATGAGTCTGAAATACCTGAAAAATTTTTAAATATTCTTTCAATTTTAAAGAGACCATTATTTAAATTTTCATTCATGTTTAGCTCTACAAATTTAGTTACCAACTTGTTTGTTTTTAAAACCAATATTTTGTCAGGATAAATAATATCATTATCTAATAAGTAAATATCAATATTTCTTTTTATAGAACTTAGGTTTCTGATATTTGGTTTTATATAATACCTACTCAATGATTTTAATAGAGTTGATGTGGAATTATTAATATATTTATGAGGTAATGCACCTAAGCCTACTACATTATAATCTTTTCTTAAAATCTGACTAACGGGAAACGCTGTATACCAACTTGTAGATAAAATTGCTACTTCTTCTGGAGCTACATTGTGTTTTTTTATTAGTTCATCTACAAACAATTTTATAATACTTTCGTGATTTGATTTTTTAGTTTCGTGAAAAATAATATCAATATTTAAATCAGAAATTGATGATTTGTTTTCAATAACTGAATGATTTAAAAATAGCTTTTTATATACTTCAACAATTTTATCCGTAGACCTGTAAGTCTCGGTTAAAGTTTCTTCTGACGCATTAAAATCAATAATGGCGTTTCCAAAAGAATCTTCGATAGCTCCAGCGAAAGAAAAAATTCTTTGTTTGTTGTCACCAACCATAAAAAAACTACACTCTCCGTTATGCATTATTTCTTTAAGAATATTATATTGAAAGAGGTTTGTATCTTGAAATTCATCAACAAGAATTTCATAAAATTTAGCGGATAAAGACTCAGCTATAAATTTCTGTTCGGATACAAGTTTTAAAGACCTATATAGTATCTCATTGAAATCTATGACACCATGCGTTTCTTGAAATAGATAATATCTTTGAGCTACCTCTTGAAGTGTTTTTGAATGATCCCAATCAACCTCTAAATTTAATGATCCGTCTATTTTGTGGGCTATTTTATTTAGTTCTTCAAATTTATTTTGACCGAAATTTTCATCAAGTTTTATATCGTCATTTTCACTAAAAAATAATTCTTGCAATTCGTAACTTATTACTTTAGGTCTTTCCCATTTATAAATCCAACTAAATGGACGTAAGATATATTCTAAACAGAAGCTATGTATTGTTCCTGTAAATAAGTTTTTATTAATTTCTAATCGAGAAGAAATTTCATCTGCACCTGTATTAGTGTAGGTAATTAGTGCGATAGACTTGTGCCTTGGAAGTGAGTCAATTTTATGTGATGCTCTAGCTACTAAAGTTCTGGTTTTACCAGTACCAGGAGATGCCTTAATTAATACATTACCAGTAGTATTAAATATGGCTTTTTTTTGTGATGCGTTAAGATTCATCATTTATCTCAATATTATTTTTAGTAAAAATAAACTGAAGGGCATCATAAAGGTATTTTGGTATTTCGAAATTCTCATCTATTAACAGTGAAAGTTCTTGAGCAAATCTCCCTTTTTTTATCGTGCCATCGATTCTTTTCAATAATTCGTCGTTCCAATTCTCCGAAGTAGTCATTAAATTTGTATAAGAAATCGGGTGATTTAAATTTTCAAAGCATTTCTTTAGATATTCAGAGTTCGTTGTTTTTGAAGGGAATAAATCAACTTCTAAAGTTTCGTTTCCATCAAACACTTTTACTCTATCAGCTACTTCAAAACTTTTTGCATTTGCCACTGCCGTGGTTATATCATCGTCTTCATGTTCTTTAGCATCTCCGTCAATAATAACACAGCAAGTGAGTTCAAAATTTTCTTCTTCGAACATTCTGAGAAATGGATCAAAGTAACGACTGTGTATTGGTATAACAGATATATTATGCTCAACTAAATTCACTCTAAAAATCTTTTTAGCAATTTCTGGGATAATAAATTGTTCTGCAACGCCTTCTACTAATATTACTGCACTAGAAAAAAATAATTCAGAGCGAGTAGCATCAAGGTAGCGTTTGAGTAATTGTTGCTCCCTTATTTCCTTTTGATTTGCACCTTTATTAATGAAAGGAGAAAATGCTTTCACAGTTTTTTTAGTATTTCTGTAAATAACATTTAAGTTTTTATAATCGCAGTCACTAGCTATGTGAGTGGAATGAGAAGACATAAATACTTGAGTATTCTGCATTACTCCTAAATTTGCAAAAAGTATTTTTTGAAGCTGAGGATGAAGATGCGCTTCTGGTTCTTCAATTAGTAACAAATTAATTTCATTGTCATCTTGCTGATTAATTAATTTTGATAAGAATAGACTTAAATACAAAAGATTCTTTTGCCCTAACCCTAGAATATTCATTGGTATATTTTTGCCATCTTTCGGATTGTAAAAAATCTTTAACTGATTCCACACTTCATTGTCATCATTAGGGAGAAAACCTAAAGAAATAGGAAAGGTAAAATGTTCGCCAGCAATTTCAGAATTTTTAGTTTTCAAGGCCTCTGCTATTTCAGGCATAAACTCTTGTCTATTCAACTCCTCAGTAGATTTGGCTAAAATACTTTTTAATATCCCTAGTTCACTTTCAGCATCTTCTCGAGATTTGCAGTATTCGCTTAAAAGTGATTTTGTAGAACCTGCTAAATCAGAGTTTATGTTTCTGAACCCTGAAATATAATATAAATTTATTCCTTCAATATCCCTAAAACTAATTTGACTTAAGGTTGATATCTCAGCTATATCAAAGTCATTACCACCACCAAATAGTCTCCATTGGAAATCCTTAATTTCTATATTTTCAAAGACTTCTTCAGTAGGTATTATTTTTGATTTATGAATAAAAACATAAGTTATTCTCAAGGTTTCGTTTGAAGTTTTAATCGCATGAAGATTAGGGAATTTCGCAAGATTTTTACCATAAAATTCAATGCTAATTGATATATAGGAATCAATTGTTAAATCTTCAAAATCACAAAAATCTTTTTCTTGTAAATTTCTTGAATTATAAGATAGGTTTTTATCAAGAACCAGTCTCAATGCCCAGAATAAATTGCTTTTTCCTATATTATTTTCACCAATGATAGTCTGGAAACCATTTTTAAAATCGATATTAAAATCTGAAAAATTTCTAAAGTTTTTAATTTTTATATTCTTGATATGCATATCTATTCGTGAATTATACTTTCTAAATTAAATTACACCATTTATATAGTGTTTTTAAATATTTATTTTCCTGCTATTACGTCTACAAAGCTATCGTAGCTATTCGCAACTTCTAGTTTTATATCATCCCCAAGAGCTTCAAAGTGTTTTTTACCACATTCAATTTTTCCTTTTTCAGTAGGTCGTAAGAACTCCCAAGACAATGTTCCTTTTGTTTCAATAACAAAATAAAGTTTACTTGTGACCCCGTCATCCCAAAGAACAGCCCAGTCAGGGTTGTATGTTCCTAATGGTGTATCGATTTTAAACCATGCAGGTAGTTTTGCATAAACCTTAACCTCGTCACTTAATTCAAAATCTTTTGTAATATCTTTCTCTACAGCCGAATCGTAAATAACATGATCGAAAGGACTCTTAGTGGATTCAGTGAGATTTTCCTTTAGATAACCTACGAGTTCGTCATCATTAAATAATTCTTGTTTATAATAGTCACCTTCCCCAATTTTCTGATATGAAATTCCATCGACAATAAAATGTCGCATTTCAGTTTTTATTAACCGAATGGCTTCATCTATAAATCGTTGTGGATTGTTTTTAAATGCATCTAAACGAGCACTTTTAACCAAGATGTCTACGATTGTTTTACGTGTTAAATTAGTTTCATTTTGAAGATAACTCACAACATCAGGTAAATTAATGTATTTAGAATCTACTAAGGAAGTTGAGGTAGCTGTTTCTTTAGCTTCAACACCACCCTTAGTAATTTCTGCTTTTGCTTTCTTGAATACAAATTTACCGCGACCTGCAATTAAATTATCTCTAATAGACTCAGCGCATTTTTCGATAAGCTTATCTGTATCGAATTGAACAGAATATGTGGTTTTGTATTTTACCTTATTCCAAAGCGATTTAAACTCTTCACTTAACAATATTTGTTTATTAATTTTAATATGCTTTCTGTCTCCAGCATCTTTAACATTAAGGTTCCCTGCGATTTTTTTAAGAGTTTTAATAATCGGCATTTTCAGGAAATCAAATGCTTCAGGGATTTCAACGTCATTATTTTTAAGGTCTGTTTTTAATGAATCTTGAACCTTACCTTTTAGGTCTACATAGCCTTTTTCAAGCATAAAATTATATAGATTTTCAGAATTCTCTTCTCCAAAATATTTTTGATTTTCATCATCAGAACCTGTAACTAAATTGGCAAAAGTATGCGTCTCTAATATTCCAAATCGAATACCTGTATCTTGTTCAATTTCCTTTTGTAATTCTGCAACAAAGTCTTCGTAAGACTCATTAGCCATTACCGTTAATGTATTCACTTCAAAACCACGAATACGCTCCCCTTCTTGATTTACTGCTAATCGAAGTCCACGTCCAATTTCTTGACGTTTTTTCATGTTTGAACTAGTTTCGTTGAGTGTACATATTTGAAATACATTTGGATTATCCCAACCTTCTTTAAGTGCAGAGTGAGTAAATATAAAACGTAATTTTGAGCCAAAACTCAATAAACGTTCTTTATCCTTCATGATAAGGTTATAAGCATCATCATCTGCATTAGTTGTACCACTTGAATCCTTATAGTATTCAAATTTGTCTTTTTTATTACTCTTTTTGCTTTTTTTATCTATCGAGAAATATCCGTTATGTATCTCGGATACTTCAGAATCTAAGTCTTTGATGCCCTCAAAGAGGGTTTTGTACTTAGGGTGTTTAATATGTTTCAGATATTCTTCTTCAAACATTTGAGCGTACTTACCGTTATTTTGGTTTCCGTCTTCATCATAAATACGATAATTAGATACTTTATCTAGAAAGAACAGACTTAGTACCTTAATTCCTCTAGGGTTTAGTACCAATTCTTTGTTTAAATGCTCCTCAATTGTTTTACTAATTTGTTTTCGCTTGATTAACCCATCATCAACAGAACCTATTAATTGACCTAAACTTAAATATTCAGGCTTGCTCGTAAAGTCAATATATTCATTACCTGGCTCTGCGCTGATGTCTTTGATTATATATCCTTCATAGACTTCCCTTCTTGTTACATCTTCAAATAAATCTACGCCTTGCTTGACCCATTTCTTTTCACGCGTTAATTTCCCTTTTTTAAATGAATCAACTTCCACATAAGCTCGTAAACCGTTTTTGTTATCAACCTTTAATAATTTAATATAAGCTTGGTTATGTACGTTTTCAACCTCAAGTGATGCCACTTCAATTTGTTTAACCAGTTTCTGTTCGTATGCATCTACAGAATCTAGTTTGTACATTAGATTATGCTTGTCTTTGTGCGTAGCAGAATAACGCAAGGTGCAAAGTGGATTTAATGAGCTAATAGCCTCCCTTGCTTTTGATGTTGTATCCACTGACTGAGGTTCATCAATGATAACGATTGGGTTAGTAGAACTGATGTAATCAATAGGTTTGTAGCCACTTAATTTGTCATTGGTTCTATGAATAATATTTGCAGATGTTTCTCTTGTAGGATCAGTAAAGCTTTTACGGAATGCATCAATATTGATAACCATAATTTGAATATAGTCATTGGTGGCAAAACTTCTTACTTGCTCTAGTTTACTAGAATCGTAGGTAAAGAAATCGTAATTAACGTTGTCATAAATACCTTTAAAATGGTCTTTAGTGATATCTAAAGATTTATTTGTACCCTCCTTAATTGCAATAGACGGTACAACGATAATGAATTTAGTGAAACCAAACTTTTGGTTCATTTCAAATATAGAACGGAGGTAAACATAAGTTTTTCCCGTACCCGTTTCCATTTCTACAGAAAAATCCCTAGAGTTTACTTCCTTTGTTTGTTTTAGACCATTTCTTAATTGTATTTTTTGAACATTTTCTAGTAATTCTTCATTCAGTAAAGATAACTTATTACCGACACCAAGATCAGTATTAAACATTGCTGACTGGCCAGTATCATCATTAATAGGAGCTACTGTAAAATTAGTTTTACATATTTCTTGACCTTCAAAAATACCAACTATAGATTTTATAGCTTCTTGTTGATATTCTAAATTTCCTTCAAATTTTAGTTTCATTTCTCTAGCCATAATTAAATGCTTCTTACTTCTTCAATACTATGTTGCTTTAGTTTCTGCATCACATTGGTTTTTTCTGCACTATCCTCAAATCCATTGTCTTTAAATACAACTCGACAGATTTCAGGATTTAATTCTTTTTTTAGTTCAGCAATACCTTCCGCAACAGCTTCATTAATATCATCTGCTAAACAAACGAATAATGCACCTGCACCAACATTAAATACTTTTGCGCCAGCAATGTTATGCTCTGTTATTGGTAGCGTTAAGTCTAAACCATATTTTAGTAGAATCTCAAATAACAAATCGTTTTCTGAACGTCCTTCTTTGATGTTTTCTACAGCATCTAATAGGTTTTGCTCAAGGTTTTCAGAATCTGGTGACCAAGCCTTGATGTTTGAACTGTCAAGTTTGAACACCTTAAAACCTAGGTCTAAATCTTTAGCTTTTTCAGGGTTTACTTCTTTTATTCTTTTTCCTGCAAGCCTAATACGTTCTTTTCCTAGTTCTGATATATTACTTGGTTTATTTATTGATTCAAGAAATTTAATTGTGTTTTCAATCTTCTTTCTTTCTTTTGAATCATTTGCGTAATTAACATCTAAAACTTCTTGAAGTTGTACTAAGATAAATTTGAGTTTTGTGGTGTTTTTTAAATTATAGTTAAATACTGATTCTCCTGTAGTTCCTGAGCCTGCAAAAAAATCAATAACTATATCACCATCTTTACAAATAAAATTAGTTAAATATTCAATTAAATTTATTGGTTTTGGATAATCAAAATAATCACCTTTCATTAATCCTGAAAGATAACTTGTTGCATTTTCATTGGTTCCTACTTTGTTATTAGGTTTATTTATAAGTGGATTTGTATATTTTTCTTTTATAAAATTTGTAGGTCTTTTATAGCCCTCCTCATCTCTTATAAACCTTATTGATAATAATTCAGATTTAATAATGAAAGTTGTCCCCCTATTAAATTCTTCATTTAGAAACTCTTGCGTCCATTTAAACTCTCCGTTTAAGGTGAAATCTTGAGTTGAATACCCGTCTTTTATTTCAATTTCAGTTTTTAATTCTACTCTGTCTTTTTGCCCCTTAAGATACTTGCCATTTGGGAATTTATCTTCTTTAAAATAGACCTTATCTTTTGGGAAAAATAAATCCCTTCTTTTATTGCCACTATTTAGCAATGGTTGGTCGCCTCCAGATAATTCTTCTCCATTATATTTAATACCATTTTTGTTTTTTTCAAAACATAAAATATACTCATTAGTTTTTCTTGATTTTGTTGATAATGCAGGTGGGGTAGAAGTCTTTACCCATGAAAAAATTTCAACAAAATTTTCCTCCCCAAATATTTCGTTCATTAATGATTTCAAATTAGAAAATTCTTCAACCCCTATTGAAACGAATATAGCACCATCATTTGTTAATAAATTACGTGCCAACTTTAAACGAGGGTACATCATGTTCAACCAGTTAGAATGGAAACGACCGATGGCATCACTATTAGTACTCAACTTTTTACCTTCCTCGTCTTTTTGCCCTGTTAATTTTAAATAGTTACTTAAGTTGTCTTTGTAGTTGTCTTTGTACACAAAATCCTTCCCTGTATTGTATGGAGGGTCTATGTAAATCATTTTTACTTTTTGATGGTAGCTTTTTTGAAGTAATTTTAATACTTCAAGATTATCGCCTTCAATGTAAAGGTTTTGAGTGTTTTCCCAATCTACACTTTCTTCTGGAGCTGGACGAAGGGTTCCTGTACTAGGTTTTTGCGCTTCTCTTCGTGCCTTAGATTTACCATTCCATGTAAAGTTAAAACGTTCGTTTTCGCTATCGATATGTTCTCCAAGCGTTGCTTGGAGTTCTTGCCAATCAATCTTCCCTTCTTTAAATACTTCTGGAAACAGCTGTTGTAACTGCTGGATGTTTTCAGAAACAATGTCGGTACTTTTACTTAATGGGTCGTTATTGTTGATTTTACTCATGTTTTGATTATATGCTAAATGTTAAATTTTAAAAACTATATCAGCAATTGATACAGTTTTAGGATAATATTTCCAACAATTTTTGTTTATTTTTTTCAAACTCTTTAAATCTGATATTTAAAGTGACTTTTTCACTAAAAACAGTTTCTTTTTTTATTTGACTTTTTAAACTAATAATTTCCTTATTAATTATTTCTAATTTTTTAAGAGTAGAAGCGTCTTTCAATACTTCCTTTTTACTTTTTGTGTCCAATTTACCAGTTAATAAGCTTGTCTCGTACTGATATATTATTTTGGTAAAACTTTCATAAAACGTTTTCAAATTCTGCGAGACGAAAGACTTTGTATTTAGATGGTCTAGAAGTGTTTTACTAATTTCCGTATTGAAATCATAATCAATCCAACTAGAGGTTATTGTTTCATCAATAGTTCTCTTTATTTTATCAGTTTGATTAATACTTTTTTTTGAGATAGATATGGCAAACTTATTTTCTGATTCCAATAATAGTACTAAAGGGTAAGGCATACTCTTCTGTAAAAGATTCACAACTTGTTTTGTATATTTTGTATCATTAATTCCAATAGAAATAATCTGAACTTCATCATAACTTTCTGTTTTGGTTACAAATTCAGGGATTGAACTATTAAAGGGTTTATAACTAGCCAGCCACCGAAGGTCTGAAATGATTTCCTTTAATATTTTCTTTTCACTCGTATTTAGCGCGCTGTTATTGCTAATTGCTACTTTTGTAATTCTTTTATCAATAACACAACGTTTGTCTATGTTAAGTAGTTTAATTAGATTTTCCATAATTCTAATTTTTAATTACTAAATAAGAGATTAACTCAAAATCATCTAATGAGCGTATATCGTCGCTGAGACTAGCAGTGCCTCCAGAGGTAAACAAACTAGCGATACCTTTTTCTTCGTTTTTGCCAACTATTTCTTGAACAGCATTTTCTAGCAAGCTTACGTAAGAATTCATGTTTTTACCTTGTTTCGTTTCTTTTTTAAATTTGTTTATCAAATCAACAAAAAGTTCTGACTCACCAGATGTTAGTTTTTGATAGATATCCAGTATTTTTTTGCTTTGAGTAAAACTTAATACTAGTTCCCCTTCCGAACTTACATAGGTTAAGAAATATGGATCAATAAGGTTATGATACTCCTCTTTTTTGTTCTTTTTTCGCTGTTTCAGGCAGAAAATAACGCCATCCTTAAGACCTTCCATATTTGCTTTAGCTACAGCGTGAATTCCCTTTGGAGTCTGTTTTAAAATAGATTCATTCTCCTTTAGGTATTCCATTAAATCCATCTTGAGGTCGTTAAATGTGAAATCAGTAATAGAAATACCACCATGCACATCTTCTAAGTCTATAACCTCATTTTGCATTTGCTGTAATTGCTTTCTTCGATAGTCTAAATCGTTCATCTCACCGTTTTCCTCAATCACATTTTCTTCACCCGTTGCAGAAATATCTAGGAGAACCATTCGACCACTAACTCTAGCTTCAAGGTTTATATATTCGTCTAGCTCCATATTTGGCCAAAAATTAACCAACTGTATTTGATTATTGATAGAACCTAAACGGTCAATACGACCAAAGCGCTGTATAATTCGAACTGGATTCCAATGGATATCATAATTAATTAAATAGTCGCAATCTTGAAGGTTTTGGCCTTCAGAAATACAGTCGGTTGCGATTAAAATATCTATTTCATCTGTAGCATCTGGATATATCTTACTCCGTTCCTTAGATATTGGAGAGAAATTGGTAAGCAGTTCGTTAAGGTCTCCCTTTACACCCTCCATAGTGGTTTTATTCTTTCCTGAACCAGTAATTAAGGCAGAGTTTACTTGGAGCTCATCTTTTGCCCAAGTGCTTATTTCTTTGAAGAGATAAAGCGCAGTGTCTGCAAAAGCAGTAAATATAATAACCTTTTTATTTCCTTCGTTTAGTGGGTGTTTTAATTTATTATAAATAAGTTCTTTTAGTTTAATAAGCTTCGCATCCCTATCTGCATTAATAGTTTTAGTTTCTTCTGATAGTTTACTTAAACGCAGTCTATCTTCTTCTAAATCTTGTTTCCAACGGATTAAATCTAAATCTTGAATTAGAACCTTTACCTTGTTACCAATTAAGAAATCATCAAGAGTTGGGTCATCTGTATCTATATCTTCGATTGATAAATCATCGGCAGAATAATCTTCTTCATTTTTAATTTTATTTAATAAGATATCTATTTTACCTAATAAATTTTCAAGGGTTAGTCCAAACGAATTGATTGAACTCTCCATACGTTTCAATAAATTAACACGCATTAAGTGAATTAAACTTTGCTCACGGTCAACTTGCTTGAAAACGCTTCCTGATTCTAATGTAAGGTCATAACTTCTGTTATATTCATCTTGCTTATCTGGTCGTACATATTTAAGCGGGGAGTACGCACTTAAATTTAGTTTTCTTATTTCTCGATTGATGTCTTGTGGAGATGAAAATTTATCTAAAACATCAATATTTGATTTTACATTTTTTGGGAGCAAGCGCTGAGGAAATTTACCAATCTTTTTTAAATCATAATAACGCTCAATATGTTTTCTTGAACGAGCAATGGTAATTAAGTCTAATAATTTGAAATATCGAGCATCTAATGATTCTAAAAGTTGAGATGATTTTTTGTTCCTATCAGGGTTTTTTAACCACTTATTGAATTGGGTTTGAGCAATTTTCATTACGTGATTAATATTGTTAATGCCATATTCTGAAAAAGCAGTTTCTTGCCCTTCTGTAATGAAAGCTACTTGGTTCTTTAAGTCATTCATCCTGTTATTTACAGGTGTTGCTGATAACATCAAAACTTTGGTTTTTACGCCAGCCTTTATGATCTGATTCATTAATTTACCGTAACGTGTTTCCCTGTCTCGTCTTGGGTTGTTGTTTCTGAAGTTATGCGACTCATCAATAACAACAAGGTCATAGTTTCCCCAATTAATTGTTTCTAGATTTATTTCACCAGATAAACCGCTTTCTCTATCAAGATCGGTATGGTTTAAAACATTGTAATTAAACCTGTCATCGCCAAGAATATTTCGTTTGTCGTTAAGCGTATAAACAGTCCAGTTATCACGAAGTTTCTTAGGACAAAGAACAAGAACTCTGTCGTTTCTTAATTCATAATATTTAATCACAGCTAAGGCTTGAAATGTTTTTCCCAATCCAACGCTGTCAGCAAGAATACAGCCTCCATATCTTTCCACCTTATCAATAATCCCAAGTACTCCATCTTTTTGAAATTTATATAACTTGTCCCAAACCAATGTATCCTTGAAGCCTGTTTTAGTTTTAATGATTTTCTCTTCGTCTAGGTCAACTAAATAATCTTTAAAAATATTATAAAGGGTAAAGTAGTAAACTGAAGAAGGAGTATTGTCTTTGTAAGCAAGCTCAAGTTGAGCTAAAACTTCTTTTTTAACATCAGCCATCAAAGCCTCATTGGTCCAGTTTTGATTGAAAAAATTCAACATCTGAGCAGTAACTTCGGGATCATTAGTTACTGTATTCATAGTGATTTTGTCGTTAGGAGCAAATCCTAAGTCAGAAGCAGATAAGTTTGATGTTGAGATATTTATTCCTGTTGGTTTTTTTCCTTGCAAGTGAATTAAATTTGTACCAATGACACCTGGCATTTTAGTTGATTTTATTTCAACTTTTTCCTTTATCCAATCCGCGCATTCTTGAGCTATCTTATGAATATTTAATTGGTTTTTGAAACGAAACTCATATTTATCTCCATTTATATCGGTAGTCTTACCCGTGAATAATTGACGGTCATTAAAACAGAAAAGCCCTGAGCTTAATACTAGCTTAAGGCTGTCTATTTTAGATAATTCATTTTTTAATTCATGAAATCCATAAATAGTAAAATAAGCAGCAATAATTGATGCTTTGTCATTCTCTTTAATATTCTGAATTAGAGTTTCCCCTAATGATTTTTTAGTAAATGTATTGGTCATTTTATTAATTTCTTCATATAAAATTAGAACAGCCCATAAGGATGTCTAAAGGTTTAGTATTCTTATCATACCATCGTGCTATTATTTTTATAAATTTTTATGAAGTATTTATACGTTAAAAATAGGAAATTAAAAAATCCCAACAAAAGTTGAGGTTTTAAAAAAGGCATACAAGTTAATTATCGTTCTAAGCCAATATCACGATTTTTAGATTTGCGAGATTTTAAGTCTTTAATTTCTTGAGTTCTCAATTTTACTTTCTGTTGCTCATAAGTGCGTTCTCCATCTCTTAATCCTTGGATATACTCATTCGTTGAAGGAGTACCAAGGAGTTTTTCAATTAATTCCGGCTTATGTTGCTTTAAAAGATATCCATCATTGAAACCTTTTATGTATTTTTCTGTTCCCATTAAAATGATGTTTTACTATGTGATTTGAGGTATTCCAATAGAGAGTCATAATCATATAAAATAATTTTCTTTTGAGGCTGGGTGAAGGTTATGCTTCCCTCATCACGAAGCTTTTGAAGCGTGGTTTTACTTTTAATATTTAAAATCTCCATGGCACGTTCAGGTGAAATCCACTTGTCTTGCGTGATGTTTTGCTTTTCCCTCAAACGTTCTACAACCTCCTCTATGAGCTGGTAAAAGGCTTCGTCTTGTAAACAGATTACTTCCATATTTTAAAGATACAAAAAACCATTAATTGATAACGGCATCAAGAGCATCATCAGCATCTTTATGAATAAAATTAGCTTGATAGCCAATGGTTGTTTTTAAGTCTGAATGACGATATAGCTTTTGCAGCATAAGGGGACTGATTTTATCTCCAGCAATATTTCCAAAGGTATGTCTGGCGATGTGGTTAGAGAGGTTTTTATCAATCTCGCATGAAATCGCAATACGTTTCAAATATTTATTAAAGAGACTTGTTGCATTACGAGCTTTTACAAAAACATCTTCTGGGTCGCTTAGATCAGCTTTTTTCAAAAAGGGAAAAACAAAATCATTTTTAGAATCTTTATCTTTTTTGTAATGCTCAATAATAATTAATGCTTTCTGAGGAATTTTGAGGCTTACTGATTTATTGTTTTTGTTCATTACATACAAAAGTCTGTCATCAACAAAGTCTGACCACCTCATAGTAAGGACATCGGAAATTCGTATCCCTGCAAAGTAGTAGGAGAAGAGCCACACATTCTTTGTGTGCCACATAGCACTATTGGCTTTCGCTTCAAGATTTTCAATTTTGGTAACTTCTTCTTTTGTAAGTCCTATTTTTTGACTGCTTTTAATTCGTATCTTTTCGTTCTCCCCAGCGAAAGGATAATATTTTTTATTTGCGATACCTTCTTTTATTGCATTGTTATAGAGCGTTCGTATAAAAATAAGTTGATTGGTTAGTGTTCTTTCTTTGTGGTTGAGGTACGTGCGACAGAAAGATTTAAACTTATTTATAAATGCCATATCAACATCGGTAAAATAGAGTGTCTCATCTTTCTCAAAACTCTTAATACCTAGCATGATGGTCGTCTTCGGGTCCGTCCCCTTTTTATGACGAATTTTTCTTCTTTCCTTAATACCATCGGTAATACTTTGCTTTGAACCAGTGTCTTTTAAATTGATAAATTCTTTAATGTTATACAAAATCGAAAGTTCTGATCGAGCGACTGAAAATGTACTCTTGTCGTATTTATCCTTTACTCTTTGTGCGCCATGCTGAAAGAACGAAATCTTCTTACCTTTTCGTTTTACTTTCTTTTGAATCTGTTTGGTAGATACCATTTCATTACTCGAAGTGGACTCTAGAAGTATGTCATCAGCTTCTGCGAGCTTTTTTAGCAAATAGTTATTAAGCCGAGCAGAATTTGGATGGGATTTCTTGACCCTGCAAAGAGTAGAATCCCAATCTTTTTCTAAAATATACTTCCCTGTAAATATGTACCTTGGCTTACGATCTTTCGTAATACGCAATGCAATAGGGTATTTTTCATCTTTCTTTTTGTAGTGCTTCCAAAGGAGTATCTTTATTGCTGCCATCTTATATAGGGTTTTCGGAAGTATAAATATAAGCAAAGGGTTTCAATTTATGTAAAACATATGTAAAACATTTAGCGGTTTTTCATGGTTTTATAGAGTTTTATAAAATAGTTAAAGTGCTGATAAATAGATGAATAAGATCATATAGAGCCATATAAAACCATAGCGCATAAGGCTCATAACCCGAAGGTCACTGGTTCGAGTCCAGTCCCCGCTACTAAAAAAAGCTTCACAGAAATGTGAGGCTTTTTTTTATTTTTATGTAAAACATATGCAAAACAAACGAAGAGTATTTTTTT
>Ga0306865_1000119_pt1 | contig 43274 bp, 37 predicted proteins | sample AntRauTorckE5431_FD_190441 | JGI IMG/M metagenome (GOLD analysis project Ga0306865, IMG submission 190441) | Saline lake microbial communities from Rauer Islands, Antarctica - Metagenome Torckler E5 #431 (v2) (version 2) | ecosystem: Environmental > Aquatic > Non-marine Saline and Alkaline >... | reverse complement strand
AAAATGTTCTCCTTCTTTGAGATGGAAAGTGGTCATACTTCAGACCTGCAGCGTGCTGCCAAAGACATGGATTTCAATGGTAGAGAAATATCTATAGAAGAGAGCTCTCCAAAACCAAGCGGTGGCGGTAGAGAACGAAGTGACCGTGGAGACAGAAGTGACCGTGGAGATAGAGACAGAGGCGGTGACCGAGGTGGTCGCAGCGGAGGTGCTAGAGAGCACCGAGGTGGCAGCAGCAGAAGTGGTGGAAGCCACGGTGCTAAGCGTAGAACACGCAGCTAATCTTAACATTATATAAAACACAAATGCCTCGCATCTTTTGGATACGAGGCATTTTTTTGTATTATTTTCTGGTCTAAATCAACTCTAGGTTTAAACAAAAAATAGAATGATTACTTTTCAGGTGCACAAAACTTTTTTTACCGTATATCTAGACTCAATTTTAATTTTTATGCAGTCTAAAAGATAAAAATTGGTATTGGTCTGCGAGATATATTCTATCATTTTGGATAGCTACAGACCTTGTCAAACCAACTCTATAGTCATTTGGAATATTGTAACCCTTTTTAACTGGGTCGTGATTTCTGTATAGTTCTCTTCCGGTTCTTGAATCTATCAAATGAAGGGTATTAAATGCATCAGCTAATATCTCATCAGACTCTAATCTTCTCAATGCACTTATGGCAAGGACCCCATCGCTTAAATCAATCTTAGTAGGAACGTATCCAAACCCTGCGGACCAAATGATGTTTCCAGTATTGGCCTCTAAGCAATACGCCTTTTCTCCCTGCAATACAAAAAACAATTTTCCATCTTCTAAGATCATGTTACAGTCTAAAGGGTCAGGTAAAGTACGTTTCCACTTTATCTCCTGTTGCATTGGGTCTATACATAATAGGGTTTTGTCATCAGTTAGGAAAATGCCATTCTCTTTGTCCCAAAAAAAAGGTTGCGTTTTTTGATTATAATGAATCGTTCTGAAAAGCACTTTCGTATTCCATACCGAACTTCCAAAAAAACGATCAAAAGAGACCCCTATTATCGAACATGCGAATTGATCTAGCCCCATTTCATAATCCATTTTCAGATAAGCAACGTGATTCGAAAAATTATTTCGAAAATGCAAGTATTCACTTTCCCCTAAAAAGAAATAACTAACAAAAGTGCTTGAAGACAAATTAGTCTCTAGTGTATCCAATGTAATTTTAGAGTCCTCCTTTAAGTCCCAAAGCTTAGATACTAGAGCATTATCAGAAGTGTACTCTAGATAGTAACACTTATTGTCCTTCCCGAGGGAATATTCAGTTGTAGAGCCAGGCTTATTCTGTTGTTCATCAAAGGCCTCCTTCATCTGGCCAGACTCTGGATTAATAAAGACACTAGAGTTAAGATACTTTATCTGAATCCAGTCGTCTATAAACTGACTCTGGCAATAGGGCTCTATTAATTCTAAATCTATTGGAGAATAAGAGTACTTTGCTATCAGACTGTTTTGACTGTCAAATACATAGCTATATAGTAGGCTTTCGTCTTTAGTGATATAGATTATCTTACTTTTATTACTGTGAAGAAATAATACCTTCTCTTCTGGAGGCAAATCTAATTGCCAATCAACAGTTACGTCTACCTCTAGTTTCTCGGTATAATCTGGTGCAGCAGGAAATTCTTTTTGGCAGCCTAACAGTGCCGTCAGTATCGTGAGTATTAGTAAGTTTTTCATTGTTATGATTTGATTCTATAGATTAATCCTAATTTTAGTATCGGGCTATTGTATCCGATTGCTGCCTCAGCACTTAGTCCCAGATTATTAGGCAACAGGTAGTTTAGCCGTACTCCCAGTGTGCCATTCCACAAGGTATCTCTATCTTCATATTCTTGTACAGCTAGAGATTCTTTATTGGTCAGATATTCTTTAAACTCTATGTAGGTTTTTCCCACACCAGCGAGAACCGACATATCTATATTCTTACTAAGCGGAGATGTATAGGTATACCCAACATTAAACCCTCTGGACCTTAAAAAAATATCATAATAATAGCTATTAAAAAATGTAGAAACCTCCAATGGCGACTCTGCACCTGCTAATTGCATCATAGGCTGATTGATAAATTCTCCATAAATACTATGTCCTTCATACACGTTTATCTCTGCAGATATCAAAGAAGTTATACTTTGCTGTTTAAGGTTTAAATTTTCTAATCCGTACGTTTTGTATCCCATAGAATACCCCACTTGGATATATTGGAACGCCTTGTCTTTTTGTATCAGATCTAGGGTTATATCCTGAGCTTGTAGGTTGGCGCATAGCCCCACTGTTATCGCTACCCAGCAGTATTTTTTTATGTTTATTTTCATTACTTTTTTTCTTTAGTTTTAATGAAAGCCGCATTACACGTGCAGTGCGGCTAATTGATATTAGAGTCACTTCATCTTCTTAGGATCCAAACAATATAAATATTTCCCGTCACTGGCATAGACATATCCATTGTCTGGATTGATACCTACTCCATTGAAAAAACTTCTGCTTTCGGGAGATTCATACTGTACTACCAGTTCTCCTGTATTCACATCTACTCCATTCAGATAGTAGCCAGTGAAATACACCGTATCGCTCTCTATAGTCATAGCACTAGGGCTGGACATAGTAGCTGGATTATACCAAATCTGCTGGCCTGTCTCCTTATCTAAGGCGTACATAGCTCTACTATCGGGTTTGGCTATAAGCATGTCATTGTGCAATAAAATATTGGAGCTTGCAAACTCTAGTGCATTACTTCCTCCTACCTGAAACTCCCAGATATCCTCACCCGTAGCAGGGTCTATACAATGCACCTTGCTCCCTCCATAGAAGTACACCTTGTCTCCACTTATTACAGGAGTAGCTACGCTGCTTATCTTAGCAATCCCTTTGCGGTACCAAAGCACAGTATCCGCCGTGAGGTTATAGCCCAGTATATCCATACGGCTGGCATCTGCAGGCTCTTGCTGCCCCACGCCTGCCCAGTTGAACGTTCGGTTTTTTAGAATTAACATCTCATCTCCACTTGGATGTATCCATTTTATAGGCATCATTATGCCTGGGGAATACCCATCAACTAAACCGAGTTCCAGTACCTTCTCTCTAGAACCAGTCATTAAATCATATCTGTACAAGGTTTCCAATTGCTTGCTATAATCAGCTTTATACAACCAATTATCTATTAAGGTACTTCTATATCGACCATTCTCTAATTCTGCCCTCCAAAGCTCTTTCCCACTGTTTAAATCTACAACTAGAATTCTTAAACCAGAGGATAATGCCAGAATATTATTACTTACATGAATTTCATCAGCACCTTTTGGCCGAAAATTAGAAGAAGGCATATTGTTATTCTCCCAAATTATCTCATTAGTTTCTAAATCATAAGACCGTATCATAAATCCCCCACTTTTTTCTATTCCAACTATCAAATGATTGTTATAAATCAGTGGATGCCCACCGTCAAATTTTAACCCATTAGAATCCGCAGCCAATTTCCATACTATCTCACTTTCGGCAATAGATGGTTCTATTGGTTTAGGAGGATCTGATGGCTTGCATGAAGCCATCATTCCAGCTATTAATAATATATTTAAAATCATTTTCATCCTACTTTGTTTTTACTTTCCAATATGGTCCATAATACCCATCATACAAATCAAATAACTTCTTCTTTGTCTCCGGACTATTTCGTTCTTGGAAATGGTTGTTACCGAACATTTCGGTACATTCCGCAAAAGCGGAACACTCAGAGGGGCGATACTATATAGAAAAGACTTCATATTTCCTCTAAGGCTTCTTCATCTTCTTAGGATCCAAACAATATAAATATTTCCCGTCACTGGCATAGACATATCCATTGTCTGGATTGATACCTACTCCATTGAAAAAACTTCTGCTTTCGGGAGATTCATACTGTACTACCAGTTCTCCTGTATTCACATCTACTCCATTCAGATAGTAGCCAGTGAAATACACCGTATCGCTCTCTATAGTCATAGCACTAGGGCTGGACATAGTAGCTGGATTATACCAAATCTGCTGGCCTGTCTCCTTATCTAAGGCGTACATAGCTCTACTATCGGGTTTGGCTATAAGCATGTCATTGTGCAATAAAATATTGGAGCTTGCAAACTCTAGTGCATTACTTCCTCCTACCTGAAACTCCCAGATATCCTCACCCGTAGCAGGGTCTATACAATGCACCTTGCTCCCTCCATAGAAGTACACCTTGTCTCCACTTATTACAGGAGTAGCTACGCTGCTTATCTTAGCAATCCCTTTGCGGTACCAAAGCACAGTATCCGCCGTGAGGTTATAGCCCAGTATATCCATACGGCTGGCATCTGCAGGCTCTTGCTGCCCCACGCCTGCCCAGTTGAACGTTCGGTTTTTTAGAATTAACATCTCATCTCCACTTGGATGTATCCATTTTATAGGCATCATTATGCCTGGGGAATACCCATCAACTAAACCGAGTTCCAGTACCTTCTCTCTAGAACCAGTCATTAAATCATATCTGTACAAGGTTTCCAATTGCTTGCTATAATCAGCTTTATACAACCAATTATCTATTAAGGTACTTCTATATCGACCATTCTCTAATTCTGCCCTCCAAAGCTCTTTCCCACTGTTTAAATCTACAACTAGAATTCTTAAACCAGAGGATAATGCCAGAATATTATTACTTACATGAATTTCATCAGCACCTTTTGGCCGAAAATTAGAAGAAGGCATATTGTTATTCTCCCAAATTATCTCATTAGTTTCTAAATCATAAGACCGTATCATAAATCCCCCACTTTTTTCTATTCCAACTATCAAATGATTGTTATAAATCAGTGGATGCCCACCGTCAAATTTTAACCCATTAGAATCCGCAGCCAATTTCCATACTATCTCACTTTCGGCAATAGATGGTTCTATTGGTTTAGGAGGATCTGATGGCTTGCAAGAAACCATCATTCCTACTAAGATTATTAAATTTATCGTTAGTTTCATAATCATCTATTTAGGTTGTACAAAAAACCAATCATCAAACGTACCTTTATATAAATCCGTCAACTTCTTCTTTGTCTCCGGACTATTTCGTTCTTGGAAATGGTTGTTACCGAACATTTCGTACTTACTTTCTCCTGGTTTCTCATTACTGATAGGTTTGTGATCATAAGGAGCTCCCGGAAAGGCCATTTGGCTCTTGCACAGTGCTACTCCGTCTGATGGGTAAAATTTTTGGAATGTATGAGTTGTAGTATAAGTAGATAGCTGCATATTTCTCTTTCTATGAACATTTACATTGTTATAATGAGCTTGTGCATCCCACCATTCTGGAAAATTTGTTTTTTCTTTACTAGACCATTTCGACCCAACTTTATATTTTTCTTCCCATTTTACCATGTGCTTGGTTTCGGTTATCGTGGTTACCGAATCTACATGGTATGAGCCTATCAGATATCTCCATTGGGTGTTGGTATTATTTAAAAAATCTGCTGATTTCTGACGATGATAATTTTCATTATTCTTTGCGTTATTCTGTACCATCACAGTAGCGAAGTCAATACTCCTAATCCAAGGAGTTTTCTTCTTTTTAGTTTGTTTGTGTTACTTTTCATCTGTAGTTAAAATTATTATGAATCAAAAGTGCGACTATCAAACTACATATCCGTGACACAAAATAATACTTTTAAATAAATTAAGTTTAAATAACAACACATAATTTGTTAAATTGCCAAATATTCGCAATCTTAAGTAGATAGATGCCATATATTATCATCTACCGGTTGGATGAAGTACTAAAAAGTTAAAATAACATAAAATGCACTTACATAAGCTCAATAATAGACTCAAGTCTTTACTCCCTGATGGCACTAACATAGCAATAGCCTTAGCAGAACTGCTCTCCATTAGTAAGGAAGGAGCTTATAGAAGACTGAGAGGTGACACTTCATTTACCCTAGATGAGCTTATGATTCTCCGCAAAAAGATAGGCATCTCCATAGATGAGCTTACAGAAGGCACTGAGAATGTTAGTTTCTCATTTAAACCACTCTATGATAAACCCTTAGAATTAGATGAGTACTTTAAAGACATACAAATACGATTTAAAAAACTCTCTCACATCAAGGGTACTATGACGTATAATGTATGCGAAGACCTACCCTTTTTTCGTCAGTTTGGTTATCCAGCTCTTGCCAGCTTCAAGCTTTTTTACTGGAAACACTCCATACTCCTAGATCCAAATTTCGCATTACTCAAGTTCAATCTACAGTCTATTGCTCAAAGCACCTTGGACGATGCTGCCCAGATGAATCACCTCTATACTCGTATTCCCTCTACGGAGATATGGACCAATAGAACAATTAAGAATACACTAAAACAAATAGAATATTTCTATGATTGTGGTTTTTTTGAAAATGACGAAGTACTACTCGCCGTCTATAAAGCTGTGATAAATTTACTATATGATCTTATGCATGAAGCTAGATTAGCTGTGAAATTAGATGCCAACTCCAACCATAAAGGAAAATTCACGCTACACATATGTGAATTGTCTTTAGATAATAATAGTATCTACCTAGAAACAGATGAACCCAAGTATTTAGCCACCGGATTCAATGGCTTTAACTCCCTACATACTATGGATACTCGTCTACTTAGTGAATATAAAAAATGGCTCTCGGCTATGATTTCTAAATCCACAAACATCAGCGGACAAGCTGAACGAATACGTCACGATTTTTATAAATACAATACTGAAATAATCAAAGAATCTGCCAATCAACGGTTACCTGAGAAGATGAAACTTTAAATATTTCAAAAAGATAATATTTACTACCTCCTCACCCCTTTCCTATCCAAGCTTCTGCGATATGCAGCTGCATTGCGGTTATGCTCTGCTAAACCATTAGCAAATGCATGCCTGAGAGAACCGTCTGGCTTAGCACACATGTAATAATAATTATGTTTCCTAGGTGCTATAGCTGCTTCTATCGCTCGCTTATCTGGACAGAAAATAGGTCCTGGAGGCAATCCAGCATTGAGATATGTATTGTATGGATGCACTCTTTTCAAATCTACATAGAGTAATCTGTGTCTCTCACCTTTACCTACTACAAACCATATCGTAGGATCCGCACCTAGCGGGATTCCCTTTTTTACTCTATTCAGATATAGACCAGCTATAGTAGGCATTTCATCTGCAAATATGGCCTCACCATCTACTATACTAGCGAGTATTACAGCTTCTTTGGTAGTGAGTCCTTGCACCTTTGCTTTGGCTGTTCTTTCAGCGGTCCAGTACGTATTATACTCATCTAATAACCTTAGTACGGCTTTATCAGCCGTTGTAGCCCAATTAAAGTGATAATGATCTGGCAAAAAGATACTCCACTTATTCTCATCTGTAAATCCATTTTCTTTCACCCAAGCACCATTCATGGCCTTCACTACTTCACCTTTACTCGCTTGTAAGTTATCTGCTAAGTAGTCCAGTACACTTTCTCGTGTCATCTCACTTTTAATTTTGACAATGACCTTTTCCCATTTTCCACTTCTCAGCTTTCTAACCAGTTCTAGGTTACTCATTGCATCCGCTATTTTGTATCGACCAGGTTTGTATTTATTAGGGAGATTAGCCTGTTTAGCTACTAAATCAAAAGTAGACTTATTCGCTATCAACTTATTGACAGAGAGATTAAGAAGTACTTGCTCATAGCTATCATCCGTTCGGATATAGAAATACTCACCATCGGAGGAGTTCGTATTTCCTGAGAATAGCACGTAATATGCTCCTGCTAAGGCAAAAAATCCTAAAAGAAGGAATATACCCAAATACTTTCGTTGCTTTTTATTCAAATTTCGAGTTGCTTAGCACAAATAAAGCAAAGTTTAACCCTAATTATGTGTTAGAACTGCTTCGAGAAGATTGAAAGACCTATAAACAAGTTATTTTAAGACTTCGGCACAGTCCTTAGATTGACTCAGGAAAACTATCTAGGGTAAAAAACAAAACATATCATCTCGTTTTATAGGTATTTCAGTACGATACAGATTTGCTAATGCATATTTAGGGTTTAGTATTAGATTTGTCCTCTTTAGGATGAAGCTAGCAATAATAGGATACGGAAAGATGGGTAAAACCATAGAGCAAGTGGCCATAGACCGTGGACATACCATAGTAGCACGTATAGATAATCCTGATTTTAAGGCAAATGAAATAGCAGCTGCTGACGTAGCCATAGAGTTTACCCAGCCAGATTCAGCTAAAGAGAATATCCTTAAATGCTTTGAGGCGAATGTACCCGTAGCAGTAGGCACCACCGCGTGGTACAAAGACTACGATGTAGTAGCTGAGATAGCTAAGGCTGAAGGTAAAGCACTCTTCACTGCTACAAATTTCAGCATAGGTGTTAATATTCTTTTTCACATGAATAAGAAGTTAGCAGCTGTTATGAATGATTTTGATGAGTACAATGTCACTATGACTGAAACTCATCACTTAGAGAAAAAAGATCACCCAAGCGGTACTGCGGTAACCTTAGCGGAAGGCATCCTAGCTCAGCTTGATAGAAAAAAGAAATACATTGGTCTGCTAGACGGACAATCTGCAGATTTAAGTGCGTTTGATTTGCACGTAGAAAGTAAACGAGAACCAAATGTACCCGGATATCACGCCATCACATACAGTAGTGAGATAGACGACATCACCATCAGTCATACTGCAAAAAGCCGCATAGGTTTTGCTAAAGGAGCTGTGATAGCTGCTGAGTGGCTCCTAGGTAAAAAAGGGGTGTTTGGGATGAATGATTTACTCAACTTATAAGACATAAAAAAAAGAATGAAATTTAACTTCAAAGAAGACTGGAAACTACTTAGTAAGCGAGCTGCTATATTTTACATAGTCTTCAGTATAGTCAATCTACTTACCTTCATATTACTACTTACACAGACAGCTGCTGGATTCTTCCCACCACTGATCTATTTTGTATTTTGGCAAGTAGCCATATGGGTGTACTATATGTTTCGCTATAAATATAGAAATAAAGTATCTGGAGGCGAATGGATAGATGCAGGTATGTTTGCCATACTCGCAGCTACGCTAATTCGTACCTTTTTCATAGAAGCATATCAGATACCCACCTCTTCTATGGAAAACTCGCTACTTCGCGGAGACTTCCTATTCGTAAGTAAAATAAACTATGGCCCACGTGTGCCTAACACACCTATCTCTTTCCCTTTTGTACATCAGGAGCTTCCATTAGTGGGAGGAAGATCATATTCAGAGGCCCTTACTCTTCCGTATTATCGCTTACCAGGTTTTGAGGATATAGAGCGAAACGATATAGTAGTATTTAATTATCCCGAAGAGCGAATAGACCGCAATACTTTTGCTCACCCTACGGATAAGAAGACCAACTATATAAAAAGATGTGTAGCTATAGCAGGAGACACGCTTTCCCTAAAGGATAAAAAGTTATTTATCAATGGAGCACCTGCCCGTCAGGCTATACACGGCAAAACATCTTACGTAGTACAAATGAGCACCGTATTATCGCTCAAGGACTATCAAAAATTAGATATTAGTGAAGTAGAACCCGCACGTGGAGAAGGCTCATACCTGATGCAACTCACTAAGCAAAACCTAGCAGATCTTAAAGAAGTTCCAGGAATAATAGACATTCAGGAAGTAATGAATGACTTCAATGCCGCTTCGAATCTTCCCAGATACTATCAACAACTCAAGTGGACTGCAGATAACTTTGGTCCGATGTACGTACCTAAAAAAGGAGCTACTATCGCTTTAGATTCTCATAACTTCCAGATATATGGTGAGGTGATACGACTATATGAAGACAATCCAGAATTCAAATTTGTAAACGGCACCTTTTATAACGGCACCGAGACGATCACAGATTATACTTTCAAAATGGATTACTACTTTATGATGGGAGACAATAGACATCACTCTGCAGATTCTAGATTTTGGGGTTTTGTGCCTGAAGATCACGTAGTAGGTAAAGCTTCATTTATATGGATGAGTATAGAGCCAAATGAGAATAACACATTACACCAGAATCCTGACAACAGAGCTCAGTATGAAAGAAACAAATCATTCATGCTAAGCAGAATCCGCTGGAGTCGTATTTTTAATAGAATACACTAGTGCCAAGTAAGAAAGACTTACGCATTGTATTTATGGGAAATCCCGAGTTCGCTCGGTACCACCTAGAGAAAATACTTGCTGCTGGATATACTATAGTGGCAGTGATCTCTGCACCAGACAGGCCTGCTGGCAGAGGAATGAAGCTACTTTCCACTCCTGTGACTGCATATGCTAGAGAGCAAGGAATCCCATGTCTACAGCCTACTAACTTAAAAAACACTGATTTTCTATCAGAGCTGAAGAGCTATAATGCCGATCTACAAGTAGTGATAGCATTCCGAATGCTGCCAGTAGTAGTCTGGGATATGCCACCACACGGAACCTATAATCTGCACGCTTCACTCCTACCACAGTATAGGGGAGCTGCTCCTATTAATTGGGCGATTATAAATGGAGAATCGCAGACTGGTGTAAGTACCTTTAAACTGATGCAGGAAATAGATACGGGAAATCTATTGATACAGAAAAAATGCACGATACTACCAGAGGATAATGCTGGTACACTACACGATACATTAATGCACCTAGGGGCAGAAGCAATACTCGATACGCTCGAGATGCTGATCAAAGACCAAGTAACGGAAACTCCTCAAGACAACTCATTAGCACTAAAATATGCACCAAAGCTATTTACAGAAAATACTGGCATTGATTGGACTGCAGATGGTAAACAAATAATAAACTTAATCAGAGGTCTAAGCCCGTATCCTACGGCACATAGCTCCTTTGATGGGAAAAAGCTACAGGTCTATCAAGCGAGTTATGAGGTGATAGTGCACTCTTATGAGGCAGGTACATTCATATCTGACGGTAAAAAATACATTAAAGTAGCTGTAAAAAACGGATACATACACCTAGAGCAGCTAAAGCTGCAGGGTAAGAAAATGATGCCTGCCGCAGCACTGCTAAATGGCTACGACATTAGTCACCTGCAACTACCAAGTGAGTAAGTACTAATTCTACACTTCACTTATAGCCCTATCTTTGTGTAATGCAACGATCTTGGGTATTAGTGCTTTCTGTCTGGTTTCTGTGTACTTCCTATGTATTCAGTACGGATAAAAGCGTAAAGCTAGAAGTCTCTTCCGCTTCCGCAGAGTTAGTATCTCCCTACCTCACCTCTTCTATGTCTCTAACCAGCGAAGAAGCCTATCACGTAGACGCAGGTCAACTGTTCACCTCCATAAAAATCACCTCTGCTGACACCCTGTCAAATCATATTTATCTAACTCTAGGAAAAAATAACTACGATTTTGGTACTTTAATGACTGATGAGAATATAGATATTCCGCCATCCTTTATAATTCCATTAAGTCCATGTCGTTATTTTCGATTGAGAACTAAAAAGCCAACTACTGTCAAAATTGAGCTCTTTTATGCTCCAAGAATAGAGATACAATCTACTGCAAAGAAGAATAAAAAAGCACTCTGCGAAAAACCAAATACTATCTCCACCTCCCAATGGAGGCAAGGACTTCCAGACCCTAAACCAGGCCGAGTAACTACTGAAATAAATCATTGTATTATCCATCACTCTGCTGGTAACACCTCAGACACTAACTATACCAATATTATCCGTAACATCTACTTGCTCCATACAGAGAGTAATGGGTGGGACGATATAGGCTATAACTACGTAGTAGCAGGTAATGGTCAAATATATAACGGCAGAGACCCTCAAGGAGCAGGAGACGAAGACAATATCCAAGGAGCTCACTTCTGTGCTAAAAACAGTGGTACTATGGGTATTTGCCTATTGGGAAATTATGATGTGGACACACCGTCCGCCTCGCTCATACAGAGTGTAGAGAAGCTCCTAACATGGAAACTTTATAAGGAAAATTTATCAGCAAAAGACTCAAGTATTCACCCGCAGAACGGTTCCAAGTATCTAGCTACCATCGGACAGCACAAGGACGGCTGCTCTACGCTATGTCCTGGTAAAAATACGACGACTCTTATCACGGACATACGAAGCAATGTGCAAGACAAACTGGATACGTGTAACAATATAGTATCTGTATCAAAGCCTCTTAACAGCCATTACCTGAAAATATATCCTAATCCATCAGATGGACGTTTTTTTGTGATGTCCGATGATAAAGCTAACCTCACACATTATGAGTTAATAAGCTCTAAAGGCAAAAGTTTTGGTAGAGTTTCATTAGTTGAAAATGGCATGATAAGAGTGAATGCTGCTGCAGGACTATATACTTTAGCACTCTGGAGTAACAACTCTCTAATCTTCAGAGAGAAGATAGTAGTCCAATAAACTATTTTAAAAGGGCTGATTACCAGCCCTCACTATGTTGCCTATGCTCCCATTTTAATTACCTTTGCCACCGATTTAAGGTATGTGGGAGAAAATCGCCAACACTATTCTAAGGAATAGACTAGCACTCATCATCTTCTTGGTGATTATGACTGGACTTATGCTATATAAGACCTTGCAGGTACAGCTGGCTTATGATAATCCTAAGTTCATCCCAGACGATGATCAAGACATGGTGGATTACCAAGAGTTCAAAAAAACCTTTGGTGATGATGGCAGTGTAATGGTGGTAGGTATAAATACCGCTAAACTGAGAGAATTAGATTTTTTCAACGCGTGGTATGATCTTACACTAGCATTAGATACTACTGATAATATCAAGCAAGTACTCTCTATGGCTAACTTGAAAGTCTTAGATAAACGAGTAGTCTTAGATACTTTTGAAGGATATGCCAATGAAAAGGTACGTCTATTCCCACAAAACTTCATCCAACATAAACCGCAAACTCAGTCCGAATTAGATAGTATATTCATCGACTTAAATGACCTACGCTTTTACGAAGGTCTTTTATTCATAGACAGCAGCGACTTCTCTCTAATGGCTATCACATTAGAAAAAGGAATCCTAGATACAAAAGAGCGAGTGCCATTTGTCAACGACGTAGAGAAAAAAATAACTGACATCTGTACGAAGTATGAGGTAGATGTACATTTCTCCGGTTTACCGTTTATACGGACCAAAATGTCTCAAATGATTAAGCAAGAGTTAGTCAGATTTACTTTGGTGTCTATGATCCTCACCTCATTAATTTTACTCTTCTTTTTCAGAAGCTTCCCCACATTAGCTTTCTCACTCCTCACAGTAGTCGTGGGTGTAATATGGTGCATGGGTATATTGGTCCTTTTAGGATTTAAGATTACCATGTTTATAGGTCTACTGCCACCTCTTATAGTAGTCATAGGGATAGCTAATTGCATTTACTTGCTCAATAAATACCATGAGGAGTATAGAAGTCACGAGAATAAGATAAAAGCTCTCCAACGTGTGATATCTAAAGTAGGACGTGCTGTTCTATTTACAAACCTCACTACAGCAGTAGGATTTGGCGTATTTGTGCTCACGGGAAGTTCGGTTTTACAAGAATTTGGTCTGACCGCCTTCTTAGCTATTATGGCTGTATTTTTGATTTCCATCATACTAATACCCGTTCTATTTAGCTACTTACCTGCACCTAAAGAAAGGCACACCAAACACTTAGACTACAAGTTTCTCAATAGCTTAATTGACAAGCTTGCTACCTTAGTACAGACCAAACGAAAACAAGTTTATACCACCACTATAATTATAGTTGCCCTGTCATTTGTAGGTATGGCAATGCTTAAGAATGTGGGGTATATGGTAGATGATATCTCCAAAACGGACAAGCTATATCTAGACTTAAAATTCTTTGAAGAAAACATCAATGGTGTGATGCCTTTCGAGATAGTCGTAGATACGGATAAACCACAAGGAATTTCTAACGTAAGAACACTTCTCAATATTGACTTACTGGAACGTAAGCTAATGAAATATCCAGAGTTTAGTAAACCCGTCAGTATTTCTCAGACCATGAAGTTTCTAAATCAAGCGTACTATGATGGAGACCCAAGGAGGTTTAGACCACCTAGTGTACTGGACCTAAGTAGTATTATGGATGCAGTACCTCAAGGCAAGACCAATACTAATTTGATCAACAGCTTAGTAAGTGAAGACAAAAGCAAGGCTAGAATTAGTGTACAGATGGCAGATGTAGGTAGTGTCAGAATAAAAGAGTTAAAAGCAGAAGTAAGTCTGACAGCTGATACGATATTCAATTTCCGTAAAAAAACGACGTATAATTTCATAGACTCCATCATAGCAATAGATTTACTAGATACTGTAAATGCGATATACGATACCACTTACTATAGCTATCCAACTGTAAAATACACAGCATTAGACAGTTCCAATACGACGGATCTGTCCATCACAGGCACCAGTATAATCTTCTTAAAAGGAAATGATTACCTCATCAGCAATTTACTTATGAGTCTACTCATTGCCTTTTTTATTATATCACTGCTCATGGCAAGTATTTTCAAATCACTAAGAATGATCCTTATCTCTATGGTTCCTAATCTTATTCCGTTGTTATTTACAGCGGGTGTTATGGGTTTCTTTGGAGTGAACTTCAAGCCCAGCACAGTGTTAGTCTTTAGTGTAGCTTTTGGAATAGCCGTAGATTTCAGTATTCACTTTCTTACTAAATATAAGATGGAGTTGGCCAATTCAGCTTCAATAGCTGAGGCGGTGCGTAAAGTGCAAAAAGAGATAAGTACCAGTATGATTTACACTGCAGTTATTCTATTTTTCGGCTTTATAATCTTTGTGTTTTCTGATTTTGGAGGTACTATAGCACTCGGACTATTTACAGCACTTACACTTCTTATAGCACTGCTGAGTAACTTGATTTTATTGCCTTGCCTGCTGTTATCTTATGATGACGCTCAGGAGAAAAAGAAGTCTTTATAGCCCCTTCGGTAGTATTCTGAATTTATAGTATACTTGCATTCCTTATGATTTCCGCTGAAAAATTAGATTCACATACAGCTATAAGTTCTTGGTTAGCCAAATACGGTGATGATATGTATTCTTGGGCCTTTTACAAGACAAGTAGCAAAGAGACCGCAGAAGACCTTGTACAAGATACTATGGTATCCGTGTATAAATCCTATGAGAAGTATAAGCCAGGAAGTAATCCCAAGACTTGGCTTTTTACTATTCTCAATAATAAAATCATTGATTACTACCGCAGTAGTAATACTCAGAAATCTGTGAACCAAACTACACTTCAAGGAAAGCAACTTGAGGATAACAACTTTGATAGTGACGGAATATGGAATAGAGATCAAGATCCACTTTGGGGCAATACTGAGGAGCATCTTTTAGATAATCCAGATTTTCTTATAGTGATGGAATCATGTATAGAAAACTTACCACCAAACTGGAGGGGAGTCGTACTTGGAAAGTACTTTCATCATAAAAAAGGGTCACAAATCTGTAAGGAGTTAGGTATTACTTCGTCTAACCTATGGCAGATGGCACATAGAGCCAAGTTGCAATTAAAAGAATGTTTAGAAGCCAACTGGAAAAATAAGTAACATGAATCCTCTAAAGAAAATAGCACGGATCTCTTGCAAGCAAGCTGCTCTACTCGGTACTAAAGCATCATTCAATGCTCTTAATTTATTTGAAAAAATAAAGCTTAAGATGCACACCAAAGTCTGTGTAACATGTTGTGACTACCAAAAAAATAGCGAATTCATAGATCAAGCTGTAGAAAAAACAATACGTCAAAATGAACAACAACAGCATACGCTTACTCAAAAACAACGAAACAAGATAATAGAAGCTCTTCGTTAAATACAATTGGCTCTTTGTTATGGTAGTTTATTATTACGCTATAAACAACAGCAATAAAAAATAATCTTAAGTATTTGACTCACACCATCCACTTTATAAAGTAGGTCTATCAATATTTACTTCGTAGTCATATGACGTGGTAGTAATAATACGGATAGAGCCGAACTCAAAGTAATCAGCCTATATAAATATGTTTTAAACAACTAATGTTAGCTGCTCAAGGAACTATTTATAAGACAGATACAAGTAATCTAGATATCGAGCTGTTAATTCAGTTTTTTAGAGAAGTGGATCTTAATCTTAAACTATTGCAGGAAACGCTTAGTGCTCTTTTTTTACAGTCATCAAAGGGATACTGCCATATGCAGCAGCTACTTCTGTAAAGCTACTCCAATAGCTCCCAATTATCTTATTACTCTGACTTAACATTATAAGGTCTACTAAAGCCTGTTGTATCCCTTCTGGTTTATCCCGCTTCAGAAGAGCCGGATAGAAGAATACGTTATCTCCAAATTTCCTTTTAATTAGTGCAGCCTCCTCAAAGTCATCCGTGGCCAAATAGATATAACTGGCCGAGTTGTTTTCTAATTCAATTGCTAAATTATCAATGAATAACTGAGTAGGACTGTGTATTGTAGATGCTAAGTTGTCTCCTCTGCGAATATGTGCACTGATAAATTTCGAACTCATATTTTCAAGTCGATTACTACAAACATTAAGTATATGCTCCTTAGGAAGTAAAAAAGACACAAAACTAAGATCACCATAAAAATGCTCACACGTATTTATAAAAACAGTATCAACATTCTTTATTAGTTTCACTAGATCACTTTTTAACATTCCAAGTTTACGAATACTGTCATCATTTAATTGAATATCAAAAGATTTAGAATACTCATTTATTTTACTTCGTCTCAGACGATGCCCTAATTTATTCCAGCGGGGTATATACTTCTCTTCCCTAATTATAATATTATCTACCTCAAAAAAAAGGCTATCAAAAGAGCAATTTAATTCTTTATTATTTATCCAAATCACTTCTACTTTTTGTCGCAACTGCTGACTAAGTGCTATGCATGACGCTAACACTCTCATTCTGTTACCTAAGCCTCCGTTAGCTTTTACTACAATTTTCATTTCTTTTTAGTGAGCTAAGCATGAGTACAAATTAAAGAGGATATATACACTTAACATACCATTTTCAGCAACTGTTTAATGTCAAACTCTTACTGAACACAAACTACACCTATTTCACTACCTTTGCACACTTTATTTAAGACGAATGTCAACCAAAGCCAATACATATCCGCAATACAAGCAATTAGACGTACCTAGCACTGAGAAGAAAGTACTTCAGTTTTGGAAAGAAAACAGTGTGTTTGAAAAAAGCGTCTCCAATAGATCTAAAGAGAATACCTACGTATTTTATGAGGGTCCTCCATCCGCTAACGGTATGCCAGGCATCCACCACGTGATAAGCCGATCACTTAAAGACGTCTTTTGCCGGTATAAGACACTGCAAGGATATAGAGTAGAGCGTAAAGCAGGTTGGGATACTCACGGGCTTCCTGTAGAGCTTCAGGTAGAAAAAGCATTAGGCATAACAAAAGTAGACATAGGTACTAAAATAAGTGTAGAAGAATACAATGCAGCCTGCCGTAAAGATGTACTCAAATATAAAGATAAATGGGATGAGCTTACCGAGAAAATAGGATACTGGGTAGACTTAGACAATCCATATGTCACCTACGAAAACGAATACATAGAGTCTGTTTGGAACTTACTTAAGAGACTCCACGAAAAAGGATTTTTGTACAAAGGACATACCATACAGCCCTTCTCTCCGGCTGCAGGTACAGGCTTAAGCTCCCACGAGCTTAATCAGCCAGGCACCTACAAAAATGTAAAAGATACTACTGTAATAGCACAGTTTAAACTAGCCGACCCCGCTGCTGTAAGTCTTGACTTACACTGGGGAGATACCTACTGCATAGCATGGACCACTACTCCGTGGACCTTACCCAGTAATACGGCTCTAGGTGTAGGACCTAAGATAGACTACACCGTAATAAAAACGTATAACCAATACACTTTTGAGAAAATTACGGTGATTTTAGCTACCAAACTTGTAGCTAAATATTTCCCAGCCAAGAATGAAGAACTCACACTTGACGCATATAAATCAGGCGATAAAGCTATTCCTTTTGAAATAGTAAAGGAGCTAAAAGGTGCTGAATTAGTAGGACAGAAATATGAGCAACTAATGCCGTATCAGCAACCAGAAGAGGGAAAAGCTTTTGAAATAATCTCAGCAAATTTTGTAACTACAGAAGATGGTACAGGTATTGTTCATTTAGCTCCGAGTTTTGGTAGTGATGACTATATAGCTGCTAAGCAAAATAATATAGGTTTCTTGACCCTAGTAGATAGGCAAGGTAAATTCATATCAGGAGTAGGAGAATTCTCTGGTCTGTATGTAAAAAACTATAAAGAAGAGGATGAGACGGCAGACGGGTATCAAAGTACAGACGTAAAAATAGCCATCAAGTTAAAAATAGATAATAAAGCATTCAAAGTAGAAAAATATGAGCACAGTTACCCGCACTGCTGGCGTACTGATAAGCCTATACTTTATTACCCAATGGAGAGTTGGTTTGTGAAAACTACTGCAGTAAAAGATAGATTAATCGAACTTAATAAAACGATCAACTGGAAGCCTGTAAGTACAGGAGAAGGAAGATTCGGTAACTGGCTAGAAAACCTAGTAGACTGGAATCTAAGTAGAAGTAGATATTGGGGTACTCCGCTACCTCTTTGGAGAACAGAAGATGGCGAGCAAGAAATATGTATCGGATCTATAGATGAACTAAAAGCTGCAGTAGAAAAATCTGTAACGGCTGGTTTTATGCCAAGCAATACTATAGATGACAACTTTGACTTACACCGTCCATTTATAGATGATATAATATTGGTATCCGAAGATGGCAAGCCTATGAAGCGTGAGACAGACCTCATAGATGTTTGGTTTGACTCTGGAGCTATGCCTTATGCACAGCTTCACTATCCTTTTGAAAACAAAGAAAAAGTAGACGATAGGACTAATTACCCTGCAGATTTTATAGCCGAAGGTGTAGATCAAACCAGAGGATGGTTCTTTACACTACACGCCATCTCAGTAATGCTAAATGACTCCGTAGCATACAAAAATGTAATGGCCAATGGACTGGTACTAGACAAGAATGGAAATAAAATGTCCAAGCGTCTCGGCAATACTATTGATCCATTTATGGCAGTAGAGAAGTACGGTGCAGATATCATTCGATGGTATATGCTAAGTAATGCCGCACCTTGGGATAACCTAAAGTTTGATATCGAAGGTCTAGACGAAAGCAGAAGAAAATTCTTTGGTACCTTGCATAATACCTACGGATTTTATGCTCTTTATGCTAATATAGACTCCTTCACTAATGACCTTCCCATAGTACCTATGGAAGAAAGACAAGAGTTAGATAGATGGATACTTTCTAAGCTACACTCACTAGCAAAACTAGTCGAAGAATCTATGGATGAATATGAGCCTACAAAGGCTACTCGGGCCACCCAAAGCTATGTCATAGATGATCTTAGTAACTGGTACGTAAGACTAAACCGCCGCCGTTTCTGGAAAGGAGAAATGAGTGAGGATAAAGTAGCTGCATATCAGACACTTCATACATGTCTTAGCACAGTCGCTAAACTTATGTGTAGTTTTAGTCCTTTTTACGCGGATCAACTCTACAGAGATCTTCTGTTCACCAACGAATCTATTCACCTACAAGACTTTCCAAAGGCAGATATATCTTTAATAGATACTGAACTAGAAGCACAGATAGAGATTTCTCAGCGAATCACTTCTCTAATCTTGAGAATCAGAAAACTAGAAGGCATAAAAGTACGCCAGCCGCTAAGTAAAGCCATAATACCTGCACTTAGTGACTCTTTCGCCACTAACCTACAAAAAGTTCAAGATCTCATAAAATCTGAGGTCAACATCAAAGAGATAGAAATAATAGACAGAAACTCCAGCGTAATTAAGCGGTCTGCAAAACCTAATTTTAAGGTTCTAGGAACTAAAGTGGGTAAAGATATGAAAGCAGTCACTGCTCCTATCTTTGGATTCACAAATGAACAAATAGGACAATTAGAAAAAGGCGAGACTATAGCTATAGTGGCAAATGGAACTACCTATCACTTGGGTATAGACGATATAGAAGTCAAGACTGCAGATATCCCAGGGTGGCAAATCATCAGTGACAATGACTATACAGTAGCGTTAGATCTTGAACTTACTGAAGAACTAAAAACAGAGGGTGTAGCAAGAGAGTTAGTTAACAAAATTCAGAATCTCAGAAAAGATAAAGACTTTGAGGTGACAGATAAAATTACTGTTAGTATAGAGAAGCATTCTTACACCAGTAAAGCAATACTCTCTTTTAATCAATATATTTGCGAAGAAATTTTAGCCAGTTCCCTAAAAGAAGTAACCAATCCAACTGGGACTGACGAACTAGATATAGACGGAAACATAATAAGTATAACACTTTCTAAATAATATAATATGGCAGAATCATTAAGATACAGCGATGCAGATTTAGCAGAGTTTAAAGAGAACATTCTCAGAAAGCTTAAAGTAGCAACAGAGGAGTATGACACCCTACGAAAGCAGATACGGTCAGAAAATGACAACGGTACGGATGACACCGCGAGTGCCTACGTATCTATAGACGATGGATCAGCCTCGATGCAAAAAGAAAATGCAGGTAAATTAGCATCAAGACAGCAGAAATATATTAAGAATCTTGAGAATGCATTAATACGGATAGGAAACAGAACCTATGGCATCTGTAGAGTCACAGGTCTACTTATAGCTAGAGAGAGGCTAAAAGCTGTACCACATACCACACAGAGTATGGAAGCCAAAAAAAATCAATATAAATAACTGTCAAATTGGAAAATACACTAGAATCTAAACAGAAAAGTCAACTTCTTTTAGTCATCATTACTTTAGTTGTTGTCATCTTTTTAGATCAATGGTTAAAGTTCTATATAAAGACGAACTTCTCTCTTGGTCAAAGCGAGATGATGATATCAAATTGGTTTGAATTAAACTTTACAGAGAATCCTGGAATGGCCTTTGGGCTTACTTTGGGTGGTGTATGGGGTAAGATAGTGCTTACTACATTTCGCATATTAGCCTCAGGTATGATCATTTATTATATAATCTCGCTCATCAAAGAAAAAGCTCATACTATGATGGTCGTATTGGTTGCTCTCATTTTAGCGGGTGCATTAGGTAATATTATAGACTCTGTATTTTACGGAAAATTCTTTGGGGAAAGTACGTATCACCAAGTAGCACAGTACATGCCCTCTGGTGGAGGCTATGCACCAATTTTTCAAGGTAAGGTAGTTGATATGCTCTATTTCCCTTTGGTTGATACCTTTTGGCCTGAATGGATTCCTTATTTAGGTGGCTCAAGATTTGAGTTTTTCAGACCGGTTTTTAACATTGCAGATGCTGCCATAAGTATTGGAGTATTTAGTATTATAGCTTTCAGAAAAAGACTTTTTGAACCAGGAATATCGAGTTAAACTATAAAATATCGTATAAAAACTAGTTTATTTTTACAGCCATTTCTTTGCTACACAAATGGCTTGTCTGCCTCTGGCACGAAACCGTAACTACAGCTACCTGCCGGCAGGCAAGGTGCTTAATTTTTCTGCCTCGAACTGACTGAAAGTGATTTTATTTTTCAATACATCATCCTATATTCCATTTGGTATAAGTTAATAGATAACAAAAACCCTCGCATCTATTTATCAAATACCTAATCCTTACCAAATCATACGTATCAAACTGGTATTCCTCAAGGCTAATAATACGACACGCTGGAGATTAATAATTAAGAGAACGCAAGTTATATTTTAGGTAATAAACACGAGTAAGACTCATCACTACAAGTAAATAGACCAGAGGCTAGTAAAAAGGTGTTATACGGAATAAGTCATCAAACACCTGGACTATTCTGATGCTATATCACCAATTTAGTTGTTATCATTTCCTTCCTGCAGCAAGTTAGACTAGGCTGTGGCTAGTACTTTCATAAAGAGACGGATAAGCTACGTTAATTCTTAAAAAATCATGCACATTTCTCAAAATACACGAACGGTCATTAATCACTGAGTCCGTATGATAACTGCTATTTAAAAAATACAAGAGTTACTCCTTTTCCTCGGTATCGTCTTTGTTACTCAATACGGGCTTTAAAATGTAGTACACTCCAATAAATATAACCGCGGTAATCACAACTTGAGATATAAACCAAAAGCTAAATGAGCTCTCAGGGGCACTATTCGGTAATTTTTGAGCAACGTCTTGAAGAAATATCATACTTAAAGTTAACTTTTAGACTTTTTAATCGCTGCTAAATATCTCTTTAACTCTTCTCTTACTTTAGGGAAAAGGAGTAAAAGACCAATCATATTAGGAAATACCAATGCTAAAATCATAGCATCTGAAAACTTAATCACAGCATCTAGAGTGGCCGCAGCCCCTACTACTATAAACAAAAGAAAGAGTATTTTATACACTATATCAGCTACTACACCTCTACCAAAAAGATACTTCCAAGACTGCAGTCCGTAGTACGACCAAGATATCATAGTACTAAAGGCAAATAGTATAATAGCTATAGTAAGTACAATAGAGAAATGAGGTATCACAGCATCAAATGCCAGTGACGTTAAATCTACCCCACCTACCGTTTCACCAGTAGCTCTCAAGACAACAGAACCATTTTCACCACCATAGACAAAAGCACCATCCATATTGAAGAAAATAATCACTAATGCCGTCATAGTACAGATGATCACTGTATCTATCAATGGTTCTAGAAGAGCCACTATTCCTTCACTTGCGGGAAACTTAGTCCGTACCGCTGAGTGAGCAATAGCTGCCGAACCGGCACCTGCCTCATTACTAAAAGCTGCTCGCTGAAACCCTATGATTAATACTCCAACAACACCACCTAGACCTGCTTCAGGTGTAAATGCTCCGCTGAAAATCAATCCTACAGCCTCACCCAACCTAGATATATTAGCGAAAATAATGATCATTGCGGCTAGCACATATATACCTGCCATAAAAGGGACAATCTTCTCCGTGATATTTGCGATTCGCTTTATCCCTCCAATAATTACAATACCTACAAGAACTGCAAGAATCACTCCTATCAAAACACCGGTAGCTCCTCCTTCTAATCCAAACAACGAAATAATTTGCTGTGTAGCTTGATTACTCTGAAAAGCATTCCCACCACCGAAACTAGCACCTACACATAATATTGCGAATAATCCACCCAGTACTTTACCTAGGCCAGCCATTTTAATATCTGCCAGTCCTTTTTTAAGATAATACATGGGTCCACCGTAGATAGTTCCGTCTGGACCTACGTCTCTGTATTTTACCCCGAGTGTACATTCCACAAATTTGGTAGACATTCCGATAAGACCACAGATAATCATCCAAAAAGTAGCTCCTGGACCACCAATAGCTATGGCCACTGCTACTCCTGCAATATTTCCTAGACCAACAGTACCTGAAACAGCGGTAGCTAATGCCTGAAAATGGCTTACCTCCCCCTCTTTACTTTCGTCACTTATGGTATCTACTAGATCTCCATCAACTACATTTAAGTCTGTCTTTTCCACAGAGTGATGATCAATATCGTCATATTTTCCCCGTACTACATTTATTGCTAACGGAAATTTTCTGATATTGATAAATGAAAAAGCAACTGTAAAAAATACAGCTCCGACCACCAATAAGATAACTACAAACGGAATAGATACACTGTCCGACACAGGAATAGATGTGAGCACGAGTCCTTCCCAAGCGTTTGCTATCGGTTCAAACCAATTGTTAATCTTTTCATCGATTCCTACATCATTTGCAAAGCAAGATAAAGAAAGTCCAACTATAGATACCAATAAAATGCTAAATCTTTTTAGTGAATGTAGTGTATGCATATATTGTCAAATATGCCCAAAAATATAGTAACACCCAAATTTTATCTCAATCGCTTGGCAGAATGATAAAAATGGGTCATTTCCTTTGTCTCCATATTAATTATCCCTTTTTTCGTAAGGGTATCTATACGAACCATACCGTGAGCGTGAATCACCTTTCCTTGGCCTATTACTAGGCCTACATGTCCTACTCGTTCATTATGTTCAAAGAAAACTAAATCTCCTGTAAAGAGATCCTCAAAAGCCACTGACTTTCCTACCTTTTGTTGCTGAGAAGCATCTCTGGGCAGCTGAATACCCAGTACCTTATAGATAACCTGTACCAACCCACTGCAGTCAATTCCACTGAAGTGTCTCCCTCCCCAAAGGTATGGAGTACCTAAAAACTTTTTTGCTAAATCCTGTATAAATACGTCCTCCTCACTTGCAGATGAGCCAATCATTTCTGACCCCATAGAAGACAACACAGTACCCTTCACTATATCATTTTGCTCGCTAGCAAATAGGTCTTGCTGCACATATCTATCCGCAATAATAGCCTCTTGAAAACTTGATTTACTTAACCAGCCTGTATATCCATCAAAATCCATGGTTACACGATACCAATCTTTTTGTTGAGTTAAAATAGTATAGGTCTCACCAAAAAGAAGTTGTGATACCATCTCCGCACTACTTTGAGGCTCTCCTCGCAGTGGTATTTGTGCTACGTGACAAATGCCTTTCTGCATCTAAAATTAGATATGTAAACGCTCCTTACGCTTAAGTAGAACTTCTTCGGACTCTTCTCTATCTGGGTCTGGAACACAGCAATCTACTGGACATACTGCTGCACATTGTGGTTCTTCGTGAAAACCTTTACACTCCGTACATTTATCTGGTACTATATAGTAAACTTCATCGGATATAGGCTGCTGAATAGATTCTACCGCTACCTCTTTGCCTCCTTCTAGTGTATATTTACCTGATACTCCTGTACCATCAACTACTTTCCACTCTGCTCCTGCCTCATATATTGCCGTATTTGGACACTCGGGCTCACAGGCTCCGCAGTTTATACATTCATCTGTTATGATAATTGCCATAGGTGCAAAGGAAATCTTTTTAAGACCAAAGTAATGCTCAGAATGTATGAATTATTACATTTTATCTAATAAGTCTTCTATAACAGCGAGACTTACATACTCTGGTGATTTTTGTCGAATCTTTTTTGCCCAATAAATAAACTGAGGCTTATCTCTTACACCAGCGTAATAATTCAGATGTGTACCCCACACATCAATATTATCGGGCTCTAGTTCTAAGCATTTTTGCATTAATGCTTTTGCTTCCGTGTATTTTCCTGACATCACAAACACCTTAGATTTCAGGTTTAAAATGTTTCCGTTTCTTGGAAACTGAGCTACTAACTCAGTGGCTAAAGTTGCTCCTCTTTTTAAATCACCTTGTTCTATGCGATATTTCAATAACTGCTTTCCTATGGATGGCACAGTAGGATCCATATCCCACGCTTTCTGTAAGTAAAACGTAGCCTGACTCCAAGCCTTTTGCTTTCCATAGCTTTCTCCGAGTATAAAAAGTTCCCAAGATGAAAGTATATCTAAATCCAGCTTTTGCTGAGTAGCTTTAGCATACTCTTCCTTGAGATAATAATATTTTAACCATAAGCGAGGATAATCTTTACCAGTAAGTTTCTCCTTTGCTTTACGAAGATAAAAAGGATTCTTGTCAAATTTTTCCCAATATTCTAAGTATGCACGAATTTCAGTTTCTTCATCTGGTATTGCATTATTTACAGCATACAACCCTACTAGCTTCTGTCTCTTGGCGACCTCACCTGCCGGTTTAGGTACTCGTATGTAGTGATCATGCACACTCACATGTGGGATGTCCTCTGAGCCGCTAGGAGGCATATGACAACTCACACAGTTGTTTTCTGCTTTAGTAAGCACCTGTAAGTCTTCCTTACATTTATTCACTTGGTGGCAATTTTTACAAGCTGTATTATATACTTCTGTACCTGTCATCTTCACACTTACATGTGGATTATGACAACTAATGCACGTAAAGTCTAGTTTTTCTTTATTCCCTTGAATAAAGCACTCACTCATCTGAAATCGCTGACTGTGATTAGCCATATCAAAGGATGCGTTTTCTCCTTCGTACTCTGGGAGGTAAATCTCAAAAATATCTGAAAGCTTCATCCCTGGTTTAAAGTCCGTAAACTTCTTACCGTCTTTTAGTACATTAAGTCCTTGAAGATGACACCGCTGACACAGGTCTATCTGACGCTCCCACGATAATTTTCTAGGATTTACTATGGTAGGATCTATTTCTGTTTTCACGTCTACGCCTTCTCCTTTAGCTCGCTGATCCACGTGAAGTGATCCGGGTCCGTGACATCGCTCACAGTCTATTCCATTTCCTATTTCAGTAAACTTAAAATCAGATTTTTCTGCTAGCTTGGGCATAGAATTATGACAGCTGATACACTCTGAGTTTAGAATCCGGCTAAACCTTGAGTTATTACCATTCTCAAAACCAGGTGCCAAATCCCACTTTTGCTCCTGTACATAAAAAGTAATAGGTGCTTGGTAAATAAACCCTTGTTCGGTAAAAAGATGAGAATTAGTATGCTGACCACTTCCTACTATATGATTTATCTGAACTTCTAGTTTATGACTGGTGTCACCATCGATTAGCCTATATTCTCTCACGTACAGCTTATCTTCTTTCCAAAATGGAAAGTAATGTAGGTCTTTAAAACTATCATACACCTGATGCTCTAAGCCAAAAACGGCAGACGATTTACTATGAGAAGCAGTATCAAAAGATAACCCCATACCCGTATGTATAAATGTACTGTGCTTATCCTCGTGACACGATGCACACGTAGCCATACCTACATACTTAGCAGCATCAGAATGATTAGCGTATACCATATCCTTAGATAATGAGTCTGTACAACTCGTGTATGCTATGGAAATAGCTATAAAAAGTAACAATCCAGAAAAGATGGCTACTTTAGATGAAGCTCTATTTATGAAAACTTGGCTTGCCACTCCATTACACCACCTAATAGATTTCGTACGTTTTTAAATCCTTGTTTTACCATGAAATCTTTGGCAGCAGCACTCCTACCTCCACTCTTACAGTATATAACTACCTCTTTTTCCATCCATGCATCTAGATCATCTACAGTACCTGGAAGCGTACCTAGCGGTATGAGCTTTCCCTCGAGATTAAAGTCTTGGTGTTCCCAGTCCTCACGCACGTCTATGAGTAAAAAGTCCGTTTTCTTCTCTATCTTTTGTTTTAGTTCTTCTACTGTAATGTCAGTCATTTCTTTAGAAATTTTGATGTTAGTGGTAGTAATTTAATTGTTTAATATAACGAGTTTAGATATGATTTGTTCGTAATCGTCATTCGCTCTTTTTAAGTAATAAATGCCAGGTACAATACCACGGACATTAATCTCGTCAGTGTCTGCTGCACTAAGCACTTCTAATCCGCTTAGATTATATAATTTTACACTTGTATAGCGACCACCTAAATGGACTAGGTCAGTAGCCGGATTAGGATAAATCTTCGGATGATTATCCTTAGCCATGGGCGAATAAACAACTGCATATAGCTCTCTTTCACTCCCAAAGTGTGGACGCATCATTAACGTGCCGTCTGGCACATCATTAGACCAACCACCTATACTCTTAGCATATAAATTCGGATTTTTTTTATTTGGCTTCCTAGCGTTACCAAAGTTCATATCCCAGCCTACATTGAGATTATACATCTCACTCTGATGCCAGCCGATATAGAACTTACCTGCAGGAAGCACCAATGTAGTATCTAAGTAGTAAGGCGTAAATGTTCTCTCTCCGTTAGCTATACTGTAGATAGGTGTCATTTCATCTGATTCATAAACTAATAGATCTTGATTTGCTCCGTCTACTCCATTTAATGACTGCCATACGCGTAGTTTAAATCTTCTCCGAGACACGTCATATACCGCTTGATTAAAAAATGTACCGATGGCATATAGCGTATCTTCTTTAGCTAAATCAAAGCCATACGCTATTTGACCAGCGATGTTACTCGGATTGGTATTCTGATCAAAACCAAAACCACGCTCTGCACTACCATCGTCATACGCATAATAGTCATGAAATATCTGGGTGGCTATAATAGTATCATTTACTCTAAATGGATTTAAATTAATTTTACTATCCTCTCGTACGGATATGGTCCGTTTTATCTCTATAGGGTCAGTGCCTGATAATCCGGTCAAGGAATATTTTGGCAGATTAAATTCAATGCTATTCTCGCCATCAAGATTTTTTTGATTAACACTTCCGCCTGTTTGTGACAAAATGGTACTGTTAAACGTAACTTCATTGGAAGGCTGAATGTTCTTACCCACATTAAATCTATTGGAAACCCTGAAGTAAACTGCGTCTTGCTCATGAATACTAGGATTTATACTGAAGTGTTCATACGGCATACTCCAGAAAGTCTTCAACAATGAAGCAGGCTGACCTTGAATGGCATAGTCATCATAATACGCCTCATTTATCTTCCTTTTTTCATCGAAAAATACATAATCTATGTGCCAATGATTTGCATTACCCACCTGACGGGTGAAAGTGGTAAACATAAACTGAAAACCTGCATGTAAAAAATTATCATCTAAAATAGGAATCACTACTTGTTTGAAGTCTTGAGAAGTACCTACTCCTCCCTTACTCCATACTTGAAACCAAAAGCCATTAGCTGCCTTAAACCAAAGCCGTATAGAATCTTCTCCATTTAGATGATACCCGTTTCCATTGGGCTGATAAAAGAAACTGAATACCATAGAATCAGACAAGCTATAGGGTGTCCCGCCTTTATCTTTTAAATTGATAGGCTGACTGATCAGACTATCACCTGCAGTGCTTAGATCTTTATTTATGGTATTCCGATACGGATAACCTGAAGGGTCTAGTGCATCAAAAGTAGCTACATTAATAGTAGGTGGCAGAATAGGAAACTGTGAATTTACATATACCTGATTATTCAGCCATTTGGTACTATCTGGATAGATTTTACTTTGAGCAAAATCATCAAAAAACGGTAGACTTAGCGTATCTCTATTCCCAAACTTATTTTTTTCATTGGGCTGAAATTCATATCCTGGATTTGCTGCTAAAAAACGCTGAATTACAGCATTATTTTCCATAGGTGTAGTGACCACCTGAGCATAGCTGTACTTGACTGTAAAAATGAAAAATAGAAGACTAATAGGTAAGTAAAGACGCATAGACGAGAAACGTAATTTAGGGTAGAATAGTATCATGTAACAGTAACTATTGTATAGATTCTACTAACTCCTCATTAGTAGATAATGTGCTATCAGACAAGTAGTAATCAGAAGAAATACCGACTACAAGATCTATTTTTGAATTTCGCTCGATTAGCGTACCTGGCTTTATCACATTAGTAGTACCTGACTCGTACTGAGCTAGGACAGGTTCATCATTTTTGGTACGCACAGAAGCAGTCACTTCCTTTATAATATTACCTACCTTCAAGTATCTTCTGAGCAGTATATTTCGGGCTTGTGGTAGAGAGGTTTTTTCTGCTAAATCAGGCACCATCACCATCGGTACTTTATCTGTATTGATCACTAGATATACCTTTCTACCTGGTTTCACCATGAGTCCAGCTTCTGGGTTTTGGTTAATCACAGATAGCTTCTTAGCTCCATCTTTATATACGGTATCAGTCACCTCACTCTGCAGTCCCATAGACTCTAATTTCACTATAGCTTTACTGGCCGTTAGACCCTCTAAGTTTTCCACCTGTATGAGGGTGCTATCGTGGTTTGTATATATATCCAGATACCGCAGTGTGCCTAGCAATAACACAATTGTTATCACTCCTATACTACCTAAATGAATTCCAAATTTTTTCATTCTGACTTCGTCTTTTACGCTTCGTTATATAAGAGCCGCAATATACACGCTTATTGCTTTTGTGTGAAATGAAACCCTATTTAGGAGCTAGCATGTACTGCTATAATTAAAATCGTAGTACAACATATACACTATCAATTAATACACTCACTTTTATAAGCGTTATATATAAAAAACAAAAATGCTAACAATAGTCTGATTACTATTACTTTACAACCAAATTTGAACAGATAAATTTAAGGTTTATATGTATCGCTTTCAAAAGATTTTGGTTTGGTACAAGGCTTGAATGTATTATCGTAGAATCAAATCTTAAATAATGAAAAAAACACTCACCACACTATTACTTCTCTCCTCAGTATTTTGTTTTGCACAGACTGATAGTACCGCCACCTTACCTGATGTAGATCTTAGGAATATGAATGGTAGTGACATCAATATCTCTGAATATGGAACCAACGGAAAAATTACCATCATCTCTTTTTGGGCTACGTGGTGTAAGCCGTGTATCAAAGAGCTTAAAAATATAAACTCCCTACTAGAAGAATGGCAGGAAGACTACGATGTAGAGCTAGTGGCAGTCAGTGTAGATGATAGCCGAAACTCTGTAAAAGTAAAACCTATGGTGAATGCACTCAACTGGGGTTTTGATATACTAATGGACCCCAATGGCGACCTACAAAGAGCTATGAATGTAGCCAATCCACCAGTGACTTTCCTGATAGACCAAAGAGGTAATATCGTCTATACACATACAGGATACGTAGAAGGTGATGAGTACGAACTAGAAGATCACATCAAAGAAATTGGTAAAAGGGAAGAAAATACCCAAGAAAGTGTGCAAGAGACAAAAGAAGTGATTGAAGAAGATATACAAGAGACTCCAGTGATTGATAAATAATCAATACATACACTGAATTAACACAGCATTCGTTTTCTGACGGATGCTTTTTTTATGTCTATTTCGATACAGTACAGCGATTTGGTCATTAATACCAAAATAGCTTTCAATTGCCGCATATAAATCGTTTTTCACTACGTCACTATATAGTTCATTTGGTATAAGTCGTCAAACACCGGGACTGTTCTAGCTATTTTCTACGCAACTATCTACAAGTTTGGTGTTTTTTTCATAAAAAAATCCTGCTGATACGTAATCAGCAGGATTTAATTAAGTCTTTATTTCTGGCTTAGTTTAGTGGGCGTGATCTGCGTGAGAATGATTAGGACAAGAATGCGGATCTGTAGTACATTCTACTGTACATACGTGGGCTTGCTCCTCACCAGTAACTTCCGTAGGAGAATCAACAGCGGCTTCTTCTGCTTCTTCTTTACAGCACTCTTTCTTGCAGTCTTCAGCACACGCTTTTGTGTCATTGCACGCTACTGTTGTAAGGCTTAGTATGAAAACCAAGCTCAATAATTTTATTGTATTTTTCATTAATTTATGTGTTATTTTTTAAAGTGCATTTGCTCTGATTACATACGTCATTTTCGCAATCAAGTCACAATCTTCATCTATACCTTCATCTGTAGTGAAACTGATACGTGTAGATACTTCGCCAGAGCGAATAAACTCTACTAATTCTACGTTTTCAATATCTAAGTCTATTATTGAAGCTGTTGTATCTATATCAGACTTAGTACCCACTAAAGTTTCAGGGATACCAGTACCCGTGATGTAGAACTTCACTTCGTTCACGAAAGAAAATTTCTGGGTAGTTGGAGCTACTATAGACACGCTTAGAGTGCTTAGTTTAGCAGACTCTACTTTGTCTAGCTTGTCTGCATATTGCTCCAAATCGCCTGTTAAGGTAGATTGAGCAGGTGTAATTATCTCTACTGGTACTCCATCGGAATTCACAACGTCATCAGCAGATAGCGTAAATGCTATTTCAGCTGGATTGAAGTCAAAGCTAAATGGTAGGTACGGCTTATCACAAGCGTAGAAAGACAAAACTGAAAGTAGAAAGGACATACATAAAATTTTCTTCATCTCACAAACATATATAATTTTCTTCATATTAAATTTATTATACCATTGACGCTGGATTTATACATTGAATCTAAAGTGCATCATGTCACCGTCTTTTACTATATACTCTTTGCCCTCTACTCTTAGTTTTCCTGCTTCTCTACACTTCGCTTCTGAGCCTAGTTCTATGTAATCATTATATGCTATGACCTCCGCACGGATAAATCCTTTTTCAAAATCAGTGTGTATTACTCCTGCTGCTTGAGGTGCGGTAAACCCTTCTGTGATAGTCCATGCTCTTACTTCTTTCTCCCCTGCGGTAAAGTAGGTAGCATATTTCAATAATTTATAGGCCTCTTTTATGATTCTATTGGCACCACTCTCTTCTAGCCCCATATCCTCTAGAAACATCTTCTTATCATCCTCTTCCATCTCTATCATGTCAGACTCTATCTCCGCAGAGACAAACATTACCTGAGCATTTTCATCTTTCACAGAATCTATAAAAGCTTTCGTATGATGATTACCGCTTACTACACTCGCGTCATCTACATTACACACATAGAGTACTGGTTTAGCAGTGATTAGATTTAGATCTTTCACTAGTTCCCATTTGGTTTCGTCCATTTCTACGGTACGTACAGACTTACCTTGGATCAAGGCTTCTCTGATAGTATTGGCTACGTCATAGATAGCTTTCGACTCTTTATTCCCAGAATCTGCCAGCTTTTTCACCTTCGCTATTTTAGCTTCTATAGCCTCTAGGTCTTTAAACTGAAGCTCTATATCTATAATCTCCTTATCTCGTACTGGATCTATAGTCACATCTACATGCGTAATATTTTCATCATCAAAACATCTCACTACGTGCAATATCGCATTGGTATTTTTAATATTTCCTAGAAATTGGTTTCCGAGTCCTTCACCCTTACTAGCACCTTTTACCAGTCCAGCTATATCCACTATCTCCACTGTGGTAGGCACTATTTTTTGAGGATTCACTAAGTCTGAGATACGCTCTAGACGCTCATCTGGCACGGTAATTATCCCTATATTAGGCTCTATCGTACAAAAAGGATAGTTAGCACTCTCTGCTTTTGCACTGCTTAGGCAGTTAAATAGAGTTGATTTTCCTACGTTGGGCAAGCCCACTATTCCACATTGTAATGCCATTTTTTTTCTTGATTTTTAATCGGGTGCAAGTTTAGCAATATTTCCTCATTTCATAGATACCAAAAATGCACTATTCTTTGGACTGTAACTTTTGGTATGCTCTATCCTCTGCCCATACACTCTCTAGCCAGTGCCTATCTGCTGTCCGCTCCTGAAATGTATAGATACGTACCTGTATCTTAGTTTGATACTCTACTTCATCGAAATAGCCCTCATGTGCAAAAGGTATCTGCTCCACCTGCTTACTCTCTATCTCCGCTATCTGCTCATCTGTGAGACTCAGATACGGCAGTGCCTTATCACTCAAGCTACTCATAAATGGCAGGTGAATAAACGCAGTCTTATAGTGTGAAAAATTATACTGTGCTATCATACTGTCCCAATTGACCAGGCAAATAGCAATAAGTGTACTATATGCCGCTAGAGCATTTACTCTGACCAGGTAATACGTGCTTCGCTTATCTATTATTTTATATGCTAAACTCACTAATCCTATGATGCACAGCATCAAAAAGAACAGCACTCCGATACGCTTGTAGGCTAGCCCAAAATATTTGATATAGTACATCGTACGGATACCTACTGAAACTACCAGAAACCCATTGAGTGCTATCCAGATATACGCTATAGTTTTGAGTGATTTATTCCCTTTATAAAAATTTAAGTTTTTACGGAAATAGTAAATGGTCAGTCCCATACTGATGATGATGGCTACTATGAGTATGTAGGTGCCCTCGTGTACTAATTCTTTTAGTAACTCTCCCTCCCACTGGAAGCCAATCCATACATTACTAATCTCCAGATAAAGCAATCCTATGAGCAGTACACACAGAGATGAAAGTAGGAAGACGCCTGACTTATACTCTATCTGTAAATCTAGATTTCTAAAGCTTCTCCTTATCTTTTCTTTGGTACGTGTAAGGAAATCTTGGTGCTCCGCATCTAACCTACTGAAACTAGAAGAGCGTAACTGAAGACTGTGTATCACCCCAAAGAAGAATCCCACTATTGCGACAAAAATGGCCACTATATTTATGTACTTCGTGAAGATACTAACGATGTCAGCTATCACATCCAAGACACGTCCTACTGCATCAGAAAAGTACGTACTCCCCATACTGTATAGTGCCAAGAACAAAAGAATAATAAAAATGGGCAGGAAGATGATTCGCATCATTTTACTCAATCTAAGTCCTCTACCTGAAACTTTCCTGAACTTTAATGATTTTACGAAATCAACAAATGAAGCAAAATAGTTAGCAAATGCCGAAGGGATAGCGTAAAGTATATTTCTGACCGGTACGACTGTGTGCAGACCTATGAGCAGTGCAAAGGAGACTATTACCATAAAGAGCGTAAATGGACTAGCATAGAGATAATACGCTATAGAGGTAAGTACGAGGCCCGATCCCACCACTTTAGGTAAGAGATCTTTGAAAAATGAAGTCTTAAATACTACGAGCAGTATTAGCGTGCTCACTCCGTAAATAGCGACATTCAGACCAAGTGATTTTTCAAAAAAGAGGATAATAAATAATAGCGTAGCTAGGAGTGTGGTAACATAACTCGGTAATTTCATGCGATTGATTTTATAATTGGTTGGATAAAGAACGCAGCGTATATTTTGTTAGTATGGCTTTGGACGAGGGATAGATGGTATTTATGGAATAGTATCGTTAAACCAATCCGCCCTTCTGTCAGTTAATTACATTCGGAACGTATTTTGAAATGTAGTAATCGAAATGTTCAATTTCTTAATCCGGTTGATAGATTCCATCGTATGGCCACTGGTCATAGTGATCGCTATATGGATTGTATTTTTCCTCAATTTAAGCTTAGAGTTAAATCTCAATTACTTTGGTATGCGTCCGCAGGAATGGCGTGGGATATTCGGCATTTTCACTATGCCTTTTCTTCATGGAGATTTTGATCACCTCTTTAGTAATAGTGTACCTCTCCTACTTTCGATGGGTTTTATTTTTATTTATTTCCATAAAGAAAGAGTCGCTATACTCCTGCTCAATGTATTGCTCACTGGAGGTATTTTACTCATGATAGGCGAGCAAGGCAGTAATCATATAGGTGCCAGTGGACTAGTATATGCATATATATTCTTCTTGGTCACACACGCTATTATAACTTGGAATAAAGAAATGCTCGGAGCTGCATTCTTACTTATATTTTTATACGGTAGTATTATCTACGGCATATTCCCAGAGTATGGGCGGATAGTGGGCAAAAACATCTCGTGGGAGGGTCACCTTGCTGGAGCTATCTCAGGGATAATCTTCGGATTCCTCTATCGCAATACTGGCCCGCAAAAAGCTATCTTTTTTGATGGAGAGGAAGATGATGACGATGATGATGATGACCCAGATGCTTATTGGAAATTACCTGAGCAGCGGGCTCCTGAGACTACTGTCCGGTATCATTATAGGAAGAAGGAATAATACAAGTGCTCTAAGCATCATCAAAAGACAAGCACATAATATTTTAATAATCTTTCTGCGTTACTTTCGCCACGTATGCGAATAGCCTTTGTCATTCTGTTTTCTTTGGTTTACCTAAAATCTAACACCTGGGGATTTTATGCTCATAAGGAAATCAACTACCTTGCATGCTTTACGCTACCTCAAGAGATGTTTGGCTTCTATAAATCTAACATAGGCTACATACAGGAATTTGCAGTGCGTGCAGACCAGCGTAGATATGCCATAGAGTCAGAAGCTACACGTCACTACATAGATCTGGACCACTGGGAAGTATCTGTACCTATAGACACTATGCCTGCAAGATGGGATAGTGCCGTGGCTAAGTATGGAGAAGAAAGTCTTACTAAATACGGTATAGTGCCTTGGCACGTGCTTAAGGTGAAAGGATGGCTCACTTATGCTATGAAAGACCGAGACTACGAAAAAATCATAAAGACCAGTGCAGACCTCGGCCACTACATAGCAGATGCTCATGTACCGCTACATACTACCGAAAACTACGACGGACAGTTCACTGGCCAAAAAGGCATCCACGGACTCTGGGAGTCTAGACTGCCAGAGATATTTGCAGAGGAGTACGACTTCTATACGGGCAAGGCTGTGTACTTAGACAATCCATCAGAGGCTATATGGAAGGCTGTGAGTGCCAGTTTTGCAGCTAAGGACAGCGTACTAGCCATGGAGCAAGTTCTTACCGAGCAGATGCCAAAGATTAAGTTCAGTTTCGAGCAGCGAGGAGCAAGCACGGTAAAAGTGTATAGCAAAGAATTTAGTACTGCGTACCATCAAGCTCTGAATCATATGGTAGAGCGAAGAATGAAAGCAGCTATTTATCTCGTAGGGTGCTTTTGGTATACTGCGTGGGTAGATGCTGGGCAGCCAGACTTAGATTTTGACGAGATGCAGCGGATAGACCTCACTCCACAGATAGACTCTCTGAGGAGCCTCATGGGCGGTGAGATAAAAGGACGAATGGAGACTCATTAACGTCAGTATACTTGAACTTGCCCCGATAGCTATCGGAATGTCTATACATCCTAGCAGCAAAAGAAAGATAAAAACGTCCACACTATATTGCCTTTCTAATCACTAAAAATATTCCATAAAAAAAGGTGAGAGTAAAACTCTCACCTTCATTATTACTAAATTTATTCTACTTTTTTAGTACTCTAAGACTCGCTTCTTGCTCTCCTATTCGTATTCTGAGCAGGTAAACACCTGTATTTAAGGAACTTATGTCTATGTAATCATTGGTAATGGTAGTCACCAGCACCGTCTCACCTGTGAGTGAGTGAATGCTAATGTCCATCGATTTATTCTCCTTATTTTCTATGTACACCATATCCTGTGCAGGATTAGGATATACATTGATGCCTAGCTGAGTAAGTATCTCTACATTGCTAAACATAGGCAACTGTATAGCCTCAGACTCTTTCGCTCGGCACTCACTTATGGTGGTGACATCTAGTATAGCAGTGACTGCATCTCCTTCGCTCGCTGCATAGTCATGCACTGGCATAGGATCATTAGGTTCTACATTACCATCGCCAAAATCCCACGCATACTTTTGATATCCAGTAGTATTAGGCGTGAATGTATACTCCGTACCATCTCTACTGTATGTAAAAGTAGCATCTGCAGCTATCTCTATATTCGCATATACCTGCTCCGAAGTATCTGTACATGATCCTTTAGTGACTACTACATATACACTGTCTCCTGCGTTCATCGTAGATGAAAACGTATTGCTCGCACTACTCTGCACGAGAGCCGTATTTAAGTAGAATTCAAAATTCTCTATACTGTCATTGGCACTGAATGTGAGCTCATCTCCTTCACAGTACGCTCCTATTTTCTCTGGCTTCAGGTCTATATCCGCTATGTTATCTACCACCACGGGAATCGCAATACGCTTGGCCGGACACACCCTATTATTAGAATCTGTAATCGACAATTGATAGGTTTTACTCAATGTAGGATTAAAGGAGATTATAGTATCTGTAAATGTAGCCCCACCATCTAAGCTAAGACTATAATTTTCATCACTCAGGCCATTTACTTCTATAGTCCAAAGTTCTCCCTTGCACACAGATGCGGCGGCTTGCACTGTAGCTTCTAACTGTACACATGAAGTGCTAAAGCACTTCACTTTGCCTATAAGACTATAATCACAAGGACCCGGAGCTATAGATCTCACCCAAAGTAAGATGGAGTCTTCTGGCTGTAACCCGCTGACCAAGTGCGATGTACCTATAGACCCAGAGGACGGTGTCACCCAAGTAATACCTTCATTGAGACTGATCTGAAAACCACTGTGGGCAGTAGTGCTGGTCCAGCTAAACTCTATAGAACTGGGCGTAGCAGCTATACAAGACACTGCTGGTGCGGCATCGCGTTCTCTACCCCTGACCACATACGGATATAAATCACTTTTACAGCCATTACTATTCAAGACCACTAGTCCATACGTAGTAGTACTATCAAAAAGTACAGACTGTGTTTGAGAGTCTGAAGCAGCTATCAGTAAACCATCGGCATAGTAATAAAACGAATCAAAGGCGGCACTGCTAGCTTCTAAAATTACAGTAGAATTTTCACACGTGCTGTCGTTAGAGTTTGCCACATTACTGGAGAGCGTTGCTATGGGTTTAGGGAATGTATCAACTGTGATTTCATTGCTATTTCTATCACAGCCATTAGTCGCTAGACCATTGATAAAATATATCCCTGGTCTACTTACCCAAAGCTCTCTGCCTGTAGTACCCGTATTCCACGTATATGTCACTCCTGTCTCCTGAGGTACAGAGAGTAATACAGAGTCCTCTTGACAGATAGTACGTGCAGCACCACCAGCTATAAATGGTCCCGGTGCTGAGATTACAGTAAGAGCCAATGTATCAGGAGCAGATGCTCCTTTAGCATTAGTCACTGTAAGTATCGCTCTATTATTTCCTGAAAAGTTAAATTTCGTCGATGGATTTTGTGCTGTAGATACGCTAGGAGTAGCATTGGTAAAGCTCCACGAGTAAGAGGTAGGTGTATTGGTACCTGAACCTGTCAGACTGATAAATTCCCCTTGACATACTGTAGTATTAGCAGCTGAAGCACTCGCCACTGGCAATAGTGAACTAGGACTTAGCGTAAACTCTCTGGCGATTATGATATCACCACTGGTCCCTCCATTATTATTAGCACTATTTACTATGGTATATAGCGTAAGATCACCCTTATTAGTGCTTGGTGCAGTCCACTCAAAACTCCACGATCTTCCGCCAGTACCACTGTTTCCAGATCCCGTCTGTCTCACGTAGCTACGTGTATTTCCAGAGATCACAGAGGATGTGATACTCGTAGCTGTGGTAGTATTAGCGAAGCTACCTGCCATCAGATTAGATCCATCTAAACACGTGAGTTGCATACCAAATTTTGACTTACCACTCTGTGTATAGGATAAGGTGATCGTATATGTACTGTCAGGGATGTATCCTCCTCCAGTAAAGTTATTGGTTAGGCTAACATTATTAAAATTAGTACCAGAAGTCTGCAAAGTACCTCCGTGACAACCCGTGCAGTTAGACTCTCCAGGAGCATTACTCCTCCCACCTTGTGCTCCACCTGAATTAGTAAGAGATACTGAAGTAATGGAGACCATGGCTGCAGTAAAAACTGCTACTAGTATCCTTTTTGGCGTAAAATATTTATTCATATCTTGATTGTTTGTTGGACAAAAGTTGAATTAAAAAGACAAAGAATTGTCGTGCACATATTAAATGACAATCCTTTGATAAACAGTCTAGCCTTTCTTTTGATTCGCTCGCACTATTTTTTCTAAGTAATCCCACTCCTCTTGAGTGATGGCGTCCATCTGGTTAAACTGGCCGGCACCCTGCAGCCACTCTCCCCCATCTATAGTGACTACTTCACCATTTACGTATGCTGAAAAATCTGACATTAGGTATGCGGCTAAATTAGCAAGCTCTTGATGATGTCCTACTCGCTTGAGAGGCACCCTAGACTCTAGGCTAATCTTATCAGACATCTCCTTAGGAAATAGTCTATCCCACGCCCCTTTGGTAGGAAAAGGTCCGGGAGCTACTGCATTATGTCTGATACCATACTTAGCCCACTCCACGGCAAGGGAGCGAGTCATCGCAAGAACTCCAGCTTTAGCCGTAGCACTAGGCACCACATATCCGCTACCTGTAGATGCGTAAGTGGTTACTATATTGAGGACACTAGAAGGAATCTTATTTTCTATCCAGTACTTACCACAACTAAGTGTACAGTTTTTGCTTCCTTTTAAAACGATGTCTATGATGATGTCAAAAGCTCTGTGACTTAATCTCTCTGTAGGACTGATAAAATTACCTGCAGCATTATTTACCAGACCATTGAGCATCCCAAAACGATCCACGATTGCTTTCAAAGCTGCATCTACTTGTCCACTCTCTCGCACATCGCACACCACTGGAAATACATTCTCTTTGGAGATCTCTTCTTGAGCTTCTATCAGTTTCCCTTCTCTCCGGCCAGAGATAGCTACCTTGGCACCTAGCTCTACGAAGTACTTCACCATAGATTTACCCAGACCTGTGCCACCTCCAGTGACCCATATTACTTTACCTTCTAGAGATCCGTCTCTCAGCATTGATTGTGTGTGTATAGACATATCCTCCAAAAATAACACCTATTTACACGTACTTATCTACTAAATGAAAAATATTAAATCAACAAGCACTTAATATTACCTAACGGAATGCTTCATTATGTTTTCTGTGAGAGCAGATTCTGCATCTACATCTGACGTGATTCTCAAGAAACTTCCATCTCCTCTGTCTGCAAGCGTCTCTAAAAATTTGAGAGCTTTGCTGGTATTACCAAAACCAATAGTAGATAGCCTGACATCATACATACCTTTCTGAATCATTGCTTTTCTATAGAGCTTATTTTCCTTAAAATTTCTAGAATTAAATACTCCATCACTGGCTAAGATTATTTCATTATTCCCTTCTTCTATGATATTGGCTTTAGCCAACTCATAAGCCATATCCACTCCATCTACGCCATAGGATTGACCTCTGGCTACTAGTGCCTGTATGACCGCTGTAAGTTCCGCTTTATTAGCTCCAGATAACGCATCTACCAGCACCTCTGAGCTCGTACCATACGTGATCATACTCACCTTATCCTGCGGTCTAAGGACTTGAATCATCTGGAGCATGCTCTGCTTCAGAAGCGGAAGTTTATCAGGCTTTTTCATACTACTGGATATGTCTAAAAGAAAAACAATGTGATTGAATACAAATTTCGCTTCGTTCAGTGCACCATCTTGATCATAATCAGCGGTATCCACCACTATTACTGCAGTAGTTTCTTTCGTCTCCTCTGGCTTCTCAGACCGTGACTCTTTATCGTCTTCGGTGGTATTACGGACTATTTCTTCATTGACTCTATTTTCGTTCTTCTCCTGAGTAGTACTGTTTTCAACTGGAATATCTGCGGGAAGTGACTTGTCATCATTTATACTGTTTTCTATGTTTGACTTTTCCTTCGCTGTCTCTTCAGCTGTCCACGTAGTTTTAAGTATTTTTTCTTCTTTCTTTATTTCGTCAAGGTCTGAGCTCGTACTTGAGATCAACTCATCCAATTCATTCACTTCCTCATTTTCTTCACTTTTATCCCAATCAAAATCCTCTTCATTTTTTTCAGCAAATATCTTTTCTGGGATAAGTTCTATGACCGTTTCTCGTGAACTTCTATTGATATACTTCTCCGTATTTTGTGGTTCATAGTTTTCTTTATCTATGTCAAATACATAAAATCCGGGAACTTCCCTTCTCAGCTGAATGGTAGACTTATTACTGAAGATAACCTCCTTGCTCGATCGTGTTTTTATTTCTATCTGAAAATCTTCTAAGGGCAGCTTAGTAGAAGCATCCACTACTTTTATAGTGTGAATAAATTCTCTACTTACTTGCCGATCGCTAGTATCAAAGCGTGGACAAGCGGTAAAGGCATCTGGATGAAAACTGAAAATATTTCCCTTTATCTCAAATGTAATCGGACTATTTTGTGTACTAATATAGACATCTACTGACATACTAAAACGTCCAAACTCTTCCGTATAATAGGTAATGGTAAGCGTAGTAGTCTCTCCAGGAGCAAGTTTTTGCTGAGCTGCATTTACTGCTATATCTGAACTGTACCGTATAGGCAAAAATAGCTGTGTGCGTCCGCTAGTATTGGTGTACTGCACCACAAAACTGGGATTATTCCATAGCTTCACTTTACCAAAATCCATAGCTCGCTGACTTACCTGCTGACCATTAGTCTGCATCACTATAAGCGATATGATTATGCCAAGGAGAAATCTCATTGTACTACAAAACGAAAAACATCGTTTTTAATTTTCCGTTACTAAAGTTAATTTAGCAACCTCGATGCCAAAAGTACTTTTAAATGGTTTCTATTAAACAGAATCAGTGATCAATTATTACAAAATATTAGGTCTGGAGACATATGCTAGTGTATCAGTGGCTAAAAGTGCCTATAAAAAACTGATTAAAATATACCATCCTGATATAAGTAACAGTCCAGACGCAGAGGAGATGACTCGCCTACTGAATATGGCAAAAGACCATGTGGGCACAGCACTCGCCAAGGAAAAATATGACCGCAAGTTAAAACTAGCATATCTCAGAGAGATCCAGCGTTTGTCAGGACTGCGGACCACACCAACTCCCGCTGTTGTAAGACCAACCCGAGCAGACCTTAAAGAGAAAATAAAAATAGCCAAACTAAACCGTAAGCGAAAAGTAAAATACAACTATGAGCGAAGTCTAAAGTTACTACCTAACCCCTTCCGCAATATCGGTATAGTACTGCTTATACTTTGGAGCATGCAGCTCATCTATAGCCACTACTTCTTTCACTACGGTAGCTTTGACCGTACATTGGTCATACTGGGTATCGGATTGATGTTCATCGGAATGACATTTGCCGCTAGTGAAGTATATACGAAGTATATTATCAAGTCCCTAAAAACTGACATAAAATTCAATTTTGAGGTTCGTATTGGCTATACACTCATACTTGGTTTTATCCTCTCCATAGCTGCTATAAGTGGTCTAAATGAATACAGAGAATACTATCACCTGAAAAATAACTATGATTATGCTTTAGCCACTATAGACTATAAGGCCTCACTTTATGGATTCACTGTGGTAAAGTATGAAGTAGATGGAACGATGTATTTCAAGAGATTGGATGTGGAAACTAATCAACTTATTAAACTGAATAATAGCCGGACTGCTGTGAAATATGCTAAGATAAATCCCATCATTTGTCAGCACGTAACCCCCTATGAGGGATATTTACTACCGAAGGATTTGTGAGGTCAGCCTTCGGTACAATTTTGAAATTTCTATTCGAAATTTAAAATCACTCAGGCTGACAAGCGTCTTTGTAACTAAGAGGCATTTCGGTACTTTTTTCCTGTCGTCAAAAAACTTCCACCACGGCGGACATGCAGGATGACAAGCGTCTTCGTGACTTCAGCCTTCGATACAATTTTGAAATTTCTATTCGAAATTTAAAATCACTCAGGCTGACAATCGTCTTCGAAATTAACTCGCTTGGCGAGCACTTCCACCACGGCGGACATGCAGGATGACAAGCGTCTTCGTGACTTCAGCCTTCGATACAATTTTGAAATTTCTATT
>Ga0306865_1000117_pt1 | contig 43611 bp, 36 predicted proteins | sample AntRauTorckE5431_FD_190441 | JGI IMG/M metagenome (GOLD analysis project Ga0306865, IMG submission 190441) | Saline lake microbial communities from Rauer Islands, Antarctica - Metagenome Torckler E5 #431 (v2) (version 2) | ecosystem: Environmental > Aquatic > Non-marine Saline and Alkaline >... | reverse complement strand
ATTCTGATTATCAGCAGAATATACAAAATAAATAACAAAACTACAATGCTAAATTTCTGATTACTAGACTTTTATACAGAAATAAAAATAAACACAACACCTAAGTATTCTTAATGCGTTTGCCCTGCTCTGTAGTGCTGATATAGTCCATCTTTATTCCCTTTTACATACCAGATCTCAAGCTTTTTATTCCCGTTTTCATACCAACTTCTAAAGAGTCCATTCTTCCTTCCTTTTACATAAAAACACACTGACTTCTTCTTTCTAGACGAATAGTACTTTATAGTTTTCCCTGTCTGTGTACTATGATCATAATCTACATATCGCTGCGTAGGTGTGTTATGCTCATCATAATTAGGATCTCTTTCTGGCTCATCACATCCTCCAGAAAACAATATCAATAGAAACCCCAAAGCGTATGTGTAGCATATTTTCATTCTTCAAATTTATACAGAATTACAAAAACAGAGCATTCTTTATACATCTAGACTATTTTTTTATAACCTTCCTATCCTTCATTTGTTAATCATTGAAATGAAAATCACATTAAGATTGGCAGCTATATATAACATCCTTTGGGGTGCGTGGGTAGTCTTATTTCCCAATCATTTTTTTGATTTAGTAGGTATGGAGCCGCTCAATCACCCTATGATATGGCAAGGCATGGGTATGGTAATAGGGGTATACGGCCTAGGCTACTGGTGGGCAAGTTATAACCCAATAAAACACTGGCCGATAGTAGCGGTCGGTTTCTTAGGCAAGATTTTCGGACCTTTAGGCTTCGCACTTAATTACACTCAAGGTAATGTACCTTTCGAGTTCATATTCACTCTACTTACCAATGACTTTATTTGGTGGGTTCCTTTTTTCTTAATTCTCAAAAAAGTACACATAGAATACAAATGGCAATTAACTTAAACAAATACCTGCATTCCTTATTGGGAGTCTTTTTCATTTTTGCGGGAGCTAACCACTTCATGAATTCGGACTTTTACTTACCACTCATTCCCGATTACCTTCCTGCCCCTTTACTACTAAATCTTATAGTTGGTTTGATAGAGTTTGGCTTAGGTGTATTGTTATTCGTTCCTGGTTATAGCAAGACGGCCTGCTATGGTATCATAGTAGTACTTATACTGTTTATCCCCTCGCACATCTACTTTATACAGATAGGCAGCTGTGTAGAAGACGGACTCTGTATTGCTGAGTGGTTTGCTTGGGTAAGACTCTTACTAGGGCAGCCTATATTGATCTTCTGGGCTTGGTGGGTGAGTCGAATTAAAACTTAAAAAATATATCAAACCCATCTGATACACTTTTGTTACCTTTACACAACGTGCTAGGATTTCAATTTTCAAAATACATACCTAATCAGGTAGACGGCAGCAATTTCGAGGGTTTGCTGGACCTATTTAAGCAACTATTACTCTATACCAGCGGGGACATGACCGAGGCTATTGATTGGATGAATGAGCTGGATAAACAGCACAATATCACCAAAGCTGAATACGGTATGGGGGACTTCATACAAGACCTGAAAAACAAGGGCTACATGGATGAAAATACACGAACTGGTGAGTATGAAATTACGTCTAAAATGGAGCAAGCTATTCGAAAAAATGCGTTAGAAGAAGTCTTTGGTAAACTTAAGAAAAGTGGAAAAGGAAATCATTTAACAAAATTTACGGGGATAGGAGACGAGAATACCGCAGATATGCGAAGTTACCAATATGGTGACAGCCTCGATCAGATAGCACTCACAGAGAGTATTAAAAATGCTCAGTTAAATAATGGTGGTAGCCATATGATGACAACAGATGACCTAGTCATCAATGAAAAAAGCTACAAGACACAAACCAGTACTGTCCTAATGATAGATATCAGCCACAGTATGATACTCTATGGAGAAGACAGAATAACTCCTGCCAAACGAGTAGCATTAGCACTAGCAGAATATATCAAAACCCAGTTTCCAAAAGATACACTGGACATAATCGTTTTCGGAAATGACGCATGGCAGATATCACTCAAGGATCTCCCCTACCTCAAAGTAGGCCCGTACCATACCAATACTGTAGCAGGACTGCAATTAGCTCGTGAGATACTAAGGCGAAAAAGAAATCCTAACAAACAGATTTTTATGATCACGGACGGTAAACCAAGCTGTCTAAAAGAAGGAATAAAATATTATAAAAACAGTTTTGGACTAGATAAAAAAATAGTAAATAAGTGCTATAATGAGGCCGCTGCGTGCCGTAGACTAGGCATTCCTATCACTACATTTATGATTGCTGAAGATCCATATCTACAGCAGTTTGTAGAAGAATTTACAGAAACAAATAATGGTAAAGCATTCTATACAGGGCTAAAAGGCCTAGGTGAAATAGTCTTTACCGATTACGCCAAGAATAAGAGAAAGAAGTTTTAGTTTTTTGTTCATTTCTCGATACATTTCTGCTAACGCCGCAACACTCGAACTGACAAAAGCAAAACAACCTAGAACTGACCAAAAATACTCGGATTTACAAAATAAAAATAACAAATGGGGCAGAGCCTTTTGGCAGCTCGAGTGGCACAGCTTCAACTGGGTTGTATCGAAAGTTAGCAAGAAGATTCAAATACACAGAACACTACAATAAATGACAAGACCAACTACACTAGGCGAATTAAAAGCCAGCGGCTATCAGCCGACTACTATACGCGAAGAACTCAAGAGCAACCTTCGTAGACGATTAGCAGCTAAGGAATCTATATTCACAGGAATCCTGGGATATGAGAATACCGTAGTTCCTGATTTTGAAAGAGCTATACTTTCTGGACACAGTATAAATTTGCTCGGACTTCGTGGACAAGCCAAAACTAAAATGGCTCGTCAGCTCACAGGTCTTTTAGACGAATACATCCCGTACATAGCCGGTAGTGAAGTAAATGATGATCCTATAGCTCCTCTTTCTTACTTCGGTAAGCAGCAAGTGATAGATCACGGAGATAAGACGACTATAGCTTGGCTGCACAGAGACGAACGATATGTAGAAAAGTTAGCTACTCCAGATGTATCTGTAGCAGATCTGATAGGTGACGTAGATCCAATAAAGGCCATTAACGAGAAACTAAGTTACAATGATGAGCGAGTAATCCATTACGGTATCATCCCAAGAGCCAATAGATGCATATTTGTAATCAATGAATTACCCGATTTACAACCAAGAATACAGGTAGCTCTATTCAATATTCTACAAGAAGGTGATATCCAGATACGTGGATTTAAGATGAGACTTGCCCTTGATATGCAATTTGTATTTACTGCTAATCCAGAGGATTATACCAATAGAGGAAGTATAGTAACTCCTCTCAAGGATCGAATAGGAAGCCAGATTTTGACTCACTACCCTAAGACATTAGCCATGAGTAAATCTATTACTGCTCAAGAAGCTAAGCGAGATGCAGGTCAAGAAAAAGTAGTAGTCATGCATGATCTTATCCCTACTCTCATAGAGCGACTCGTAATAGAAGCTCGAACAAGTGAGTTTGTAGATGCGAAGTCTGGAGTATCTGCTAGACTAGCCATATCTGCATTAGAAAACATATACAGTGGTGTAGAACGTCGTGTGACTATCAATGGAGATAAAAAATCACTCGTGCGTATTAGCGACTTAGTAAGTATCATCCCAGCTATCACAGGTAAGATAGAAATGGTATATGAAGGCGAGCAAGAAGGACCACTGAACGTGGCATATCAGCTCATCGGAAAAGCCATACGAGCAGAATTTGTACAACATTTTGAGAATCCAGAACGTTTGAAAACTAAGGATGCAGATGGTAACTCAAAAGAGAACGCTTTTAGTCGCATCACAGACTGGTTTGAGCGAGGGAAAACCATAGAGCTACCTAGTGACGCTAGTGATAAAGAATACCAACGCATACTCAATAGTATAGATGGCCTAGCTCTCTTTATAGACGAGAATATGCCAGAAGCTAGACCACTAGAAAAACATCTATGGATGGAGTTTGTACTGCACGGTCTAGCAGAATACTCGAAACTAAGCAAAAACCAACTAGACGAAGGTTTAGAGTTTAAAGACTTATTTGGAAGTATGTTGAACTTTGACCAATAACTATATTTAACCAATAACTGAAAGAGGCTCTCCCATTGAAATCAATGTTAGAGCCTCTTTTTTTATCGGTACATAATCTTCAAACAAAATGACAAATAGCACAATTCAATTTTAGAATGATTTTTCAGGATATATGAGCTGTTTTTACATACTTGCAACCTAAGTGAACAATCACATTTACATACTATCTGGTTTAGGGGCCGATGGTCGTGTATTCTCGAGAATTAACTTCCCAGAGAATCACACTCACCTCGGATGGATAGAAAATAAACCTAACGAGAGTTTACAAATATATGCTGCCCGTATGGCTCAAAAAATAGAGCATCCGAATCCCATTATCATAGGTCTTAGCTTTGGTGGAATAGTAGCTCAAGAGATAGCAGCTATCATTTCTGTGAAAGAAGTCATTCTAATTTCTACGATACGCAGTCTATATGATAGCCCTTGGTATTTCAACCTTGCGGGTAAACTAGGTGTGATACACCTGATACCTAACCTGATTTTAGCTAAGCCCAATATTTTTGTAGCCTATGCATTTTCTTTGGCAGCTGAGGAAGATAAAACAGTACTAAATTCATGTTTCGACACTACTACCGCAGCACATATAAAATGGGCGTTAAAACATATAGCAAAATGGAAAGGTTTAGAATCTAATACTCCAATTTTTCAGATTCATTCAAGACAAGACAGAATATTTACAAGTAGAAAAAGCCTAGCCAATACGTATATTAATGGTGGTCACTTTGCGGTGTATACGAATGCAAGTGAGTTAAATAAGATACTCAGTGATAGGTTTAATTGATGTTCACATTTCGACTACGCTCAATGTGACATAAACTCAGCTCAAAATGACCCTAATCTACCCAATATAACATTAATCCATCGCCTCTATCTTCTTCAAGACAGCATCTGCTTCAGCAGCTTTAGCATCAGAGGCAGTTCTGTTTACCGTACTTAATTTATGCGTTTCAGATAGTAATTTTTCATACTGGTCTTCTAACTTCTCTTTCTCTGATTTCTTTTTAAATAATCCAAACATAGTATCATAACAATAGACTTGTTCATTAGTTCAAACATTCCATAATCAGTCACTATGAATAAGGTTCGCTATATTATTTCATCGTTTACACTATGTCTTTTATCAGAATATATAGGATTTTTTGAAAAACTTAATGATATATTTGTGATATCATATTAATATCAAACAAAACAACCAATTATGAACAAAATAGAATCAACCTTCAAACCAATGAGCGGCTATATAGGCTTACTCCTTATGCTAATAGTAGGAATAGGCGGCATAGTCTTAGGAATCTTACTGCATAACCCAATACTAATTATAGTTACTACATTGGCATTTATTTTCATATCATTTGGACTAACAGCCGTAAGTCCAAATGGAAGTAGAGTACTGACACTCTTTGGCTCGTATAAAGGAACAGTAAGAGACAATGGATTCTTTTTTATCAATCCTTTTTTTAAGAAACAAAAGATAAGTCTGCGTGCCCGTAACTTAGATACACCACCTATCAAAGTAAATGACAGCCTGGGAAATCCTATAAAGATAGGAGCAGTAGTGGTATGGAAAGTAAAAGAGACATTCCGTGCAGCCTTTGATGTAGATGATTATCAAAGCTTCGTAAATATACAGAGTGAAGCTGCTATCCGTAAACTAGCAGGTCAATACCCATACGATGATTTCGAAGATGAAAATACAGGAGAAGTAAATCACCTGACACTCAGAAGTGGCGGTGCAGAAATAGACGAGAAGCTAGAAGACGCTCTCACTCGCAGACTACAGATAGCCGGTATAGAAGTGATAGAGGCTCGCATAAGCTACTTAGCCTACTCAGAAGAGATAGCTAGTGCTATGCTCCAAAGACAGCAAGCTACTGCTATAATAGCCGCTCGACGCAAAATAGTAGAAGGTGCTGTAGGCATGGTAGATGATGCTCTGAAGCAACTCAGTGCTAAAAAGATAGTAGAACTAGATGATGACAAACGTGCCGCAATGGTGAGCAATTTACTCGTAGTACTTTGCTCTGATAAGGCAGCTAGCCCGATAGTGAACGCCGGAACACTGCATAACTAGTATAGTTACACTACAGCGACGCAACAAATTACGTAAAAGCGTTGCACTGCAGCGATGCGACTACAAAAAGATAAGAAAAAATGAAAAAATATATAATACTAGAAAAAGGGATTTTTGAAAAACTTGAAAAGTTTGAAGACCGAATAAACCAAAAGAACGGATACAGACCCATCAACATCAGTAGAACTGACAGTGGATATGCAGTATTAATGGAAAAAATAAGCTAAGCCGATGGGCAAGAAGAAAGCATTTGCACTACGCGTGGACGAAAAAATGTTAGCTGCTCTAGAAAAATGGGCTGCTGATGAATTTAGGAGTACAAATGGACAGATAGAGTACCTTTTGAGTGAGGCTTTGAAAAAGGCAAAGCGACAGCCTGGTAAAGATTAACGCCGTTTCTTCGTATTAAAGAGTCCTTCTTGCCTTCCCCTCTTTTTCTTTCCTGCTTTACGGTGGTTGTATCCCTCTAAGTCGTCTTGCATAGCAGCACAGTGCTTTGCTTTACACGCTGAAACTCCAGAGAGTACAAACAGCCCAAGAGATAGATAAATAATATACTTCTTCATTGACACAAAAGTAACGAGACTCGTCTATAAACTAGTGCACAAAAAAAAGCTGCGAGAAATTAATCCCACAGCTTTATGTTTCACAATTGCTCTATTGCGATATTTTTATTTAGTCCCTTTTAGTTTGATATCAAACTGTATAGCATCGTCTATCATATACTCTCCAAGATTTTTGAAAAAGTTACCGCTTTTAAAAGTAATCCCCCATAGTGTTCTATCTATAGAAAAAGAAGCAGTAGCTACCGCCTCGCCGTTATCTGTTTGAAAGAAGTAAGGCACAGTGATAGATTTAGTAGTTTCTTTTATAGTAAGGTTACCGGTAAGACTATCTGCTGTTGCTGCTGTAATTGTAAAATTAGCACTAGGGTACTTTTCAGTTTCGAAGAAATCTCCAGTACTCAAATGTCCTACTAATTTAGCTTTAGTCTCTGCATCCATCCCTTCATCTGCTACACTCATAGATGTAAGATCGATAGAAAAGTTACCTGCGGTGAGTGCTCCATTTTCCGCTGAGATAGAACCTTCAGTGATAGCTACACTTCCTGTATGAGAATCTCCAGTAGGCTTGGTTCCTTTCCATACTACAGTGCTTTGGTCGGCTGCTATAGTATACGTCTCATTAGTAGAAGAGGCTTCTGCTGCTTCATTTGCGTCACCTGCTTCTGTAGATGCACTTGGACTTCCGCAGGCTACAAATAATGCTGCGATGATAGTTAGTAAAAATACGTTTTTCATTGTTGTGTGTTTTTATATAAGTGATTTACGTGTGTAAACATCTATTTTAAGAATTAGTTTTAGAATACGGAATACTTTTTGGTTAATCTTTATAAACTTGCACCGAATCTTATCAATGAAATTAATCGCCTTTTATATTTTTCTATTTTCTTCTTTTACAAGCGTTGCTCAAATTAAGGTCGTCAATAAATACCTACGAGGGGTCCGAGGCGTTGAACTCTATAATGGGTCTGCTTACCTGGCTACTTCATTGGACAATGGTGAAATAAAAATAGACACTTCCAAAATAGGCAATGATACCTGGACTTTAAAACACCAATATTTTTATCCGAAAAAAATAAGAAAACAGGACCTGAGATTGAGTTCTACTATTTTACTTAGAGAGAAGACCAATACCTTTAAGCCTGTGCTAATTACACCAGGACGCAGAGCCACATTAAGTAATGAGATCGCGTCTAAAGTACATACTATATCAGCTAAAAAGATATCTCTTCTTCAGCCACAGACTACTGCAGATCTCATAGGAATAGATAACAAGGTGTACATCCAAAAAAGTCAACAAGGAGGAGGTAGTCCTATGATGCGTGGATTCGCTACCAGTAGAATACTGCTAGTAATGGATGATGTACGCATGAATACCGCCATATTCAGAGAAGGAAATGTCCAAAACGTGATTTCCATAGATCCATTTACGATAGAAAGTACCGATATTATTTTTGGGCCTGCTAGCCAGTTCTATGGCAGTGACGCCATAGGCGGTGTTCTTAGTTTTAACAGTAAGAAACCAGTTTTTGCTAAAACTGATTCAGTGGTTTATTCTGGCAATCTAGACTTGAGGTATGGCTCTGCCAGTAATGAAAAGACGTATCACGTGGATTTCGGTGTCGGTGGAAAAAGGTTTGCATCATTTACTAGCTTCAGCTTTAGTGATTTTGGAGACTTAAAAATGGGAAGCAATGGACCAGAGGAGTATCAGAGACCTGACTATATACTTTATCTCGAAAACGGAGATAGTACTGTCGTTAATTCAAATAAAAACCTTCAGGTTTTTAGTGGATACCGACAGTTTAACTTTTTAGAAAAAATATCCTTTAAGGCCAATAAAAACACTATTCTAAATTACGGCCTATATTTCAGTAATACATCGGATATACCAAGATACGATAGATTAATAGTCCGTAATACGCGTAATGAGTTAGTCAATGGTGATTGGTACTACGGACCACAACGGTGGCTTATGCATAAACTCAATCTAAAATCTACCCAAAAGACAGTCATAAGTGACAGTCTAGAAGTAAGTCTGGCCTATCAAAACTTCAAAGAAAGCAGGAATGACAGAAAAGTAGGTCGTACAGAACTAAGGATTAGGTCAGAAGAAGTAGATGCCATAAGCGGTAATATCGACCTGCAGAAAAGATTATCTAGAAAGACTAAACTCAGCTATGGAGCAGAATATATATATAATCTTGTAGGTAGTGTCGGACAAATCAGGAATATAGAGAGTGGCGGACTAAAGCCAACTTCCTCACGCTATCCAGACGGTAGCACTTGGACCTCCTCTGGAGTATATGCAAATCTGACCAATAGATGGAACATAAGACACCGTACGGAAGGTGGTCTAAGAGTAAATAGAGTTGCAGTAGCCGGAGAGTTTGACAGCAGTTATAATCTCCCTAATCCTATTTTTAATACTGATAATACTGCAATCACAGGTTCTATATCTCACCTATACTCCCTAAAAAATGGTACTCTAGGAGTGGTAGCTTCTACTGCATTTAGATCTCCCAATATAGATGATATTGGAAAAGTATTTGACAGAAGTCCGAATACGGTGATAGTACCAAACACCGATCTGAGGCCTGAGTATGCCTATAATGGCGAAATAAACGGAACCTATACATTTTGGGACAATCTACAGTTAGAAGCTTCTCTATTTTACACCTATCTAAATCAAGCTATTAGTATCTCAAATAGTTCCCTTAATGGACTAGACAGTATTGTCTATGACGGCACTATGAGTCAAGTGCAAACCCTAGTAAATCAAGACTATGCAATCATCTCAGGAACACAGCTTTCTGCTAGATATAAGTTAAATGAGCATTTTGAAGCCCGAAGTAGCTACACTATTCTTAAAAACAATACAAGTAACGGTGATCCCATAAGACACATTACTCCAAATTTTGGTGGAACAAGTATTTATCTAACCCTAAATAAGTTCAATCTTTCACTTGCAAGTGCATATAACCAAGAGTTTACATTTGACAAGTTTGCTCCTGGAGAGAAGAATGACGCCTTCCTTTATATAAAGAATGAGAATGGAAACCCATACTCACCTAGTTGGATAATTTTTAATGTAAACAGCTCTTATCGTATTACCGAAAAAATTAAACTGACTCTAGGGATAGATAATCTGTTAGATAAACGGTATAGACCTTATAGTTCAGGTATAACGGCGTCTGGACGTAATATTCACATTGCATTTCACGCTAATATTTAAGACAAAAAAAAGACTGCCAAGGCAGTCTTTTTAAATTGTAAAATCATAAATCCTTACTTTTTATTAGGCTTGGAAATGCTATCTCGCATATCTGTATCTGCTTCTATATTCTTCATTTTGTAGTAATCCATTATTCCTAGATTACCATTTCTGAATGCTTCTGCCATTGCTTTTGGAATTTCTGCTTCTGCTAAAATAACTGAAGCTCTTGCATCTTGTGCCTTAGCTTTCATTTCTTGCTCCTCTGCTACTGCCATAGCTCTACGCTCTTCTGCTTTTGCATTAGCTACTTTAAGATCTGCCTCTGCTTGATCTGTCTGTAACTCAGCCCCTATATTTTTACCTATATCTATATCTGCTATATCTATAGATAGAATTTCAAAAGCCGTTCCGGCATCTAGCCCTTTAGCCAGTATGGTCTTAGAAATCGTATCTGGATTTTCTAGTACAGCTTTATGGCTTGAAGCAGAACCTATAGTGGTCACTATGCCCTCCCCTACTCTAGCCAAAATAGTATCTTCACCTGCACCACCTACCAACTGTGCGATGTTAGCTCTTACAGTAACTTTAGCTTTTGCTACAAGTTGTATCCCATCTTTGGCAACTGCAGCAACCGGTGGAGTATTGATTACGCGTGGATTTACAGATAACTGCACTGCATCTGCCACATCTCTGCCAGCTAAGTCTATCGCTGCCGCCATATTAAAGCCTAAAGGAATATTAGCTTTATCAGCTGATATCAGTGCTTTTACTACATTATTCACATTACCCCCAGCCATATAGTGGGTTTCTAAATCATTGGCAGTGACAGGAATCCCCGCTTTATTACCATTGATGAGTGCGTTTACGATAAGTGACGGTGGTACTTTTCGTATTCTCATGAAAATAAGTTGAAGAATACTTACGCTCTTCCCTGATATGGATACCTGAGCGGTAATCCATAGGCCTAACGGAACAAAGTAAAAAAAGATGAGGAGTAAGACTACTCCGACGATAATAATTGGTAAAATTCCTTCCATATTGATATTATTTATTTAGATATTTAAGCATTAATTTGTTTAACAAAAACTCTATTCTGTACCCGTTTGACCACTTCTATTGGCACATTAGCAAGAAGGAAACCTCCTTCTGTATGCACCTCCATTTTCTGCCCATTAAATAAGGCTGTCCCGGCCGGCCTTAGAGCACTTAAGGTGGTCCCTATATCTCCGACATCTACTTTTAATAAGTGAATGTTATTGGCTTTCCCATCTATCACCCTTTTGGTAGCAAACCTGTTCCAAGCTCCATTTCTAAAGGCTAAAAAAATAGCAACAGATAATACTAATACAGTGAAAATAACTGCTGTGAGCCCGTATGGATCTCCAAAATCACGATAAGCAAAGTAAACTCCTAGAGATATCATCACTCCCCCTATTATACCGACTACAAGCCCTGGAGTAATAAAAATTTCTACTAGTACAAGTACTATTCCAAAGACCAAAAGTCCAACAATCAGTGATAGTGTCATGAGTTGCTTTCAAAGTTAACACAAATTACAAAATACAGCTCATAAATTATTTCACTGTAATAGTAATGCGGTTTCTAGCTCATCTCAGCATATGCCGCTACAGGTATACAACTGCAAACAAGATTTCTATCTCCATAAGTATCGTCTACTCTCCCTACACTAGGCCAAAACTTATTAGCTAAAACATAAGGTGCAGGATACACTGCTTTTTCACGAGAGTAAGGTCTATCCCACTCACCTCCTATTACAGATACTGCAGTGTGTGGAGCATTTTTAAGCACATTATTCTCTTTATCAGCAAATCCGTTCTCTATTTCTGCTATCTCTTGACGGATACTTAGTAGTGCGTCACAAAATCTATCTAGCTCTGCTTTACTCTCGCTTTCCGTAGGCTCTATCATAAGCGTACCAGCTATGGGGAAACTGACAGTAGGTGCATGAAAACCATAATCAATAAGTCTCTTAGCTATATCCTGCACCTCTACTCCAGAAGTAATTTTAAGAGGACGAGGATCCATTATCATTTCGTGAGCCACTGTACCATTTTGCCCAGTATAAAGCACGTCATACCCTTCTGATAATCTATGTTTCATATAGTTGGCATTTAGTATAGCTAAAGCAGTAGCTCTCTTGAGCCCTGCTGTTCCCATCATCTTTATGTACGCATAACTAATTAGAAGGATACTCGCACTACCATAAGGAGCAGCACTTACGGCTTTCATTCCTTTTCTGGTACTCACACCGTCCACTACGCAATGGCTCGGTAAATAAGGTGCTAGGTGCTTAGCAACACCAATAGGACCCATACCTGGTCCACCTCCACCATGTGGTATACAAAATGTTTTGTGCAAGTTAAGATGACATACATCTGCACCTATATTAGCAGGATTGGTATATCCTACTTGTGCATTCATATTAGCTCCATCCATATACACTTGGCCACCAAAATTATGGATCAATGAAGTTATTTCTTTAATTGTTTCCTCATACACACCTGTGGTACTTGGATAGGTAACCATGATAGCAGCCAGAATGTCTTTGTGCTTTTCTGCTTTCTCTCGCAAGTCATTTAAATCTATGTACCCATTAGGATGGCACTTTACTACCACTACGTCCATACCTGCCATTACAGCACTTGCCGGATTGGTACCGTGAGCAGACTCTGGTATAATCACAATTTTTCTATGTGCCTGATTAGTATCCATAAAATACTGACGTATGGTCATTAATCCTGCATATTCTCCTTGTGCCCCAGCATTGGGCTGCAGACTTACTTGATAAAAGCCTGTAATTTCAGACAAGTCTCTTTCTAACTCATTTAACATCTGCGTGTAACCTCCGAGCTGATGCTTAGGAGCAAATGGATGAATGTTACCAAAGGCCTCCCAAGTAACAGGAATCATTTCAGTAGTAGCATTTAACTTCATAGTACAGCTACCTAATGCGATCATAGAGTGAGCAAGTGATAGGTCTTTATTCTCCAGTGACTTTAGGTATCTAAGCATTTCATGCTCTGTATGGTAGGAGTTAAATACAGGATGCTCTAAATATGGAGTATCTCTGTTTAGTTCCTCTACCCACATCGGTGAAATATCTGTTGAAAAATCAACATCTTTTCTAATAGATGTCGCAAAATAGGTGACCAATTGCTCTATATCTTCCAACTCCGTAGTCTCGTCTATACTCACGCCAACATACTCATCAGTATACCTTACATTTATATCTTCTGACTCCAGCACACTTTTCAGTCTAGACTGCTGATTATCAGTCATAATGATACACACAGTATCAAATGCACTGTCATTTTTCAGTTCAAATCCAACGCTCTTAAGGTTGTTAGCTAAAATACTTGTCAACTGATTCACTTTCATAGCTATAGCCTTTAATCTCTTAGGGCCATGATAAGCTGCATACATTCCAGCCATAATAGCTAAGAGTGCTTGTGCTGTGCAGATATTACTTGTAGCTTTATCACGTTTTATATGCTGCTCTCTTGTTTGTAGAGCCATTCTAAGTGCATAGTTGCCACTAGAATCTTGAGTTACTCCTATTATTCTACCAGGCAATCTTCGTTTATGCTCAACTTTAGTCGCAAAGAATGCTGCATGTGGACCACCATTTCCCATAGGAATACCAAATCGCTGTGTACAACCTATAACTACTTCTGCCCCCCATTCTCCTGGAGCTTTCAGCACTGTGAGTGCTAAGATATCTGCTGCTACGATGGTTTTTACGCCAGCCTCTAATGCATTAGCAGTAAGTGCTGCATAGTCTTCCACCGAACCCTCTCCATTGGGATACTGTACGAAAAGTGCAAAGTATTCACTTGTAAACTCCACATTATATGGATTCCCAATAACTACTTCTATACCCATCGGTTCTGCTCTAGTCTCGATAACATTTATGGTTTGAGGAAATGCCTTATCCGATATAAAAATCTTATTTCCAATATTCTTTTTCTTAGCTGAAAACAACATAGCCATAGCTTCAGCACCTGCAGTAGCTTCGTCTAACAAAGAAGCATTGGCTAATTCCATACCTGTGAGATCACAAATCATAGTTTGAAAATTAAGTAATGCTTCGAGCCTACCCTGAGCTATTTCAGCTTGATAAGGAGTATACTGTGTGTACCATCCTGGATTTTCTAAGATGTTTCTAAGTATTACTTTAGGTGTATGCGTACCGTAATACCCCATTCCTATGTAGTTTTTAGCAACTGTATTTTTAGCAGCTATTCCTTGAAGTTTTTTCAATAATTCTACTTCAGAAAGCTCGTGATCCAAATCCAGTTCTTTCTTAAGTCTTATCTCATCTGGAATGGTCTGCGAAATCAACTGCTCCATGTCAGTATAACCTAGCATTTGAAGCATCTCTAGCTCCTCGGCTATTGAAACACTATTGTGGCGGTCAGAAAAATTTTCCTTGTACATATTTATATTACGAATCAAAGTGCAAACTTAAATTATAGTTGTATCCATAACCTACTTGTTAAGTTTAAGTTTACAAAACTTGATTATTTAGAATGAGGGTTAAATAACATGCTGAATAACAAATGATACAGTAGATAAAATAGCACAACCAATTGATTAACAGTTTTTTAAAAAAAAGTTACACTCATTTTAATTACACAATTCTAAAATGATGATAAATTGTCTAAATTTGTGTGAACTACTATTTACTTTTGAATCAGATGAAAAAAATCTTATTGTCACTTGCTGTAATAAATTTCGGTTTAGCAGCTAACGCTCAATCCCACGGATCCGCATCAAGGCCGCATTGGTCTGTACCTATACTGCTTTCTTCTTCCACTTTTTTAAGTGATCTAGGAGGCAAAGACTCCTATGGAACTAATGATCCTGCGGATATTGACTTTCAAGAAGTTCGATATGCCTTTGGTACAGGGATAAAATACAATTTCCCTAAGGGAATTAGCTTTGGACTCTCCGCATTTTACACAAGGCTAAGTGCAGACGATGCTGAGACCACCTCGAGCAGAAGCCTCCGAAAATTAAAAGTAAGGACTGACGTAATAGAGACCACATTTAAAGTAGAATATACGTTCCCGCAAAACAGTGGGCCATTGCGAGGATTTTATTTCAATGTAGGTGCAGGTCTTAATTTTTTTACGCCTATGAGCGAGTATAATGGCACATGGCATAAACTCAGACCATTAGGTACCGAAGGACAAAACATAGATCCAAACCAGCAAGTCTATGGCGTTTATTCTCCAGTAATACCATTTGGATTTGGGAAAAAATTTGTCCTTCCTAACGGAATGATGTTCGGTTTAGATCTCTCACTTAGAAAGTCTTACACAGATTACCTAGATGACGTATCAGGAACCTATTTTGATAATGCTCTAATAGCTGAGCGAAGTGGAGCAATTGCCGCAGCATTAGCCGATCCGTCTACGGATCCTGCTGCTGGTAGAACCGGAAACATTAGAGGGAATCCTGAGAACGCAGATAACTTTTTTCTGCTCGGTTTTCAACTCGAAATACCACTAGGAGCCGGTGGCGGAAATTATAACACTAGTTGTGCTTTTGGAAATGGCTGGATAAGAGGCGACGGGTCTGTACCGAAAATAGGTAGACGAGGAAAACTAAAAAGAATCAGAATATTTAGATAATTATGATACCAGCAGAAATAACTAGCACACCATACATTACAGAAGACACAATCGTATTTGGATTACTTGCTACTTGTTTAGGATTAGTTTTTTATACAAGTAGCAAAACCACTGGATTTTGGTCTAAATTTTTCACCTATGTGCCTGCACTCTTTATGGCATATCTTCTCCCTGCGGTACTCACTACACTTGGTATCATTTCTCCAGAATGGACTACCATCACTTCAACAGGAGAAATCATAGAACATCAGTCAAACTTATACTATGTGGCTAGTAGATATCTATTACCAGCAGCACTTGTACTTATGACTCTTAGCTTAGACCTTAGATCTGTCTTCAATTTGGGTCCAAAAGCACTGATTATGTTTTTCACAGGTACAGTGGGTATAATAATCGGTGGGCCTCTAGCAGTTTTACTTGTTTCTACATTCAGTCCAGAATCTGTAGGAGGTGCAGGGCCAGATGCTGTATGGAGAGGACTCAGTACATTGGCGGGCAGCTGGATAGGCGGGGGAGCTAATCAGACAGCTATGTTGGAAATATATGGATACAATCAAAAACTATATGGCGGAATGGTATTCGTGGATATAGTAATCGCTAATGTATGGATGGCAATACTTTTAATTGGTATAGGCAAAACAGAGAAAATCGATAAATGGCTAAAAGCAGATACATCTGCGATAGAAGAACTCAAAGCTAAAGTCACAAAATTTAGCAATGATGTGGAACGCAATCCGTCACTTACGGATATTATGTTGATGATGGCTATCACTTTTGGAACAGTAGCTATTTCCCATTTAGGAGCTAATTTCTTAGGTTCATTTTTTGAAAACGTAGTAAGTCAGATAACAAATCTGACTATTCGTAATATTTTCACATTCTTAGGTTCTAGTTTCTTTTGGATGATAAGTATCGCTACTTCGATAGCTATAGCTCTTTCTTTTACCAAAGCTAAAAACTACGAAGGTGCTGGTGCTAGTAAATTAGGAAGTGTATTTATCTATATTCTGGTAGCTACTATAGGAATGAAAATGGACCTTACCATGATATTCGATAACCTTGGTTTATTGGTCGTTGGTTTAGTATGGATGACTATACACGCTTTATTACTCATAGTAATGGCAAAACTCATCAGAGCACCATACTTCTTTTTGGCAGTGGGAAGCCAAGCTAATGTAGGTGGGGCAGCCTCAGCTCCTATTGTAGCCTCAGCATTTCACCCTTCTCTAGCAACAGTAGGTGTACTTTTAGCTGTATTTGGATACGCAGTAGGCACCGTGGGAGCTATAGCTTGTACACTGCTCATGCAGATTGCTGCACCGTAATGTATTTGAAATAGTTTATATTTGTTTTTAGAGTACAACCGTACATTATCGTCAACTTACTGTTAAGTTCATTACAAAATCAAAGACAAGATTCTGAAAATGAACACGCTATGAGTAAAGTAGAATTCTGTTTTAGGATTTAGTTGTCTCAACACAACGACTAAAACAAGGATTTTATCAGGGTTTACGAGTACTAACAAATACTCTTACTTGGATAATATGACCCCAAGAGTGGATAAAAATAACGAATAAAGGGATATTGGAAGTTTTACCGAGAAATAAAAATCAAGGGTTCGCAGCGTTTGCAGAATAAGGCTTCCATATCAAGCTCTATAAACTATTAACAAAAGATATACTCTGATGCAACCTTTAATGCATACAGAGACTAATAGATAAGTAACCATGGCAATACTAGCAAAAGCAAGAACCAATTCAGGCATAAGCACCTACACAGGCGTATGGGACAAGGCCACGGTTTTACATCTTCTAAGAAGAGTCCACATTGGTGTTCGAAAGGAAGATTTAGACTATTACAGCACTAGATCATTAAATGCAGTAGTGAGCGAAGTTTTGAATGTAGACTATACACCGCCTTTACCACCTATTAATAATTACAATAGCAATACGAATGACCCGAATGTACCTGCTGGCACCACTTGGATAAATGATTACAACGGAACACTTAATGGTCTTAGAATGAGATCTTTCAAATCTTGGTGGAGTGGAGAAATCATTAATCACGATCGTACCATAAGAGAGAAAATGGTGGTTTTTTGGCACAATCACTTCTCAACACAGGCAGATGTTTACAACTGGGCTAACTTCGGTTATCAGAATAATGCTTTGCTAAGAAAAGATTGCTTGAAAAACTTTAAAACCATGGTAAAAGATGTAACGCTAGACCCTGCCATGCTCATCTTCCTGAATGGGGAAAGAAATACCAAAATAGCTCCAGACGAAAATTACTCCAGAGAGCTACAAGAGCTATTCACTCTTGGTAAAGGACCAGACTCAGGCTATATAGAAACTGATGTCATAGCCGGAGCCAAAGTACTTACAGGATGGAGAATCAATAAATCTAACGGTACTGTATATTTTCAAGAGAATAGACACGATATTAGCGATAAGCAGTTTTCCTCTTTTTATAATGATACTGTAATAAGTGGTACTACCGATGGAGAAAAGGAGCTCGATGATATGCTAGCTATGATTTTTCAGCAAAATGAAGTAGCTAAACACCTCGTTAGAAAACTGTACCGTTGGTTTGTGTACTATGATATAGACGCAGCTACTGAGACTAACGTAATAGAGCCGCTGGCCACTATTTTTGTCAGTAATGACTATGAAATAAAGCCAGTAATGGAGGCATTACTTAAGAGTGAGCATTTTTTTGATATGGCTAATAGGGGTGCACTTATAAAAAGTCCAGCCGACTTTACCTACGGTATAATACGAACTTTTGATGTAGCTATACCTAGCCAAAGTGATTACGAAGACCAATATCAAGCATGGAATACCTTGGGATACCTATCTTCACTAATGCAGCAAGAGTTAGGAGATCCTCCTAGTGTGGCAGGCTGGCCCGCATACTATCAAATACCTCAGTATCATGAAATATGGATAAATAGCGATACACTATCAAATCGAAATAAAGTAAGTGATGTCCTCAGTACATATGGATATAGAATTAATGCCACCCGTCTAGAGATAGACTCTTTACATTTCACTAAAAAGTTAGACAATGCAGGTAATCCTGATCTACTGATAGATGAACTATTAGAGTTTATGCATACGCTAAATGTAGAACAATCTCAAAAAGACTATATGAAGTCTATACTCCTATCTGGCCAGTTAGATGATAACTACTGGACCGCAGCTTGGAATGATTATCTGGCAGATCAAAACAATACTTCCAAAGCTCAGCTAGTAGACGTAAGACTAGCCACCTTAATTAAATACTTAATGAACCTCAGCGAATTTCAACTTTCGTAATAATCTATACACCATGAAAAGAAGAGATTTTTTAAAAAGAGTAGCACCAATGTCTTTACTTCCATTTGCTATAAATGGACAACCTATAAAAACATACGGCAAACTAATGGGAGCCGAAGCCGAAGACTTTACCAAGACAAATAATGTACTCGTACTGGTACAACTCAATGGAGGAAACGATGGATTAAATACAGTTATCCCTCTAGACCAATATGCTAAATTAGCTTCTGCTAGACCAGATGTTCTCATACCTGAAAACAAAGTGCTTGGTCTAGACGGCATATCAGCCACTGGACTACATCCTGCTATGAGTAAGATGAAAAACATGTACAACGAAGGAAAGCTACATATACTACAAAATGTAGGCTATCCTAACCAGAACTACTCTCACTTCAGAAGCTCAGATATATGGATGACAGGAGCATCCTCAGACGAGATATTAGAAAGTGGCTGGATAGGAAGATATCTGTCAGAAGAATGGCCTAACTACCCCAACGGATTCCCAAATGAGGATATGCCTGATCCTCTAGCTATTCAAATTGGCTCATTAGTGTCTCCTGTATGCCAAGGAATAGCTGTGAATATGGGTTTTGCTATAACTAATCCAACTAACTATTACCAACTACTCACTGGCAACTACCCAGACACTCCAAATACCAAAGCAGGTAAAGAATTGGACTACCTACGGACCGTTGCTAGGCAGACAAACGAGTATTCTGTTAAAATAAAAAGTGCGGCTGAAAGTGCGACTAACCTCAGTACACTATATCCTGAAGGGAACAGACTAGCTGACCAACTAAAAATAGTAGCTCAGCTGATAGCAGGTGGATTACAGACTAGAGTATATGTCGTATCTCTTGGAGGTTTTGATACGCATGCTAATCAGGTAGATCCCGTAGACAGTAATGAAACTGGATATCACGCATTTTTATTAGAGACTGTTTCCGAAGCTATCAACGCATTCCAAGATGACTTAGAAAAGCTGAAAATAGATGATCGAGTAATGGGAATGACCTTCAGCGAATTTGGGAGACGAATAATAGGAAATGCAAGTACAGGAACTGATCACGGAAGTGCAGCTCCTATGTTTTTGTTTGGTTCTAAAGTGAAGGGCGGTATGTCAGGGTCTAACCCCATCATACCAGAAAACCCTTCTGCTAATGACAACCTAGCAATGGAACACGATTTCAGATCTATATATAGTACGATATTACAAAAGTGGTTCTGCTTAGACAGTGCGACCTCTGATAGTGTCTTATTAAAAAACTTTGAAGCAATGGATCTATTAGACGACTCATGCCTGACCACATCCGTACAACATATTAAGAATCAACGTGCTGGTGATGCCTATGTTTCAAACTACCCAAATCCATTTGGCAATAGCACTACGCTACAGTACTATTCAGATGGCGGATATATACATATATCTATCACTGACATACACGGTAAAGTAGTCGCCGCTCCAGTACGAGACACCATAGCTACTGGCTCGCACGAAATAGCACTAGATATGAGTCACTTACCTAGTGGAACTTACTACTGCCAGTACCAGAGTGGTATGATCACTCAGACACGAAGCCTATTGAAGATAAGATAAGCATTTAATTTAATGCAATAATGATAGTTGAATAGAAATAAAATAACCAGCTAGAGTTTATTTTTTGCTTGTCAAAAAGGACTCTCAAAGGATAAAAAGTCTTGAGCCTCCTCATCTTTAACACTTACTATTGGTTCACTTACCCCCCAGTCTATGCTTAGCGAGGGACTGTTCCATAGTATAGCTCCTTCACTTTCTTTGTGGTAGTAATTAGTGCACTTATAGGCAAAAATAGTATCCTCGTGCTGAGTAACAAATCCGTGTGCAAAACCTGGCGGCACATACAACATAGTTTTGTCTTCCTCATTTAACTCTATGGAGAAATGTTCACCATAGGTTTTTGAATTGCGTCGTATATCCACTGCCACATCTAATACTGCACCTTTTATTACCCTAACCAGCTTTCCTTGAGCGTAGGGGTTTTTCTGAAAGTGCAGTCCACGTAAAATTCCCTTGCCACTAAGAGACTGGTTGTCTTGTACAAAATCCAGCTCTACACCAGCAGCTAGCAATGTATCCTGCCTATAACTTTCAAAAAAATGTCCCCGATCGTCACCAAAAACAGACGGTTTAATTATCAGTAATCCCGAGATATGTGTGGTACTTAATTCCATTATGTAATGCAATGATATAAAACTTACCAAGTTGTGAAAAATTGTTTAGTGTATTCCTTACTCTTTTAAGCATCTTTAGGCGAAATTTGATGCCTTCTAATAGCAAAATAACACACACACACACATATATGTCAGATCCACTTTATTTACATTCATTAAATCCTGAGCAAAAAGCGGCAGTACTCCAAACTGAAGGGCCAGTGATGATCATAGCAGGAGCAGGATCTGGTAAAACTAGAGTCCTAACATACCGCATAGCACACCTTATACATACCGGAGTAGATGCCTTCAATATTCTTTCACTCACGTTCACCAATAAGGCTGCCAAAGAAATGAGAGGACGAATAGAGAGCGTAGTAGGTAATGAAGCACGAAATATTTGGATGGGTACCTTTCACTCTGTATTTGCTAAAATCCTAAGAATAGAAGCAGATAAAATAGGTTACCCTAGGAACTTCACAATCTATGACTCCGACGATAGTAAAAGTCTAATCCGAAGTATAGTAAAGGAAATGAATCTAGATGATAAAGTATATAAGGCTAACTATGTACTCTCCAGAATAAGTAATGCCAAAAATAATTTAATACAAGCACACGTCTATCCGAAACAAAGCGAACTAATAGCCTACGATGAAACCACAGGTAGGGATAAAATCTTTGAGATTTACGCAGAATATGCCAAAAGATGTTTTAAGGCAGGAGCAATGGATTTTGACGACCTACTTCTAAATACATTCAAGTTATTAAATAACTTTCCTCAAGTACTTCATAAGTATCAGCATAAATTTAAATATGTGATGGTAGATGAGTACCAAGATACTAATCACTGTCAGTATATGATAGTGAAGAAACTCGCTAGTGTATTTGAAAATATATGTGTGGTGGGTGATGATGCACAGAGTATCTATTCCTTCCGTGGAGCAACTATCCAAAACATTCTCAACTTTGAAAAAGATTATCCAGACTTAAATGTCTACAAACTTGAACAAAATTATCGCTCATCTGATACTATCGTAAAAGCGGCCAACAGTGTAATAGCAAAAAATAAAGACCAACTGAAAAAAAAGGTTTGGACCTCAAATGATACTGGGAATAAAATAAAAGTAGTACGTGCAGTTACAGATAATGAAGAAGGAAGGCTCATAGCTCAAAGCATCTTTGAGACAAAAATGACTGAGCAAAAGATGAACTCAGATTTTGCCATACTATACAGAACTAACTCTCAATCTAGGAGTCTGGAAGAAGCTCTGCGTAAGGTCAATATACCCTACCGTATTTATGGAGGTACAAGTTTCTATCAGCGAAAAGAAATCAAAGATATACTGGCTTACCTAAGACTAGTACTAAATCACCAAGATGAAGAGGCCCTAAAGCGAATCGTAAACTACCCAGCACGTGGCATAGGAAAAACATCAATGGATCGCGTAGCACAACTAGCAGCAACTCATGATAAGAGCATGTGGGAGGTAATAGAAAATGCCCACCAGTTTCCTGAGCTAAAAAGTGCAATATCAAAATTAAGGGATTTCGTGAACATTATAAATAGCTTCACTATCCTAAAAGATCAACAAAATGCCTATGACATAGCGATGCATGTGTCCAGATCTGTCAATCTACTTAAACTCCTAAATGAGGATAAAACTATAGAGGGTATCAGCAAGTACGAAAATGTAGTGGAACTGCTTAATGGTATGAAAGAGTTCGTAGAGGACGATACCAATGAAAGTGAAAAAGACCTTGGTAGCTATATGCAAGATATAGCTCTATTGACAGATTCTGACAAAAAAGATGATGATAATGACAAGGTATCTCTAATGACCATACACCAGAGCAAAGGACTAGAGTACAAGCATGTTTACGTATCTGGACTAGAAGAAAATTTATTTCCGTCTCAGATGGCACTTGGCAGTAGAAGTGAGTTAGAGGAAGAAAGAAGATTATTTTATGTGGCAATCACTCGTGCTGAAGAGGAATTAACGCTATCCTTCGCTACTTCTAGGTTTAGGTTTGGTAGTCTGCTCCCATGCGAGCCAAGTAGGTTTATAGACGAGATAGATAACAACTTTCTGCAACTAGATAGACGCACTCTAACAAAACCAAAACAGACTATTGGCAATCCAGATAGAGAAATTATGGAGAAAAAATCTACCAGTAACCTAAAAAGAACAATTGCAAAACAAAACCAACCTAGAATAGTCCGCCCTCCAGCTATATCTAACTTCACGCCAGACGACATGGGAGATATAACAGAAGGAATGAAAGTAGAACACCAACGTTTTGGAATAGGTATAGTAAGCAGGTTAGATGGAGCCAAAGGCAGTGAGAAAGCCACAATAAACTTTGACGAGTACGGCGAAAAGACGCTAGTATTAAAATTTGCCAAACTCCGAAAACTGTAATATTCCGAATATATAGACACTAGAAAGACATTTCTAATAATGTAATTTAAGATTTCGTTACCTTTGATATTACTAAATTTTATGTTAAACCAAATTAAAAAAGTTGCACATACTAATACGCCCAGATGGGTTGTATTATGTATTGATCTTTTGTTAGCCCTCCTATCCTTTGGTATCTCTTGTCTTATTATAGATGCCACAGACTTCAAAGAACTTCATATCTCAGATTACTTATATCCGCTGGTAGTAGTTCTTTTATTCAGAGCAGGGTCTTTTTTTATTACCAAGTCCTACAGTGGTATAATCAGACATACAAGTACTCAAGATGCTGTTAAAATTTTCTTAGCTGTATCAATAAGTACACTAGCACTATTGGCGGTTTTAGAGGCTACAATTAACTTTTTCAATATTTCCTTCCCTAAAGCTGCATTAGCTATACTGATAATTGACACTTTCATCCTGATATTCCTTATGTCAGGATTCAGGATCGCTTTTAAACTTTTATATAATCAGTATGCACCATTCAACGATAATAATAATATAGCCACCAAACAATTAATAATATATGGAGCAGGAGAAGCCGGCATTATAGCTAAGCGAAGCTTTGAAAGAAATGATAAGTATGGGCGAAAAGTCATCGCTTTTATTGACGATAACCCAAAGCTGCAGGGTAAATCCGTAGAAGGAGTAAAAATATACTCATCTAGTGTAGATTTTTTGAATCTTATAAAAGATACTACAAACGTAGAATTAGTCATAGCTATCAATAAGATATCATCTATCAACAAAAAACGAATCATAGAAACCTGTTTACAGTTCAATATCACTGTCAAAACCATTCCACCTGTAAGCTCATGGATAAATGGAGAATTTAATCCTCAAAATGTAAAAGCGGTCAAAATAGAAGACTTACTAGAGCGAGAACCTATAAATCTAGGTAAAGGTAAAATTAATGAAGAACTCAATGATCAGGTAATCCTCATCACTGGTGCAGCCGGATCTATAGGCAGTGAAATAGCAAGACAATGTGCACATTTTAATCCTAAAATGCTGGTGCTACTGGACCAGGCTGAAACACCACTCTACGATATCCAAAATGAACTCGGAATAAGCAGCACTATAGAAATAATAGTGGGAGATGTATGTAATACCTACAGACTAGAACGGATATTTGCACACTTTAAACCTGCGTATGTATTTCACGCTGCTGCATATAAACATGTACCACTTATGGAAGACAACCCATATGAAGCAATCAATACAAATGTGTTTGGTACCCAAAACATTGCCAACTTAGCTGCAAAGCATAAAGCTAAAAAATTTGTACTTGTAAGTACAGATAAAGCGGTAAATCCAACGAACATTATGGGTGCTTCGAAACGGATAGCAGAAATATATGTTCAGTCTCTAAATGCTAAACTTAGATTAGAGAGCGATAATCATACACGATTTGTAACTACACGATTTGGAAACGTACTCGGTAGTAATGGATCTGTAATTCCACTGTTCAAAAAACAAATAGAATCTGGAGGGCCATTGACAGTTACACATCCAGATATCACACGTTTCTTCATGACTATTCCTGAAGCCTGCCGACTCGTCCTAGAAGCTGGGGTAATGGGATCAGGTGGAGAAATCTATATATTTGATATGGGGGAATCTGTTAAAGTAGTGGACCTCGCCCGTAAGATGATAAAGCTATCGGGGCTTGAAGAGGGAAAGGACATAACAATAAAATATACCGGATTAAGACCTGGAGAGAAATTAAAAGAAGAACTGCTAAATAATAAAGAGTCTACCATAGGTACTCACCATCCTAAAATAATGGTAGCAAAAGTAACTGAGTACAATTATTTAGAAGTAAATAATTTAATTAACGATTTATATATTGAAAAGGACAATTTAACTAACATACTGCTCGTGAAGACAATGAAAAAAATCGTACCGGAATATATAAGTAATAACTCCGTGTACGAAGAGCTAGATCGAAAATTTATTGATTCTTAGTTATATAGGTTCAGATTTAAGCTCCCACTTCGCAGCTCCTTTGATACTTTTAAGTCTTTCTGTTATCAATAGAAGTTGTAAAGGAGCCCTTTCACCCTCAAACCTTACAGTAAACGTATCTCTTTGATTATTACAGTATTGAATTACAGTAGCTGGCATATCTGAGTACCCTGAAATGTATTCTTCGTCATAGGTTTCCCATTTACATTTTTTAGCTGCTGCAAAGGTCACGCAAAGCGTATCTGAATTCACTTTGGCTTCAAACACTCCTATACTATCCATAAATCTGTGTGCGTCAAGCAAAGCAGAACCGTTCCCGTCAATGGTCAATCTATAGATAGGACACTCACCAAAGCACGCTGTTTGTTCTATAGAGATGTAAGTATTATACGTAGCCTTTTTGAAAGAATTTTTGGCAGAGTGGCAGGAAACAAAAAACGCTGCAACTAGCAGCGTTATGATAAAGGTGTTTTTCAAAGCCATACTATCTTAGGTCTATTTCAATCACTCCTGGCTTATTCTTAGAATTAAATTTGAAGTAACTTTCACTAATAGATACATTTGGCTCAAAATCAGTTATAATATATGTAGTTATTAGTCCGTTTTTACTGAAAACGCTCATTTCCCTTACCTTATTAGCTAGTTTATCTATACCTAGTTTCACTAAGTAATATCCTTTATTCTTATCTGTGGGGGTTAGCTCTACTACGTCTAGTGTTTTAGTGCCATTGGTCACCTGACCAGCATACTTATGGACAAATCCCTTTTCGTATATTGTGAATATCTCAGAAGGATTAATATCCATAGACTTGGGATCAAACTTAGATATCTGCACTTCATTAGCATCTTCTAGGTACGTCCATATCGTCTTACCGTCACAAAATATTTCCTGACCTGACATAGTGACTCTGAATTTTTTCCCTTTTTGATAAAGAGTACCAGACTGTTTCACCGTACCATATGTCTGCTTATTTCGTATGCTTACTGCAAAATTAGCCTTTACAGATTTATAGGTTTTATAGGTTTTGCTCAGTTTGTTAAGTATAGCTGAACTCTGATTGTCTGAAGATGAAGAATGCAGAGGAATCGGACTGAAAACTACCATTCCTAAAACTGCTGCTATTAGTAAAAATCTTTTCATTTTTTTATTATTTCTAATGTAGGTTATTCAAGAACTGTTCCAAAGCATATTCATCTGGAAGCAATACTTTACGTGCCTTACTACCCTCAAAAGGGCCTACAATACTAGATGCTTCTAACTGATCTATCAAGCGTCCCGCTCTATTATATCCAACTTTTAGTCTACGCTGTATAAGACTAGTACTACCTTGTTGATGTAGCACTACTATACGTGCTGCATCTTCAAAGAGTGCATCTCTGTCATTGGCATCAAAATCTGAGGTCTCTGCATCTGATTCTTCGCGAACCTCAGGTAATAAATGTGCATCCGGATATCCTCGCTGATTGCCTATGAATGCTGTGATAGTGTCTACTTCTGGTGTATCTACAAAAGGACACTGTAAACGAATCATATCACTACCTGTAGAATAGAGCATGTCACCTTTCCCTATCAATTGATCTGCTCCATTTCCATCTAAGATTGTTCTACTATCTATTTTACTACTTACTCTAAATGCTATACGAGCAGGAAAATTAGCCTTTATAGTACCTGTGATGATATTTACAGATGGCCGCTGTGTAGCCAGTATAAGATGGATACCTATAGCACGAGCCAGCTGGGCTATACGACCTATAGGATGCTCTACCTCTTTTCCAGCGGTCATGATAAGGTCTGCTACCTCATCTATAATTACTACTATATACGGAAGGTACTTGTGGCCTTCATCGGGGTTAAGCTTCCGCTTAATAAACTTTGCATTGTATTCTTTTATGTTACGAACCAGGGCACTCTGGAGCAGAGCATATCGCTCATCCATTTCCACACAAAGGGAGTTTAGTGTGGTTATAACCTGCTTATTATCAGTAATAATAGCTTCTCCCTCACCAGGGAGTTTAGCTAAGTAGTGCCTCTCTATGGTTTGATAGAGTGTAAGCTCCACTTTCTTAGGATCCACCATCACAAATTTGAGTTCTGCAGGATGCTTACGATAGAGCAGAGAAATAATAATGGCATTAAGTCCTACTGACTTACCTTGTCCTGTGGCACCAGCCATAAGTAGATGAGGCATTTTGGCTAAATCTGCTACAAATACTTCATTGGATATGGTCTTACCCAGACATACAGGTAATGCCGCATCTGAATTTCTAAATTTAGCACTATTGATAGCCGAGTACATACTCACTATCTCTGGTTTCATATTAGGCACCTCTATACCTATGGTACCCTTGCCGGGAATAGGTGCAATTATGCGGATCCCAAGTGCTGCTAGACTTAGTGCTATATCGTCTTCTAGATTTTTTATCTTAGAAATACGCACTCCTGCCTCTGGAACGATCTCAAAAAGCGTGACAGTAGGTCCTATGGTGGCTTTGATACTGGCTATTCCTATCTTATAATTATTCAGTGTCTGAACAATCATATTCTTACTCTTTTCTAGATCATCCTTACTTACCTCAGTCTTATCCCCTTCGCCATACTTATTAAGGAACTCTATCTTAGGAAATATATAATCTCTTAGGTCTAGCCTAGGATCAAATGGTTCATCTATACCGTAATGTTCTTTTTGCTTGCTTTTATCTACTTTTTCTTCTTTTGGAGCATCCTCTATTTTTAGTTCTAGATCCTCGGTATCGTCTTCTTTGTTATCAGAGTGAGAATCACTTTCAGCAGCTATTATAGGCTCTGGAACAGAGTCTTCTTCCACTTCTTCTTCTGGCCGCTCTACCGTAAACGAAAGATCCTCATTATTTTTATCTTTTACTATCTCCTCATTACTAGGAAGTGCTATCTCATCTTTGGCAAAAAGAGACTCTTCTGGATCTAGCTCTTTATCGTCATCTTCTTCTGTGTGAAGCGGTATCTTAGTCTTAAGTATCCGCTTATTTCTTATGCTTTCTAGTACATCTATACTGAATGCTACGTACAGAAAAAATAGAGTGACCAAACCTAAAATAAGCACCATACCTATAGTGCCTACTAGTGACTTAGAAAAAAGGAATACCCCATATCCTAATAATCCACTTAGAAGCGGAAAACTCTTTGAAAAAAGAAGTGCACAAACCAGTGACACCCATATAGCGGTAACAATAAGTTTACTAGTGGTCTTAGGGCGTATACTAAACTTACTATTGAAGTATAGATTAAATCCCACGATAAAGAAAATAGGGTAAATAAAAAATGCTCCTATTCCAAAACCATTGTAAATGAAGAAATGAGCTAAAAAAGCTCCCAATTTCCCCATAATATTCTGTGGAATTAAGTTTTCAAAGTCAAAAATAAAATCACTAACTCCAGTATTGAGTATACTCTGATCTGAACGCCAAGTGAATAAGTAACTTATGGAAGCTAAAAAAACAAATACTGAAAAAAGCAACACTCCCCCTCCTATTATCTTGTAAATCAGCGTATTGTCTCTCTTGCCTTTACTAGATTTATCTGATTTATTATTCTTTTTTTTAGTTGAAAGTGCCATTTAATTATAGCTGTCGAAAATAGGCTTACCAAGCTATAAAAGGCGAGTTCATTTCTGCACAATACCTTTGCTGTGTACTATTTACTATAGAGAGAACTTAGTCTCTGATAAGTTCCACCTGTCCTTCAGCCAATCTGTCATCTCGCTCACAGTTATAGCCATAGTCTAGGACCCAGAAATACGTTCCTTCTGGCATGAGCGTCTTTGCGTTTTCATGCCTTCCATCCCAGCCCTTTTGCGGATTTTTAGATTCAAACATTAGTTCTCCCCATCTATTATAAATCTTAAGCACAAACCTTCTTTGATTCACAATGTCCAAATAGAATATATCATTTATACCATCTGTATTTGGTGTAAATACATTATATAGTTCTAAATCTTTAATGTACTCCACTGGCAGTTCTGCACATAGAGTATCTCTGCATCCCTCTAGACTCTCTACTGCTAAACAAGCGGTGTACGTACCCGTATCTTGTCCATAGATATGAGAAGTACTCGCATCTGTACTCGTATTTCGCTTACCGCTTTTAGGATGATCAAAATCCCATATATACGAGGCAGCATTTTCTGAAGAATCTATGAATATATACTCACTACACAGCCCTTGCTCTTCATAGCTAAAACCTGCTTTTACGAAAAAAACCTCTACCTGATTACTAAAACTATCATAACAATGTCTCTGAAAAGAAGAGTCTGGAATGTATGTTGGTTTATAATTTACAGTATACAGCCCTTCTTCTTTGAATATATAGTTCAAATCTACTTTGGTAGAGGTATCTTCATCATTGATAGACCAATTATATACTGTATACACATCATCACTTTCATCTGTGATAAGCACATTATCTCCTACACAAATAGGCTCAGGAATATTAAATGATACTGGAGGAACGGGCAACACTATTATCTTTCTGTATGGATAATCTCGTCTATTGGTATCTGGGAATAGAGCTGAGCACTGATAGGTATTGCCGGCCGCTTCATTTACAAAACTATCACTGCCCTCTAAGTATATAAAGTACTCACCAGGAGTATCATAGGTATATGAAAACACAGAATCTTTACTCGCAGATATACTCGTCTGAGCTTGATCTCCCATTCTCCATATAAATGTGCTAGTATTAGCACTAGTACTACTAAAAGTAGCCGTAAAAGGGACACATCCCATAGTATCAGATATGATATCAAAATAGGGTTCTGGACCTTTGAGGTAGATAGGAATACGAGCCGTATCTATACATCCACCATCTGTTTTTACTGCTAGTGTGAGTATAAAATCACCATTGGTAGAATAATAGTGAAATGGATCTTGCAAAATACTACTGGTAGTAAAATCTCCAAAATCCCAATAATAGTCAGTTATAAAATCAGACGTAGATGCTATATCAAAATAAGATGAATCAAAAAACTGTACGATTTGGTCACAGAGATAATCTTTGCCGGCAGAATTAATAGCTGCATTTATACTTCCTATATCTATTAAATGAGTAGCAGTATCTCTACACCCTCTACTATTCTCTGTGGCTAACTTAATCTCGTATCTACCCTTAGCACTATAGCTATGCGAGGGCAGCGGGCCTACAGCAGTGTATCCACCACCATCTCCAAAATCCCATGACATGCTCTCTGGCCTACCAGCTATACGCCAGTACATAGTAGGATCATCAAAATATAATACAGAGTCTCTTGGGGTAAAATTTTTACCTAAGCATAAGTTTACTGGTGCATTTATCACATTAAAATAACCTAATTGCTGCCTGTAAGAGTATGTAGAGTAGCATCCATTGGTATCTTGGAGCAATGCATAAATATCATGTCTTCCTTGCTCGTAATATGTATGCAGTAAATCAGGTATAGTATCATCCCTAATCGTGTCTGTGGTCAGAGATGTCGTATTATCCCAAGAGTATTTTATAAAGCTCAACTTATCTTCTTCTTCACCAATATACCTTAATGTATCAGTGATAGGTAGACAATCTCCTCCACTAAACACACTAAACAATGCTAGCGGCTCAGGAAAAAGTCTGAACCTATGATGATACCACAAAGTATCCGTACAAATGCGAGAAGCATCTATGTAAAAATCACTCAGGTCATGTGAGCGAAATACCTTATCTGAACCTATAGTCTGAGTTATACCAACAGTTACCCAGCCATTAGAATCTGCTACCTGCGAGTATCTAATCGGACCACTATAGGGTAAAAAAGTCTTGTCATCTTGCAATGAGTCTGAACATACAGTGACTTGTCCATCACAAACAGTATAGTCTAGTGTCACCCCATACTCAGCCTTACTCCCAATACAAGCCCTATCTACAGTCCACTTAAAAGTACTGTAATCGACGGCGACAGAAGAAAACAACCCCTCACTTCTAGACTTACATCCGGTAGTAATATCCTCTACTTCTAAGAATATATTATAACATCCAGTATCCGAGTATAAGTGTCTAGAGTTAGAATCCGTATCAAAATTACAGTTACTCCTCCACCCGATACAACTATTAGCAAACGAATCATCAAAATCCCACGAATATATCAATTCAGCATCTGGATGCTTTATACTAAGATCTACTGTGTACACTGTATCTACAGATAAACATTGCTTTGAATTTAATACTACAAAATTTGCTGCAACTCCTTCAGATCTTATTTTATAATATCCGGATACTTGTGTACAAGCTCCTACAGTCATACTAAGCTTCACTAAGTAATCTCCCGGATATGGCGGTACTATATTCTGTACTAACCCAGAACCCGCGTTATCCACATAACTAGAGTCTAAGTTATAAAGAACCCATTGATACTTGGCTCCACTTATCAGTGTATTACTAAACCGAAAAGCCTCTGGAAAACACTTCACAGAATCCAATGGAGAGACCACACTAGTTTCAAATTTAAATACATTTATAGGGAATACTCTGGAATAAGTGGCCTCACAGCCGTTTTTCAGCTTTACCGTTAAGATAGCCCTATATGTGCCAGAAGCAGTATAACGATGACACTCACCACTCCAATTTGTTGTAGTGGTAGTCCCATCTCCATAGTCCCACTCAAAACTCTGAATATCACTCAAAAGTGATGTTGAATCATTGGTAAAGCAGACCTCTTGGTAGTCACACGTAGCTTTTTCTGTTTGATAACTATAGGACACTTCATAGTCTTTCAATACGTTAATCTTTTGTTGCCACTTATCTTCACATCCTTTATCATTCACTACCTCTACTATGATGGTGTAGGGATTACTGGCGATAGATGGATATGATCCATAGCACACTTTCAGGTTAGATGCGGGGGACGAGCTACTATTCACACTTCCATCACCCCAAAGCACTGTGCGTAAAGCGTACCCTGAAGTAGTGCTGCCCATAGTACTCTTATCTGTAAGGCATACATCCTGATTCAGAAAGCAAAAGTTAGACCCATCTAAGGTGAAATCTGACGTAGGCAGATCATGAACAGTCACCGTCTTGGTAGCTGACTGTGTAGTCCCGCCGAAAGTCACTGTAAGCGTGACAGTCACCGTACCGGCAGTACTATATGTGTGTGAGGTGATACGCTGGGTAGAACTAGCGTTATCTCCAAACGCCCAACTATAGCCAGAAGCTGTACCCGTTATAACAGGTTCAAAAGTGATAACATCGTTCAGACAAACCTCTGAAGGAGACTTTATATCTACGGTCTGAGCATAGCAACTGAGACAAGCTCCTATAAAAAAAAGTTTTAAAAAAAATAGTCTGCTTAGCATAGGTCTTCTATAGAGTTGCAAACTAATCAAATAGTTGCCCAATAGAGTAAACTAAGTACCAGTTTTTACAAAAACTTGAAGCCCAAAGAAAATCTAGCTAAGTGTTTCTGAACCCTTTAGCGTTTATGCTCCGGCAGTATTTAAACCAACTAAAATTTCCTTATTCACAAAAAAAGCAACCCGAAGGCTGCTTTCTGACTTAATTTTTATTTTTTATTCTACAAAAACTTGAAGCTTCTACCCAAGTATTTTGCAGTATGCCCTAGTTCTTCTTCTATTCTAAGCAGCTGATTGTACTTTGCCATTCTATCACTTCGTGATGCAGACCCAGTCTTTATCAAGCCACTATTCATAGCTACAGCAAGATCAGCAATAGTGCTATCTTCTGTCTCTCCACTTCTATGTGAGATAATATTAGTATAGCTATTTTGAGTTGCTAAGTTTATAGCGTCTATAGTCTCAGTCAGTGTACCTATTTGGTTTACTTTTACTAATATAGAGTTCGCTATTCCTTCGTCTATTCCTCTTTGCAGTCTTTTAACATTGGTCACGAATAAATCGTCTCCTACTAGCTGCACTTTATCTCCTATCTTATCTGTAAGTGATTTCCATCCTGCCCAGTCATCCTCATCTAGTCCGTCTTCTATACTTAGTATTGGATACTTAGCACTCCAGTCTGCCCAGTATTGAGCCATTTCTTCGCTAGTTAGCTGTCTTCCATCTGACTTGCTGAAAGTATATAATCCAGTCTTTTTATCATAAAACTCAGAAGTAGCTGCATCCATAGCGATGTGCATATCTTCTCCTGGCTTAAAACCTGCAGCCTCTATGGCTTCTAGTACGGTTTCTATAGCTTCTTCGTTTGATTTTATGTTTGGTGCAAAACCACCTTCATCTCCTACGTTTGTGCTATATCCTTTTTTGTTAAGTACTTTCTTCAGGTGATGAAATGTCTCCACTCCCATTTTCAATGCTTCAGAAAAGGTATCTGCTCCTGTAGGCATAATCATAAACTCCTGAAAATCGATAGAATTATCTGCGTGACTTCCACCGTTGATGATATTCATCATTGGGATGGGTAATACATTTGCATTCACACCTCCGAGGTATCTGTAAAGTGGCTGACCGCTTTCTTCTGCTGCTGCATGAGCACATGCAAGACTTACTGCTAGCATAGCATTAGCACCTAGATTACTTTTATTCTCAGTACCGTCTATGAGTATCATCTTGTGATCAATGTGCACCTGCTCAAAAACATCCTCACCTACTATCTCATCATAAATTTCAGTGTTTACGTTAGCTACTGCTTTCATTACACTTTTACCTAGGTAATTAGACTCATCTCCGTCTCTCAGCTCTACTGCTTCATGTACTCCGGTGCTTGCTCCACTAGGCACTGCTGCTCTGCCAAATGCTCCACCTTCGGTGTATACATCTACCTCTATGGTAGGATTACCTCTACTGTCTAGGATTTGTCTTGCATGTATGTGTGATATTTCGCTCATAATTTTTTGTGTTTTGAGTTGTATTTTTTGTGTTAAGAGTTGTATGTTGATGTCTGTAAAGTAAACCGCTCTGACTTCCCTGAAAATTTAAGTAAGTCACAATGCTAAACTATTTTTCTAAGCTGTGCAATTATTCTTCAATTGGTATACATTAGTTATTCTAGTTAGGCAATTCAAACTTGATTGGTATTCTAAACCTCATACTTACGGGTTTATCTCTTTGCTTTGCAGGTTTCCATAAGCCACTAGTTTTCTTAATTAGTCTAACAGCTTCTTGATCTAAGCCTTGGCCTAAGGACGTTACAACGGTAACATCCTGTATCTCGCCAATTTCATTTATGACAAACATTACGGTTACTGTTCCTTCTGCATTGTTTTGTTTGGCCAATGAAGGATATACCAAATTATCATAAACAAAACGTTGGAGCGAATCCTCTCCTCCTGGAAATTCAGCTTTCTCTGAAACATCGAAAATTTCAAAGACTGCTTCTTCTGAGTCTATTTCGAATACCTCATTAGTTTCCTCAGGTTCTCCTTCCTCATCTAACTCTTCTATTTGAGTATTTCGGAACTCTTTTTCTAATCCTAATTTCCCAACCTTTTCTTTCTCTATCGCCGAAATAATCATTTCTTCATAATACTCTCTCTCTCTCTTCTTAATTTTGATTTCACTCTTTTAAAAGACAGAACAGTCTTCCCTTTCATCACAATTAACATATCATCCGTCACAAGAGAATAAGAAAGTTTAAGCCCTTCCCCACCTGCAAAGACCAATGTAACTTTTTCATTTTCTGTAAACCACGCACTCAAAGACTCTACTGTATCCAACACAACTAAGGATCCCCCGTCCTCAAAAAGGGTTACAAGAAATGTCTCAAACGTCTGTTTCGACAACCGCTGACCTAACTCAATTTTGTTATACTCCAACTTTCCTACTAATTTAAGGTCGTGTTCGTTTGGTCTCTCATGACTAAATGATGAAATAGAAGTAAGAGTTAAAAGTATTAAGAGTATGTGTTTCATAATTGGTATTTCGATAGAGTTATTGTAATGGTTTTTGGCGGGTGGAGCGAAAATTGATAATCTCCAAGATTTGAGTTTCAAAACTATAAGAATATACAATGTAATTGTTTAGGTCAATCCTGGCTTTATGTATCGTAAGGTCGCTAGTTGCTTTGGGGAATAATTTAGGGTTATCCTTGATTAAAGTTAGAGTAGCTTCAATCTTAGCGTTAAGATTTCTAATTTCTTTAATCGTCCATTTCTCTACTAGGAAGGCAATGATATTTTCATAATTAGCTAGTGCAATTGGCGACCATATTATTCTTAATGCCATTTTGCAAAAGACTTCATCACTTCCTCATGCGGAATACCTTTACCTTCAGAAAGCTGCTTTTTGCCCAATTCAATCTCAGATTTCTCTTCTTCAGTTAGTTCATCGTACCAGTCTTTTTTTTCATTAAATACACCTTCAATTTTATCTAAAATTGAAGCATCTTCTGTTTCTAATAAAAGTCTTGCTAATACATTTTTACGTGCTTCGATGTTCATTGTTTTTCAAAGATACGAAATTTAGATTTGAGGAGAAATTTCTGTAAGAACTCCCCTATGAAGCGAGTTCCTACAATAATCTACCCCATCATAGCTACAAAGTCATCAAATAAGTAACGACTATCGTGCGGCCCTGGGCTGGCTTCTGGGTGATACTGCACAGCAAAAGCATTCTTATCTTTCACTCTGATACCTTCTACAGTATTATCATTCAGATTGACATGTGTAACCTCTGCATTGCTGTTATTACTCTCTGGATCTATGGCAAAACCGTGATTTTGCGAAGTCATCTCACTTTTACCCGTCAGTAAATTTTGAACCGGATGATTTTGGCCTCTGTGTCCTTTCTGAAGCTTAAAGGTTTTCATACCTACCGCTTGAGCTAGTATCTGACTTCCTAGACAAATACCAAACATAGTATCATTGGCCTCTAGTATCTCTTTTATGGTCTTTACTGCATACGGCATAGCAGCAGGATCGCCAGGTCCATTGCTGATCATAAATCCATCTGGACTCCAAGATTTCATATCTGCATAGCTTGTATCTCCTGGATATACTTTCACGTGACATCCTCTTTCGGTGAGGCAATCGATAATATTTTTCTTAGAACCTAAATCAAGCAATGCTACTTTTTTAGTACCCACTTCATTTACCTCATACGATTCTTTGCTCCATACTTTAGAACTTAGCTCCAGTCCTTCCATACTAGGAACTTCTTTTACCATTTTCTTTAACTCCTCTACATCCAGTATCTCTGAACTGATGATAGCATTCATGGCTCCTGCATCGCGGATATGCTTCACTATCTCGCGAGTATCTACATCACATATGCCTGTGAATTCATTTTCTATGAAATAATCATTCAGACTAGTGTCTGCCATAGTACGGCTATGCATAGGCGAGTAATTTTTACATACTAGACCCGATATTTTAATAGAATCTGACTCCGCATCGTTATCAGCTACACCATAGTTTCCTATGTGATCCATAGTCATGACTACTATCTGTCCAAAGTAAGAAGGATCAGTAAAAACCTCTTGGTAACCGGTCATTCCTGTATTAAAGGCTATTTCGCCTGTTGTAGTTCCGATTTTACCGATGGCATTTCCTTCGAAAACAGTACCGTCTTGCAGTACTAAATAAGCTTTTTGAGAATTGATTACTGACACGTTCTTGTAGGTTTTGGCAAATGTAGTTTAGATAGCAGAGAATAGTCGATATGGAGTACTAAATAGTTATCAAAAGGTAATCAACGGTTTTCAGTGAGCAGTACCAAATAAATAGTTTGCATTTTGTTTCGTTAGAGATACACTGGTACAACTTAAGAGGACAACTATCACCCCGTTGCCATAATCACGGCCATATAGAGCGGCATACCCAGTGTGATATTAAAGGGGAAGGTAATCCCCAATGCCATGGGCAAGTAGAGACTAGGATTAGATTTAGGATTGACAAGCTGCATAGCTGCTGGCACTGCGATATAGGAAGCACTCGCTGCTAAGATGGCGTAGATGAATCTATTGCCCACATCTGGTGTGACCCATTGGCTTATGATGGCTACCAAAACACCATTGATAGCTGGTATTACTATAGCAAAGGCAAAAGGAAACCACCCTTTTTTGAAAAAAGACTGCAACTTCTTGCCGCTGGAGATACCCATATCCAGTAAAAATATAGCTAAAAATCCTTTAAAAATGTCAGTAGTAAACGGTTTTATACCTGCAGCTTGCTTTTCGCTGGCCACAAATCCAATGAGCAGACAGCCCAGAATAAGTAAAACACTGCCATTCGTAAATGCGTGCTTCAGTATCCCTCCATAGTTGACTTTGCTCTTATCCTTTTTGCAAGCTGAGAGTAAAAATACTCCTACTATGATGCTAGGTGCTTCCATAAGTGCCATTACAGCTACCATATACCCGTCAAAAGGTATATTCTGCAACTCTAGAAAAGATATAGCCGTGACAAAAGTCACTGCACTTACTGAGCCATAAGCCGCTGCTACTGCACTGGCATTGTATATATTAAATCGTTTTTTAAGTATAAAAAACGTGTATACCGGAATAATAGCTGCTAGCAGTATCCCAAAGACTAAGGACCACAATAAACTGAAGTCAAAATGACTGTGTGCGAGTTCTTGCCCCCCTTTGAACCCTATAGAAAATAGAAGATACAGAGAAATAAACTTCGAAGAATTAGCAGGTATTTCTAAGTCACTCTTCAGTCTTACCGCTATGATACCCAAGAAGAAAAAGAGAAGTGCAGGGTTAGTTAGATTATCTAACAGTAAATGAATATCCAAAATATAGATTTAATATCTAACTTCATGAAGTGTACTAAAGCATCACAAGCTCTAAAGAGTTCTATCAGGGCCCTACTGCTTACCGATTAGTTCAATACTGATAGTACTCCCTATTTTTAATAATTCTCCAGATTCTTTAGCCTTTTTAATCATTGCTATCACACGCTTTTTTTCTGCACTTAGCTCTTGGATACGTTTCTCACTGTTACTGGTATCCACACCAAAACGCTCAATATTACTGAGCAATAAAGAAGCATGAAAGTTAATCTTATCATTGAGTACTGCTAATAGAATCTCTGATGCATCCTCTGTATTAAAAGTACCATCTATGAATTTAATATTGTCAATAGGATTGGCTTCATTTACTGCCGTAGAATCGATGTTTTTCGTGTTTTTCATTGTGTATATTTTTTGATGATGCAAACAAAGGAGCCATGATTGGATTATTATTATATATATTTCTTATGTTTGACATAACTATTAGTTATGGATTATACTTTTCAGCAACTCAGAATATTCAGTACCGTGTCTGAGACTCAGAGCATCACTAAAGCAGCAGAGATACTGCATATCTCACAACCAGCAGTAAGTGTACAACTCAAAAAATTTCAAGATTTTTTTGATAATCCCTTGTACGAGGTGATAGGAAGAAAACTGCATCTCACGGACTTTGGTCTGGAGATAGCCGCCGTATGCCGTGCTACTATGCAAGAGGCTCAGCAACTCAAGAATAAATCGAAAGAACACAAAGGTGAACTGTGGGGTACACTGAAAATATCTGTTGTATCCACTGCTAAGTATGTAATGCCTTATCTACTTTCTGACTTTCTCAGGATCCACCCAGGCATAGATCTCAAAATGGATGTAACGAATAAACTGGCTGTGCTAGTAAGCCTAAAAAAAAACGAGATTGATTTTGCTATGGTTTCTACCTTACCAGAAAACATACAAATCGAAAAAATACAGCTAATGCCCAATAAACTTCATCTCATAGGCAGTAAGTCTATGCCACTCATCACAGAGCTGAATGAAGAACTAGGTAGTAGTCATACATTCATTTTTAGAGAAAAAGGATCTGCCACACGACAGATTATGGAGAATGTACTCAAAGAAAAGAAAGTGAGTATAGCCAAGCAACTACAGCTCACATCTAATGAAGCTGTGAAACAGGCGGTGCTAGCTGGGCTAGGCTATAGCATAATGCCACTTATTGGGCTCAAAAACGCTCTGCAAAGTGGAGATGTGAAAATCATGCCCGTGGACGGACTACCTGTCACCACAAACTGGCACCTTATATGGCTGAAAAACAAAAAATTTAGTGCAGCACAGACCTCATTCTTAAACTATCTCAAAGAAGAAAAAGATGCCATTCTTCATGACAAGTTTCAGTGGTTTGAGCAGTTTAATACCTAGGCTATTTCTTTAACCAATCCTTCTGAAGCTTATTCTCATCGCCTGACTTTTTGAGCGTGTAGGCTACCTGAGTACTTTTGGCATAGATAAGTGTAGTGGTATATATTTTCCCATCTCTGGCATATGTTATTTTTACACTATCATTCACACCATACTTATCATCATGATCTTCTAGTCTATCGCTTACTCGCCATCCATTTATGGCTATTATCTCGTCATTTACACTGAGTCCAGCCTCTACTGCAGGACTGTTGCTGTATATGTTACTAATCGTCGTCTTACCATTACCGTGACTACTCACCACTCCACTCCAGGCTACAGTTTTATCTGCATTCTTATCTTCTATATAGATCCCAAACTTGCCTAAAATAGTAGCATAATCTAGCGGCTTTGTGCTGAATATCACGTCATCGAAAAACGACTTCATATCCTTACCTGCAGTTTCTGTACATACGCCTATGAACTCCTCGTGGGTAAATCCTCTGTTTTGCTTTTTATAAAAATCATTATACAGCGTCCTCATCACGTCATCTAGGCTCTTTTCACTATTGGCACGTATCTCTAAGTCCAGCAGAGCTGCAGCTATCATACCTTTATTATAGTAACTCACCGTAGTATTCATACTCTCCTCCGAAGGTAGATACGCTTTTACCCACGCCAGCATACTACTGTGTGCTAAGCTCATTATATCCTTGCCAGGACTATTTTCTAAGCGGTTTATCTGACTGGCTAGTATGCCCAGATACTCCTCATCATCATACAGGCCAATGCGGTGTAGGGTCTTATCATCGTAGTAACTAGTTATTCCTTCTGCTATCCATAGCATATCCGTGTACACTTCTTTATCATAATCAAAAGGACCTAGCTGAATGGGACGTACTCTTTTTACATTCCACAAGTGAAAATACTCGTGTGCTATCAGACCTAGAAAGTTTCTATATCTGCCGGCACTGGTATATCCCCAGCGGTACATCATGCTCGTCTGACTATTGAGGTGCTCTAGACCTCCGCCGCCACTGCCCACATTATATATAAAGTGAGTATATCTATCACTCGGATGGTCACCCATCATAGCTATCTGGCTATCGCTTATTTTTTTGAAATCTTCTTTGATAGTATCGAGGTCATAGTTACCCTCTCCTATCATCACTACAGTATGTGGTACTTTACCACTGGTATAGCTTGTCTTATCGAAGTTACCTAAAGCTATGGGTGAATCTGCTAGTAGATCATAATTATCACAAGTGAATACATACCCAGCTGCTTTCGTCTGTGGCAGTGCTACTTCTACGTTCTTCCATCCTTCATACGGTTGTATGGTGAGTACTATTTGCTCTTTTTCATATCCATCTATGTAGCCAAAAGAAGATACGCCGTGAAGGAAAGCATAATTTTCATCTGCATAGCTCTGGCGTACGCTTATGGCAAAGCAGTATACATCATAGCTCAGTGTCATATCAGAAGCTCCGTTAGTCGCTATACGCCAAGTATTCTTATCTACTCTGGTCACCTCATTATCATCTGCTATTACATTTTCGTATGCATTACTAAACTCACGCACTTTATAACTGCCAGGTGTCCATACAGGTACTTTAAAATCTACAAAATCCTTGCCTGCTGCATCAAAGGTGATATCTACAGTAACATAATGAGACTTTATTTTATTAAAACTTACGGTATAATCAATGGCCATGGTACTTATAGAGATGCTAATTAAAAATGCGATTGCAATGAGTTTTTTCTGCATAGGGGCAATGTTAAGGAAATTTACAGAAAAGGAAACTTTGTTATTATCACAGACGGATGACTAGTACCTCATCATCTGAGAACTCCAAATCTACACTAGGTCATACAAGCAGTAAAACTACAGAGATTTACACTCGCGTGATTAATATCAGCAATACGTGTCCGCCGGAACATAGTGAAGGAGGAAGACTATTAAAAGTACTTTTGATTTATTGTAAGGAAAGCATATTTTCATAAAACAATATAAGAACGAACGTAGCTACTCACTTGATACTGCTTTTTAACTATATGAATTAATTCATAGGTGCATATATAGTAAAAACGTTTGGCGGCAGTAGGCGGGGACGCTTGTTTTGTAGTGAGTGGCGTCTGTACTAATATTGGTATACAAGAAAAATACCCTTTTAGGGGTATTGCCTGAAAAATGAACAGAGGTAAATTTGTAAATAATAAATAAACGAATCAGACATGGGATATATGTGCCATATACATATACTAGTGTTACAGATAATTAAAAACTAAGTCGGAATAAGCTGAAAAGACTATAACGAGGAGTAGGCATTTAACAAAAAACAATAAAAAATGAATCTTACAAAAACATTAAGGAGACAGGGCTATGACTTAATTGAAGGCCCAATTAGAAACCATAATCTCCTACAATTATGGTTAAAAAACCCTTTTAATGATGTTGAGTTATATTATTCGAATATTAACCATGCATTCACAAGTAATGTGGAATTCAGCGAAGTTGAAAAACCAGCTTTAGATATAGATTCTACAACAAAAGATGAATACGGATTCAATATTGGAATGTCATTGCTTGAAGAAACATTAAAATCTCTAGGATTAGGAACATTTGAACTTTCCGCAGATGTCAAATCGGGGAAAAAGGTGACAATTAGTTATGATAATTCTGTGACAAAAGAAGTGCCAGTTGGAGAAATTCAAAATTATTTGTCAAGTGCAGATTTTAAGTACCCTAATAAAGCACTACTTAAGAATGCTAATCGAGATAATATATTGATAATTTCAGGAGTTTTATTTGCTAAAAATCTCGTGGTTGAAATTGAAACTGATTTTACTTTGGACGTGGACTTACTTGTTAAGTTAAATGAAATTGTTGATGGGAAACTTGATTTTTCAATGATTAGTGAAAGTAAATTAAAGATGATTTCAAGCGGTAATAGCTTCTTCCCTGTTGCGGTAAAAGCAGACAGAATTGATTTTGATAAAGGTCATTTTGATAATACAAATCTCGTAACCGATAATAGAAAATTCTTTTAGTAAGAAAACACCCATAATCGAGTAGACCGCCCCGCTAACTAAATAGCAGGGAGGGCCTCTCACACCACCGTACGTACGGGTCTCGTATACGGCGGTTCGTCTTCCATCTCATAAATGCTCTTTACACCACTTATGCTATCTGATACTTTATATCAAGGCTACAGTGAACTAAGTCATACGACTCTAAGTTCTTTTGCTCCTTGATTAATTTCGCAGAGGAAAACGTTCCGTCCTTCACAAGGCTAATTGGCAATAGCTACCTACTAGTTTGCTACTATGACTTCTGCTGACTTCTCTCCTACGCTAACTCGTAGCCAGAGAGACCTCCCACGGTAAGACAATTAGCTCTTGGTCAATACCTGCCTAATCTACTCCTTCGGTCTTTTTAATCTTTGGGCGTTACAATGATCCCGCAGAGCGGGACAGGTAGTGTTTGCTTACCCGACCTTGTAGCCTCATATTAGGTTTCTGTTTAGTTTATCCTGAGCCTGTCGAAGGGTCAGAACCAACCGTTGTAGTCTCGCTTACTTTACTGCATACCTCACGGTAAACCAGCTTGCGACTTACTAGTGTTTCCCAGCATTCCTGCCTGTCGGCAGACAGGAATCCAGGCACACAGAGGACTCTCACCTCTTTAGCTAATACAACACCATCCCTGATATTGTTTACTACTACTCAATTAGCTACTTTTGAGTAGTGTTTGCCATTCGTGGCACACACACTGTATATGAAATCATAGCACCCTTCGGGATGCTACGCTTCATATACTAACCGTCAGACTGTCTAAAAACTATCTACTAAAAAAAGGGCGAAGGTTCATGGTAGTATGAGTAAGAAAGAGTATCTTCATAGCAATGAATTTTATCACTGGATTCAATCGTAACCAAGCAGTTCTAG
>Ga0306865_1000116_pt1 | contig 43612 bp, 34 predicted proteins | sample AntRauTorckE5431_FD_190441 | JGI IMG/M metagenome (GOLD analysis project Ga0306865, IMG submission 190441) | Saline lake microbial communities from Rauer Islands, Antarctica - Metagenome Torckler E5 #431 (v2) (version 2) | ecosystem: Environmental > Aquatic > Non-marine Saline and Alkaline >... | reverse complement strand
CTGCAACATTCTGAACCGCCGTAATCTCAAAATGCTCTAGCAGTTTTAAAGGCAATATTTGCCCGATTAATACATCACTTATCACACTACAAAACTAACTACTCCCCGTAAATTTCATGTGAGCCGTATAAACTCAGAAAGAGCAGATATAAATACGTATGTAATGCGTAATTATGACATAAACTCAATGAATGACCTGTCTACTAACCAAGGACTTAGAAATGGACAAAATCCTAATGTGATTAATAGTATGTGGTATGCTCCTGGTGCCGTAATAAGCAATTATCTAAAAACAGACTATAAAAAAATAAATCTAAATGCCATAGTAAACATATCTGTTAATCCCACTTACAGCTTAAAGAGGCAGCATGATATTCAGATAGGAATGCTCTATGAGCAGAGACGTAGATCTTTCTATTCGTTAAATGCAAACACGCTGTGGCAGCTTATGCCGCAGCTCGTAAATACGCATATAGGAGAGTTTGATAAAAATAGTGCAGTGCTTAGCTATGACAGTGAAGGTCTGTTTACGGATACGGTGACTTATAGCAGACATATAAATACTCAGAGTCAAGGTGTTTTTGATAAAAATGTAAGAGCTATGGTCCCAGCAGGTAATGGTTATTATAGCGGGGGAGGCCATTTTATAGATATCCATAGTATTGACCCGAGTGCATTTACATTGGATATGTTTTCTGCAGATGAGTTATGGAATAATGGGAATACCTATGTGTCATATGCCGGATATGATCACACGGGGAAGCGATTAAAACGACAGCGTGGATTGGGTGATTTTTTGCAAAACACCAATGAAAGACTTGTAAATGCATATACCCCTTCATACGCTGCAATCTGGTTTCAGGATAAGTTCGTCTTGGAGAAAATAAAGATACGAGCGGGTGTTCGTATAGAGCGATTTGATGCTAATCAGCTAACGCTCAGAGATGAGTTTTCACTTTACCCAGTGAAAACTGTAGCTGAGACAGACCTATTAGCAGGTGCAGCAGTGAGCCATCCTACTACTATATCTCCAGACGCAGCAGTATATGTGGATGATGTGAATAGTCCTACTAAAGTAGTAGGATATAGAACTGGATCAAGGTGGTATTCTCCAGAGGGTGAAGAGCTTTCAAGTGGTGCTTCTCTAGCAAGTGCAGCGAACTCTGGTAAAATACAACCTTACTTAGTAGATCCTCAAGGTCAGGAGTTGTCTGAGGAGTCTTTCAAGGACTATAGTCCTGAAATTTTGATCCTACCGAGACTGTCCTTCTCGTTTCCTATGAATTCTACTTCCATGGTTTATGCATACTATGATAAGTTTGCTCAGAGACCTAGTTACGGCCAGTCATTCGCTCCTATCAGTAGCTATTACTTCCTTGAGGCTAATGCTGGAGGTGTGGTGGCTAATCCTAACTTGAAGGCTGCTAAACGTACAGATTATCAGTTTGGATATAAGCAGACGCTTGGTCTAGCCTCTATATTAAATATACGTGTAGGTTATGCTCAGATAAAAGATGATATTAATTTAGTGCGTATTGAAAATGCGTATCCTCAGAGTTATACAACCTATAGTAACCAAGACTTCTCTACCGTTAAATCATTTGGAGCGGACTATGTATTAGCAAAGAAAAACAGCACCTTTAAAGTGAGCTATCTACTTCAGTTTGCTGATGGTACTGGGTCTAATTCTAATTCGGCGTCTGCACTCATTCAGGCAGGTCAGCCAAATTTAAGAAGCTTATATCCATTAGAGTATGACATTAGACATAAAATTAATGCAAATGCTAGTTTTGATTTGTCTGATATGTTGATTACCAAGCGAGGTGTTTTGAGTAATACGAGTTTAAGTATCTTCGGTAATGCTCAGAGTGGGACTCCTTTCACAGCATTGGCTAATGCTGTACCGGAAGCTCAGAGCTTAGGAGTAGCCAGTCGTAGTCAGATAGATGGCAATCCGTTTGGGTCTAGAATGCCGTGGAATTACTCCTTAGATCTTGCTTTGAGCAAGTCTTTAATAGTAAGAGGGAAACCGTTTGTACTACAAGTAAATGCAAGAAATCTATTGAATCTTACGAATATATATAATGTGTACGCTCACTCGGCATCTGCATCTGATGATGGATATCTAGCATCACCTCAAGGACAGCAACAAGTTAAAAACGAGTTAAACGCACAGTCATTTGTATATTACTATAACTTAAAACAGAACAGCCCTGATAATTTTGGTGCCCCAAGAAACTTAAGTGTGACACTAAGAAGTACATTTTAATCAAACGGAATAACTCATATTTGCATCGTAAAAAAATCAATGAATAAGAAGCATCACATACTAATAATAGATGACGTGCACCCCTTGTTTATGAGTAAGCTCTCAGGTTACTCTATGGAATATGTACCTGATATTTCTGAAGGCGTTCTTTGGGATGCTATGCAAGAGGCCACTATACTTGTGATGCGTAGTAAATTAAATATGACTGCTGACTGGATAGATAGAGCTCCAAAGCTGAAACTTATAGCTAGGCTAGGTTCAGGTATGGACAATATAGATGTGGATTATGCGACTACTCAAGGGATACACTGCATCAATGCCCCAGAGGGCAATAGAAATGCAGTGGCTGAACAAGCTGTAGGTACTATGCTTACACTTCTGAGTAATGTATACAAAGGGGATAGGGAGATCAGCCAAGGAGTGTGGGATAGGAAAGGCAATGAGGGCAGAGAGCTAAGAAATCTAACTGTAGGTATTATCGGCTATGGTAATGTAGGTTCTCGACTAGCTGAGTTATTAGTAGGTTTTGGGTGTGAGATACTTGCTTATGATTTGTATAAAAATGGTTTTGGGTATGCACAGATAAAAGAAGTGCATTTAGCAGAGCTACAAGACCGATCAGATATCGTGACGATCCATGTACCACTCACAAATAATTCTCAGAACATGGTAAATGATGAATTTATAGATAAAATGAAGAAATCATTCCTATTATTAAACCTTTCAAGAGGTGCTGTAGTAAATATTTCTGCACTGATAAACGGAATAAAAAGTGGTAAAGTATTGGGTGTTGGATTGGATGTTTTACCGAATGAGAAACTAGATACTTATACAGATGAAGAACAAAATAACCTATCGTATCTGTCAGACAGTAAAGCCGTTATGATAAGTCCACACATTGGCGGGATTACCAAAGATGCCTATATAATGTTAGCAGAAGTGCTGGCAGATAAAATATTAAAGTGGGATATTAGACTCCCACTTGTGAACTGAAACTTACCCTTAGGTAAAATTAATTTGAATAATTGCATTTTTATAGCAAATATTGAAGTTCGAAAAAACGTGTAAAAGCAAAGTATATGAGAAAAACACTTACAGTAATTATATGAGAAAAACACTTACAGTAATATTGGTTTGTTTTTTTGCAGCCGCATCCTACGCTCAGTCCAATTTTGGAAAGCTTCAAGGAAAGGTTACAGATGCCAAGACTAAAATTCCAGTTGCCTACGCTACTATACTTCTCGAAAAAGAGGGGATACGTAAGGGTGGTGCATACACTGATGATGAAGGAAAGTACGTGATTAATGCCTTAGATCCGGGTACGTACACCGTCACAGTGAATTATCTTGATTATCAAGATAAGAAAGTTATTGGTGTGGAGATATCTTCTAACAGTACTAAATACCTCAATATAGAAATGAGTCAGCAGTCTGCAGAAGAAGGTGGAATAGCCCAACTGGGCCCAGCAGTAGTAAGAGCTGGTCGGCCACTCATAGAAAAAGATAAGAATACTCAGACCTTAACTAGTGGAGATATAGCTAAGCTTCCTACCCGGAATTTGAATGCTATCGCAGCTACCTCATCTGGTGCTAACCAGACCAATGGTGGAGGAATATCGTTCTTAGGGAGTAGAGAGGATGCTACAGCCTATTTCGTAGATGGTGTACGTGTACTGGGAAGTTCTAGTGTGCCTCAGTCTGCTCAAGGGCAGATAGATATTATACAGTCTGGTATACCAGCTCAGTATGGTGACTTTACGGGTGGAGCGATTAGTATTACTACTAAAGGCCCCTCACGTGCAGTACGTCGTAGTTTCGAGCTTATTTCTTCAAGTCCATTTGATCCATATCACTTCAATCAGGCTGAGTTTTCTGCACTTGGACCATTATGGATTAAAAATAAAGGAGGAGGAGTTAAAGAATACGTTGCTTTAGGGTATCAAATCTCTGCCAATGTAAATTACAGTGCAGATAATCGTCCAGGAGCTGGAGGTTTTTATAGTGTGAAGGCAGATGTGCTTGATGATTTAGAGGCAAATCCGATAACCGAAAACCCAAATGGACCAGGCTTTATTTACCGCTCACTGCTTCTTAATCAAGATGATCTAGAAGTAACCAAAGCAAGAAAAAATGTTGCTGCTTACTTTGGTAATGTACAAGGTAAATTAGAATACCTGCCTAATAAGAATACTACAATCAGTATGTCTGGCTCATTTAATCAAAACCAAGGTAATAACTGGAACTATACACAATCTCTGATGAACTATAGGGAATATAGCCACAGTACTAGCCAGACATTAAGAACGTATGTGAAATTCACACAAAGACTAGGTGGTACTAGTGAAGATGATAAAGAAAAAGAGAAATCACTATTCTCAGATGCATTTTATAACATACGTCTAGACTATCAGAGTAATTGGCGTGAGACTGAAAACCCACTGCATGAAGGAAATTTCTTCGACTATGGATACATAGGGAAATTTACTGCAAACAAAGAGCCATTTTATCAGTTTGTCAATGACCCTACCAATCATATTGATCAAAACGGAGATACTGTAACACGTCAAGGGTACTTTAACTACTTGACAGATTTTAATACGAGTATCGATTTTGAAAGAAGTGATAAAAATCCACAGCGAGCTGCATATACTCAAAGCCTATTTAACTTTTTTGAGAATTCTAATAGGACAATACGAACAGATGCAGATATACAGCAGGATTTAGGAATATTAAATGGATTTACTCCTAACCTTACCTATTCACTGTGGTCTAATCCAGGGTCAGGTGCTACAAGTTATTCTAAGTCACAGAACGAGAGAATAGCGGCATATGCACAAGGAGAGGCTATTCTTAACCTAGAAAATTCACATGATTTACAATTTGGTATGTACTTCGAGCAGACTTTATTTAGCTCTTGGAGTCTAGGTGCAGGTGGTCTTTGGACGCTTATGCCACAACTAGCCAATAGTCATATTACTGAGCGTGATTTTGTGACCGAAAATGGATACGTTATTGGAGGTAACCATTCGTATGATGATTTCGGTACATTTACAGATACCGTCAGCTATGATATACGTGTAGATTCAGATCAACAAAAAACGTTTGATAGAAATTTAAGAGCTAAACTTATAGAGTCTGGTGCTAGAGATGCCGCTGGTAATTTATACACTGAATCTTCTTTTATAGATATCAATGCATTGGACCCGAGCACATTTTCACTGGATATGTTTAGTGCAAATGATCTTTGGAATAACGGTAATGCAAGAGTGTCTTATTTTGGTTATGACTATTTAGGTAATCGTACACGTAAGGCGTTCTCTTTTAATGATTTTGTAAATGATTTAGACAACAGAAGCGTAGGTTCATTCGCACCAGTATATAGTGCAGTGTGGTTGCAAGATAAGTTTCAGTTTAAAGATCTTGTATTGAGATTAGGTGTACGTGTGGAGAGATATGATGCCAATCAGCGAGGTCTTAAAGATCAGTATTCTCTTTTTGCTACTAAATCTGCAGGAGAACTTGCTAGTATAGAGTCCGGTGATAGAGGTTCAAATTTATTGACAAGCTATACGGTGCCTAGTAATATAGGAGAGGACTATGTGGTATATGTAGATGATATAGAAAATCCAGGAGAAGTAGTAGGCTACAGAGATGGTAATACATGGTACGCTCCAGACGGTACAGAACTGGCGAGCCCAGACCTTGTGCAGCAGTCTACTAAGAGTGGTAGAATTCAGCCGTTCCTAAATAGCACCAATGAAGATATAGATGCATCTGCCTTTGAGGATTACAAACCAGTAATTAATGTACTTCCTCGTGTATGGTTTTCTTTTCCTATCAATTCTGAGGCACAGTTTTTTGCTAATTATGATAAGCTAGCACAGAGACCAAATGACGGCTTGATTTTCGCACCCATTAACAGATATGAGTTTTTAGAAGAAAATCAGGGAGGCGTACTCCCTAATGCTAATCTGCAACCACGTGTAAAAACACTGTATGAGATGGGCTTTAAGCAGACATTATCTCGAAATTCTGCTCTAAGTATTATAGCGAGTTATGCTGAGACAAGAGGTGATTATGCTCTGGTACAAATAAATCAAGCATATCCCATTACGTATCAGAGTTATCAAAATTTAGACTTTGAAACAGTGAAAAATTTTAGAGCTGAGTATGAATTAAGAGGAGAAGGAAGGACTTCGCTTGCAATTAACTATTCACTACTTTTTGCAGATGGTACAGGATCTAACGCTAACTCTGCTGCTGCACTTATACAAGCAGGTCAGCCTAACTTGAGGTCACTTTATCCTACAGAGCGTGATGTACGTCACCAGATTACGGCAAGGTTAGACTACAGATTCAGAGGTGGAAATGAGTATACTGGACCCATCTGGTTCAATAAAAAAGTATTTGCGGACGCAGGTGCTAATTTCATTATTTCTACTAAGTCTGGTCAGCCTTACTCAGCGTATCGTAACGAAATAGCTGGAGTAGCTATAGGTACAGCGGCACGTCAGTCATTAGATGGTAATCCATTCGGTTCTAGACTTCCTTGGCAGTTTAAGGTAGATGGAAACTTCAGTAAAAACTTTAGTATCAGAAAAAGAAATCCTAAAGATAACTACAGAGCACAAAGTTTAGAAATACAGGCGTTCTTATGGGTGCAAAATTTACTAAATGTACGTAATATTATAGATGTATATGGCTTCTCTAGGTTGCCAAACGATGATGGATGGTTAAGTTCTCCTCAAGGTGCTCAGTCAGCCAGCAATGAAGTGAACACACAGTCTTACTTAACACTTTATAATGCTAAAGTAGACGATCCACGTAATTACACTACTCCTAGACTTACTAGAATAGGTGTAAGAGTGTATTTCTAATATAAAATTAACGGAGCAAATAGAAGATATGAAGAAGGAAATTAGGAAAATAATGTTTACCGCCGCCATTCTGATGGTGGTAAGCGTATTTGCAAAGGAAAATGTAAGTACAGAAGAACCAGATACTAGACGTGGTGAGACTACGAACACGTTGAAGATGAAATTTGGTAACGACTGTGATCCAGCTACGCAGAGTGCTGATTTAGATGTAAATAACGTACGAACTAAGATTCTAAATGGTGGTGATATGTGGTGGGATCTAAATAACGCCAAATATGAAGTGCCAAAACTGCCTACACAAACGAATGAAGTGCGAACACATAGTCTCTTTGCAGGGGCTATATGGATCGGTGGTGAAGCAGGAGGAAACCTTAAACTAGCCGCAATGACCTATCGTCAGCGTGGTTCTGATTTTTGGCCTGGACCTATTAATCAAGGTACCGGTACCACAGATAAGACGCAGTGTGATTTATGGGATAAGATATATGAAGTGTCTGGTCAAGAAATAATAGACCATGCAGCTAACTATCAATCAGGTCTTATAGACGATAATATCCAAGACTGGCCAGGACAGTATGCACCATATAAAGATTTCAATAATAATGGAACCTACGATCCGCAAGGAGGAGATTATCCAGTGCTTCAAGATAACTGTAAGGGTGTAACTATAGCGAATAATCCAGAAGATCAACCAGATCAGATGCTCTGGTGGATTTACAATGATAGAGGAAATATTCACTCTGAGACTCAAGGAGATCCCATAGGTGTGGAGATGCAAACAACGGCATTCGCTTTTGCTACGAATGATGAGGTCAATGATATGTCGTTTTATAGTACTCGAATAGTTAATAGAGCTTCTATACAGCTAGAAAATACATATTTTGGACAGTGGGTAGATGCAGATTTAGGAAATTTTGCTGATGACTATGTAGGGTGTGATGTTGGACTGTCACTCGGCTTTTGCTATAATGGTGATGATAATGATGAGGGTGTACTCGGTTATGGACTTAATCCACCTTCTGTAGGTGTTGACTTTTTTGAGGGACCAAGCGTAGATACGGTAATTAACGGTATAGATACTAGTATTGAGCTAGGGATGTCAAAATTCGTATATTACAACAATGATGCTAGTCCTATAAATGGTAATCCAGCATTAGCTACAGATTTTTACAATTACCTGAGAGGTAAATGGAGAAATGGTTCAGATATACAGTTTGGAGGTAATGGAGTGATTGGAACAGATGGAACAGATGCAGATTATATGTTCCCATTTGATACAGATCCTGCTCATCCAAATAAAAATTGGAATGAAAGGCAGGCAGGTAATCAACCGGCTGATAGAAGATTTATACAGTCTTCTGGACCATTCATACTTAATCCAGGTGCTACCCAACGATTAACAGTAGGTGTAGTATGGGCACGTACTAATTTTGGTGGTGCTGATGGATCTCTTTTACTCCTTAAGCAAGCCAGTAGAAAAGCCCAGATACTTTTTGATCAGTGTTTTGACCTCGTAGATGGTCCAGATGCACCAGAAGTAGAGGTGCACGAGCAAGATAGACAGGTAGTTCTGTCCTTTGGTAATACGGGTACTGAACAGGTAGAACTTTACACTGAAAACTTAAATGAAAATGGAGTAGTAAGGAAATATGAATTCCAAGGGTATAGAGTATTCCAGTTAAAAAGTGCTTCTGTTAGTTTGTCAGAATTAGACAATCAGTCTAGAGCTAGAGAGATTTTCCAATGTGATGTAGTAGACGATTTTGAAGATCTATTTGAAAATGAGTATGATGTAGATGTAGATGCGGATGTGCTTAAATTAAGAGTGCGAGCAGCAAACGAAGGTCTAAGTCATACGGTTAGAATAACTGAAGACCAATTTGCTACAGGGTCTGACAAGACACTAGTTAACTCTAAGGTGTATAACTACATAGTATTATCTTATGCCGCAGCGGATGGTGGAGCACGTAAGCTTTATTTGGAAGGGCGTAAAGTGAAGAAATTCTCAGCAATGCCACATAAATTAGAGCCTAAGTTTGGTGGTTCTAGTGTACCTTCCTTCTACGGTGACGGTCCAGAGATAGAGAGAGTATCAGGTAAGGGAAACGCTAATAATGAATTAGAACTTACACAAGAGTCTGTATCTGCTATAATGACAAATAATAGTCTCCTAAATACGAAGTACGAGAATGGAATGGGACCTGTCAATATTAAGGTGATTAATCCTTTGAAAGTTCCTTTAGGTGACTTTGAGCTCTCGTTGGTACCAAAGAATTTTAACGCTAACACAGGAAGTGATGAGGATAGCTTATTTGCGGATAGTACTATGTGGATATTGGTTAAACTTCCAAATGACACGGTATTTGCAGATACTACTATTAACTATGAAAATGAGCAGGTTATCTTAGAATCTACTACAGGTAATAAAATACTAGATTGGGGTTTTGCGGTGACTATAAACCAAGTAGCTGAGCCTGGTAGAGACCCTGGAATATATGATGATAATGGACTCATTAACTGGACTGTGACATTTTCAGATCCGAGTAATGAGTGGCTGACTGCGGTAAGAGATAATGATGCTACCACAGCACTTCAGTTTGGAGCATTTGACTGGATTCGTTCGGGAGTTACTGGTCAGTCTGATAACTATGATGATCCATCTTGGCATGATTACGGTACTTCAAGATATGATGGAACGCAACCACTTGACAGAAATGGGGTGTATGAGAAAATCTGGGATGGCCGTATAGCTCCTGCCAGATTAGTGTCTAACACACAAAGAGGTAATGCTTCTGAAAGAGTCGCTGTCAATGTGCAACCAATGACATACGGCTATGCAGGCTTGGCTGGTATTGGGCTGAATAACTTAAGTAGTGTGGATATAGTAATTACACCAGACGAGACTAAGTGGTCCAAGTGCGTGATCCTAGAAATGGGAGAAGATCCAGGGCTTAATGAGGGAGGTGCTGAGAAGTTTGATATGAGAACAGGTACTTTGAATTATAAAGGCCAAGACTTACCCGCAGGACGATCTATATTCCCAGGATACGCTATCAATGTAAGTACAGGTGAGAGGTTAAATATTATTATAGGAGAAGATTCTTATCAGAAAAGTGAAAATGGTAATGATATGAAATGGAACCCTACCTCTAATGCAGGTGTAATTACTGGTAATTATACCCAATTCGGTGGAAGGCACTTCATCTACGTGATGGGATCTCATCAAGGACTCACCGCAGGAATTCATCCTAAATTACCAATCTATGATGAGGGAAATGCCTACTATGATCTTTTGAGTACTATGACTTCTTCTAATAGACCGAATAATTTAAGAGCAATATTTCAAAACTGTGACTGGATTATTCCTACGTATATGGAAGAGGGTAAGCGTATGATAGAAAATGCTGACGGTATTCCGGTGCCACCTAATGAGGTTAAGATGAGATTAAGAGTATCTCAAACATATGGTACTACTGATCAAACTGAAAATGGAGGTCTTCCTAAGTTTAAGTTTGGTACTCAGGATATATATAATGATATCAATGCAGAAAATGGCAAAGCAGCGTTAGATTTAGCTATTATGACGCCAAACCCATACTACGCATTCTCTGGTTATGAGGGAAGTGCTATTGACAATGCAGTAAAGATTAGAAACTTGCCACCTAAGTGTGATATATCTATCTATACTTTGGACGGTTCACTAGTAAGACGTATCAATAAAGATGATGCGTCTACAGAGGTGATTTGGAATTTAAAAAACAATGCGAGTGTGCCCATCGCTAGTGGTTTATATATCATTCATATTGATGCTGGAGAGCTAGGTGAGAAGATATTGAAATGGATGGGTGTAATGAGAGAACTGGACCTTGACTCTTTCTAAATAGGAATTAGATAAATTAAAAAAATCAATGAAGAAATTAATAATATTATCGATACTAGTATCAGCAAGTGCTACGTTATTTGCCGGGAATCCGGATAGAATAGGGCAGGCAGGTGCTACACAGCTAAATATCAATGGATTTGGGAGAAGTTCTGGATGGGGATGGGCTGCTATGAGCGGTGTGTCTGGACTGGAAGGAATCTACAATAACATAGGTGGATTAGCTCGTACTGACAATACAGAGATCATCTTCTCTCGTACTGCTTGGCTGATGGGTAGTGATATCAATATCAATACATTTGGGTTCGCTCAAAGCATAGGAGGTAGCGGTGCTCTAGGAGTAAGTATAATGAGTTATGACATAGGTGAGATTCCTATTACTACTACGGAGCAGCCAGATGGTGGAATAGGGACATATAAGCCTAGATTTACGAACATCACTGTGGCATATTCTAAGCGATTTACAAAAGAGATTTCAGGAGGTATCGGGTTTAAAGTGTTTTCCGAGTCTATCACTAATGTGAAAGCTCAAGGTTTAGGCATAGACGCTGGTATTCAGTATATCACTACCCTGAGAAGCGATGACAAAATCAAAAAGAACGATGTTAAGTTCGGGGTATCTCTAAAGAATATTGGTCCAGATGCTAGGTACAGTGGAGATGGTCTATCGACTAAGCTTACTGATCCAGAGTCAGAGATAGAGTATACCACAAATCAACGTGCAGCTAAGTTTAATCTACCTACTCTTATGAATATAGGTGCTTCATACGATATCAGATTAGATAAAAATAATGAGACGTATAATCATCGAATGACTCCTGCATTCACGTTTACCAATAATGCATTTTCCAATAACCAGTTCACTTTAGGAGCTGAGTATGGTTATAAGAAGCTCTTTATGGTAAGAGCGGCATATGCTTATGAGGACGGGATCACGTCATATGAGACTAGAACTAATGCCTTTACAGGTGTGATGGGTGGTTTCACCTTTGAAGTACCTGTAAATAAGGATTCAGAAACTACGTTTGGCTTAGATTACTCTTACCGTCATTCTAATCCATTCGGAGGGTCACATAGTTTTGGTGTAAGACTTAACATAGGAGAGTAATTTCCTATACCTACTAAGAATATTAATTTTACAATGTTGTATCTCACTTTCGAGATACAACATTGTTGTTTTATACAAATACAAGGAGAATATGTCAATAAACTATATATCACAAAAAGGGTATGACGACCTGAACGAGAATATAGCTCACTTAGAGAAGGTAGAGCGAAAGCGAATAACAGGTCAAATAGCGGATGCCAGAGATAAAGGTGATTTATCTGAAAATGCCGAGTATGACGCAGCGAAAGAGGCTCAAGGGTTATTAGAGATGAAAATATCTAAGCTAAAAAATACTAGAGCTAACTCTAGAGTCATAGACCCTAAGGATGTAGACCTTAGCCGAGTAAATATACAAACGAAGGCACGTTTACTGAATAAGAAAACGAATAAGGAAGTAACATATTTCATAGTAGGTGAGAGTGAAGCTAATCTAAAAGAAGGTAAGATATCTGTAAAATCCCCTATAGCAGAAGGACTTATGGGTAAGAAGGTAGGTGAGATAGCTGCCATACAGGTGCCAGCAGGTATCATAGAGTTTGAGATACTAGAAGTAAGTATCTAATGACCATTTTTGAGAAAGTAGTAGCAGGAGAAATACCGAGCTATAAAGTGGCAGAAACGGACGAGTTCTTAGCGTTTCTAGATGTGTTTCCGTTGAAAGAAGGTCATACCCTAGTCATACCTAAAAAGCCTGTGGATTATATATTTGATCTGGAGGATGATACGCTAGCAGAGTTAAATGTGTTTGCTAAAAAAGTAGCTAAGGCTTTAGAGTTAGTGGTTCCTTGTAAGCGTATAGGCGTAGCAGTGATAGGTCTAGAAGTGCCTCATACCCACATACACTTGGTCCCTATAGAGAGCGTAGCTGACATTAATTTTGCGAGTCCTAAGATAGAAGTGTCAGAAGAGCGAATGAAAGAGCTTGCTTCGCAGATAGCAGAAGCTTACGACAAGAGTTAAACTATTTTAGTTTGTCTGGGTTTTTAGCTATGAAACTGCTCCAACTTCCATAACTCTCCGTGGGTTGGACCATCCCGGGTTTATACATAAAATGATGACAGATGGCCACAGCTACAGCATCGGTAGCGTCTAACTTACTGTGATTAGTCTTTAGTTTGAGAAGAGACATTACCATTCCTGCTACTTGCTCCTTGCTTGCTGTTCCTTTGCCAGTTACACTTTGTTTTATACGTTTTGGTGCGTATTCGAAAACAGGGATATTGCGATTAAGTGCAGCGGCCATGCTTACACCTTGTGCCCTGCCGAGCTTCAGCATGCTTTGTGGGTTTTTACCCATAAAAGGTGCTTCTAGTGCCACTTCATCTGGCAGATAAGTTTCCATTAATTGTGTGCATTTTTCGAAGATAGACTTAAGCTTACTCGCATAGTCCTTTTCTTTACGGAGATCAAATATGCCCATACTAATTAGACTCATGTCGTTCTTAGTGATGCCTATTATTCCGTATCCTGCTATATTAGTGCCTGGGTCTATTCCCAGTATTATCTTATCGTAATTGTTATCTTTCGCCACTATTAGCACAAAGGTACTCCATAGCATCCCTAAGATAATACACACGTGAGCCAAAATAAAACATCCGTAGGCTATAAACGATTTTATCCTTGGCTAAAATGGGTTTTCAGTGTTTTGTCACTGTACTTTTTCTATAAGCAGATAGTCGGGTTAGATTCTAACTTGATAGCTGACATAGGTGTTGGTATTCAAAAAAAACCGATACTATTTTTCCTAATAGTAATCTTAGCCTTTGTAAATTGGAATGCTGAGGCTCAAAAGTTTAAACTGCTTATAGCAGGAGAGACTCATTTATCTAATTTCAAATCATTTTTAATTATTCTAGGCGGAATGGCCATCAGTAATTTTACTCCAGCACGTACAGGCGAGTATATAGGAAGAGGCTTATTGCTGAAGGGGCTCAATCCTATTAAAGTAGTGATTGCCACTGTAGCAGGCAATTTAGCCCAAGTAATGATGACCTATTCCTTAGGTTTGTTAAGTATAGGAGGTATATTGCTTTTTACAGATTTTGGTGCGGACTTGTTTTCTGAGAATGGCAAACTATTATCTGTAATGGTCTTTATGTGTGTGATTATCTTAGTAGTCTACTACATTAAAGACGTGCTGCGTTTAATCAAAAAATACGTGCCGAAGAAGGTAGCTGATACACTGAATATGGTAAGAAAGTATGACCGTAAGCTTTATCTTGTGGTAGTACAGATCGCATTTATCCGGTACTTAGCATTTGCCACACAGTTTTATCTTCTCCTACAGTTATTCTCTGACTTTGCACTGCCCATAGAAGCTTTACTACTCGTTCCTGCAGCATATCTGATGCAGAGTTTAGTTCCCGTGCCGGCTATCTCAGATGTAGGTGTGAGGGTAGTGGTATCTCAGTTGTTATTTGGTAGCTTTTTACTTGATGCACCTATTCTACAAGCAGTTACTAGCCTTTGGTTTATCAACCTTATTTTACCGGGTTTATTTGGCACGGTTTATTTACTTATCAGTACTATACGTCAGAGATGATAGTCTATATTATCATAGTCATAGCAGCAGGAGTGGCCTATTATAGCTTACTGAGTACGTATAGTGAGCTGTGGTCTGATATAGAAGAATCAGCATATACTACAAAGCAAAGTTTTAGTGTGACCATCTTGATTCCATTTAGAAATGAGGTTAAAAACTTGCCTACTTTATTAGATTCTTTAGAATACCTTGAGATGGCAGATCATAGTGTACACGTTATATGTATAAATGACCACTCCACAGACGGTGGAGAGCAGTTGATAGAAAACTATCAGGGTAAATTAGATATTAGATTAATACACCAAACAGAACGCTCTGGTAAGAAAGCAGCCATACGGCTAGGGTGGGAGCAGTGCACCAGTGATATCATACTCCAGACGGATGCGGATTGTATCATTCCTGCTCACTGGCTGAGAGCTATGCTTAGTGTATTTAATGACCCAACTATCAATCTGGCGTGTGGTCCAGTACAGTTCCATCATTCAAATAACTTTTGGAAACGTATAGTAGCTTTGGATTTTGAGGCATTAATAGCTATTGGGGCAGCTCATATACAGTGGGGTAAGCCCATGATTTGTAATGCGGCTAACTTAGGGTATCGAAGGAGTTTGGTTTCGGATGTAGATTTAAATGAGAGTGCAGCTAGTGGAGATGATGTTTTTATATTGCAAAGTGCCTTTCTGAAAGATGCCGAAAGTATTTCTTTTGTCAAGAATAAGGAGGCTATAGTAAGGACAGAGGGACCAAGTAGTTTCTCGGAATTTTGGCATCAGAGACTTAGATGGGCGAGTAAAAATGGAGACTATGATATCAGACAAAATACGTGGATGCTCATAGGGGTGTGGATGTATAATGTGCTTATTATATGTTCGTTTCTCTCTTTTAGTGCCGTGGGAGTGACCGCTGGTGCTTTTTTAATATTACTGAAAGTGCTCGCAGAAGATAAGTTCTACGGGAAGTTTGCTTCATTTTTTAATAGAGAGCTTTGGTTCACAAACATTCTACTCGGGCAGCCGTTTCACATATTCTATATGGTCATAGTGCCACCACTGTCTCAAGTACTAAAATACAAATGGAAAGAAAGAAAATTACGCTAATAGAACTCCCAGAATTGGAAGCTGAGATACTACAGTTGTGTATCTTTTCAGAGACTTTTGACAGTATAGTGGATGAAGTACTCACTGAAAAAAAGGAAAGTGTAATTAGAGATGCTGTCAAAAATCTCCTTCACTATAAGTTGCTTATAGCAGCTAATGAGCAAAACAGTATGCCTTGGCTATATGATAGCGATAAGATGCGAGAAAGTTCATTTAAGGCTACCGCAGATGGTGTAAGTTGGATGGAGAATAATGGTCAATAATAAGATATCTAAAGAGTAAAAGTATAAATGTATGTAGAACACTCGACAAAAAGTGTTTTTTTGCCTCATTAATATGTCACTTATCACATTACAAAAACAACTACTACCGGTAAATTTCAAGTGAGCCAGTTTTTCCTGCTCACAATCGTCTATCTTCCTACAAGGCATAACTCGGTGCTGCCTAATATTAATCAGTAAACTTTTATATCTTTGTAAATGATAATAAAAATTATGAAAAAACTATTCTATCTAATGCTTATTCCTTTCTCTTTGATTAGCTGTTCAGATGACACGATTGATGCGGCTCCTGCCACTCAAGCGGACATTCGGGATCAGATAGTAGGGACCTATACTTACGTAAACACAGCTCTTCGGTATTCTAATAATACGACAGACGAGTATATCGGAATTATCAAAATAGAAAAGAGTACTATAAATAATGCTATCATTTTTTTTGAAGATGAAGAGGTGTTGGCTATAGGTGTGAAGCTAGAATCAGCTTCTAATGGCGTTGTTTTTGATTTAGAAGATAAAGGTCAGTACTTTGACGATCTTACTATAGAATATAAAGGAGTGGATATCATAGATATTGACGGTATTAAATATGACGGAGTATATAAGACCCCTGAGAATGAAGTAAGTATTTCATTTGATACAGTAGTAAATGATACAAAAGAGATTAAGTCAACCTACGTAATGACCAGGGTGTAGGGACTAGGCCACTTCTAATGGGTCGGAGTGTATGACTTGAATTGTTTATATAAAAAAAATGGACTTGGCATTTGAGTTCGTTAAATGTAGTAAGGGTATTGCGGTATACGTGCTGCTTTAAAGCAGCTTTGCTGTTTAACCTTTCTAGTATATCTACTATATCTTCTGACATGATGTATTTGCTGTTGAGTTTATGTTTTGGACAAATCAACTATATTTTAAAGTAAGTTTGGTATATTTTTATGTTTATAAGCACAAAGTACAAGGATTTGACAGTAGATATATAAACTAGGGAGTACTCAGGTCAAAGAATTTTAAGTCATCTTGAAAATATGCAGTTGAAATAATCGTTGTTTACCTTTTATAATCAGGGGCAAAGCGATAAATTTGCGAAGTTCATCTTAATTTAAAAATCATAATAAAAGTAATGTCAGAAACAGCTAAAATTAATATCCAGGGCAAGGAAACAGAATTGCCACTTATAGTAGGTACAGAAAATGAAGTAGGTATAGACATTAGTAAACTGCGTGGAGCCACTGGAGCTGTTACTTTAGATTTTGGTTATAAAAATACTGGAAGTACTACGAGTGCTATCACGTATCTAGATGGTGAGAAAGGAATACTAAGACACCGAGGCTATGCCATAGAAGAGCTAGCTGAAAAAGCAGAGTTTTTAGAAATAGCATATTTGCTTATCCATAAAGATTTACCTACTAAAGAAGAGTATACTAAGTGGGATAACGAGATAAGAAGACATACACTGGTAAACAGTGATATCCAAAATATATTTGATGCATGGCCTACAGGCAGTCACCCTATGGGTCAGCTGATAGCTATGATATCTTCACTGTCTTCATTTTACCCAGAGAGTCTGAATCCTAATTCAGGTGAAGAAGCTAAAATGAGAACAATAACTAGATTACTAGCTAAGATGCCTACTATCTGTGCTATGATATCTAAGAATAAAATTGGTCATCCACTCATCTATCCTCAAAACAACTTAACGTATGTAGAGAACTACTTGAATATGACTTTCAAGCACGTAACGGAGGATTACGAGATTGATCCTATACTAGTAAAAGCTATGAATAAGCTGATGATTCTTCATGCAGACCACGAGCAAAACTGCTCTGCATCTACTGTAAGACTAGTAGGCTCATCTCACGCTAATCTATATGCTAGTGTATCTGCTGGAGTAGCAGCACTATGGGGCCCACTTCACGGTGGTGCTAATCAGAAAGTAATAGAAATGCTAGAAGCTATACAAGCAGATGGCGGTAATGCTCAGAAGTATCTGGACAAGGCAAAAGATAAAAATGATCCATTTAGATTAATGGGCTTTGGTCATAGAGTGTACAAAAACTTCGACCCGAGAGCTAGAATAATCAAAAAGTCTGCAGACGAGGTACTTAAAAAATTAGGAGTAAATGATCCTACGCTTGCTATAGCTAAGAAGCTAGAAGAAGCTGCATTATCAGATCCTTACTTCATAGAGCGTAAGCTATTTCCTAACGTAGATTTTTACTCTGGTATCATATACAGAGCTATGGGATTCCCAGTAGAAATGTTCACCGTACTCTTTGCACTAGGACGCTTACCAGGATGGATAGCACAATGGAAAGAGATGATGGAAGACAAGCAGCCTATCGGTAGACCAAGACAAATCTATACTGGTCCTGCGATCAGAGATTTCGTGCCAATGGACGAACGAAAATAATCACTGAAAACACCCTAAATATAGAGGTGTACTTCAAAATAAACAGGATGGACGATAGAGATGCTTTAGCATTACTATCGTCCATTTTTATTTTCAGCTTAGTGGGTGATAATTCCTTTATTGGATTGTTGTTTTCGAGTACCATGATAGTTGCTGTCGGAAGTTAAAAAAAAGAAAACTGAACGAACTTCGTTGGCGAATAGTGGTATACTGTTAATTCGCTAATTGGGTAGTTATTACTTTTGCTTTTAGCATCTGTTTTTCTAAAATAAGGTCTGTATCTAAGATGACATAATCTGCTAGTTTTCCTATTTCTAAGCTGCCGAGCTTATGATCCATTCTGTTTGCCATAGCAGCCCACAGCGTCATACCTAGCAATGCCTGCTCAGGCGTAAGAGCTTCGTCCATCAAAAAGCCTCCATCGGGCTTCAGATGAGCATCTTGACGCTGCACAGCAGAGAAGTAAGTATTCAAAGGAGAAATGTCTTCCACGGGAAAATCTGTACCTAAAGGCAAATATCCGTTCAGGGCAAGTAGACTTTTATAAGCGTATGCTCCTTCCATCCGCTCAGTACCGAGTCTCTGTGCAGCCCAGTTCATATCACTTGTAGCGTGGGTAGGCTGTACACTAGGCAGTATGCTGTACTTAGTGAAGAGTGCTCTATCTCTTGGCGTGACTACTTGAGCATGCTCTATTCTCCATCTTTTATCGTTACTGGTTTTTAGGTAGCGGCCATAGGTGTCTAGTACTAGTCTATTGGCACTATCACCTATGCAGTGTGTATTTGCCTGAAAATTCAGAGCTAAGATTCGCTTACAAAGAGCGTCTATTTGCTCTGGTTCTGTAACCCAAACTCCGGTATGATTTCCGTGGTCACAGTAGGGCTGCTTTAGTTTAGCTCCTCGGGACCCTAAGGCTCCGTCTGCGTATATTTTAAATGAGGATACTTGGAGTCTGTCGGTGCTTAGTGCTCCGTTCTTTTCGAAGTACTGGAAGTTTTCTTCATTGGGATTTGCCATAGCATATACACGTATGGTTAGGTCGCCCGCACGTTGTAGGCTATCTATGAGCAGAATAGTGTTAAGATTAAGACCTGCATCCGTCACAGTGGTAAGTCCAGCAGCTAAGCAGTTTTTTTGAGCTTTAAGTAGAGCATTTATTTCTAATGTACGAGAAGGTGCAGGGATGATATCATCTATTAGAGCCATGGCGTTATCGGTAAGTATACCCGTGAGTCTAGCATTTTTTACCTCTATCTCACCACCGCTTATTTTAGTATTTAGGTCTATTCCTGCTAGTTCTAGAGCTTTTGTATTGGCTAATCCTGCGTGGCCGTCTATGCGTTTTACGAATACGGGTCTATCGGGAAAACGGGCACTAAGTCCACTATTGGTAAGCGTACCTTCTTGTGTCCATTCTGTCTGGTCCCATCCGCGTCCGGTGATCCAATATTCTTTACTTTCCTTGCTGAAGGCAACTGTTCTTTCTGTGATTTGGTCAAGACTATAGGTTTCTCTGAGGTCTACCTTACTCAGTGTAAGTCCATAGCCGTAGAAGTGGGAGTGGGCATCTATGAGTCCTGGGTACATTATGCCTTGGTAACTAGTGAGCGGACCTTCATACGTGCTAGTGATATCTTCTTTGGTGCCAAAGGAAACTACCTTACCGCCTCGGATAGCTAGTGCCTCTGCAGTCTGAAAGGAAGAGTCACAGATATAGATTTTATGAGCGAGTATAATTTGGTCTACAGTTATTTTTGGTTGTGTGAAGCTATAGATTGAGGCCAATATTAGTATGATTGTTATAGTTTGGTTTCTCATGAATGCTACAAAGTAAACTCTTTCGGATACTAAAAAGGCCAGTGCAAATATTTGCACTGGCCTTTATTCTGTTGTTTTTGAAGATTTTACATGTTAGTTCTTTCCTCCGCGAGTCTAAGTGCCGCAGGTAGGTTGACTTGTCCTCCAGTTTTGGAGATTTCAGTTACACATGTTCTCGGTATTCTAGAGAAAATATGCTTTTTGCTAGCTCCTGGTATACGATTTCTTCCACGTATAGGAATAGCACTATCCAGCAGTATTTTCTTTAGTTCTACAGCTGTGAGGCTAGGATAGTAGCTCCAAACAAATGCGGCTACTCCAGATACTACCGGACTAGCCATGCTCGTACCGTCAAAGGCTTCATATTGATTTTCTGGGGTAGTGCTGTATATGGCTACTCCTGGTGCAAATAGGTCTACTTCTGCCTCTCCATAATTAGAAAAGTCTGCAAGTGCTTTCGGCTTCTTTTGCCAGCTGCTCGCTCCTACTTCTATCCAGTTGTTAAATTCACCGTTGAAGTCATTCGGGTAGTTTTCGGAGTTGTCATTGTTTTTACCATCATTTCCAGCTGCATGTATCAAAAGTACATTTTTACTTTCTGCGTACCGTATGGCTTCTTTCACTACCTGAATATTTTGAGCATAGCTCTTGCCAAAACTCATATTGACTATTTTAGCTCCATTATCTACGGCATATCGGATGCCATTTGCTACGTCTTTATCTCGCTCGTCTCCTTGCGGAACGTTGCGTACACTCATTATTTTACAGCTTTGGCATATTCCCTTAGTACCGAAATCATTGCTAGCATCAGCAGCTACTATACCTGCTACGTGAGTACCATGCTCTGAAAACTCCTCACCGTAGTACACGTTATTATTCCCATATCCTTGCTCGTTTGGGTTGCTGTAGTCGTCACCCACTTTTTCAGTTCTGGGATTAAAGTCCACATTAAATCCATAATTATACATGAAATCATACTGTTTATAGGCTCCTTCCATCTCTTCTTTCACTGCAGCATAGTCTAGTTCTTTACTGTCCTTAATTATTCCCTGAAGTATCTGAGTAGTGATCTGCTCACTTCTGCTCTTGCTCTTATGGTTTGCTAGTTGATCTTTGGTGGGACTAGATCCATACTCTTTTTCTAGGAGTTCCATTCCTACCTTCACTTGTTCGAATATCTGAAAGTAAAATTTTGCCTCTTGACTTTCGTTCAAGTAGGCTTCTTTTAGAGTTTGATACCTTAAGTATTCTTCTTGATTTTTAGTCTGGTCTAAGTCCTTTAGCTCATAGATAGCATTGAGTCTGGCATACTCTCTAGTCAGCTCCATATTATCATAGGTGGTTTCGCCCAAGAAGTTCCATCCATTTATATCATCCACGTATCCGTTTTCATCATCGTCTATACCGTTGTCTTCTATTTCGCCAGTATTAGTCCAGAGCATCGTTTTCAGATCTGGATGATAGATGTCTACACCGGCATCTGCTATTGCCACTACTACGGTAGTAGCAGTTTTGCCTTTCACCATTTCCTGAGCTTCAGTTAAGCCTATCCCTGAGTTTCCTTTTTTGTTATTTGGCTCTAGGTGCCACAATGTGTTGATGGGTTCTTGTGCTTTGGCTACTAGCGATGCTGCGGCTAGTGCAGCCAGTACGATGTATTGTTTCATAGTTTTATATTATGTTTGGATTACGCCCACATTGTACTTTTCTACAGGTGCATTATTGGCTATTTCTATTCCTGTACTTATCCATTTACGCGTGTCCACAGGATTTATTATCTCATCTACCCATAGGCGAGACGCTGCATACTCAGGTGTAGTTTGTTTATTGTATTTTTTGATGATTTCGTCCAAGAGTTCTTTCTCTCTTTCGGCTGTTATTTCTTCCCCTTTTTTAGCCAATGAAGCTTTTTCTATTTGCAGTAATACTTTGGCAGCTTGCTCACCACCCATTACCGCTATTTTAGCACTTGGCCACGCTACTATTAGTCTTGGGTCATAAGCCTTGCCACACATAGCATAGTTTCCTGCTCCGTAGCTGTTACCCACTATTATTGTAAATTTAGGTACGGTGCTATTACTCATAGCATTGACCATTTTCGCTCCATCTTTTATGATTCCGCCTTGCTCACTCCTGCTTCCTACCATAAAACCAGTGACGTCTTGTAAGAATACGAGAGGAATCTTCTTTTGGTTACAATTCATGATAAATCGAGCAGATTTATCTGCACTGTCTGAGTAGATTACTCCGCCAAACTGCATTTCACCTTTTTGACTTTTGACTAGCTCACGATTATTAGCTACTATGCCTACAGCCCATCCATCTATACGTGCGTATCCGCAAAGGATCGTTTTGCCATAGGTTTCTTTGTATTGTTCGAACTCAGAGTTATCTACTAGTCGCTTTATTAGCTCTAAGCTCTCATAGGGCTTAGACCTTTCTCGAGGTAGAATACTGTATACTTCTTCTAGCTTGTATTTAGGCAGAGTAGGAGTGTTTCTATTAAATCCGGCCTTAGGGAATTCACCCATTTTGTCCATTAAAAATTTGATACGATTCAGGCAAGATTTATCATCTGGAAAACGATCATCTATGACACCAGAAAGGTCTGTCTGAGCTACTGATCCTCCCAGCTCTTCATTGCCTATAGTCTCACCTATAGCTGCTTTTACGAGGTAGCTTCCTGCCAGGAATATGCTTCCTGTCTTATCTACTATCAGTGCTTCATCACTCATTATGGGGAGGTAAGCACCACCTGCTACGCAGCTACCCATTACAGCTGCTATCTGTGGTATACCTCTGCTGCTGAGTATGGCGTTATTTCTAAATATTCTACCAAAATGTTCCTTATCTGGAAAAATCTCATCCTGCATAGGTAGAAAGACACCTGCACTATCTACTAGGTATATAATCGGAAGGTTGTTCTCCAACGCTATCTCTTGAAAACGAAGATTCTTTTTTCCAGTGATGGGGAACCAAGCTCCAGCTTTTACTGTAGCATCATTGGCTACTACTAAGCAGGTGCGACCTGCTATCTGGGTTATTCCTCCTACTACACCGCCTGCAGGACATCCGCCGTAGTCTGGATACATCTCATATCCTACGAATGTACCTATTTCCAAGAAATCAGCATCTTTATCTTTTAGGTAGTCTACACGCTCTCTCGCGGTTAGTTTTCCTTTAGCTCGCTGCTTTGCTTGAGATTTTTCGCCACCACCTAGGTGTATTTCTTTTGCTAATTTCTGGTAGTCACTCCAGAGTATCTTATTAGCATCTTCATTCTTATTTAATTCTAGTTCTTGTGGGTTCATATTTGCTCGCCTCAAACGTAATGTTTTTTCAGGGTATTTATTTTAAGTTTTGTAAGAGCTAAATCACTTTTAATAAAAGAAGTATTAAATGTTGCTTATAAAAATAGTGTTATTACATTTGCACCCGGCTGACATAACCAGCTCCCTTTTAACTCCCCCAGGGCAGGAATGCAGCAAGGGTAAAAGGTCGTAGCGGTATGATGTCAGCCTTTTTTTTCTCTAAATTCCCCATTTTTTTACCTTTCATTTCTTAGAATGCCCCATATTCGCAGCATAAGCAATCATAACCATGAAATTTTTTGTAGACACAGCTAATCTAGAGCAGATAAAAGAAGCACAAGACCTTGGTATCTTAGACGGGGTGACCACTAATCCATCACTGATGGCTAAAGAAGGTATAGTAGGAGAAGCTAATGTATTGAAACATTATAAGGCTATCTGTGACTTGGTAGATGGTGATATCAGTGCTGAGGTGATCGCTACAGATTTTGAGGGAATGATAAAAGAGGGGCAAGCCCTTGCTGATATTCACGAAAATATAGTGGTAAAAGTCCCTATGACTAAGGATGGTGTGAAAGCTATAAGGTGGTTTACAGATCACGATATACGAACTAACTGTACACTCATATTCTCCGCAGGGCAGGCTATATTAGCAGCTAAGGCAGGTGCTACGTATCTCTCTCCATTTATTGGGAGAATAGATGATATGAATTGGGATGGAATAGAGCTTATAGCTCAGATAGCAGATATTTATACCACTCAGGGATACCAGACGGAAATACTAGCAGCATCTATACGTACTCCCTTGCACATAGTTCGAGCTGCTGAAGCAGGTGCAGATGTAGTGACGTGTCCACTTAGCTCTATTTTAGGGCTTTTAAAGCATCCGCTCACAGACATTGGACTAGCTCAGTTTCTTGCAGATCATAAAAAAGCAAATTCGTAGACAACTAATCCCTAAGTATAGGAGTCTTAATAGAAACCGTAAATTATGCCTTTCAGAGTGAAAACCAAAATGGTATGGGTTTCTTACCTAATTGTCTAATGTCTAACAGCTATAAATAGTGAACCCAATAGTAATTATACCTACATATAACGAGAAGGAAAATATATCTCGTATGTTAGATACAGTCATGTCTCTTTCTGAGGCTTTTGATGTATTAGTGGTAGATGATAACTCTCCAGATGGTACAGCTGATTTAGTGAAGGCTGCTCAGGCCTCACATTCGCGGATACATTTATTAGAGAATGGAAAAAAGAATGGACTAGGCGGAGCCTATATCGCAGGATTTAAGTGGTGTTTAGAGAGAGAGTATGCGTATATATTTGAAATGGACTGTGACTTCTCTCATAATCCCAAAGACTTAGTTCGATTGCATGCAGAGCTACTGAGTGGTGCATGTGATCTAGTGGTAGGGTCTAGATATGTAGGCAATGTAGTAAATGTGGTAAACTGGCCAATGAGCCGGGTACTACTAAGTTACTTTGCGTCAGCATACGTTCGGTTCTTTACGCGTATGATGTTATCAGATGCCACTGCAGGTTTCGTAGGGTATTCTCGTAAGCTACTGGAGGCTATAGACTTAGATAAAATTAAATTTAAAGGGTATGCTTTCCAAATAGAGATGAAGTATACCGTTCATAAGCTTGGATTTGCCATCAAAGAGATTCCGATTATATTCACAGACCGTACTGAGGGAGTGAGTAAGATGAATGGTGGTATTATCAAAGAAGCATTGGTAGGTGTGGTGAGTCTTCGATTTAAGAAGATAGTAAAGAGAAGTTGATTTCAAGTGTTGCAGCTGTATTAGTGTCTTATGTGCGAGTACAGTCATCTGTGTGCTTCAACTAGTTCTGATTTTTTTTCTTTTGTTATTCACTTGATCAGTCCATTATACACAATAAACTAAAAAAGCCTCCGATGAGATCTCATCGGAGGCTTTTAGTATGTTAGAGTGTAGTCTAGTTTTATGCTAGTACTACTACTTTGTTATTTAATATTTCTACTATTCCTCCAGAGATATCAAATATCTCTTCACCGGAGTTTGTACGAACCACTACTTTACCCCTATCTAAACTAGATATGAGCGGAGCGTGATTAGCCAATGCTTCAAAAGAGCCGCCACTGCCGGGCAGTTTCACTGAAACCGCTTCGCCAGAGAATAGCACCTTATCTGGTGTTATTACTTCTACTATCATTATGCGTTAGCTTCAGCTATCATTTTCTTGCCCTTTTCTATTGCTTCTTCTATACCGCCCACAAGGTTGAATGCTGCTTCTGGATATTCATCCACTTCACCATCCATTATCATATTGAAACCTTTAATAGTGTCTTGTATATCTACTAAGCAACCTTTGAGACCCGTAAACTGCTCAGCTACGTGAAATGGCTGAGAAAGAAAACGCTGCACACGTCTAGCTCTAGATACAGCTAATTTATCCTCTTCACTGAGTTCATCCATACCTAGGATGGCAATGATATCTTGAAGTTCTTTGTATCGCTGTAGTAGTTCTTTTACTCGCTGTGCAGTATTGTAGTGCTCAGCACCTACTATATCTGGAGAAAGAATACGTGACGTAGAGTCTAGAGGATCTACCGCTGGGTAGATACCAAGAGAAGCTAGGTTACGAGAAAGCACTGTAGTCGCATCTAGGTGAGCAAATGTCGTAGCTGGAGCTGGGTCAGTGATATCATCAGCAGGTACATATACTGCTTGCACAGAGGTTATAGATCCTCTATTAGTTGAAGTAATACGCTCCTGCATCACACCCATTTCAGATGCTAGTGTAGGCTGGTAACCTACTGCAGACGGCATACGTCCTAGAAGAGCAGATACCTCAGAACCTGCCTGAGTAAATCTGAATATATTATCTACGAAGAAGAGGATATCTCTTCCGCCAGACTCTTCATCTCCATCACGGAAGTACTCCGCTATAGAAAGACCAGTAAGTGCTACACGAGCACGTGCCCCTGGAGGCTCATTCATTTGACCGAAAACGAGAGTGGCTTGAGACTGAACAAGTTCTTTTTTATCTACTTTAGACAGATCCCATCCGCCTTTTTCCATAGACTCTTCGAACTCCTTACCGTATCTAATTACTCCTGACTCTATCATTTCTCTAAGAAGGTCATTTCCTTCACGAGTTCTTTCACCTACACCAGCAAATACAGATAAGCCTGCATATGCTTTTGCGATATTATTGATAAGCTCCTGAATAAGTACTGTCTTACCTACTCCTGCACCACCGAATAAACCGATCTTACCACCTTTAGCATAAGGCTCAATAAGGTCTATTACTTTGATGCCGGTAAATAAAGGCTCTGCAGCTGTAGAAAGGTTCTCATACAATGGTGGATCTTGATGTATAGATCTTCCGTTTGTCTTATCTAACTCATCTATTCCGTCGATAGCATCTCCAACTACATTGAGTAGTCTTCCTTTTAGTGCTTCACCTACAGGCACCATTATAGGGTCTCCTGTGTCTGTCACTGCTGCTCCTCGCACTAGTCCTTCTGTAGACTCCATAGAGATAGCTCTTACGGTGTTTTGGCCAAGGTGAGATTGTACTTCTAATACTACTTTAGTGCCGTTATCTTTAGTCACGTGTAGTGAGTTGTAGATTTTGGGTAATGTAGAACCTTCTTGGTCGAACTTAACGTCCACCACTGGCCCAATGATTTGTGATATTTTTCCTGTGTTTGCCATGTCTTGCGTATAGGCTTTGATTAATTTGAATGCGAAAGTATGCTTTCACATTATGAAGAGCCTTTCTAAATAGCCTTTATCTCAAAATAGGACTGATGGAACTTAGTCCTATTTAGGGAATTTAGTATGTTTCTGTCTTAAAACTAGAACGTTCCGTAAATAATGACTACTTTCGAAGAACTATTAACTACTATGACCGATAATTTTAGCGTATTTGTCGTTGAAGACGACGAATTTTATAGCGAAGTGTTAGAGTATCACCTCTCGCTTAACCCAGATATCACGGTAACTAAGTTTACCAATGCAAAAGAATTTCTTAATAATCTAGACAAAAATCCAGATGCGGTTACACTAGATTACTCCTTGCCAGATATGAGTGGTGAAGAGGTGCTGAAGAAAATAAAAGAGTACAATTCTGAAATTCCAGTAGTGATGATCTCTGGACAGGAGAATATTAAGACTGCTATTACACTTCTCAAAGACGGAGCTTACGACTATATCGTAAAAGACGAAGACACAAAAGACCGTATTTGGAATGCAATAAGGAATATCCGTGAAAAAGAGGGTCTTAAAAAAGAAATCTCGGAACTTAAGCAGCAAGTAAAGAAAAAGTATGATTTTACTTCCAGTATCATAGGCAATAGTCCTTCCATGAAGAAGGTGTTTGCTATGATAGAGAAGGCAGTAAAGTCTAATATTACAGTCTCCATTACAGGAGAGACAGGCACTGGTAAGGAGATTGTAGCTAAGTCTATTCATTATAATTCACCAAGAGGTAAGAAACCATTTGTAGCAGTAAATATTACAGCTATTCCTTCTGAGCTTATAGAATCAGAGCTTTTTGGTCATGAGAAAGGGGCATTTACAGGAGCAAGTGCACGTCGTATTGGGAAATTTGAAGAAGCAGCAGAAGGGACTATCTTTTTAGATGAGATAGGTGAGATGGATATCAATATGCAAAGTAAGCTACTACGTGTACTCCAAGAAAGGGAGCTTACTCGTGTAGGTGGTAGTGGTCTGGTAAAGGTGAAGTGCAGAGTACTAAGTGCTACACATAAGGACATGGCTGAAGAGGTTCGAAAGGGCAATTTTCGGGAGGATTTATACTACCGTCTTTTAGGCTTACCTATTACTCTTCCTCCACTTCGTGAGCGTGGCAACGATACATTAGTGCTTGCTAAGTATTTTATAGATGAATATGCAGAAGAGAATGACATGGAAAAATTAAAACTCTCGAGCAAAGCCCAAAATAAGCTTTTCAAGTATCCTTGGCCAGGGAATATACGTGAGCTCAAAGCGGTGGTAGAGCTGTGCTGTGTCATGACTGATAGTGATATAGTAGAGGATGAGCATATTACCTTCAACTCTACAGGGTCTATAGATACGCTTCTTCAGAATGAAATGAGTCTAGAAGAATATAAGAATAGAATAGTAAAACACTACCTAGATAAATATAGCAATGACGTAGTAAACGTAGCTAAACGCCTGGATATAGGTAAGTCTACCATTTACAGAATGTTACAAGAGCGACTAGTATAACCCTAGTAAAAGAAACGAATAATGAGCGACGAGAAATTATATGATTTAGAGCAGCTAAATGCTATAGCAGCTGGCAATGAAGATTTTGTGATTAAAATGGTGAGCATGTTTTTAGAGATGACACCAGGATTAGTAGGACGTATAGAAGCTGGACTGCAGACTCAGGACTGGCCGGAGGTGCGGTCCGCAGCACATAAGATGAAACCATCCGTAGACATGATGGGTGTCAAAAGTCTACACGATGTAGTAAGAGCCATAGAGGGTAATGCTAAAACAGAAACGAATCTAGAACAAATCCCAGAACTCTATTTTAAACTCTCAGACACACTAGAAAACGTCTATGAGCAATTGAGAAATAGATAATATACAAGATGAATAAGTGAAGTAAAAAAGGATGCCGAGATTTATCCTTTTATTTTAAAGCACATTGAGTTCAATCATGTTGTCAACGAATCGAATTCTATTTTTAATATCTTCTACTCCTTGTAGATTTATTATCATTGGAAACATCGATCCTTATTGGTATTCTAGTTCTTCCCTTGAATTACTATTATGAAGTGTAATCCAGTCTTTTTGAGAGTTTGTCAAAGTTAAAATGAGTGTTGAAATCTCATTGAAGTATAGCTTTTCCGTCCTTTTATAGCACTCTATTGATCCAGAGTTTAAATGCTGAAGCAAAGTGATAAACTTAAAATTCAGAATACAATCAAAATATTCATATTCATTTGAGGAACAAATATTAAGTTCTAATTGAGAGCCGTCATAACAATCAAATTTAGCTCGATTCAAGCTGTCATTTGCAGTATCTGCTTCTTCTCTGGGTTGCTTAGTCTCGTCTTTCTCTGATTCCTAAAAAGTTATTAGAGATAGAAATGTTAAGAAAAGGATAGTGGTAATCTTCATTTAGGAATTATATATGCTTTTTACTCTGCACTCACCACCAATCTACTCTTGTACATCCCCACTACATTACTTAAGCCATAGTAAAGAGCGTCAGAAATAAGTGCGTGACCTATGGATACTTCCAGCGTTTCTGGTATCTCTGTCACGAAGTAATTTAGATTTTCTAAACTGAGATCATGACCTGCATTGACACCAAGTCCCATTTCTTTAGCTCTTTTTGCCGTTTGTTTGTAGGGTGCTATGGCTGATTCTTTATCTGTAGGATAGTGAGATGCATACGCTTCTGTATAGAGTTCTATTCTATCTGCACCACAAGCTAAGGCTGCATCCACCTGCTCTACTGTGGGGTCTAAAAATATCGATACGCGTATTCCTACATCCTTAAATCTAGTAATAATGGGAGTGAGGTAGTCTTTTTGTTTTATGCAGTCCCAGCCCGCATTACTGGTTATGACATCTGGTCCGTCTGGTACGAGCGTGACTTGTGTGGGTTTTATCTCTAGTACCATCTGTATGAAGTCCTCACTCGGATAGCCTTCTACATTATATTCTGTTTTCACTACATCTGCTAGTCCATACGCATCTGCTCTGGTAATGTGTCGCTCATCTGGTCTAGGATGCACCGTTATGCCTTCCGCCCCGAAGTTCTCTAAGTCTTTAGCAGCTTGTAGCACATTAGGAGTATCTCCACCTCTGGCATTTCTGATGGTTGCTATTTTATTGATGTTTACGCTTAGTTTGGTCATTGAGTCTATTTAATTTTATATCTAACTTGTAGCGTAAATGTTTGTTTTACGTTTCCTTTAATTTCTTGCATACCAGATCCGATAGTATAGCTTTGGTCTAAGCTATTAAGTGGTACGTCTTGTTGGGTATAGGCATATCTAAACCAGAAGTCTAATCCTTTGCGAGTTTTATATCGCACTAGTGCGGCAAATCTTAGCCCAGAGAAGCCGTGTGTGAATAATGGGTAATCATAAAGTGGTACGGGTTCAAAGCTATAGATTCTGTTTTCAAACTGGTCTATGCTGCTATAGGCTACTCTTCCTTTTAGCTGAAGGCTATTACCAAAAGGCTTATATATAATATCCTGATAGACTAGGCTACCGAAAGAAGTTCTATTGGCTTTTTCCACTACGCTCACTTCTATTCTGTTTCTGAGTTGCACACCTTTTTTTACGGTATAGTCCATATGCAGACGGTGCCGTTGGGTGGTGATATTAGTCAGTTGGTTTGTAGTCTCTCCAGATACATTAGTCTGCTTGGTTTCGGTGCGGTATCTATAGTATGCACGCCACTTTTTGCTTGGCTTATAGTGCAGCTCTGCCCACAGGTCATTTCCTTTAGTAGGGGCATCTGCCCCAAAGCGTAACCATGGACTCGTAAATAGATCATAGTACCCGAGCAGTGTAAATCGTTTACTTAATTGGGCTTGAAAACCACTGTAAAATCCATTTTCATTACTAGCATTACTGCTCTCGCCAAAACCATTGCTCTGCAAAGTGATGAAGCTTTTATCATAGTTTCTATAGACAAAACTCACATCTACTGCTCTATGGAGACTGACCAATGCACCGTGCACTTGAGCTATAGCATTTTCAAAACTACTGTGACTTACCTCACCGTACACATTTATGTTTTTATAGACGAAGTCATAGTATAGGCCATTTTTAAAATAATCTTCTCCTCTAAAGTTGAACTGATTATACGGTTGCTCATTGGGTTCTAAGCTTGCACTTAGCTTGCGGAGATAGTTTACGGTCCCGATTCTCCCAAAGGGTAACTTATAATCTACATAGAATCCAGTTTGAAAATCTGTGATGGCGTCCTTATCCGCTAGCTCTGAGGGCGTTCGGTGTAATCCTCCATCTTCTTGTATGCTAGTAGTGACTATAGGTGTTTCTGGATCTCTATCTTCTTCATCTAGCGTATTACCGTCTACTTTTTTATAAGATGCGAATATACCTGTCGTGATGTTACCTAGTTCTAGAGCTAAAGCTCCTCCACGTAAATAGGCGTTTTCCCTTAAAGAGCGATATGCCCCGAAGCCATTGAAGTTCCGTTTAGAATTAGTAATGATACTAGATTTACCAAAAGCTAATCCTGTACTAAGTGTTAAGCCTTGACCAAAGTTAGCTTGATAGTCACCCAGATTTAAGGCTTTAAGCCTTCCTATATCTCTAGCCGCAAAATAGAATGAGTAGTAATCATAGCCAGCAGGATTATTATCGCCTCCAAAAGCTTCTCCAGCATCCTTCTCCATGTTTACGCCAAAAGATATAAAACGTTTATAGTCAAACCTGTAGCGGAGGTTATTGTATAAGGAAGTACCCGTATAGTGGTTTTTACTGCGGTCTGTGAGCGTGTCTGATATCAGACTACCTTTTAGCTGTGGGGTAATTAGCTCTGCAAGACTTAGTATTTGGTGACTTCCATTTTGCCATATTTTTTTGGCATCTTTCAGGTGTATAGGGCTAGATTTTATGGAGACAAAGGGCAGTATTTCTTGGATATCTGTGATACTAAATGATGGGAGTACTTGTAACTCGTAGATGCTTATAAAATTACCGAATTTCTTACGGTGTTCTATAATCTCTAAGGATTGAAATCCATCTAAAAATGCAGCAGCAAAGAGTTCTTGTGCATCGGCTTTATTCAGGTCTATCGGATGATATATATAGGAGAGTAAGTCACTGGCAAATTGCTGGATATCTACTTCGTCAGAAGTGTTTTCTATATAGCGTTCTATAAATTCATTGACGATTTCATTTTCTGTTTGTGCTACAGAAAAAAAGGTGCATAAAGTAAATAGTATCCAAAGTTTAAAACGCATACCCAACGTTTAGTGATGGAGAAAAACCAAGTTGATTATGATATGCTCCAGTGATAGCGAGTTGTAATTTATCTGCCTTCCATCCGAAACCAACAGCTACAAGTTGATTCAGTCCGAATCCTCCTCTGATAGAATACTTATCTCTACTTATCTCTAGCCCGGCATTCAGATCTATTTTCTCTTCAGATACTTGTAGTACGTCACTATAGAGTGTTATGTTTTTGGCTAAAAGGTAATCTAATCCTAGGCGGATATTAGCAGGAAGTCTTTCTAGTGGTGATTCTGTTATAGGTGTCCGAGTTGGATTAAACGCTTGAAATCCTACATTGAGTTTTTTGTTGACTGCGTAGTATAGGCCTATGTTAAAGGTTAAGAAGTTTGCGGTCTTGTAGTACGCATCAGTAGATGAGAGTCTGTGATAATTAATAGCAATACCCACGGATACTTGTTTCCCAAGCTTTTTAGCCACGGCCAGTTGAGCTTTCTGGCTAGTCAAGTGGGCCAGTGGTGCTATTTGATAGGAGAATCCTATGTTAGCTAGTTTGGAAGATACATTCCCAGTTAAAAGCACGTTTGAGTAATCAGATAAACCAAACCTATTTGCTGCATTAAGAGATAGTTCGTTTTTAGAGAATGCCAGTGCAGCCACATTGTTTTCTATAGAAAATGAATTGAGGTATGTAGCTGATGACCCTCCTAAGGAGAGCGATATAGCGTTATTTGACGGAGGTGAGATGGCATAACTATTTATTGCTGTAGTGAGTCCTAAAAGTATGAAGAGTAGACATTTCACCATCCTATAGTAAAGCTAGTGGGTTAGAGTTCTTCTTTTAGTTGGAGTAAGAATTTTTTAATGCTTTTTAGTCTTTTTACTACTTCCACATTAGAATCCACCGATCGTTTATCTGTTTTTATTTTCTCTTTAGCTCCTTGTAGTGTGTAGCCTTTTTCCTTTACCAGAAGATAGATTCTACCTATTTCATCTATATCCTTATTCGTATAAAATCGTGTCCCTTTGCTGTTTCTCTTAGGTTTCAGAGTGTTAAACTCTGTTTCCCAATAGCGTAGCAATGACGCGGCCACATTAAAATGTGTAGATACTTCTGAGATCTGGTAATAAAGTTTGCCTTCTTTTAAGGCCATTAGTCAAATGACTGATTTGGATTAGAGGAAAGCTTTAGTATTTCTTCGTACTGGTCGCTTGTAAGATCGTTGTAGAAATATCCTACAGGATTTACTGCAGTGCCGTTTTTGTGTACTTCGTAGTGCAGGTGAGCACCAGTAGATTTACCTGTGCTGCCTACTAATCCTATGAGTTGGCCTCGAATTACTTTTTGTCCTCTTTTCATTAAAGCCTTACTCATGTGACCATACAATGTGGAATATCCGTACCCGTGATTTATTACTATGTGTGTGCCATATCCCCAGCGAGAGTGGGCTACTTTCTGTATCACTCCATCACCAGTAGCGTATATTTTGGTGCCTTTAGGAGCGGAAAAGTCCATGCCCTTGTGCATTTTACGTGTTTTGTATATGGGATCTGTTCTGTATCCAAAACCAGAAGCTATTCTACGTAGATTTTTATTTGGGATGGGCTGTATAGCTGGAATAGAAGCAAGCATCTTGCTTTTATTCTTAGCCATTTTTATAAGTTTATTGTAGGAGTCTTCTTGCACTTTATACTGTGCACTCATATTATCTAGCTTGGCATGCAAGTTTTTGAAGTCTCTACCATTCTTGATCTGGTCTAGTGAGGTGTATTTATCTGTACCACCCGTACCTGCTTTCCTGAGGTCGTCACTGATAGGGTCAGCACCGAAAATTTCGCGGTATACGTCGTCATCCATCTGAGCTAAATCATTGAGCTGAGTTTGCATCTCTAGTGATTTATTATTCAAGATTTTTAATTGTACTTCATATTCAGAGACTTGGTGCTGTAGGTCTTCGGTATTATTACCATCTAGAGCTATCATTACACTCGCTACGGCTATCACAGCCGCTAGGGAGAGAAAGCCAAATACCTTAGCGATTACGCCAATATAATTTGAAGATTCTCTTTCATATTCAAGAGTTTCCTGATTAAATCTAAATTTCGCTTTACTCATTGTACTTTTGCTGCTTTTATAAAACCTTGCGAATATAAAAAATTAGCGTGAGTAAAAAAACACCTTTAGACAAAACAATGACTGCAGCAGAGATAAGACAACACTTCCTCGACTTTTTTGAGCAAAAAGGCCATAAAGTAGTGGAATCAGCACCTATAGTCGTGAAGGATGACCCTACACTTATGTTTACTAATGCAGGTATGAATCAGTTTAAAGATATCTTCTTAGGAGATAAAAAAACTGAAAGTACACGCGTGGTAGATACGCAAAAGTGTCTACGTGTAAGTGGTAAGCATAATGATCTAGAAGAAGTAGGAGTAGACACCTATCACCATACGATGTTTGAGATGCTGGGCAATTGGTCTTTTGGAGATTACTTCAAAGAAGAGGCTATAAATTGGGCTTGGGAGCTACTCACTGAGGTGTTTAAACTGGATGAAGATAGGCTCTATGTATCTGTTTTTGAGGGAGACAAAACGGATAACCTGGGACTAGATACAGAGGCTAAAGAGTTATGGTTAAAACTCGTATCTGGAGATAAAATTATCCTAGGAAATAAAAAAGATAATTTCTGGGAAATGGGAGAAACGGGACCTTGTGGTCCTTGCTCAGAGATTCATATAGATTTACGTAGTGATGAAGAGCGTGCTAAAGTAGATGGAGCTACATTGGTAAATGCGGATCACGATCAAGTGATAGAGATTTGGAATCTTGTCTTTATGCAGTACAATCGAAAGAAAGACGGCAGTCTACATCCGTTGCCAAATCAGCATGTAGATACGGGAATGGGCTTTGAGCGGCTAGTGCGTGCAGTGCATAGCATGCAGTCTAATTATGACTCGGACCTCTTTATGGATACCATCCAAGAATTAGAAAATATAAGTGGTGAAAAGTATGGAAAAGAAGAGCAAACGGATATTGCTTTTAGAGTCATAGCAGATCACCTTAGAGCAGTATGTTTTGCTATATCTGATGGTCAGCTTCCAGATAATAATGGAGCTGGATATGTGATCCGTAGAATACTGCGAAGAGCAGTACGATATGGATACAGTTTCTTAGGTCTAGAAAAGCCGTTTATAAATGAGCTAGTTCCTGGTTTCGTGGCTAAGTTTCAGGCTGTATTTCCCGGCCTGTCTGAGCAGCAGGACTTCATTAAAAAAGTAGTAGAGCAGGAGGAGAAGTCGTTTTTAAGAACACTGAATAGAGGGTTAAAGCTATTTGATGAATACTCGAATAAAGGGACTGACAATGTGACTGGTAAGCAGGCATTTGAGCTCTATGATACTTTTGGGTTTCCAGTAGATTTAACTCAGCTTCTAGCCAAAGAAAAAGGAATAGAAGTAGATTTAGAAGGCTTTAAAATGGCTCTCCAAGAACAGAAAGACAGAAGCAGAGCAGATGCTAAAAAGGAGTCTGGTGACTGGATAGTAGTGCAGGAAGACGAACGAGAAGAATTCGTAGGATATGACTACCTAGAAACAGATGTGAAAATCACGCGTTACAGAGAGGTAGAAGCGAAAGGAAAAAAACAGTATCATTTGGTGCTAAACTTAACTCCTTTTTACGCGGAAAGCGGTGGTCAAGTAGGAGATAAAGGTGTACTTATAGGTAAGGATGACGATGAAAAAATAGGCATTATTGATACACAAAAAGAAAATCAACTCAGTATCCAAATCACAGAGAAACTACCTACTAACTTAAGTCAGCACTTTCAGGCAAAAGTTAATTTGGAAAAAAGAACTGCCACTACGCTAAATCATAGTGCTACTCATCTACTTCAATCAGCACTAAGAGAGGTACTCGGAGAGCACGTAACTCAAAAAGGATCTTTGGTAAATGAAAAGCATCTTCGTTTTGACTTTTCTCACTTTCAAAAAGTAGAAAAAGCTGAAATAGAGCAGATAGAGCAGATAGTAAACGGTAAAATACGTGAGGCGATAGCCTTAGAAGAAGCACGTAACGTTCCATTCGAAGAAGCTAAAAAAAGCGGTGCTATGGCACTTTTTGGTGAGAAATATGGAGATACGGTGCGTATCATCACCTTTGGCCAAGACTACTCGATAGAGTTATGTGGTGGATGCCACGTGAGTAATACTGCACAGATAGGAAGTATCAAAATAGTACAAGAAGGTGCAGTAGCAGCGGGTGTACGTAGGATAGAAGCTATCACCGGAGCTAAGGCTGATGGGTATATGAAAGATAAAATGAATCTTGTGGAACAAATCGGTGCAGAGCTTGGTAATCCTCAAGACCTTCTAAAAGCACTCCAGTCACTCCAAAAAGAGAATACTGATTTGAAATCTAAAGTAGAAACCTATGAAGCTAGCCAACTGGGTGACGTGAAAGGTAACTTAGTGAAAGGAATTCAGACGGTAAATGGTGTGAATAGTATAGTAGAAATAATACAAGTGGGTAACGCCGGACAAGCAAAGGACCTTGCTTTTCAGCTAAAAGAAGAAATAGAAAATCTCTTCTGTGTGCTACTAGCAGATGTAGGTGGCAAGCCAAGCATAAGTATTATTATTAGCGATAACCTCGTGAAAGATAAAGGGTATAATGCAGGAGCTCTCATACGAGAGTGGGCTAGAGAAGTAAAAGGTGGTGGCGGAGGTCAGCCCTTCTTTGCTCAAGCTGGCGGAGCAGATGTGAGCGGATTGCCAAAGGTGAAAGAGTTGGCGGAGGCGTTTGTAGCTGGTTCTTAACAATGGAACATAAATATTCTATATCTTTGTGAAGTATACATAAAAACATAAAATGAAAACAGATGAAATATTTATAGCTCACCCTCAAACAGATGAGCAAGTTTCTGCACTGAAGGCTTTTATGCTGGCATTAAAAATAAAATTTGAGATTTCTAATATAGAAACGTATGACTCAGAATTTGTAGAGAAGATAGAGCAAAGTAAAGAGCAAGAAGCTAACGGCAAGACCACGCGTACTACAAAAAATGATTTGAAAGAATTATTGGGGTTGTAGTTTGAGCTATCATCTAGAACTTACGGAAACTGCACTAGTCGACTTATCCTATCATAAGAAGATTGGCAATAAATCTCTTCTAAAAAAAATAGTTGTATTGTTTGAGGAGATATCAAACCACCCATATAGTGGAACTGGTAAACCTGAACTATTGAAATACTCACTTTCAGGTCTGTGGTCCCGCAGAATCAATAGAGAACATAGATTGGTTTATGATGTGAAAGACGATATTATCGTTATTTTGTCAGTGAAAGGACATTATTGAGTATTTGTACAAGATATCTTGGCTACGGTATGCAAATAAGAAAAATCTATTTTTTAATATGTGTTTTTATTGGTCGCCTTCTTTCCGTGGTTATTGGGTTGAAACCAGTTTTTATTCTCTTAAAAAGCATCACTTTTTCATTGCCTGCTAATTCTTATGTTTGCAAGCCTTTTTAAAATGTTAAAAAACGATACATACGAAGTAGTCATAGGACTCGAGATACACGCTCAGCTCAATACGAATTCCAAAGCATTTTGCTCGGATAAAGTAGAATTTGGTGCAGCACCTAATACATTGGTAAGTCCCATTAGTTTGGGTCACCCGGGTACACTTCCAGTGCACAATAAGGAAGCTGTGAATATGGCTATTATGCTTGGTTTAGCTTGCGGGTGTGATATACGGAAGTACAATACCTACGATAGAAAAAATTACTTCTACGCAGATTTGCCTAAAGGGTATCAAATTACTCAGATGGATACACCGATTTGTAACAATGGGAAAGTTGAAATAACTCTTCCAGACGGCAGTACCAAGGATATTAATCTCACTAGAATCCATATGGAGGAAGATACCGGTAAGGGACTTCACGATCTTGATCTTGAGAATACGCTAATGGACTATAACCGTGCAGGTACAGCACTGGTAGAGATAGTGACTGAGCCAGATTTTAGAAGTGGAGATGAAGCATATGCTTTTCTTTCTGAAGTAAGAAAACTAGTAAGGTACCTCGGAGTATGCGATGGCAATATGGAAGAAGGTAGCCTGAGATGCGATGCCAATGTATCTATACGCCCATTGGGGAGAGAGGAATTTGGAGTGAAGGTAGAGGTGAAGAATATGAACTCTATGTCCAATGTAAAAAAAGCGATAGAACACGAGTTTGAGCGTCAATGTAAGATGGCAGATAATGCAGAAGAAATATTCTCAGAAACACGCAGTTTTGATGCTTTGAAAGGGACTACTTTTGGTATGCGTAGTAAGGAAGATGCCAATGATTATAGATTTTTTCCAGAGCCTGATCTGCCACCACTAGTGGTGACAGAGGAGTGGATAGCAGAGGTAAAAAGTAGAATGCCAGTACTTCCTAAAGAGCTTTTCTCAAGATTCACCACTGAATATCAGCTGGGGGAGTATGATGCAGGTATATTGACAGAGAGTAAAGAAGTAGCAGACTACTTCCTAGGAGTATGTGAGCATACTGAAAATTATAAAGCTGCGGCTAACTGGGTGATGGGAGCTGTGAAAAGCTGGGTAAATAGTAAGGCTAGACATATAGAAGATTTCCCGCTTGCTCCTGCAACTATTGCAGAGATAATCTCGTCTATAGATGGAGGTACTATAAATTTCAGTGTTGCCGAGCAAAAGGTTTTTCCTTTACTACTTATTAATCCTACCCATAAAGTGAGTGATATCATAGCGGAGAATAACCTTGCTTTGATGGATGACGATGATGCTTTACAAAAGTGGGTAGATGAGGTATTGGTAGAATTCCCAGATAAAGTAGAAGCATATAAGTCAGGAAAGACCAACTTAATCGGTCTATTCATAGGGCAGGTTAAGAAAAAATCCGGAGGTAAGGCTGACCCGAAAAAAACAAATCAGTTGCTAGCCAAGGCACTGAACAGGTAATTATATAAACATAAAAGTGGAACGATGCTTGCATTGAATCCATAGATAAATAGAAATGAAAGAAATGAATATAAAGAGTTTAATATTAGCGTTTACACTACTACTATCCGCTACAGCGTGTGTAAATGCGAGTGAAGCAGAGAAAGAGGCCACGAAGGGATTTACTTTAGAAGGGACATCTAACCTGACAGAAAAGTCACTTATCATACTGAGCAGAATAACAGACGCTAAGCTAGAAGTAGAGGACAGTGCATACACAGATAAGAAAGGAAACTTTTCTTTTAAGAAACTGGGCTATGACGAGAGCACATTGTATTATCTTACCTTTGGTAATACTCAGCCTCCGGGGATCCCATTGATACTAGAAAATGGAGCCAAGGTGACTGCTGAAGTAACTAAATCTACAGGATATACTGCTAAAATAGCTGGAGGAAAGTACAATTTATCTATGCAAAAACTGTATGATATCTATACTGGACACGAAGCTAAGATGGCAGCTTTTAATGCTGAAGTGGCAGCTATAGAGCCAGCTTCTGCTACAGCAGAGATGCGTGCTAATACCACCGAGAGATATAGCGATATGATTATTGATCGTACAAGTGATATAGAGAAATTTATCAAAACAGAGCCAGCATCACCTGCTACTTATTTTGCGGTAATGTATCTTTTTCAGAAACCTGAGCCTAAGTTTATAATGCTAGGTAAAGACGTGATGACTAAAGGATTACCTAACTCCATATATACCAAAAACCTTGCAGCATTGAGTATGCAGCTAGGTCCAGTAGTAGAAGGGGCAATGGCTCCCGAGATTAATCTAGCTACTCCAGATGGCGGTACACTCGCTCTTTCTTCTCTTAGAGGTAAAGTAGTGCTGATAGACTTTTGGGCTAGTTGGTGTGGACCGTGTAGAAAAGAAAATCCTGCAGTAAAGGCTATCTATGAGAAGTATAAAAACAAAGGTTTTGAAATCTACGGAGTATCGTTAGATAATAATGGAGCTAAGTGGAGGGCAGCTATTGCTAAAGACGGACTTACATGGAAGCACGTGAGTGAGCTTAAAGGTTGGACTTCATCTGCGGGTAAGGCATATGGTGTTAGTTCTATTCCTGCTACTTTTCTGATAGATAAGGAAGGTAGAATAGTGAAGTCAGGATTTAGAAGCCACCAGCTAGAAGGACTGCTTATGCAGTTACTAGATTAAATGCTCAGGTACCTGCTCTACATCCTGCCTCTTATGGCCTGGTCATGTGCGAGTGGTCCCACTCCAGAAGAGATAGCTGCTCAGCAAGCTAAGCTAGAAGTCTATCGCTCCTGGCATACCAGTCAGTTCTATTATAAAGAGAGACCTTTTGGTATTTTCTTGGTCAATAGATACGGTAGTTTTCAAGAAGAATTTATTCGTTCCAATGGGATGCTAGTAGAGTTTAACCTGAAGTGGCTAAACGATAGTATGTATGAAATGCGGTATGATACTATAAGGGAAAATCCACAAGGTGTTTCATTACCAGTGGATCTCAAGCAGATGATTCGAGTATGTAAGATGACAGCGGTGAGTGATACTTCATACATAGAGCAGGCTATCAGTAATCTGAATCCCGATACAGTATATACGAAGTATAGAAGGCCTAAGACTGAAGAGGCTATAAATAGTGCGGAGTAGACTTTTACCTTAACGATTATTACTATATTGTTTACCTTACATCCAAGTCGAGATCATCATTTTGTATGGTGCGTATATGTATAGTAGTGAATGCTTTATGGTGTTGTAAGATTCTGATCTTGTAGAATATGACTTCGTAGTCGCAGTTTTTTCGTTATATTCGAACAATATGAAATTGTAAATACCAACTGGATATAATCTCTTAATGTCGACTATAGAGAGAAACTTCTAAATGAAAGAAACGTCAAAATAACCACTTAGAGATGCTGACTATGCATTTGAAAACTTAAAAAGGCCAATTGACTGAGGCGAATGATTTTACGGTTTTTTAAAAGAAGAAAACATTTTAAAAAAACAAAACAATGAAAAACAACAATCTAAAAAGAGAGGTGAACTCTACACACACACACAGCGAAATTCTAAATCTGGGTTTCAAAAACTAGTCACATTAGCTCGTATAATGATGGTAGCACTATTTGTCTCTACAGGATACTTTTCTAGTGCCGTATTAAATATAGACGGTACTCAAACGTCTAATTACCTATTCTCAATGACATCTGCAGAGAAACCAGCTGCTCAAGATAAATTGACCCTTGTCTTTGATGGAAATACCAATTCTGCAGAGATGACGATATACAGCATGCAAGGACAAGAAGTACTGCGTATGGATGTGGTAAGCGGTCAAGCTTATGATGTGTCTAGTCTCACCAATGGTTTCTATAACATATCGATAGACATAGGTGGACATAGAGAGCACGCTACCTTAATAATAGCTAAATGATAGCACGAGAACATATCGTTCTCATTATATTACTCATGATCTTCCAGTCTGCCAATGGGCAGACTGGAAGATCATTTGGTAGATGGAGTTGGGTTTCACTACACCTTTGACGAGGACAATGAGTTAACCATTGACTATGTAGAGTATAAAGATCTTCTCACAGAAGAGACCTATAGTTTCCCTTTCTGTCTTAGCGATTATAATGGTAAGATGCTGACCTATGGTAACATTATTCCGTATCACCCTGACAATATACCAAGTGACCTGCACGAAAAACGAACTATAAATTCTTGCGTAATGCGTCTATCTGACTCTGTATGTCTCATATTTTACTTACAAGAGGATATAAGAAAACATTGGAGAGATACCCTAAAACGATATACTCATTATCGTGTGTTAAACATAAAAAATGGGATAGGTAAGTTCGCTAACGAACCTGCCACTTTGCTCATAGACAAGCACATCCATTCCATAGCAAGCATACGGGATACCTCAGGAGGATTTTGGTTAGTGGCTAAGCATGATACGCTACAGTTTACTTCCTACTATTTTAATCAGTCCATCCGTCCAATATTTACCTCCAGCTCTACCATAAGCAGAGATCCTCTATTCTTAGATATACCTACATATTATGATAAGGCTTCTCCGTCGGGTAATTTTTTAACATCCAGAAGGTTTGGCATACATGAAAATACGGATTCTTTTGAGCTTCGACGTACATCCTACATGCTTTTGGCATTTGACAAGGCAACAGGAGCGGTCACAGAAGACCGAATACTCTACCAAGAGACAGATACTTTTTGGAACAGAGCGTTTGATGAGAAAAATAATGCGGCATTGAGGCGAACTGTAGATTTTGGTGTGATAGAAGTAAGTGCCAATGAGAAGTACACGTACCTAGGTGAGAGAGAAGGAAGTACAGCAGGTCCTCAAGTAAATAAACTGCTACGTGTGAATAATGAGACTCTAGTGAGTGAGATACTAAGAAGCGAATTGAACAATCTGAGTGTAGACCCATTGTCACTTGGACTACGTGGAGTATACGTATCGTTTAATGATATAAAATTACTCAATAATAGAAAAATATATTTGAAGAAAAGACTGTTTTATGATAATACACAGATTGGGTATTATGCATTTGACTGCATAGATGCACCTAATGAGGCATCTTCTTCGATAGTGGAGGAGGCTCTCATTAGTCCTGGAGATAGACTTATTAGAGGTCCTCATTTATTTAGCAACACACCCTACAATTACCTAATAGTAAAACCATCTATCACCAGAGCGGAGTGTACCACACAAGTCACTTTTATAGATAAGTGTGATTACTCGCTACCAGATACCAAGGTGACCTACTATGCAGAAGATATAGCAGGCAGTGGAGTGCTAGTGCCTAAAGGAGAGAATCCTACCCTAAACTTTACTAGGAGTGGCAACTACCTGTGCAAGGTAATCCTCAAAAGTCATCTAGGCACCTACAAAGAAGTATGGTACAGGGCAAACGCATTAAACTTTCAAAAGGTTTAGTGCTTTGATGAGATAGTGGTTATCCCATCCAGCTTTGAGCCTCTTACTTTTTACACCAAGTTTATTGGTTTTTTCGTTTTTAAGGAGGTTCA